>Ga0081538_10002311_pt1 | contig 18818 bp, 22 predicted proteins | sample TabmetS5T2R1_FD_71022 | JGI IMG/M metagenome (GOLD analysis project Ga0081538, IMG submission 71022) | Tabebuia heterophylla rhizosphere microbial communities from the University of Puerto Rico - S5T2R1 | ecosystem: Host-associated > Plants > Roots > Rhizosphere ... | reverse complement strand
CTCGCCTTCGGCTGCGCCTCGCCAATCAACTTCACGCGAATCCCTTCTCGGCGCAGGTGCGGTCGTACTTCTCGTCGGCCGGCACGCGCGCGATGATGTCGGCGAGGCCCCACTCGCCCTTGGTCTTGCCGGGGCCGCGCCCCTTCATGATCCACATGTCCTGGAAGGACTTGTTGTCGCAGGCCCGCCACCACTGCTTGCCCTTGAAGTGGTCGTACGTCGGGCTCTTGCGGAGCGCATTGGCCACCGCCTCGGAGTCGGTGGACTTGGCGAGATCCACGCCGCGCGCGACCTCCATCACGCCCGAGTACGAGTAGGCGCCGTAGTCACCGGGCGGCATGTTGAACTTCTTCATCGACGCCTCGACGAACTTCTTGGCGGTCGGGATGGACTCCTGCAGCTCCCAGTACCAGTTGAGCGCCCCGTGCACGTCCTGATACAGCTCGGGCCCGCCCTCCTTGAGATAGGCGATCCAGAGCAGCGGCTGGGCCAGCTTCATCTGCTTGTCCATGCCGAAGCTGCGCGCCTGCTTCAGGAAGGCGATGTTGTCGGCGCCGGGCGTGACCGACATGAGCACGTCCGGCTTGGCCGCCTGGATCTTCGGGAGGTGGGCGGAGAACTCCGCGCTTCCCAGGGGGTACGGGGTGGAGCCCAGCAGCGTCCCGCCGTTGGCCTTCAGGGTGTCGGTCAGCACCTGATTGTTCTGCTTGCCCCACGCGTAGTCGGCGTAGATGATCCACCACTTCTTGCCGAGGTTGTCGCAGGTCCACTTGCCCATCACGCGTGAGGTGATGGTGGGGTTCAGCGCCTCGTGGAAGGTGATGGGGCTCGTATCCGGCTTGGCGCTGATCTCGTCGGACTGGCTGGTGGAGATGAAGAGCACCTTGGACTTCTTGGTCTGCTCGTTGATGGCCATCTGCACGTGCGCGGCAAGCCCGCCCACGATGAACTGCACCTTCTCGTTCTCGATCAGCTCCTTGGTCCGCTGGGCGCCCACCGCGGGCTTGAGCTGGTCGTCGCGGAAGAGCACCTCGACCTTGCGCCCCATCACCCCGCCCTTGGCGTTGAGCTCGTCCTGGGCGAGCTGGGCGCCGCGCTGCATGTCGGCGGCGAGCGCGGCGAAGGGCCCGGTGAGCGGCAGCGGACAGCCGATCCGGATGGGATCGGTCTGCGCGCGCAGCACCGCGGGGAAGAAGGCCTGGGTCGCCACCACACCGGCGGCGGCGCCGCTGGCGGCGAGGAAGGTCCGGCGGGTCATCGACTTCATCGTCGTCTCCTTTGTGACGCGGGTGGGGGGAACCGCTATTCCATCCGGCGGACGCGCGGCGCCTTGGTGGGACCGATGAACTCCAGCATGTTGCCGTCGGGATCCTTCACGAAGAGCTGGCGGAGCCCGGTGGGGGTGGACACCAGATCGTGGACGTGGATGCCGGTGCCGGCGAGCTCGACGGCGGTGGCGTCGCAATCGTCCGTCCACAGCGCGAAGTGGGGGTAACGGCCCTCGAACGACGCGCGCTCCACGGGCGGGCGCACCAGGGCCTCGTTCACGATGATGTGCAGCGACAGATCGCCGCCGATCCCGTACCACACCCCGGGGAAGTTGAAGGCGGGGCGCGGGATCTCCTTGAACCCGAGGAGCCCGCCGTAGAACTCCTTGGCCTTCGCGAGATCGGTCACGGTGATGGAGACGTGATTGAAGGCCTTGAAGAGGGTCATCGGCGCGTCCTCCGGGGCGAGAGGCTCGGCATGTAGGCGAAACACAAGTAACAAACGCCCCGCAGCCTGTCAAGGCGCGCGGGGATTGCCCGCCCCTCCACCGACGGGCTATGATCCGCCGGTGACGCGCCGGCTCCTCCCTTTCCCGCCCGCCGCCGGATGATCGGCGCGCCCCTCACCCGGCTCGGCGCCGAGCCCCTCCTCACCGGACGCGGCCGCTTCGTGGCCGACGTGCGCGCCGCCGGCGCGCTCGACGCGGTGGTGCTGCGCGCGCGCCATGCCCACGCGCGCCTGGGGCGCATCGACGCGCGGCGGGCCCTGGCCATGCCCGGCGTGCACGCCGTCCTCACCGCCGCCGACGTGCCCGCGAGCGCCATCATCCCGAACCGCGTGCCCGTGCCCGACGGCGCCCCGCGCTATCTCCAGCCCGCCATCGCGAGGGACGTGGTGCGCTACGCGGGCGAGCCGGTGGCAGTGGTGGTCGCCGAGGGCCGCTATCTCGCCGAGGACGCGCTGGAGACCATCGACGTGGAGTACGCGCCGCTGCCGGTGGCGGCGTCGGTGGACGCGGCGCTGGCCCCGGGGGCGCCGCGCCTCTTCCCCGGCACCGACTCGAACAACGTGGCGGTGATCCGCATGCGGGTGGGCGACGCCGACGCCGCCCTCGCCCGCGCGGCGCTGGTGCTTCGCGAGCGGTTTCTCCACCCGCGCCAGACCGCGGCCGCCCTGGAGACGCGCGGGCTCGTGGCGGTGCCGCCGGGCCCCGCGGGCGGCGAGCTGCATCTCCTCGGCTCCACCAAGTGCATCCACATCAATCGGGGCATCCTCGCGCCGATGTTCGGGCTTCCCCCCGGCGCCCTCCGCCTCACCGAGGTGGACGTGGGCGGCGGATTCGGCGTGCGCGGCGAGCTCTATCCAGAGGACATCCTGATCCCGCTCGCCGCCCTCCGCGTCGGCCGGCCCGTGCGCTGGATCGAGGAGCGGCGCGAGAATCTCACTGCGGCAAATCACGCCCGCGAAACGGTCTACGAGCTCGAGATGGGCTTCGACCGCGAGGGCCGCATCGCGGGCGTGCGCGTGGTGATCCGCGCCGACATCGGGGCCTACGTGCGCACCGCCGCGCTGGTGCCCGCGGAGTTCGGCGCGGCCCTCCTGCCCGGCCCCTATCGCATGCCGGACTATGCCTGCGACCTCTGGAGCGTGGTGACCAACAAGACGCCGGTGGGGACCCTGCGCTCGCCGGGCCGGCCCGAATGCAATTTCGCGCGCGAGCGGCTGCTCGACGCCGCGGCGGCGCGGCTGGGGCTCGACCCCGCCGACATCCGCCGTCGCAACCTCGTGCGCGCCGACGAGATGCCGTGGGACTGCGGCACCGTGTCCTTCGGCGTGAAGACCGTGTACGACTCGGGTGACTTCCCCGGCCTCTTCGAGCGCCTGCTCGAGCGGCTCGACTATGCGGGCGCGCGCGCGGCCCAGGCGCGCGCTCCGAAGGGGCGCACCCGAACCGGCATCGGGCTCGCCATGTACGTGGAGAAGACCGGCCTGGGCCCGTTCGAGACCGCCCGGGTCGAAGCGCGGCCCGACGGACGATTCACCGTGGATACCGGCGCCTCATCCATGGGGCCCGGCCTCGAGACCGCGCTGGCGCAGATCCTCGGCAGCGCACTGGGGCTTCCCGCCGACCGGTTCGAGGTGCGGCATCCCGACACCGCCGCCATCGAGAGCGGCGTGGGCACCTACGGCTCGCGGGGCACCGTCACCGCCGGCAACGCCGCCCAGCTCGCCGCGGGCAAGCTCGTGGAGGAGGCGCGCACCCGCGCGGGCGCGGCGCTGGGCGTGGCCGCCGAGGAGATCGTCTACGCCGGGGGCGTCTGCTCGGCGCGCGGCCGGCGTCTCGCCCTGGCCGAGCTCGCCGCCGCCGCGCCGCTCGCCGCGGGGGCCTCGTTCACGGTGCCCAAGCTCACGTACGCCGGCTGCGGCGTGGCCGTCGTGGTGGACGTGGACGTCGAGACGGGCCAGATCGACATCCGGAAGATCGTCGTGGGCGCGGACGTGGGGCGCGCGGTGAATCCCGCGCTCATCGAGGCGCAGCTCGCCGGCGGCGCCGGGTTCGGCATCGGCAACGCGGTGCTGGAGAGCCTCGAGTACGACGCCGACGGGCAGCTCCTCACGGGCACGCTCCTCGACTACGCGCTTCCTCTCACGGTGGACGTGCCCCTCGTGGACGCCTTCTACCAGGAGATTCCCGCCCACACCAACCCGCTGGGCCTCCGCGGGGTGGGCGAATGCGGCAACCCCGGACTCGGCGCGGCGGTGGCCAATGCGGTCTGCGACGCCCTCCGCGATCTCGGCGTCTCCCTCACCGCGCTGCCGGCCACGCCGGCGCGGGTACGCGCGGCCATCGAGGCCGCCGCCGCGCGGCCACCCCGGCGCTGAGCCGGTGCGCTTCGCCGTCTACCTTCCGACGTACGCCTGGCCGGAGCTGGACTTCGACCAGGCGGGCCGGACGCGCGCCTTCGCCCAGAAAGCCGAGCGCCTGGGCTTCGACGCCCTCTGGGTGTGCGAGCACTTCCTGGTCGCGCCCGGCCTCTACGGCGCGGTGTGGATGTCCCCGCTGCTCTGCCTGGCGCACGCCGCCGCCGTGACCACGCGCATCCGCCTGGCCACCGGCGTGCTCGTCCTCCCCTACCACCATCCGGTGACGCTGGCGCGCGAGGTCCAGAGCCTGCACCACCTCTCCGGCGGCCGCGTGGTGCTCGGCGTGGCGGCGGGATGGGACGCCCGCGAGTTCGAGTCCCTCGGCATCCCGCTCGCCGAGCGCGGCCGCCGCACCGACGAGATCCTCGCCATCGTCCGCCGCCTCCTCACCGAGCGCGACGTCACCGTCGAGGGACGCTACTACCAGGTGCGCGGGCTCACCATGGAGCCCCTGCTCCCGCGCATGCCCGAGCTGTGGGTGGGCGGCGGCGCCAAGGTGCGGACCGCGCTCTCGCCCGACAAGACCTACATGGACGAGGCGGTGCTGCGGCGCATCGCCGGGGCCGACGGCTGGCTCGCCCGCGCCGCCGGCACCGATGCCATGGTGAAGGACGACGTCGCGGCGGTGCGCGCGCACCTCGAGAAGGTGGGCCGCGATCCCGCCAGCCTCACCTACGGCCATCTCAACTTCGTGCACCTCGTGGATGCCCGCGACCGCGCCGCCGCCCTCGCCGCCCAGCGACCGCGCTTCGAGCGCGTCATGGGCGCGCATCGATCGTTCGAGGCGCTGCAGCAGTCCTACCTCATGGGCCCCACCGCGGAGATCGTGGAGCGCATCGCCGGCCTCGAGCGCGCGGGGATCGAATACGTGGTGCTCGCGCCGCTCGACTACGACCTCGAGCAGCTCGACCGCTTCGCCGAGGAGGTCGTGCCCCGCTTCGCGCGGGGCTAAGGGGACTTGGGCGGCGCCGGCGCCGGCGCGGCCGGCTCCGGGGAGACGGTCACGCCCCGGCGCGCCAGCTCCTGCGCGATGAGGGTGGCCTCGGGGTGACCGGTCTGGGCGAGCGCGTAGACCCGCCGGGCGATCGACTCCAGCTGGGTCTGGCGCTTGCGCACCGCCTCGAGCGCGCCGTCCTGGTTCGCGTGGAGCGAGCGCAGCTGCCCGTACTCGCGCTGGAGATTCACCGTCTGATATCCGAACCAGATCAGCATCGCGAGGATGACGAAGGCCATCGCCGCCCAGGGGCCGATGGGCCGCGGCGCGTCCCGCTCGTCCGGCTCGGTCTCGACGAGGAGCTCGTCGTTGGCCATGGTCAGCGGCCGCGCCCCGGCGTGGGCGCGCCCGCGGGCGGCGGGGCGGGAGGATTCGGCACGAGGCCGTGATCGGTCAGGATGGCGCGGAGGGCGGCGTCGTTGTTCCGGGTGGCCAGCGTGGCGATCGCGTTGAGGAGGTCCCGCTGCAGCGAGTCGATCTGCGCGCCGCGCTGCACCTGCTGCTGCCGCCCCGCGACCTCGGCCTGTAGCGCGCGGTTGCGCTCGAAGAGGGCGAGGTCCCCGATGACCAGGATGGGCGTGAGCACCGCGCCGATCGTCGCCCACGTTTGCCACTGCGCCAGCCGGCTCATCGCGCGACCGTAGCACGCGTCGGCGAGGCTCGCAAGCGCGCGGCCCTCACATGCCCAGCGACCGGAGGAAGGCGTCCATCACGCCCTGCACCTCGGCGCGATGGGTGCGGTTGGGGAAATGCGGCCCGCCCGCCACCACGTGGAGCCGCGCGCCCGGAATGACGGCGCGGAGCCGCTCCGACATTGCCACCGTGGGGAAGCGGTCCTCGCTCCCGGCCACGATCTGGACCGGGCAGCGGATGCGCGCGCAGTCGGCCAGCCAGTCGCGCCGCGAGTAGGTCTCGTCGAGGAGGGCGAGCAGGGAGGCCACCGAGTGCCGCCGCAGCATGGCGGTCAGCTCGGCGTAGCGGACGGGCCGCGCCTTCAGTCGGGCGAGGGCCTCGGGCCCCATGCGCAGCACGAGGTTGGCGTCGAAGTACTCCTCGAAGCGCCCCGCTTCCACCAGCGCCCGATGCGCGGCCCACCACGCCTTGTCCGACGGCGGCGGCTCGTACGGCGGCCCGCTGATCGAGAACACGCCCCGCACGCGGGCGGGCGCGTGCGCCGCCATCCAGAGGGAGAGCGCGGCCCCCATCGAGGCCCCGCCCCACACCGCCGCCTTCACTCCGAGCCCGTCCAGCCAGGGACCGAGGTCCTCGGCCTTCCTCGCGTAGGTGTAGTCCTCGGAGCGCTCGAACTTCTGGGAGAGGCCGTGCCCGCGGGTGTCGGGCAGGAGCGCGCGCACGCGACCGAGGAAGGGCTCCACGTCCGGCAGCATCACCGAGGACTCCTCCACGGAGCCTCCGTGAATCCACACCAGCGCCGGCTTTCGCGCATCCCCCGCCTCGCGCCAGTGGAGACGCACGCCCGAGGGGAGCACGGTCTCAGGCAGGGCCGAGCCTCTTCTCCAGCGAGCGCGCGTAGCGCGACATCGAATAGGTGCAGACCCAGTACACGACGGCGATGAAGAGGTAGAGCTCGAAGGGCCGGATCTCGCGGTTGTTCACCACCTGTGCGGCCTTGGTGAGGTCCATGAAGCCGATGATGGAGGCGAGCGAGGTGTCCTTGAAGAGGACGATGAACTGGGTGACCAGCGACGGGATCATGTTCTTGAGCGCCTGGGGCAGCACGACGTGCCGCATGGTGCGGGCCGGCGTGAGCCCCACCGCGGTGGCCGCCTCCACCTGCCCGCGCGGCACCGACTGAATGCCCGCCCGCACGATCTCGCCGAGATAGGCGGCTTCGAAGATGACGAACGCGGTCAGCGCCACGCCGAACTCGGGGATCTTGGTCTTGAGCAGGATGGGGATGATGAACCAGATCCAGAAGATCACCATGACGAGCGGGACGCCGCGGAAGAATTCCACGTAGATCGTGGCGGGCACCCGGATCCACCACTGGCCCGAGAGCCGCCCCAGCCCGATGAAGATGCCGAGGATGAATCCCAGCACGATGGAGGGAATGGCCAGGCGCAGCGTGCCGCCCACGAAGTTGCCGAAGCCGAGGAAGCCCTGGATGAGGAGGAAGTCGAGGTTCCGCCAGATGACGCCGAGATCGAGGCTCATGCGCGGCGGCCCCCGCCGGTGATGAGCCCGGGTATGGCGGTGCGGCGCTCGACCCAGCCCATGACGGTGGCGATCGAGAGGCAGAGGACCAGGTAGATCAGGGTCCCGGCGGTGAGAGCCTCGATGGCCTTGGCGGTGTAGGTCTCGATCTGGCGCGTCTGGAACGTGAGCTCGGCCACGCTGATGGTGAGGGCCACCGACGAGTTCTTGAGGAGGTTGAGCGACTCATTGGTGCCGGGGGGAATGATGAGCCGGAGGGCGATGGGCAGGATGACGTACCGGTACGCCTGGGGGACGGTGAGGCCGGAGGCCACCGAGGCCTCCAGCAGCGTGCGGGGAATGGACTGGATGCCGGAGCGCAGCACCTCCGAGAAGCGGGCGCCGCTGTACACCCCCAGCGCGAACACCGCGGCCCAGAACTCGAGCCCGTGGCTGAACAGCCACTCCCGCACCACCTCCGGCAAGAGCGGCGGCACCGCGAAGTACCAGAAGAACATCCACACGAGCAACGGAACGTTCCGGAAGAACTCCACGTAGAAGGTCGCCAGGGCGCGGAGGACGCGGTAGGGCACGGTTCTGAGGGCGCCCGAGAGGATGCCCAGCGCCACGGCGAGGAGCCAGGCGCACACCGACAGCTCGAGCGTCGTGATGAGCCCGCTCAGGAGCCATTGGCCGGACTGCCCCGTCCACAGCACCGACCAGTCGAAGCGATAGTTCACGGGATGAGGGACGGCCCCCTCACCCTGCCCTCTCCCCCGAGAGGGGGAGAGGGAGGGCGGGCGTTTACTTCGGGACGACCTGGTAGATCATGAACGAGCGAACCGCGGCGCTCATCGGATACGGCAGCTCGCCCTTGGCGCCGAACCACTTGTCGTAGATCTCGAAGTACTTCCCCGACTCGATGCCTTCCATGAGCGCGGCGTTGACCACCGCCCGGAAGTCCGAGTCGTTCTTGCGCATGGCCATCCCGTAGGGCTCGTAGGAGAAGAAGTCGCCCACCACGTCCCACTGGGCCGGGTTCGGCGCCTTGGCCTTGAGGCCGGCGAGCTGGATGCCGTCATTGGTGTAGGCGTCGACCTGGCCCTGGAGCAGGGCCTGGAAGGCCGCGGGCTGATCGGGGAACTCGCGGAGCTGGGCCTTCGGCGCCTTCTCGCGGATGATCCGCGCGTTGGTCGAGCCCTGCTGGGCCGCGATGCGCTTGCCGTCGATGTTCTGGATGCCCTTGATGGGGCTCCCCTTCTTCACGAGGAACTGGGCGCCGGTGACGAAGAACGTGATGGAGAAGTCGATGCTCTCCCGGCGGGTCCGCGTGTCCGTCATCGTCCCCGCGATGAGATCCACCGCGTTCGACGTGAGGAGCGGGATCCGGGTGGGCGGGGTGGACTCCTTCTTCTCCACCTTGATCGGCTTGCCGATCTTCTTTTCGACGGCGGGCTTGACCAGCTCTTCCACCAGGTCGATCGAGAAGCCCACCCACTCGTTCTTGGCGTTGACGTAGGCGAAGGGCGGGGAGCCGGTGCGGGTGCCGATGGTGAGGACCCCGGACTGATTGACCTTCTCCAGGGTGCCGGTGAGCTGCTGCGCGGGCGCGGGCGCGACTCCGGTCGCGAGCACCGCGACAGCGAGCGCAAGGGCCAGCATCATCTTCATGTGGGACGCCTCCTTGTGAGCTAGTGGGACAGGATCTTGGAGAGGAAATCCTTCGCGCGCTCCGAGCGGGGCGCGTCGAAGAAGGTCTGGGGCGCCTGGACCTCGACGATACGGCCGGCGTCCATGAACACCACCCGGTGCGCCACGCGGCGGGCGAAGCCCATCTCGTGCGTGACCACCATCATCGTCATGCCCTCCCGGGCGAGGTCGGTCATGACTTCCAGCACTTCGTTGATCATCTCGGGGTCCAGCGCGGAGGTCGGCTCGTCGAACAGCATGATCTTGGGCTGCATGGCGAGCGCCCGCGCGATGGCCACGCGCTGCTGCTGGCCGCCGGAGAGATTGGCGGGGTACTTGTCCGCCTTGTCGGGGATGCGCACGCGGTCGAGGAGCGCGCGCGCGATCTTGTCCGCCTCCGGCGCGGCGAGCCCCTTCACCTTCACGGGGGCGAGGGTGATGTTCTCCAGGGCGGTCATGTGGGGAAAGAGGTTGAACGACTGGAACACCATCCCGACCTGGGTGCGGAGCCGGGAGAGGTTGACCGCGGGGGCGGTGATGGAGTCCCCGTGGACGCGAATCTCTCCCTTCTGGATGGGCTCGAGCCGGTTCACGCAGCGGATCAGCGTGCTCTTCCCCGAGCCGGACGGCCCGCACACCACGATGACCTCGCCCGCGTCGACCTGGAGGTCCACGTCGACGAGGACGTGGAGGGCGCCGAACCACTTGTTGACGCCGGAGAACTCGATGGCGGCAGCCATGGTCACTCGATAACCATCAGGACGTCGCCCGGGTTCACCGCCTGCCCCGGCTGCACCCGGATCTCCTTCACCGTGCCCTCGCCGGCGGCGCGGAACTCGTTCTCCATCTTCATGGCTTCCAGGATCACGAGCCCGTCGCCGCGCCGCACCCGCTGGCCCACCGTGACCTCGATGAGCACCACTCGCCCCGGCATGGGCGCCTTCAGCACCTGCCCGCCGCCGGTGGCGGTACCGCCCCGGGTGCGGATGAGATAGCGCGTCTCCTCCTCCACGCGGATGCGATGCGTGTGGGCGCCCACGCGCACGGTGGCCACGCCGTCGGACTCGCTGACCTCCGCCACCGTCGCCGCGCCGCCCACCACCAGTGACCAGAGGCCCTCGCCCACCCGGCGGGCGTCCACCTCCACGACCTCGTCGGGCAGGCGCACGCGATAGCGCCCGCTCCCGCCCGCGACCTCGACGGGCACCACCCTTCCGTCCAGCTCGGCCTCGAACTTCATCGCGGACGGGGCCACACGCGGCCGGCCATGGTCCAGGGGCCGGGTCCGGACGCGGGCGCGGCCGGCGTCCGGCGCGCCGCGCCCTCGTAGGCAGCGAGCGCGGCGGCGATGAGAGCGAGGCGCCGTGACGCGGGCGCCGCCGCCGCGTCGTCCGCGAGCAGACGCTCCATGAAGCCGGTGTGCAGGCGCCCCGCGGTGAACTCGGGGTCGGCCATGATGCGCTCGAGCACGGGAATGGTGCTGCGCACGCCGGTGATCCGGTACTCCGCCAGCGCCCGCCGCATCCGCGCGATGGCGGCGTCGCGGTCCGGGCCCCACACGATCAGCTTGGCCATGAGGGTGTCGTAGAAGCGGGGCACCGTGGCGCCCGCATACACGCCGGAGTCGTCGCGCACGCCGGGCCCGCCGGGGGCGCGCAGGTCCTCGATGCGGCCCGGGGAGGGCACGAACCCCTCGGCGGGATCCTCGGCGTTGATCCGGCACTCGATGGCCCAGCCGCGCCATGTCACCTCGTCCTGCCCGTAGCCCAGCTTCTCGCCCGCGGCGATGCGGAGCTGCTCCTTCACCAGATCGCGCCCCGTCACCAGCTCGGTCACCGGATGCTCGACCTGCAGACGCGTGTTCATCTCGAGGAAGTAGAACTCACGGCGCCGGTCGACCAGGAACTCCACCGTGCCCGCGTTGACGTAGCCCACGGCGGCGGCGAGCCGGCACGCCGCCTCGCCTATCTGACTGCGCATCTCAGGGGTGATGGCGGGCGAGGGCGACTCCTCCACGAGCTTCTGGTGGCGCCGCTGGATCGAGCACTCGCGCTCGCCGAGGTGCACCACCGTGCCGTGAGTGTCGGCGAGGATCTGGATCTCCACGTGACGCGGCTCCTCGACGTAGCGCTCGATGTAGACCGAGGAGTCGCCGAAGGCGCCGCTCGCCTCGCTGCGCGCGGCGCGCAGCGCCCCCGCGAGCTCGCCGGCGGCCCGCACGAGGCGCATGCCCTTGCCGCCGCCGCCCATGGCCGCCTTGATCATCACGGGATAGCCGACCTCGGCGGCGACCCGCGCCGCCTCGGCGTCGTCGGTGACCGGCGCCTCCGTCCCCGGCACCACCGGCACGCCGAGCCGCTTCGCGGTGCGTCGCGCCGCCACCTTGTCGCCCATGGCGCGAATGGCCGCGGGGGGCGGGCCGATGAACACGAGCTGCGCGGCCGCGCACGCCTCCGCGAAGGCGGCGTTCTCGGCGAGGAAGCCGTAGCCGGGGTGCACCGCCTCCGCCCCGCGGGCGCGCGCCGCCGCCACGATGCGGTCGATGGCGAGATAGCTCTCGGCGGGCGCGGGCGGCCCGATGCATACCGCCTCGTCGGCCATCAGCACGTGCAGTGACTCGCGGTCGGCCTCGGAGAAGACGGCCACGGTGCCGATGCCGAGCTCGCGGCAGGCCCGGATGACGCGCACCGCGATCTCGCCGCGATTGGCGATGAGGACTTTCCCGAAGGGCGCGGTCACGATTTCGCCATGATAGCAGAAGGGAATGCGCCTCAGCCGCCGAGCTGCCGCAGCGCCTCCTCCACGAACGAGGTGTCCACGACGTCCTTCACGGCGAGCGGCTCCTTCATGAAGCCGTGCGTCACCCACCACTTGATCTGCTTCTCGATGTCGGGGACGAGCAGCCGCCCGTTGCGGTCCTGATAGGGGAAGCCGACCTTGATGATCTCGGGCTTGGCGCCGGTGTAGCGCGCGGTGATGTCGACCACCTCGTCGTAGGCGGCGCCGGGAACGACGCGCCCGTCCTTCTGGACGAGGGCCGCGTCGAAGTAGTAGCGCGACGCCTTCACATAGCCCTTCATGAACGCCACCGCGCGCGCGCGGTCGGCGGCGAATCCCTTGGAGTAGAAGATGGTGGCGATCTGCCAGGAATACAGATCCCCGGCCCAGGCCATGACCTTGCCGAAGCCGCCGGCCTCGGCGGCCCCGGGAAAGGGCTGGGGCACGAGGATGGCGTCCACCTGCTTGCCCTTGAGCGCCTCGACGGTGGCGGGCATCGCCTGCAGCGGGACGATGCGCACGTCCGACAGCGCCAGCCCCTCCTTCTCGAGGATGTTGCCGATGTGATAGTGAAACGTCGAGCCGAGCTGGGTCACGCCGACCGTGCGGCCCTTGAGGTCGCGGATCCCCCGCACCTTGCCCGACTCCCACAGCTCCTTCTGCACCACGATGGCGACGAGGGGAAAGCCCGGCCACTCGCGGCCCTTGTCGGCCACCACCCAGAGCTTCTCGCCCTGGAGCACGATGTTGTAGAGCGCGGCGGTGAGGCCGGTGGCGCCGACCTCGATCTGGCCCGCGGCCAGCGCGGTGGCGATGGGGGCGGCGGCCTGGAAGTACACCAGCTCCGGCTCCACCCCGAACTCCTTGAAGAATCCTTTCTCCACGCCCACGAAAAGGGGCGCCGATGAGGTGAGCTTGAGCACCCCGACCTTCACCTTGGTCGGGGCGGCGGGCTGGGCTGGCGCCGGAGGGGTCGAGAAGAGGAACAGGGCCCCGGCGAGCGCGAGAGGAAGCAGGCGCGACATGTCGTCTCCTTTGAGGCGATAGTTCCGCAGAGAGTCCGGCCTAACCTAACACATCGACGAGGGTGGAAAAGATTGCGACACGGTCGGGAGCGGCTCCCCGGTCGCGGCGACCCGCCCCTTGACCGCTTTCTCAGATTTCCCGCCCTCTTCCATGCCTGGCCCGCCTCTTGCTGCTCGGGAAGACCATGCTGGGCCTGCTCAAGTCGGATCATCGCTTCGACGCGGTGCGCGGGCTCGCCCTCGGGGTGACCGTGGGGGCGGCGCTCTGGATGATCGTCGGGGGCATCGTCTGGGCGCTGCTGAGGATCGACTGGGGCATCTGAGCCCGCTGTCCTCTCGGACCGCCCGACGCTCCCCTATCCTTCCCGCCAGGGAATGACCACGCGCTCGAGGGCCGTGAGCCCCCAGTGCGAGAGCACGCCGAGCGCGGAGAGCACGACGATGCCCACCATGAGCTTGGTCGTCGCCATGAGGTTGGCGGCATTGAGCACGAGGAAGCCGATTCCCGACTCCACCGCGATCATCTCCGCGGCCACCAGGAGCAGCAGCGCGGTCCCCGCTCCCAGCTTGAGGCCGGCGAAGACCATGGGGAGCGTGGAGGGGACGATCACCTTCCGGATCACGCTCCAGCGCCCCGCGCCGAACGCCACCGCGGCGCGGATGAGCACGGGATCGGCCTGGCGGGCGCCCGCGTAGGTGTTCAGCGCGAGGGGAAAGAAGACGCCCAGGGCGATCACCGCGATCTTGGACGGCTCACCGATCCCCAGCCAGAGAATGAGCAGCGGCAGCAGCGCGATCTTGGGAATGGGGAAGGTCGCGGCGATGAGCGGCGTGCCCACCGCCTCCGCGGCGGAGAACACGCCCACCGCGATGCCCACCGCGACGCCCGCCGCGCTGCCCAGCGCGAAGCCCAGCACCAGGCGCTTGAGGCTGGCCACGAGGTGCACGAGCAGCTCGCCCGAGGCCAGCATGTCGCGTGCTTCCCGCAGCACCCCCAGCGGCGAGGGGAGGAACAGCGCGGGGACCCAGCCCGCGCGGCAGAAGAGCTCCCACAGGACCAGGGCGCCCACGAGAGCCGCCACGCGCAGGGCACGATGCTCCGTGCGCGCGAGGAAGCGCGTGCGGTCCTCGACGGGCACGCGGGGCGCGGCGCCCGGCCGGGCCGGCATGCCGGCGGCCGTCATGCCCCGCCCTCGACGAGGGCGGCCTCGGCCTGCGAGCGGATGAGGCGCCAGATGCGATCCGCCGTCTCCACGAAGGCGGGGACGCCGAGCATGGCCTCGGTTCGCGGGCGCGGCAGCGGCACCGGCACCGACGCGAGCACCCGGCCGGGCCGGCGCGAGAGCACCAGCACCCGGTCCGCCATGAACACCGCCTCCTGGATGTTGTGCGTGACGTAGAGAATCGTGGTGCGGGCCCGCTCCCAGACGCCCAGCAGCTCCTCCATCATGAGCGTGCGCGTCTGCGCGTCGAGCGCCGAGAAGGGCTCGTCCATCAGGAGCACCGCGGGATCCACCGCGAGGGCGCGGGCGATGCCCACGCGCTGCCGCATGCCGCCGGAGAGCTGATGGGGAAAGCGATCCTCGAAGTCGTGAAGGCCCATCTGCTCGAGCTGCCGCCGGGCCCGCGCCGCGCGCTCGCGCCCGGGCACGCCCAGCTCCTCCAGGCCCAGCTCCACGTTGGCGCGCACGGTGCGCCAGGGGAACAGCGCGAACTCCTGGAACACGGTGGCGGTGAGCGGCTGCCCCGCCCGGCGCACGCCCTCGAAGAAGACGCCGCCCGACGTGACGGGGATGAGCCCGGCAATGGCGCCGAGCAGGGTGGACTTGCCGCAGCCGGAGGGCCCCAGGATGGCCAGGAACTCCTCGGGCTCGGCCGCGAGGGTGACGTCCTCCAGCGCGGTCACCGCCGGCCCGCGGCGCGCGGGGTACGCCTTGCCGAGCCGCTCGACCACGACCCTCACGGCGCACGCAGGGCGAAGCGCTGGAGCTTGCCCGTCGGGGTCCGGGGCAGCGTCGCCACGAAATCGATCCAGCGGGGCGCCTTGTAGCCGGCGAGCCGCCCGCGCACGTGGGCGATGAGGTCGGTGACGAGCTCGGGCCCGGCCACTGCCCCCGGGCCCAGGACGCAGAAGGCGTGCGCGCGCACCAGCCCGTCTCCGTCGCGCCGGCCGATCACGCCCGCCTCGAGCACCGCGGGATGCTCGGCGAGGCACGCCTCGACCTCGATCGGCGACACCCACATGCCGCCGACCTTCAGCATGTCGTCGCCGCGGCCGCAGAAGTAGAAGTAGCCGTCGGTGTCGGCGTAGTACATGTCGCCGGTGCGGAGCCACTCGCCCTGCATGGTCGCCTGGGTCTGCGCCCGACGATTCCAGTAGCCCGCCGCGGTCGAGCCGCCCTTGATCCAGAGCTGGCCCACCGAGCCCGGTAGCACCGGGCGGCCGCCGTCGTCGACCAGGCGCGCCTCGAAGCCGGCAATCACCCGACCCGCGGAGCCGGCGCGCGCCGCCCCCGGCGGATTGGCGAGATAGTCGTGCAGGGCCTCGGTGGAGCCCACCACGTCGAGCAGCTCGAGGCCGAAGCGCTCGCGCCAGCCGTGGAACACCGCGGGCGGCAGCGCCTCGCCGGAGGACACGCAGCAGCGGAGGGACGAGAGGTCGAAGCGCCGGGCGGCGTCGGGCACCTGGAGGAGCCGCGAGTAGACCGTGGCCACGGCGAAGAGATGCGTGGGGCGCTCGGCGTGGACGAGGGCCAGCAGCGACTCGGGCTCGAGGCGCTCGGGCGCGAGGAGCGCCGCCCCGCCCGCGAGCGCGGGGAAGTAGAGCGAGTTCCCGAGGCCGAAGGCGAAGAACAGGCGCGAGGCGGAGAAGACGAGAGCGTCCTCGCCGATGGCGAAGACGCCGCGCCCCACCCGCTCGGCGGCGTGAGCCATGGCCTGCTGCAGGTGCACGGCGGCCTTGGGACGCCCGGTGGAGCCCGACGTGTAGAGCCAGAGCGCCACGTCGTCGCGCGCGGTGTCCGCGGGCGCGGCCACCGCCTCCGCGTGCTCGAGCGCGGCCTCGTATGCCTCCCCGCCTCCCGGCGGCGTCCCCACCACGAGCACGGGCGGCCGGCCCGCGGGGTGGCGCGACCCGATGGCCGCGGCGGCGGCGGGGTCGGCCACGACGAGGCGGGCGCGGCTGTCCTCGAGATAGAACGCGTAGTCGTCCGCGCCGAGGGCGGGATTCACGGGCACCGGCACCGCGCCGAGGCGGATGGCGCCCCAGAACGCCTCCGCGAACTCGGGGCAGTCGGGAAGCGCGAGGAGCACGCGCTGCTCCATCTGCACCCCGCGGGCGGCCAGCGCGCCCGCCGCGCGGCGCGCGCGCCCGGCGAGCTCGGCGTAGGTCACGCGGCGGCCGCGGTACCGGAAGGCGGTGCGGCCGCCGCGGCCCTCGGCGAGATGGCGATCGAGGAAGAAGGCGGCGGCGTTGAACCGCTCGGGAATCTCCATGGGCCGCGCGCCTAGAGCCTCGGCGCCAGCTCCGCGGCGAAGCGCTCGAGCTGCTCCTCGTCGTCGAACACGGGGTTCAGCATCAGCATCCCCGCTCCCGCCGCGATCACCGCGCGCAGGCCCTCGACGCACTGATCCACCGAGCCCCACACCGAGACCTCCTCGGCGAGCTGCGGCCGGTGGTAGAAGGCGCCGAACCACTCGGTGAGCCGGCGGCCGGCGCGGGCCCGGTCCCCGTCCACCGCGATGTACACCCGCTTGGCCACGGGGAATGAGGCGGGATCGCGGCCCGCGGCGTCGAGGGTCCGCCGCAGCAGCACCACCTCCTCGGCGAACTTGGCGGTGGAGAGCGAGCCCGCCCCCATGAACGCGTCGCCGAGCGCCACCGCGCGCTGGAGGGCATTGGGATGATGCGCGCCAAACCAGATCGGCGGGTGGGGCCGCTGCCGCGGCTTGGGCTCCATGGGAATGTCCTTGAGCCGGTAGAACTGGCCCTCGAAGGTCACGCGCGGCTCCGTCCAGAGCCGCTTCATCAGCCCCACCCCCTCGGCGAAGCGCGCCGCGCGACGCTCCGCGGGGAGGCCGAAGGCGGGATACACCTGGGGCTGGCCGCCGAGGCCCACGCCGACGTCGAGCCGGCCGCCGGAGAGCTGATCGAGCGTGGCGAGGCTCTTGGCGGTGTGGAGCGGCGTGCGGAGGGCCGTGAGGAGCACGGCCGCGCCCAGCCGCAGCCGCGTGGTCACCGCCGCCGCGTAGGTGAGGAGCTCGATGGGCTCGAGGCTCGGCACCGTGCCCACGATCTGCTCCACCACCCAGGCGCCCTGGAAGCCGAGGGCCTCCGCGCGCGCGAGGTAGCGGCGAATGCGCTCCGCGTCGACAGGACCGGAGGGAAACGTCTGGGGGATCGACACGGCGAGCGGCACGCGGGAGTTCACGATCGGTCCTCCCCTCGCCCGGCGAGCCGGGTGATGAGTGCGGCGACGAAGGCATCGGGCTCGGTGGGCGAGAGGACCACGAGCCCGCGGCGGGTGCGGAGATAGACGAGGTCGCGCGTGTTGGTGATGGCGAGGTAGTGGAGGCCGGTGGCGGAATTCCACCGGAGCCCGTGGGAGCCGAAGAGCCCGTTGAGCCCGAGGGCGAGGAGGCCGCCGATGCGGCGCGGCGCGCGGTCCACGCCCAGTATGGTCGAGTACGGAAGCCGGCGGGACAGCCAGCGGCGCTCGAGCCGGACGCCGCGCCCGTCCAGCGTGTAGCCGGCGGGCGAGAGGCCCTGGAGCGCCCACACCACCCCGAGGAACGGCAGCGGGAAGATGGTGAAGAGCAGGTCACCGGTGGCCGCCACCAGGGCCACGGACAGGAGGAACGGGACGAGGACCCCGAGCCCGATGCCGAGCACGCCCGCGATCACCCGCTGCCGCGTGCCGAGCGTGGCGGGGAAGAAGAGATCGTCGTCGAGGCGCGCCGGCCGGGCTATCGCGAGTGGATCTCGTAGGCGGGGAAGAAGTACGGGATCTCGAAGGCCGCCGACTCGGGCGAGTCGGAGCCGTGCACCGCGTTGGCCTCGATGGAGGAGGCGAAATCGCGCCGGATCGTCCCCGCCGCGGCCTTCGCGGGGTCGGTGGCCCCCATGAGATCGCGCAGCCGGGCGATGGCGTTGTCGCCCTCGAGCACCATGGGCATCACCGGGCCCTGCGTCATGAAGGCGCACAGGCTCGCGAAGAACGGCCGCGCCTTGTGCACCGCGTAGAAGCCGGCCGCCTGCTCGGGGGTGAGGCGCACGAGCTTGGCGGCGAGGATCTTGAGACCCGCCGACTCGATGCGCGCGATGATCTGCCCGGTCACGCCCTTGGCGACGGCGTCGGGCTTGATGATGGTGAGGGTCCGCTCGATGGCCATGGCTCCCCTATGCCTTGCCGAGCACGCGGGCCACGGTGGCGCCCATGTCGGCGGGACTCTTGACGGTGCTGATGCCGGCGGCCTCCATCGCCTTCATCTTCTCGGCGGCGGTGCCCTTGCCACCCGCGATGATGGCGCCGGCGTGACCCATGCGGCGGCCGGGCGGCGCGGTCTGGCCGCAGATGAAGCCCACCACCGGCTTGGTGACGTGCTGCTTGACGAAGGCGGCCGCCTCCTCCTCCGCGGTGCCCCCGATCTCGCCGATCATCATGATCGCCGTGGTGCCGGGATCCGCCTGGAAGAGCTTCAGCACGTCGATGAAGTTGGTGCCGTTGACGGGATCGCCCCCGATGCCCACACACGTGGACTGACCGAGCCCTCGTTGAGTCAGCTGGTGCACGACCTCGTAGGTGAGCGTGCCGCTGCGCGAGACCACGCCCACCTGCCCCACCTTGTGGATGTGGCCCGGCATGATGCCGATCTTCGCCTGGCCGGGCGTGATGAGGCCCGGGCAGTTGGGCCCGATCAGGCGGCTCGAGGTGCGGCCGAGAAACGCCTTCACCCGCACCATGTCGGCCACCGGGACACCCTCG
>Ga0081538_10002310_pt1 | contig 18845 bp, 15 predicted proteins | sample TabmetS5T2R1_FD_71022 | JGI IMG/M metagenome (GOLD analysis project Ga0081538, IMG submission 71022) | Tabebuia heterophylla rhizosphere microbial communities from the University of Puerto Rico - S5T2R1 | ecosystem: Host-associated > Plants > Roots > Rhizosphere ... | reverse complement strand
GGGCGATGGCCAAGGACTTCGACTTCACCGAAGAGGTCCGAGGGCTCCAGGTGCCGACGCTGATCGTCGCCGCCGACGCCGACATGGCCCCGCCGAGCCACTACGTCGAGGTCTTCCAGCTGCTCGACGGCGGCCTCCGCGACGGCGGCTGGATGGGTGAGGGCCGGCCCAGGGGCGGTCACGCGCTCGCCATCCTGCCCGGCCTCACCCACTACAACCTGGCCGTCTCCCCGCTGTTCGTGGCCGTCACCCTCGCCTTCCTCGACGAGCCCGCCTGACCCGGGGGCGCGGCTGCTTCGGGGGTTGACCTGCTTGGGCTCCCGACGGACGATCGCTACTGCCGCGAACCGGGACGCATGCACGGCAACACCCCGATAACGGCATTCGGGTCCGCGGAGGGTTGTCCGTTCCGGGAGGGGGTCCTGATGGCGAAGTCCGACCCGGGGCTGCGGTTCCTGGCCGACCAGAAGAAGACCGCGCTGCGGGCGCTGGCCGACGAGGCCGCGTTCACCTTCGAGGCCGCGACCGGGCAGCCGGCGACGGCCACGGTGCTGCTCCAGTTCCAGGGCGACCTCAGCGCCGTCGAGGCGGCCGGGTTCAGGACCCGCAGCTTCGCCGGCGACGTCGCCACCGGCGAGATCGAGCTGTCCCGGCTGGGCGAGCTGGAGGGGCTCGACTCGGTGGTCCGGATGGAGGTGTCCAGGGTCCTCGGGCGGGAGCTGGACCAGGCCCTTCCCGAGAGCCGGGCCAACACCGTCCACACCGGCCCCCCCGGGCATCGCGGGGCCGGCGTGGTCGTCGGGATCATCGACTCGGGGATCGACTACACCCACGAGGCCTTCCGGCGCAGCGACGGCACCTCCCGGATCCTCGCCATCTGGGACCAGCGGCTGGACCCGGAGGCCGGCGAGTCGAACCCGGCCAACTTCTCCTACGGGGTCGAGTACCAGAAGAGCGCGATCGACGCCGCGCTGACGTCGCCCAACCCGGCCGCCGTCGTCCGCCACCAGGACCTGCCGACCCCCACCGGCGGGTTCCACGGGACCCATGTGGCCGGGATCTCGGCCGGCGACGGCTCGGTCGCGGGCGATGGCCGGCCGGCGTTCACCTTCGTCGGCGTGGCCCCCGAGGCCGACATCGTGGTGGTGGCCAACACCCGGGGGCGGGCCGCGGGCGAGCGGGGGCTGGGCGACTCGGCCGACACCCTGGACGCGATCCGGTACATCTTCGACCTCGCCGCCTCGCTGGGGCGGCCGGCGGTCATCAACCAGAGCCAGGGCGACAACATCGGCCCCCACGACGGGACGAGCCTGCTGGAGCGGGGCATCGACAACCTGCTCGGTGGTCCGGGCCGGGCGATGGTCAAGTCGGCCGGCAACGAGGGCGCCCTGAACCGCCACGCCAGCTCGACCCTCACCGCCGGGGTGCCGCAGAGCGTGCCGTTCGCGGTCCCGGCCGGCCAGGGGAGCCCGGTCACCATCGACCTCTGGTACGGGGGGCCGGACCGGTTCGACGTCTCGATCACCCCACCCGGCGGGACCGCCAGCACCGCGGTGAGCCCAGGGAGCTCGACCACGGTCACCCTCTCCAACGGCAACCAGGCGTTCGTGGACTCGGACCTCAACGACCCCGGCAACGGCGACAACCGCGTGTTCGTCGTCCTGTCCCGGGGCGGCAACGCCACGGTCCAGGCCGGCACGTGGTCGATCATGGTCCAGGGCACGACGGTCACGCTCGGGCAGTGGGACGCCTGGATCCAGCGGGACGCGCGGGCGCAGTTCCTGCCCCCGTTCCAGAACCCGGCCCGGACCGTCTCGGTGCCGGGGACGGCCAGGGAGGTCATCACCGCCGGCTCGTACGTGACCAAGGGCCCCGGCGTCGGCTCCATCTCCACGTTCTCCAGCCTCGGGCCCACCCGCGACGGCCGCCAGGCGCCGACCGTGGCCGCCCCCGGCCAGGTCCTGACGGCCCCGCAGCCGATCTCGACCGGCGACACCTACGGCGACATGCAGGGCACCTCGATGGCCGCGCCGATGGTCGCCGGGACCGTGGCCCTCCTGCTGCAGAAGGACCCCAGCCTCACCCAGGCGCAGATCCGCGACTGCCTGACGAGCACGGCCCGCGCCGACGCGTTCACCGGGACCACGCCCAACAACGCCTGGGGTGCCGGCAAGCTGGACGCCAACGCCGCCTTCGGCTGCGCTCCCGGGCCGGCGGTCCCGGTGACCGTCGCGCCGCCCTGCCCGGTGACGGTGTCGCCGCCGTGCCCGCCGCTGACCAGTGGTCCACCCTGCCCGCCGCTCACCTTCGGGCCGCCCTGCCCGCCGCTGACGGTGGGCCCGCCGTGCCCACCACCCCGTACCTTCGGGCCGCCCTGCCCACCCCGCACCTTCGGGCCACCGTGCCCGCCACGGACCTTCGGGCCACCCTGCCCGCCACCCACCTTCCAGCCACCGTGCCCGCCGGTGCCCCCGCTCCCTCCGGTCGGCCCCTCGGCCGGGACACCCAGCGACACCCCCACCTCGGGCGGCTGGGCTCCGGTGGACCCGGCCGCCTACGGCGCCGACTGGTACCTCTACGGCTACGACTGGGGGCTGCCGGCGACCGGCGAGTGGTGGCCAGACCCCTACCAGCCCTGGCCGGGCGCGGACTGGCCGGTGACGCAGGCCGCCGCCATCGCCGGCGCCCAGGCGGTGTCGGCGCCGGCCCCGGAGGCCGGCGGGACGGACGCCGCCGCGGCCGGGAGCAGCGTCACCGCCTACTGGCACGGCAACCCGGGCTACTGACGGTGGCGCCGGCGCGGCGGTGGCGGGCGCCTGGGCCGCCGATGCGAGCCGGCCGGCCGTGAGCTTGGCCGGGCTCGTCCGCTACCTCGCGTCGGCCGGTGTCGTGGACGCGGCCGCGGTCCATGACCCGGACGTGCGCGTGACCAGCCTGTCCCGTTCCCACCTGGTCCTGCTGGTCCGCTTCGGCGACGGCCGCCGCCTGGTCGTCAAACGGGCCCACCCCCGGCCGCAGGAGCTGGTCGGGAACCTTCGCCGGGAGCTGGTCGCCTACCAGCTGGCCGGGAGCCAACCGAGCCTGGCCGCGGCCATGCCGGCCTGCCTGCACGCCGACCCGGTGCTGCACGTCCTCGTCCTGGAGGCGGTCACGCCCGGGACCACGCTCCGGGACGACAGCCACCTGCGCCGGGGCCTCCCGGCCGGCGGCGCTCGCCTCGGCCAGCTGGTCGCCGGCTGGCACCGCGGCACCCGTGACCTGGCTCCCCAGAGCTTGCCGGCCGAGCGCCCGTGGGTGCTCGACATCCTCACGCCCGGCCGCTGGCGGCCGCCGGTCGCCGACGAGCTGCTGGTCCACGGCAAGGTCCGGCGGGAGCTGCGCCACCAGCTCTCCGAGCTGGCCGACGCCCTGGAGCCGTCGTGCCTGGTGCACGGCGACCTCAAGTGGGACAACTGCCTGCTCGAGGGAGGCGACGGCGTCCGGGTGATCGACTGGGAGATGGCCGCCGTCGGCGACCCGGCCTGGGACGTGGCCGGCGTCCTCCAGGACCACCTGGTCCTCGGCCGCACCCTGGCGTCGCCGCCGGCCGACCTGAAGGAGCGGGTCCGGGAGGCGGCCGCGGGCTTCCTGTCGTCCTACCTCGCCGCCGCCGACGTCGCCGACCACGCCGGCTTCGGCGACCGCGCCGTCCGCCTGACCGGGGCGAGGCTGGTCCAGTCCGCTCTCGAGCACGCCGCCGCCGGCCCCGACCAGCGGCTGGCCCGGCTGCTGCTGGACGACGCCCTTGGCGTGCTCCGCGACCCGGGCTGGCTGCTCGGGCGGCGGAGCGGCGCGCGGTGACCCCCGGCGCCGACCGGTACCGGGCCCAGCTCCTGGAGGCGGTCCGCCTGGCCCTGCCGCCGGCGCCGCCCGACGCCGGCCGGCTGGCCGCGCGGCTGTACGAGCAGTGGTACGCGCCGGCCACCGGCACGACCCCGGCGCGGCTGGACCCGGCCGAGGTCGCCGAGCACTACCGGGCGGCCGACGCCGCCAGCGGCCGGTTCGAGCCGGGCTGGGTCGTGCTCCGTCCGGAGGCCGCCCTGGCCCGCATCGGGCCGCCGCGCTCACCCTGGCAGGTCCCCGCCGCCCGCGGGGAGGAGACCCGCTGGGTCGACCCGATCGACCTGCTCTTCGCGGACGGGGTCGGGCTGCGCCCGCCGGCCGGGTCCGCCGTCGCGGTCGGCGCCCGGCGGGACTCGTCGGAGCTCCTCCCCGGCTGGTGGACGACCCTGAGCCCGGCCTGGTCGACGGCGTCGCCGCCGCTGGTGCGGCTGTACTGGTCGGTGCCGGCCGAGAAGGTGTGCCGGCTGGTCGAGGGCCTGACCGCCGCGCTCGACCCGGACCGGCCCTCCGCCCTCAAGTGCCCCCTGGACCTGGACCGCTGCCGCCGCCCGGACGCCGTGGTGCTGTACCTCCCGGGAGCGGCCTGGGGCGAGCTGCGCCCCGGTCTCGCCGCCGCCTACCGGCAGGTCCGCCGGTGGCTGCGGCCGCGGGTCCCCGCCCTCACCCTCGAGCTCGCCCCCGGGCTCGCGCTGGCCGAGGACCCCGGCGACGACAGCTTCGGGGCCCACCGCTGCCGCATCGTCGCCGACGGGCTGGCCACGGCCAGGCGGGCCGGGGTCACCGACCCCGAGGCCCTCGGCGACGCCGCCGTGGCCGCGCTCGGGCGGCACGGCATCGGCGCCGACGCGCCCTACCGCAACCCCGGGTCGACGGCCGCCTACCCCTGGGGCCTGGTGTGAGCCCGCTGGAGGCGGCCAGGCGGCTGGGCCGGCGGATCTGCGACGCCGCCGACTGGCGGGGCGACCGCTGCACCTGGCCGGACTCCCAGGGCGGGCCGATGGACGCGGACCTGTACGACGGGACCGCCGGGGTGGCCTGGTTCCTGGCCCAGCTGGCCGCGGTCGGCGGCGAGGACGGCGCCTGGCGGCCGACCGCGGTCGCGGCCATCCGCCACGCCCTCGACCGGGTCGCCGCCCGCCCCACCACCCGGGCCGGGCTCTACCACGGCGACCTGGGCGCGCTCTGGGCCGCGGCCGAGGTCGGCGGGCGGCTCGGCGAGGACGGGCTCGTCGAGCGGGCCCTCGAGCTCGCCGCCGCCGCGTCCCTCCACCCGGCGGACGGGGCCGGCGCCGACCTGCTGGCCGGGTCGGCGGGCGACCTCCTGGCCGTCCTGGCCCTGACACGCGGGGCCGGCGGCCTCGGCCTGGAGGACGCCGAGCCGATCGCGACGCGGCTGGCCGAGACCGCCACCGAGACGCTCCACGGCGTGGCCTGGTCCCAGCCCTCCCCGCCCGACGGCCGGCCCGGCTACCAGGTCGGCCTTGCCCACGGCGGGTCGGGCATCGCCCTGGCCCTGCTGGAGCTGGACGCGGCCTCCGGCACCGACCGGCACCGCCGGCTCGCCCTGGAGGCGCTGGCCTTCGAGCGGGCCTGGTTCGACCGCCGGGCCTGCGCCTGGCGGGACCCGCAGGCCCATGCGCCCACCTCGACGTCCTGGTGCCGGGGCAGCGCCGGGATCGGGCTGGCCCGGCTGCGCTGCCAGCAGCTGGTCGCCGACGGCCGCCTCCGGGCCGAGGCCGGTGCCGCCCTGGCCGGCGTCCACGCCTCCACCGCCGGCGCCCTCGCCCCCGGCCGGGCCCGCGAGTGGGAGCAGGGCAACTTCTCGGCCTGCCATGGGCTCATGGGCGCCGCCGACCTGCTCGTGCACGCCTCGCTGGTGCTGGAGGTGGCCGGGCACCGCCTGGCCGCCGAACGCATCGTCGAGCACGGGCTCGCCGTCGCCGGGGCGGACGCCGGGTGGCCGTGCGGCACCGTCGACCGCGCCGAGTGCATGGGCCTCCTGCTGGGGCTGGCCGGGATCGGGACGGTGCTGCTGCGGGTGGCGGCCCCGGACCGGCTCCCTCCCGTCGGCCTCCTGACCTACTCCACGTCGGAGTAGGGCGCCGCCGCCGGCCCCGGCTGCTCCGGCCCTTCCGGGTGCAGCGCCGAGGACAGCTGCACCGCGACCACGAACTCGTGCCGGGCCAGGTCGGGGAGCGCGGTCGTCGGCACGGTCGCGGTCAGGACGTCACCGGCCACGGTGCGGATCTCGGCCCCGTCGGCGCGGAGCGCGGCCAGCTGCGGTTCGGCGAAGCTCTCCCGACCCCGCAGCAGCACACTCACCTCCGGCGCAACCTCGGCCGCGTCCTCGCGCATCCTGGAGAGCAGATGCCTGCTCGGCGCATCGAGCTTGTCGGTCTCCGCCATCGCCAGCTCCCCTTCACTCGGCCCACCGGTTCGATCGTGACCGAGCCGCCACACCGGCACAAGCGCATCAGGTGACGCGCTCGCGGAACAGCTCGAGCTGGGCGACCTCGTCGGCGAGGGGCCAGACGAAGATCCGCCGCGCGCCGGCCTCCACGAACGCGGCCAGCCGCTCGGCGCACACCTCCGCCGGGCCGATCAGCAGCGGGGCGGAACCCAGCGCCTCGGCCGGGCGGTGCAGCATCGGCGCGAGCACGTCGCCGAGCATCCGATCGGCCTCGCCCTTGTCCTCGGTGATGTACAGCCAGGTGGTGGCGATCGCGCTCGGGAACGACTCCGGCGCCTTGCCGACGCGCCGGAGCTCCTCGGCGAGCCGGCCCAGGCCGTCGCGGAAGCCGTCCGGCGTGGTGTTGTAGGCGGACGCGAGCCATCCCTCGCCGAGGCGGGCGACCCGCCGCAACCCGACCGGCGAGCCCCAGCTCGCGACCCAGATCGGCGGTCCCGGGCGCTGCACCGGCCGCGGTTCGAGCCGCACGCCGCCGGTGGAGTAGAACCGGCCTTCGAACTCGGCGCCGTCACCGTGGAGCAGGAGACGGAGCACCCGCAGGGCCTCGTCGAAGCGCGGCCATCGCTCCTGGAACGGGAGACCGACGGCATCGTAGTCGGCCGCCGACGATCCCGGACCGACCCCGGCGACCAGGCGCCCGCCGGAGAGGACGTCGATGGCGGCCAGGGTCTTGGCCAGCTGCACCGGCCCGCGCATCACGGGAAGGCTGCAGGTGGTGGCCAGGGTCATGTCCCCGGACGCGTCGACGACCGCGGCGAGCGCGGTCGGGCCGTCCAGCCATGGCCGGCCGAACACGAGGTGATCGTTGGCGCAGAGATATCGGTAGCCCAGCCCCGCCGCCGCGGCGGCGTAGGCCCGCAGCGCCGGCAGCGACGGCGGCGTCCCGAGGTCGATCAGCGGCAGGTGGGCGCCATACTCCACGTCCTGGTCCCCGTTCACGCCATGACGCTACCGCGATCCCGGCTCGGGCGTCCGCCGCCGTCGGGAGCTCATGGTTCCATGGCCGCCATGGATGCTGAGGGCAACGCCCGGCGGGTCGCGCTGGTGGCGGGAGCGACCCGGGGCGCGGGACGGGCGATCGCGGTCGAGCTGGCCCGGGCCGGGCTGTACGTCTACGCCACCGGCCGCAGCAGCCGCGCCGCCGGGAGGTCGGAGATCGGGCGGCCGGAGACGATCGAGGACACCGGCGACCTGATGGCCGCCGCCGGCGGGCAGGGCACACCGGTGGTCGTCGACCACGAGGACCCCACCGCCGTGGCCGGCCTGGTCGGCCGGGTCGAGGCCGAACAGGGCCGCCTCGACGTCCTGGTCAACGACATCTTCGGCGGCGACCGCTACGCGCAGTGGGACCGGCCGCTGTGGGAGCACGACCTGGCCGGCGGCCTGCGGATGCTGCGGATGGGGGTGGACACCCACATCATCACCGCCCACGCCGCCCTGCCGCTGCTGCTGCGCGGCGACCGCGGCCTGCTGGTCGAGATGACCGACGGCACCGCCGAGGTCAACGCCAGCTACCGGGAGCGGGTGGGCTTCTTCTACGACCTGGTCAAGGCGAACGTGAGCCGGATCGTCCTCGCCCTCGCCCACGAGCTGCGCGACACCTCCGTGACCGCGCTCGGGGTCACGCCGGGCTGGCTGCGCTCGGAGGCCATGCTGGCCGGCTTCGGGGTCACCGAGGAGACCTGGCGCGACGCGCTGGCCGAGCTGCCGGGGTTCGCGATCTCGGAGTCACCGGCCTACGTGGCCCGCGGGGTCGCCGCCCTCGCCCAGGACCCGGAGGCGGCCCGGTTCGCCGGCCAGGTGCTCACCGCCCGCCAGCTGGCCGACCGCTACGGCGTGACCGACACCGACGGCTCACGACCGGACGCCTGGGGCTACATCGCCACCTACGGCATGTGGGAGCAGCGCGGCCAGGACGTCGAGCGCTTCCGCTGAGCGGTCGGGAGGGGCGAGCCGGCCGTGCCGGTCAGCCATGGCCCTCGCCAGGGGTGACCAGGCCGCTCTCGTAGGCGGCCACCACCACCTGGGCGCGGTCGCGGAGGTCGAGCTTGGTGAGGATCCGCCCGACGTGGGTCTTGACCGTCTGCTCGGCCAGCACCAGCGTGTCGGCGATCTCGGCGTTGGACAGGCCGCGGGCGATCAGCTTGGCGACCTCCAGCTCCCGCGCGGTGAGGCTGGCGAGCTGGTCGGGACGTGGCCGGTCGCGGCGCGGCTGGCTGGCGAACTCCTCGATGAGCCGGCGGGTCACGGTCGGCGCCAGGAGGGCCTCGCCGGCGGCGACGATGCGGACGGCCGCGACCAGGTCGTCGGCGGTGGCGTCCTTGAGCAGGAACCCGCTGGCGCCGGCGCGGAGCGCCTCGTACACGTAGTCGTCGAGGTCGAAGGTCGTCAGCATCAGCACCCGTGGCCGGTAGTCGACGCCGACGGGCGGGTTCATCAGTCGCCGGGTGGCCTCCAGCCCGTCCATCACTGGCATGCGCACGTCCATCAGGACCACGTCGGGCCGCAGCTCGCGGCCGGTCCGCACCGCGTCCTCGCCGTTGGTGACCTCGCCCACCACCGCCATGCCCTGCTGGGCGTTGAGCAGCGCGCCGAACCCCTGGCGCACCATCGCCTGGTCGTCGGCGAGCATGATCCTGATCATTGGGAACGGCCCTCCGCAGGGGCCGCCGCCAGGGGCAGGACCGCCTCGACCAGGTAGCCGCCGTCGCTGGTCGGCCCGGCCGACAGGGTGCCGCCGAGCATGGCGACCCGCTCCCGCATGCCGACGATGCCGTGCCCGGCCGCGCCCGGCGCCGGGTGGGTGCCGGGCACCGGCGGCCGGTCGTTTCGGACGCGGAGCCGCAGGCGCTCGGCCTCGTAGCGGACCTCGACGGCGGCGGGGGCCGCGGGCGCGTGCCGCAGCGCGTTGCTGAGCGCCTCCTGCAGGATCCGGTAGGCCGACAGCTCCACTGCCGGCGGCAATGGCCGCTGGTCGCCCTCGACGCGCAGGTCCACGGTCAGCCCGGCGCCCTGCACGGCGGCGACCAGCCCCTCCAGCCGGTCCATGCCGGGCTGGGGCACCCGGTCGGGGTCGGCGTCGGCGCCACGGAGCACTCCCAGAAGCCGCCGCATCTCGGTCAGCGCCTCGCGGGCGATGGCGCTGGTCTCGGCCATGTCGTCCTTGACGGCCTCCGGCAGCTCGGGGATACGGAACGGCGCCGTCTCGGCGCGCACGGCGATCACCGACATGTGGTGGGCGACCACGTCGTGGAGCTCCCGCGCGATCCGCGCCCGTTCCTCCAGCAGGGTGCTGCGCGCCTGCTCCTCCTGCTCCCGCCGCCTGCCCTCGACCAGCTCGAACTTCAGCCGCCGCCGCGTCCCGGTGAGGTAGCCGAAGGCGATCAGCACGGTCGCGAACAGGATCGCGACATACGCCTGGTTGAGGGCGTCCATGCCGGCCCCGGTGAGCAGGTAGCCGAGGACGATGGTGGCGTCGGTGACCAGCCAGACCCCGACCAGCAGGTGGAGGTCCAGCCGCACCGCCACGGTATAGGTCACGTACATGGCGACGAAGACCAGGGTCGGAAGCCACGGGGGGCCCACCCAACCCGCCGGCGCCACGAGCAGCGGCGTCGCCGCGGCCACCACGACCTGCAGCCGCCAGGCGCGCAGCGGCGTCGCGGCGGCCAGGCCCAGCGGCAGCGCGATCAGCGCCGCCACCGGCAGCACGAAGATGTCCCACAGCCGGCCGTCCTCGAGGAGCAGCTGGGCGCTCAGCAGGAACGCCCCGACGGCGGCCAGCCACAGGATGGGCGCCCGATAGCGGCCCAGCCAGCCGAAGCGCCCGTCCTCCGCCGGCAGCGGTGGCGGCTCCGGCCCGACGAGCAGCTCGGTCGGTGCGCTCACCAAGCGCCTGAGCGCGTCCTGAAAGGAGCGGACGTCGGAGGCCTCGCGGGCGGCGCGCCGCCACGACGGCGCTCGCGGGTCCGGCCGACGGGCCAGCAGGGACCGCCAGCGTCGGCGCGCCCAGCCCGGCTCTCGCTGGCTGCGGAACCTCATGGTAGGCAGGCTACATGCGGCGCTGCGCCCGGTCGTGACCCTGCGGGGTGATCTCCGGCGGCGGGTCTGATACCTGGGAGCCAGGGTCCTGGTGCCGCCGGACCCGACGCGACCGTCCCCCCTGGATGTCCGGGTCGGGCGCGATGGCGGCCCGCGCTGCGCCTCCAGGGCCAGGCGAGCCCGCATCCGATACCCGAGCGCGATCCGCAAGACCGCACCGGGGCGTGACGCGCCACCCCGGCCTGCGGCGGGACCTTCCGTCCGACGGCCAGACCCGCTGGCCTGGTGAGACGGAAGGCACCCCCGATGTCCACCCCCCGCACCGAGGTGCTCGGGCGCCGGGCCCGGCGCCCGAGGTGGCGGCACGCCGCCGTGGTCCTGCTCGCGATCCTGGCGCTCGGGTTGCCGGCCGTCCGCGTCGACGCCATGCCAAGGACCCAGCCGGGTGCTGTCCCGTCCACGCCCGCCATCGGCCAGGCCCCGGCCGACGCCACGCCGGTGGGTCGTGGGCCCGCCGCCGCGGCGGTCACCGCCCTGACCACCGCTCCGGCCGGCCGTGACCCGCTGGCCGCGGTGCCGGGCGATTTCCCCGCGGCGATGGGGTACGTGCCGCAGCCGACGCGAATGGCCGACGGGACCGTGCGGCTCGCCAAGCCCACCGGAGCCTGCTCGGCGCCGGGTGGCGGCATGCCGTTCGGGTTCGAGCAGGTCTGCAAGGTCCATGACTACGGCTACGACCTGCTCCGCTACGCGCATGAGGGCGGCCATCGCCTGACCGCGGAGGCGCGCCGGCAGCTCGACGCCATGTTCGATCGCGACCTGCACGCGCGCTGCCAGGCGAGCAGCAGTGGCCTCGCCCGACTGGGCTGTCACCTGCTCGCCGAGGGGTTCACCGCCGCGGTCTCGGTCAACTCCTGGCGGCAGCACTACGGCAACCCCGCCAGGGAGTCGCTGCCCGGCTGGTCGCCCTGGCTCGCCGTCCCCATCGTGGCCGCGCCGTTGCTGCCCCGCCTGGCGCGCCGCCGCGGCACCCGTGCCCGCCGCGCCGGTGGGCGGCTACGGACGCTCGCCGAGGCCACGCCGGCCGGCCGCGACCGCTACGTCGACCTCCTGCGCGTGGTCAGCATCGTCACGGTGGTGCTCGGTCACTGGACGATCGCCGCCGTGGCCCGCTCCGGCGACGGTCTCGCCGCCGGGAACGTGCTGTCGACCACCCCGTACCTGTGGCTGGCGACCTGGGTGCTCCAGGTCATGCCCGTGTTCTTCCTCGTCGGCGGGTTCTCCAACATGGTGAGCTGGCAGGCGCTGCAGCGCCGCGGCGGCGGCTATGTCGAGTACCTGTCCGGCAGGATGGCGCGGCTGCTGCGGCCGGTGCTGGTCTACGCGGCCGTCTGGCTGCTGATCCCACCCGTGCTCGGCCGGCTCGGTCTGCCCGGCGCGCAGGTCCAGCTGGTCGGCAAGATCATGGGCCAGCCGCTGTGGTTCCTCGGCGTCTACCTGATGGTGGTGGCGCTGGCCCCGGCGATGGCGCGGCTGCACCGGCGCTTCCGCCTGTGGGTGCCGGCCACCCTCGCGGCCGCCGCCGCGGCGGTCGACGCGGCCCGGCTGGCGGCCGGCATCCACCAGGTCGGCTACGTGAACCTGCTGCTGGTGTGGGTGCTGGCGCAGCAGCTCGGCTTCTTCTACGCCGACGGCACCCTGGAGCGGATGTCGCGCCGCGCGCTCGCCGGCCTGGCCGCCGCCGGCCTGGCCGGGCTGATCGCCCTGACCGGGACCGGCCTGTACCCGCCGAGCATGGTCGGCCTGCCCGGCGACCGGTCGAACATGAGCCCGCCCACGGTCTGCATCGTGGCGCTCACCGTCTGGCAGCTCGGCCTGGTCATGCTCGTTCGCGCGCGGGTGTCGGCCTGGCTCGTCCGCCGCGGACCCTGGACCGCGGTGATCGCGGTCGGCTCGATGGCGATGACCCTGTACCTGTGGCACCTCCCCGCGATGGCCGCCCTCTACGGCCTCGTCCTCGCCGTCGACGGTCCGCTGCCCAACCCTGGCACGGGTGCCTGGTGGGCGACGCGACCGCCGTGGCTGGCCGTGCTGGCGGCGGTCCTGGCCCCGCTGGCGCTGGCCCTGTCCCGCTTCGAGCGGTCCCGCCGCCCGGCAGGCTCGCCGGCGCGGATCCACGAGACGCTCACCGGCCGCGTCGCCGCCGTGCTCGGTGTCGTCCTGGTCACCCTCGGCCTGCTCGGCTTCGTGGCGAGCGGCTTCACCCCCCTGCTCGACCCCAACGGCAGCCCCCTGCTGGTCCTGCGCGTCGACCCCCTGCAGAACCTGCTCCACCTGGTCGTCGGCGCCGCACTCCTCGGGGCGGCCCGCACCGGCGCCACCGATCATCCGCGGCCCTGGCTCCTGGCGGCGGTCGGCAGCGCCCTTCCCGTGGCTCTGCCGTCCGCCGCGCCGGTAGGGGTCGTCCTCCACCTGGCCGTCGCGGCGCTCGCGCTGACCGTCGCCACGACCCGCCGCCAGCGGCCTGCCCCGCGGCGATGCGGCAAGCACCGTTGGCCATCTTCGGGCCTACCACGAACTCGACATCGCATGATGTTGCGGCTGCAACCGCGACGGCGGCGGGCTCCTGTCAGGAACCGCTGAGGTCACCTCACGACCTTGACCGCCGGCAGCGATCTACCTGGCGAGGTGACGGTCACTGGCTCGTTCCCGTTAGCCACAGGGTTACCCGCCCCGAGCGCACCAGCAGATACGTCACCGCGTTGAACACCATGAGCAGAAGCCCCACGGACACGAACACGACGCCCATCTTCCACACGTCGTCCCAGGTGTCCAGGACGGCGTGCTGCGGATCGGCCGGGTCGTACAGGACCATGAGCGGGCCGCCAAGCCGGTAGTCCGGTGGGTTACTGCCCACCGGGGGCTGGTACCGCACGACCTGCTCGCGAGCGGTGACGAACTCGACGACCGGGTACGGGCGGGTCACGTCCCGCTCGAGGTCAGAGTCATACTCGCGGAGGTTGGCGATCTCGACGACGACCCCGCTGGCCTCCACGGCGGTCGCGATGAAGCGTCGACCGTCCAGCAGCGCCTTCACGCCGACCAGGATCAACACGATTAGGACGACTCGGGCGACCAGCCACCGCAGCTTCATCGTGCCCTGGACGATGGCGCCGTGATCGTGACCGGTGACGGCAGCGCGCCGGTGGCGGCGCTGAAACGCCTGACGGCCTCGAAGCGTTCTTCTCTGTGCCCGCGCGCATCGGACCGCGTAGGGACAATGGCGCAATCACCCCGCCGCCTGGCCCCCCGGCGGCGGGGTGTTTGCTGGCTGGCCCGGAACGTGGGGCGGCAGCTCACGCTGTTTCGTGCCGTAGCGCTGGACTACCAGGGTCTGAGGCGGCGGCTGGGATAGCTAGCAGTGACATCCCCTGATGAGGTTCCAGAGCGACGGCGAAGGTCTGCTCGGGGTCGACCTCGGCGATCGATTGATCGGTGAACATGTCGATCATCGCGGCGCCAGGCGCCAGATGTTCCGACCTCACCCGGCCGACGATGGCCTGGCTGGCGAAGTTCAACACGCTGACCTGCATCTGCCTGCTGGCAAGGAGATGGACCATGACCAGCATGGCCTGGTTGGACACCTCTGGCACCTCCACCTGCACGCTGGTGGCGATGCCGTGGCGGGTGCGGACTGCGAGCATGTCGCGCAGTCGTGAGGCGAACGAGTTCGGGTCCTTGAGCTGGGCCGGCAAGGATCCGTACAGGCTGGTGCCACGCGGCATCCTGGACGGCGACTCGGTGGCCTCCGGCCGGTAGTCCATCAGATCGTAGGCCGCCCGGTGGATCCAGCGAGTGTCGCCCGACGCCAGGAGCCGGGAAACCGTGGACCGCTCCAACGTCAGCATCCCGCAGAGGTCCCATCCGGACAACGCGAACACGCCGGGCTGGAATGCGTTGAACATGGCCAGGAGCAGGTGCGCCTGCTTGATCTTCTCGATCTGTGTCTGGGACAGGTCCCCAATGTCGGTGTATCCGAGTGCCGCGGCGATAATCGTTGCGGTCGTCGACGCAATGCCATTGGTGGTGAAGATGGCGTTGTATGGAGCGGCCTCACCGGTGAGCCGTTCAATCAGTTCGTTGCGTATGTTGACGGCGAGCTCGCCACCGGTGACCTCAGAACCTCGGAACCGGAAGGTGTCGTTCTTGTGCCGGATGGCGAAGTGCACCAGCTCGTACGTCATCTCGTCGTGGTTCTGCAGCGCATGAACCAGGCGGACCGGCTGGAGACCATGCTGCAGCGCGGCGTTCAGTGTCAGCCGCAGGAATTCGGTATCGCTTGTGGCCAGGGCATGGGCGTACGCCGGGCGGTTGACGAAGTCATATGAGAGATCGGCGCCACGTTCGGACGTCTTCTTGATGTCGTCGATGGACAGGTTCAGCTCCTGGAAGGTGAAGCCGCCAACTTTTCGGACCATGCTGGCGATCAGCTGGTTCGCGGCCTCAGACAGTGGATGTCCCTCCGACCAGGCCGGGGCACCACCCTCAGCACTCCGCTCGACACCGAGGAAGCCGTTGGCGTCCAGCCTGAGCGCTCCCGCGCCGAGATGACCCAGCGAGTGCAGCGCGTCGCCGATGACCAGCCGCATCCCGGCGAACGTCGGATCCAGCCAGTTGATCGAGGGCTGACCGTCCTTGAAGTAGTGCAGGTAGACCCAGCGCCGCTCGACCCCATCCGGGCCGGTGACCGGCGCGGTCGCGCTCCAGTTCGTGTCCTTGACTCCCGGGTCCTGAAAGATGACGCGTTGCAGCCGGCCGACGATGTAGCCGGCCTGCTGTAGCCGGTCCTCGGCCTCGCTGTCGAGGTTGGCCGAATCCTTGCCGGGCCGCACCTCGGGCAGCAGGTGCCAGTCCTCCCGTGGGATCTCCACCATGTGGTAGATCCCGGGATAGTCTCCAACCTTCATCTCCGCCAGCCGGAAGTCTGGGCCCTTCCCGGTGTGTCCCGGCACGATGTCGTCGATGACAATGCCGCCGTGCGCAGCTGCCACTTCGGACAGGCGGCGGAACTCCTCTTCGCTGCCGAACACCTCGTCGATCTGCGTGCTGATCCGGTCGAAGTGCCCATCAACGCTGGGAGTCAATTCCCGGCCGAAGACCCCCCCGGCACGCTTCAGGGGGCCGGTGTGCACGGCGTTGATGCCCATGGTCTCGAACACCCGCCACAGATCCTCGTCCCCAAGGGAACCCAGGAAGGACTGGCCGGGCCTGGTGATCATCGAGATCGGATAGGCGGTGAACCACACCGACGACTTCGCCATCACCGCCGTGGGATTCGGGTTGGCGAATGGACTCTGCCACACCGCTCCGACACCGGAGAACTGCCCGGCGATCCTGCTCGCGTCGGCGAGCATGGACTCCCGCTGCAACCAGCTGACGTAGTCCCGCTGCTCGCTGGCGCGCTCGCTCACCACGCTCCTTGTCCCTCACAGGCGCCGGGCCCCTGCAAGCCAGGTCGCCCACATTGCGGCCGACTACCCACAGGCCAAGGCGCCCACACCTCTATTAGCACCGCACCCCAAGAGGGCGGTCACGGCAACGCGTCCTGGTGCTGACTCCCCGCCAAACTGACCACACCGGCTACGGTGAGGGCAGGTGGCCAACCACCCCGGCGTGGAGCAGCCTCCACGCTCTGAAGCCGGCGCGGGGTCTCGACCCCCGGGAGCCCTGCGCCGGCCTCACCTCGGAGGGAGTGACGACTGCAGCACACCTCGGCCTGGCCGGCCAGCTCCCCACCTCCACGAGAGGAGCCAGCTCCGTGCCCGACCTCTGGGACACCAATCCAGACCATGTCTTCGGAACGCCTGGAGAAGAGCCCGACCCGGCCCCCAGCGGCCGTGACGAGCACCCCAACAAGGTGGTGCTCACCGACCACACAGGCCGGCTTGGCCTCCCCACGTACGTGTTGATCATGCTGGTGGTGGTGTTGGCGGTGACGGTGCTCTTGACCGTTGCGCTGCTGGTTGCGCCCACATAGCGCCGACGACGCCGGTCCTGGTCGCGGCGGCCATCAGGTGCTGGAACAGCCTGTGAGCTACCACTTTCGAGAATTCGACGACGAGCGGCAATGGCTGCGCCGCCCCCGGCGGCGCCGCCACAAGCTCCTGCTCGGTCTGCTGCTGGTGCCGCTGACCCTGGTCTGGCTGCCGCTCGGCGGCGCCTCCGAGGTCGGCGCGCCGCCATCCCACCTTCCCGCCGCCCCGACCGCCGAGCAGCAGGCGCTGGAGGCAGGACGCAGGGCGCTTGCGGCCTGGGGCCGCTTCGCGGTGACCAACCAGCTGGGCACCCTGCGCGGGTGGTTCTGGACCAACGGGCCCCAGTACCAGAAGCTGGCCCGCGACGCCAGACTGCGCCGCGGCACCAAGCTCCTGGGCCCCCCCGCCTACCGCTTCACCCTGACCCGAGTGCGGGTCCTGGCTCCCGCACCCCGGCAGCTGGTCCTCCGCGGGCGGGTGCGGGTGACCCGGCCGGGCGAAGGCGGCCAGTCCAATCGGTGGGACGTGGAGATGCGCCGCAGCGCCTCGGGGGACCGCTGGCGGCTGTGGAGTGTGAACCCGACCCACCGACCGCGAGCTCGCTCCCCCGCCGACCCGGTGGTGGTTGCCGCCGGCGACATCGCCGAGGCCGGCGGCCATCAGCGGCTGACCGCAGCCCGGGTGCGGGCGCTGGACCCCGACCGTGTGCTGGTGCTCGGCGACAACCAGTACTGGAGCGGGAGGCTGGCCGAGTACCGGCGCCTCTATGGTCCGACCTGGGGCCGGTTCAAGGCCAGGACCAGGCCCGTACCGGGCAACCACGAGTACCAGACCCGCCGAGCGGCCGGCTACTTCGCCTACTTCGGCAGAGCGGCCCGGCCCACGGGCCGCAGCTACTACAGCTTCGACCTGGGCGGTTGGCACCTGATCGCGCTGAACTCCAGCATCGACCACGGGCCCGGGTCGGCCCAGGAGCGCTGGCTGCGGAACGACCTGGTCGCCACCGGCAAGCGCTGCATCCTGGCCTACTGGCACTTTCCCCGGTTCTCCTCGGGCGTCCATCAGGGAAGCTGGGGCTCGGTCGGCAGTCTGTGGAACGACCTTTATGCCGCTCGGGCGGATGTGGTCTTGAGCGGCCATGAGCACAACTACGAGCGGTTCGCCCGCCAGACCCCGTGGGCCAGGGCCAGCCGGCAGGGGATCCGCCAGTTCGTGGTCGGCACCGGCGGCTCCGACCTGCTGGGCTTCGCCGGCCCCAGACCGAACAGCCAGCGCCGCATCAGCCACACCCACGGCGTGCTCAAGCTCGTCCTGCACCCGGCCAGCTACAGCTGGCGGTTCGTGTCCGAGGACGGCGCCGTGCTCGACAGGGGCGGCCCGATCCCCTGCCACTGACCTCGACGCCAGGCCCGGGTCATGGCGCCTCCCAGGGGCGCGGCGGGCTGGGGCCTGCCGGTCCTCTACGGGATAGACGGCCGTCGCTATCGTGTCGGGCGGAGAGCCTTGTTCAGCAGCTGGTCGGGTGCCGCGTGGCAATCTCGGGAGATAGGACGGGGTGGTCGATGGACGAACGCCTGGTGCTGGCGCGGCCCCAGCAGAACGGCCGTACCGCAGACGGCATGCTGCCGCTGACCGAGCGCCTGCTCGGCCGGCTGCCGGGACCGCGTGCCGCGTGGGTGCTGGCCTGGGCGGCGGTCCCCATCGTGGCCGGGTTGCTCCCCAGCGCCTACGTGGCCTCGGTCGGAGCCGGGCCCCTGCCGGTCAGACTCCTCGCCGGGCTGGTGTTCGCCTACGCGGTGGTGCTGGCGTTCTGGGCCGTCGGCAGGTTCGCCCGGGAAAGCAACCTGGTCGAGCGCGCGGTGGACCAACTGGCGGCGGGGCCCGAGGAGGCCGCCACGCCGGTGTTTCGCGGCATGGCCAGCAGCCTGGGGCCGCTGGCGCTCACGCTGGTCTTTGTCACGGTGACCGTCTGGCGGACGGCGGTGGTGGGCGACCTGTGGGCCGCCGTGGTGTGGTTGCCGGTCGCGGTGCTGCTCAACGTGCCGCTGATGACGGCGGTCTGGGTCTATCTGGCCCTGCTGCTGGGCCTGCATCGCCTGGGCCGACGGACCCTGTCGCTGGCCGCCTTTCCCCAGGACCTGAGCCTGGGTCTGGGTGAGGTCGGGCGGCTGGCGTTCACCGCGTTCTGGATCTATGGGGCCGGCTTTGCGCCGGTGCTGGTGGTCAACGTCGCCAACCCGATTGGCCTGTTGCTGATCCTTGGCCTGTTCCTGGTGGGGGTGGTGGTCTTCTTCGCCTGCCTGGAAGGCCTGCACCGACAGCTGCTGGCGGCCCGCCGCCACTACCCGGCCTGGGGCGGGCAGCTGTAAGCCCCTGCCCCTGAGCCCCTCCGGGCCCGGGCGCCGGCCGCCCCCGGC
>Ga0081538_10002309_pt1 | contig 18852 bp, 27 predicted proteins | sample TabmetS5T2R1_FD_71022 | JGI IMG/M metagenome (GOLD analysis project Ga0081538, IMG submission 71022) | Tabebuia heterophylla rhizosphere microbial communities from the University of Puerto Rico - S5T2R1 | ecosystem: Host-associated > Plants > Roots > Rhizosphere ... | reverse complement strand
AGGGCAGGCTCCTCCCCGCATTCAGGGAAGGGGCAAAAGAGTCTGGCAGGGACCCTGATAGCCTGACTAGGGCAGTGTTCATCCCTGCCTCGTACAACGAGGACAAACAAAAGGCGCTCGAGTCGATAGGTTACTGGAAGGGCGCCATGATAAAGGCATTCTTTGAGGTGCACTTTCCCAACCCGCGCAAGATAGAGGAGAACGGGCAAGTAGTTGGAAACGACGTGCTCGATAAGATGGCGCTTGTCGCGTCAAGCGCCGATGAGGCGATAAAAAAGTTGGAAAAATTCGTCAGGCTCGGCTTTACCGACGTCGTGCTCATAAATTCTAGCCCAAACAGGGAAAGCTTTCTTAGGCTGGTCACTGAAGAGATAGCCCCCGCGTTCAAGGATCGCAACAGGCCAAGAGCTGCCCAGGCCGCAAGCACTGCTATGTAGCATTGCTTTTCTTCCTGTAGTACCATGCGCCGACAGCTATTGCCACTGCTGCAACCGCACCCCTCCCTACTAGCATCGTAGTACCAAATGGGCCTTCTCTTCTTTCGTCGGCCGTGGCAGTCTCTGTAGTAGTAGTCGTCGTCTTGTTTTGCTGTTGCACGTCAAGCCCGCTTATCGGTGCCTGCGGCGTCGGGTTAGCCTCTTGGTTTGATGTTTCATCCGTCTGGTTGCCTGTCACTTCAAAGCCGCTATACTCGCCACCCTGCTTTTCCTTGGTAGGCTCTTGGTTCGATTCGCTTGGTGCGCTGGTGTCGCCGACTGCTTGACCGTAGACGTTGTATGACGCAATAGTAGTAGTAGCAGTAGCTGTCAGCAAAATAGTGGCCAATAATAGTAATAGCAGCAGTTGCACTTGCTCTGACACTGAACACTGTTGCTCAACAAGTGATTTACGCGGATTATTATTTCCCTTGCCGTTCGCCCCTTACAATCGTCCTGTAAAAGAGGTCTGCAATGACCGGCAGCTCCAAGTAGTCGATGAGGATGGCTATCCACGCCGCATAATAGGGGATCTCTACCGCGCTAGACGCGCCAAAGAACGTGTCGTACACCACTTCATCTGTCAGCCAGAATATATGGAACACCTGCACGGCAAGCATCGCAAGCAGAAGCGAGTTCTTTACTACGTCCTTCTGGTGCTTGTAAATGGTCAGGGAGTAATAGGTCAGGCCGGTAATCAGCGCTGGGATCTCGATGTAGTCTATGGCTATCACGAGCAGGAAGAGGGGTCCGCTCTGCGACAGCCCAAGCGCACTCTCACCGGTTATCCGCTGGACGACAACGTCTGCCGTGAGCCAGTAGAGGTGCACCAGCTGGAGCGATATGAGGAAAAAGGCTATCTTGAGGTTGAGGCTCTCGTACCTGTGCCAGAACCCTACCAGCTTTTGCACCAATTCAGACACGGGCTATAAAATCACCTGCCGATTCTGAATTATAATGCCGTAAAGGCATTAGTATCTTTCTTCTCGACGCAAGCCGGAATTTGGTACCATAACTTCTTTGATTAACCGTTATCTTGTATGGTCACATGCTTTTTTCATGGCATCAAGAAAGGAGGAACGAAAAGATGAAACGGCAGGACGCCAGCGCGAGAGCCAAGAGATTGTGAGCAGAACTCTTGATGAGGCCAAGGATAACACGAGGAGAGCGATGGAAGAAGCGAGAAGAGACATTTCTGTACGCACCGCGACCTTCAATGACTACCAAGAGCAGACCATCAATGCGGCAAGGGACATCGCCGAAAACTATCTGGAGTCTCAAAAAGAGATAATCAATTCAATGCAGTCTTCATGGGTTCCATACGTTGAGAATGCATACAGTATGTACTGGGTATCTCCAAGGAAAATGACCGAGATTTATGCAAGGATGGCAAGGAGCTTCTCTGACAATGCCATAGCGACGTGCAAGGTAGCGAACAATGTGATGTTTGCAAATATGGAAGCGGCCAAGGCGTCTATGCAATACACGAGAGAGAACATGAAAGAGATAAACAGGGTCAGCGTCAACGCGGTAAGAACGTTTGAGGAAACATCAAGAAACTATCAGGAAGCGATGAGGGAAGAAAGGCGGGAGCAGTAGTAGTAGTAGTAATTACGCAGTATACGCTTCTGAGGGGCTGAGAGTTGCAGAGCCGGTGATAAATTCTATCTCCGGGTCCTCGCTCAGCATCCTGTCAAGGTCATCTACGTACATCCGTATCGCCTTGAAACGCGCTGTCTTGTTCTCCTCGATGGAAGGCATGCGCTGGTACTTGCCGTATATCCACTCTTTTTTCTTCTCCATGTCTGTGCCTGACGGGTATACCACCTTTAGCACGACGTTCCCTTCCCAGTCACTGTACGTGTTCTCAAACTGCAGCATGTTCATGAGGAGCTTCTGGTCGACTTTGGGAAACAGAGTGGCAGCCTTTTGCATAAAGTTCTGGTAGTCCTGCTTGAGCTCAGATGCGGCGGCAGCGGCAGTTGTTCTTTCGGTCATGAACTCACAGATAGAAACTATTTCTTTTGAAGCTTATCGACAAATATTCTTGCTGAAAAGAGAGTTTTCAGGCGCGCATCGTCGGTCATTAATAAAAAAGAAAGAGGAGACGCTCTATTATCCTCCGATTTTATTCTTCTTCTTCATTGTCGTCAGTCGTTGGTTGGCATCGTTGTTATCATCATTCGTATGGTTGTTATTGTCCGTCGTCGTCATGTGTATCAGATACATAGACGATATGACGTAGTGGCCGCTTTCAAACTTGATCGCGCTGCCGCCCAAGCTTATTCTCGCTAGGTTCGTAATATCCTCGTCTCCCTCTGGAAACGTCGCATTGAATACACATCTATCATCGTCCGGGTCTGACAGGGCAGCGACATATTTTCCAGATCAAAAGCTGGGAGAAGTCCGGCGCAACGCCCGCTGTAGCGGCAATATCAGCTTGTACTGTCATCGTTCACATCACAGGGTACGCTCGACGCCTTATGCCCCGCGCCAATCAATGAGGGCGTAAAGTCTATCAGGTAAATGAATTCTCCCATGTCGAGAGGCTTTCGAGGAGTATTGTGTCATACGCGAGGAGTTGCGCATCTTCGTCTTCTCCGAGGCTGAGGTTGTCGCTGACGCTGTCAGCAGAGCCGCAAATACTCCTAGAACTAGTAGAGAAGTGATTGTGGCTGTTGCCGCAATTGATTGTGGCTGTTGCCGCAATTGCTGTTACTGGCAGTCTTTTCATTGCGACCTAGCCATTTTCCCGACTTTTATCCAGTGAGTATCAAAATTCAGAGTTCATTCCGCGAATGCAGTTCAGCTGGCATAAACGATACAATTCTCTGGTCTGATTCATTCGTACTTGTAGTTATCCTCTATAAAGCTGCCTGTTTCGCTGAGGTACACGACGCCGCGCTCGATGTTCTTCACAGACGACTTGGGTATGACGTATTTGTCTGGCGTTATTGGGCCGTACGTCACTATAATCTTTTCAGGCTGGATCTGCGAAACCACGCCGACGTCCTTGCCATCGCTTGTAAAAACAGGCTTGTTTACCAGAGCCTGCCAGTCATCAGGTTCCATAGTATGCCGCAAGTCTGCCATCTGATTTAACGATTTCATGCAACAGCGGCTACTGTATGCTCAAACCGGAAAGAAGATTCCAGCACACATTAAGTAGAATACTTCGGAATCTAGTAAGCATAGCTGCATCAGTAGGATTAAGCAGGATCATAACGCCAGAAAAGCCGCTGCAAATCCGTATAATTAATAAAAAAACGTAGATTGTCAATGGAACAAATCAAGTATGCAATCTTAGTCGCAGCGGTACTCGTGGGAGCAGCAATTTTGGCAGCGATCCAGCCACAACTGAGTATTGCGCAGACACCAACAGGCAATGCAACAACCGCCGGCAACATGACTGGCGGCAACATGACTGGCGGCAACATGACTGGCGGCAACATGACTGGCGGCAACATGACTGGCGGCAATCAGACTGGCGGATTTCTAGGCGAGCTCCGTGAAGGAATCGGGAATCTAACAGGCGGCGGACAATGATAAACTCTTACCGGCAACAGCAGCGCGACTGACTAGTCTGACACAACGCTCACTAGCCCATAGCAATGATCCTTTCCTTTCTTTTTCTTTGTTACATCACGTTACTGTTAGGTAAAAGAGGCATTAGCTTACCATACCAGCACACAACTCTGAAAAACCATGTTTGCAATAATCTCAAGAGAGCAGAATTGCTGCTGCCGACCAACAATAATAACACAACAGGAAATTGCGGTCATCATGCCCTGAAGCAAGCTACATAGCTTTGAACCTTATCATGATGCTAACAGGATTGATTACAATACACGCCAACAACCGAAATGGTGTCAACCAGCCTTTCAGACAGGCTTCGACTAAGCAGGTTCAAAAAGCGCGGGTACTTGTGGGTCACGCTAGGCTTCTTTGCGGTCAGCATTTCGGCTCAATGGGTCTTTTCATGGTTTTCATACGTAGAAGAACAAAAAGACCACAACCAGCCAATCGAATTCAGCGGCTACTTTAACGTGACGTTCAGAGATACCATGGAGAACTGGCAGTCAGAGTTTTTGCAGCTGGTGTGGCAGGTCGCAGGCCTATCGCTCCTTTGGTACGTTGGATCGCCCCAGTCGAAAGAAGGAAATGACAGAGTGGAGGAAAAGATCGATTTTATAATCAAAAGGCTTGACCCGGAGAACGCCAAGCAGTTCCTTAAAGAATGGGACAAAAAATATCCCAAGGAATAATGGATTAAACCTGCTCGCCCTTGGGCGTGTTGGAAGAGACGTTTCTTGCGCTTGCGGGCCCTCCACTGGCACGCTCCTTGCCTGGCTCATTTGGATCAGGTCTGATGCTCTCGCTTACACGCTCGTGGTTTGCCCTGTTAAGCGCCCTGTCGCGGACATAGGGCTCCTCTTCGCCCTGCCTTGCTACTACTACTAGGCCTGCAGCGATTTCTACATCATAGGCGCTGTCGTACCGCTTTTCTTCGTCAAGGTTGTTTTCTACTGCTTCAAGCACGTCATTTATCCTGTTTCCCATGCTCGGGGATTTCATGTTGAGGTGCGCCTTGATCTCTTCTTTTGTAGCCGGGAACTGCAAGCCCTCAAGCAGGTTTGCCATCTTGGACGCCTTGTCCTTGTCGGCTGCCTTGTTCGTTGGTGGCTCGCCGGTGATGTCGCCAACGCGCTCTGTTCTGGCGCCAATGTTCGACTGGTCTGGGTTGGTATAGTTGAGATCAGAAGACATGAGATCACGCCCCGGTAGGCGGCCTCTTGGTGTTGCGCTCCCTTTCAGTCTCGGCTCCCTTGCTCAGCTCCATATCCATATCGTGCGTGTCTTGCTTGAATGTTTCCTCCTGTTGCCCCGTGCTTTCGATTTTTTCCTGCTTTTTCATGGTATCGGAATTGCCGCTCATGGCTTTTGATGCGCGCAATTAATGATAAAGAGTATAGAGTAATCTTCGAAATTAGATCGACTGCCAGTTCTAGCGGTGCTCACTTGTCTGGTGCCGCTCAAAGGCTGCCCTGTCGGCAAATGCCTGATCACACAAGTTGCATTTGTACGGCGATTCCTCTTTTAGCTGGTCGAATTTTTCCTTCGCTTCCCTTGTAGCCATATATATGTATGAATTGGCATACCATGCGATATAAACAACGGCTCAGCGGCGGCCCTGCTTGATCCCGTATATCAGGTCAGCTTCATTGTAATAGAGCTTGTCTAGCATCCTCTTGACCGTGTCTATGACTTCTGGAGTGATCGCCAGCCTGTCTTTGTTGTCTTTGAGATATTTCACTATCTCGGCTTTTGTTTTTGGAAAGTTCATCCTACCTTCAAAAACCCCGTTTGCGATGTCGCTTGCAGTCACGGTTCTTTTTGGATGGTGCAGTCCTGCAAGATGTTGGTTGAGCGCGTCCCGGTCGTCAAAAGTGTTGCCGCAGACGCAGACTCTGCAGACAAACTTGGTCGTCAGGCCGCCACTGGCGACTGGAACCTCATCTACTTCTGCAACATCGTGTTTCAGTGGCGTGTTCAGACGATTGTTTTCATTGGGTCGCTCCAAGTTTGTCGAAGAGTTGTCCTCAAACATGTCGTTTGCAGCCTTATGCCTTGACTTGTGTGTGCGTCTCTTCTTGCCTCCCTTGGCACTCTTGCCACGCCGTATTTTCTTGCTTGGATCTGCCATGCAAAGCAGAGAATGGCCCAACATGCAATAAAATTATTTTTAAATTCCCTGCAGGTTTGGCAGGATCCCGCGCCCACGTGAACAGGCACGATTCCTCCCGCCTACCCTGCGAGGGGTCCCTGCGCACTACTAGCGGCATTTCGCAGGTCTTACCCTGCTTCGTGCCGTTTTCGCACGCAGTTATCCGATCCAATGATTTTCATTATATATTATGGCTAAAGAAAATAATTTGGCAGGCTGACTTCAGAATCGCTTGGGCTTTTGGTCTTTTGGCCGGCTGTTCCGGTCTATTCTTGATTCTCTGAGCGTTTTGCGGAGCGGGTTCTCACGCCTTCTCCTTGCACCCTTTGGCCTGTTGTGCCTTTCAAGCTTGGCTTCCCGCTCGCGCATGGCTTTCTTCCTTAGCTTTTCGCCCTGTGGCACCCTTTTCTGGCTCGGCGTGACAACGGCCGGCTCGGTCTGGTCCTGCGAGAGGCCAAGCGAAACTGCGTCCAGCCTCAGTAGGCTGCCGTGCGATGCAAGCCACTCTATCCTGCCGCTGACTGATCTTGCCATCTCTTCGTTCTCCGCGATAAGGTAGGTCTTGTCCATGCCGCTTCTGATGCCACGGATGGCAGCTTCTTCTATCTTTCGAAGCGATAGCTGGTTGTCCTCCGTGTCCTGGCTGCCTCCCTCTTCTGACCTCAGGGCGATAAAGCCGCACCTGATGTCGGGAAGCGCCGGGTGCACGTTGATGCTCCAGACGACGTCTATTGGGCCCGCGCCACAGTCGATGCCCTGTACAACTTCAAAGCCCTTGTCCTTGCCTGCTTCTACTATGCGGTTCATGTGATGAGTCATTATTATTACTATACTGCCTCCCCTGTTTGCGCACTCCTGCGCTCGCGTGACCCCTGCACGCCGGTCTTGGAGACCAATGTTGAAGGCGTCAGCACTGTGACGTACTTGCGCAGCTGCAATATGCTCTTGTCGGGCATCGACTCTATTGCGTCTTTAACCTGTCCGGTCATCTTCTCAGTCGGCACCACAAACACCAGCTTGTCCACCAAGTTCAGCATTGCCCTTGCGATGCCTTCGTTTATGGACGAGCTGGAAAATTCAGTGAGACAGATGAACCCAATCCGCATGTCCGGAAGCGATTCGGATCCAGGCTTGAAAACCCACGCCACGTGTACCGGCCCGGCCCCAAGGTCGTGGTTCTCCACCACTTCATACCCGAGGTCTCTTCCCATCTGGATGACAGGAGCCTTTAGCGTGTCTATGAGCTGGAGCTTTTCCTGCGCGCGTTCCTCCGATTCTGGATATGCAGGGTCCTGTTGGCTCATATGCCGCTAGCTGGCACACTATTCTTTTTTACGGCTGCATGGCATGCGGGCTGGCATTGCAATTGCCTGCCAACCTTTTTAGCGAATTTGTGTTCTGCTATATGTGTATCAATGAGCCACAAGAAAGAGATCGAGGAATCTCTGGATACGGAAAAGGCCAAGGAGCTCGAGCTGGACGAAACGCCCAAGCCCACGAGGAAGGTTAGCCGCCCTTCGGTGCCGGTGCCAGACAGCGCCGAGCCGAGCACTCATGACAGGATAAAGGGCAGGCGGGTAATCAAGTAATAGTAGTAGTGGTCATTTTACGACAGTCACAGGGCAGCTGGCGTAGGTCACAACGCTTGACGCCACGCTTCCAAGAAGCAGCTTTGAAAAGGCTGATCTTCCTCTCGTGCCTACGATTATCAGGTCAACGCCGTTCTTGTCAGCATAGTCGACTATGGCAGGCCCCGCCGAAGTGGGGCTTGCCACTATCTCTGTCTTAAGCCTGACTCCACGCGCAGAAGCCTTACGGCCAATGTTGTCAAACCACACCTGCGCTTCCTGCTTTGATTTTTCCAAAAGATCGTTTATCCCACTCGGCGTGACCAAGCCAAACGCACCAGAGGAATAGGCATAGCCAAGCTGCGACACCACCACGTTGAGCGCAATTACCTGCCCGCCCTGCTTGCCTGCCAGCTCTACTGCATAGTCCGCTGCCTTCATGGACGACTCAGAGCCGTCTATTCCCACCAGTATCTTATCCACAAGTACACAATAGCATTATAGCCAATATAAGGATCGATTCGATTGAACAAAGTATGGTTAACTATTAAAGAAATGTCGGCACTTGTATATTGCCATGTGGGGGTTTACCATTTACCTCATGAGGCTGGCCGACTACCTTCACGGCCGGCGCAGCAGCAAAAAGTGCGACGTGTGCGGCAAAAAGTTCGAAAGTATCGACGACATGGAGGTGCACAGGCGGGATCTGCACCCGGATGCAGTTACCAGCTAATAGAAACGCAGTCAGCGCCAGAAGGCCAGATCAGTGCGGAATTACTACTTAGATTTATTCAACTGCCTTCCATACACATCCGCGCATGGTTAGAATGGTTAGGAAAGAATACAACGAGCCGATGGTAGTCAAGGTATAGGCAGCGAAACAAAGTGAAAGGATATGCATGTGCGGCCTGAGCGGCAACCAGCCATTTTTTTGCGATGGCTCACACAAGAAAATGGCAGACGAGGCGGCAGGAAAGGTCTACGTCTACGTCTACCACGAGGACGGGACACGCAAAGAAGTCAGTGATGCTTTTCGTGGCTGAAAATCGTCAAAAGCGCCGCGTTTTTTGCGGCCAGCTCTGCCGTCTTGCCGTTGCTATCCGCGCTCCCTATTATCAGCACATCGCCTTCTCTTGGTTTTAATTTTTCAGTGAGCATTTTGCGGATGCCGGGCTCCTTTTTGAGGGAGTCCTGAGTGCTAGCCGGCATGACGAACTTGCCGTCCTGGAAGAGCAGAGTGGTAGCGCCTATAGCGCCCATCTTTATGGCAGCGTCTCTCTGCTCTATGCCTGACCTTACCGCAAAGCCAAACTCCCTCACCAATATAGCATAGTTGAATCTGCCGAGGGCGACAGAGCACGGGGGCAGGCTCAGCTCCGCCGGCATGGTTGCCAGCAACTCCCTACACATGCCGCTCCCCTTGCTCGTCATCTTTGTGCCGCCGTTTGAAGTCTCTATCAGGCTGTGCATCTTCATGTGCTTTACCAATGTCTTGACCGCTCCTTCTCCAAGTGCAAGCTCTTTGCACAGATTCTCCCTGCTTGTTTTTCCGGTGTCTGCTATTAATTGGAGAGCGGCAAATACATGCACCATGTCAAACGAAAGCGTCCGGCTTGGCGCGTACCTTGTTGCAACCTTTGTCAGGGCCTTAATGTACATGTGCATATGATGTAACAGCAGACCTATGCATTTATCCATTCTACGTGAGTTGGATAAACCATCCGACTCTTTATATAACACCTTTCTGTACACGAGATGGAATGTCTATCAGTAAACAGATCACAAAAGCGGCTGCCGGAGTACCAAAGATTGCTGTCGGCATTCTCCTTGGGGTGCTTGCATCCGGCGTCTTTATGGTGGGATTCGATCAGGGGCACATCTTCAGCATGGCTCAGGGCGAGCAGGCGTACGAAAACATGTGGATGCACGAATTCTACCATGACATGAGGCACGCAGCTGGATTTCCATGCCACTAAGCTGATGATGTTTTCATGAAAACTCTTACCTTTATTGCGATAACCCTTTTTTCTGGAGCAATTGCCGGCGCCATTCTTGGCATCATAAATCAGAGCATTGTAGAGCCGTTCATTGAACAGGCAATTGACATTGAAAACCAGAATGCAATTGCCGCCGGCGAACTTTTCAACCCGTCAGAGTATACTGCTTATCGCATATGGCAGAGGGGGGGAGAGATTGCCGCCGGCACGGTTCTAGGGCTGTCGATAGGGGCACTGTTTGGAATAGTCTTTGCCTACGCACGCAGCTCGTTGCCAGGATCAAACAACAAAAAGAAGGCCCTTATCCTTGCAGGCATCATGTGGCTTGCGCTCTTTTTGGTCCCGGCATTCAAGTACCCTGCAAATCCCCCGGCTGTAGGCGACCCCGAAACGATCTACTATAGGCAGAACCTCTATCTAGCATTTGTAGCCGTTTCTGGCTTTAGCGCACTGGGCCTTGTGTTTCTCTACAGAAAGATGGGTAGTGCACTGCAGGCGAAGAAAGCAATAGTTCCAGCTGCATACGTTGCAATAATGGCAGCAGCATTTGTGGCAATGCCGGCAAACCCCGACGAAATAAGCGCCCCAATGGATTTGGTCGTCAATTTCAGGATTGCAAGTGCATTCACAATGAGTGTGTTCTGGGGATTGCTTGGAATGGTTCTGGGCTCATTCTGGGACAAACTCAAGCCGCATGAAGCTGCTGAAATAAAGGCGCGTTAAGCCTGTTAAATAGTAGCATGCAGCCAGCTCTGGCCGGGTCAAATACGAGGGAAGCCAAGGAATGAATCTGCAGTCGCCAAACCAACCCGCTTTCAGCAGGAACAAGACAAAATATTGACACCTGACGTCACCTTGTTTCATGTGTTAAGTGCCAGCAAAAATAAACTATCGACAATAGGCCAATGGCAAATATAGCGCCTCATGCCTACAAACGGCAACAATATGGTGACCATTAACGCCAGCCAGGAAGTGTCGGCTCCGCTGGATCGTGTGTGGGACGTCGTGGCAGACATAGACAACGAGCCGCGGTACTGGCACGGCACAAAGGCTGTAAAGAACATCAGCAGAAACGGCAACGTCATCGAGCGGGAAGTCACAATCGCCTTCAAGGATTCCAAATGCCGCCAGACAGTAGTGCTGAACCCGAAGAAGTCGATCGAGATAACGATAACGGATGGCCCGATGAAGGGCACAAAGGTTGTTACGCTGAACCCTTTAGGCGACACGACTAGAGTCGACGTTGTGTGGGACATCAAGCTTGCAGGCTTTCTTGGCATGTTCAGTGGCATGGTGAAAAAGCACATCGCAGAAGGGACTGAAGAGGCGCTGGCAAGGATAGCAAAAGCAGTCGAATAAATAACCTATGTTATTTTCTAGCTAGCGCACACAGAATATGGAGCTTACCCTTACAGTCGCCAATATAGTGCTGGCCGTGGTTCTGGCCGGCATCGCCGGCATATGGATCTACCTCCTTGCCTATATGGGCAAGTCATTCCGGCATGCTCCAAAGCTTGAATCGTTTGACCGCGCAAGTGCAAGCAAATTCCCGAAGGTGAGCGTAATACTGCCTGCCCGGAACGAGGAGCGCTACATAGCACGTTGCCTTGATAGCCTGCTTGCGCAGGATTATCCAAACTTTGAAGTCATTGTAATCAATGATTCGTCAACTGACGGGACAGACGAGATAATGCAGCAGTACGCCGCCAGGGACTCTCGCATCGTGTACATGAGCGCGCCGCCCAAGCCAGAAGGGTGGGCCGGCAAGAACTGGGCCTGCTACGAAGGGTACCTGCGGGCCAAGGGAGAGCTCCTGATGTTCACAGACGCCGATACTGAGCATTCCTCTGCTGCGATGTCGCTTGCAGTGGGGCACCTCGTGTCACAGAACCTTGACGCGCTGACCGCCGTGCCGCACTTGATATGCAACGACTTTTGGACGAAAGTAACGCTACCTGCGCTTGCGACATTCCTCCATACTAGGTTTTCGCCACTGAGGGTCAACGACCCTGATAACAAGACAGGCTACTTTTTTGGCAGCTTTTTCGTCATCACGACGGCCGCATACGAAGCTGTCGGCACCCACAAGGGCGTCAGGCAAGAGCTCGTAGAGGATGGCGCGCTCGGCGGAAAGGTCAAGGAAGGCGGGTTCCTGCTAAAGATGGTAAGAGGCGAGCATCATATAGACGCCGTGTGGGCGCGAGACTTGTATACCATGTGGCACGGATTGCGCCGGCTCATGATACCGCTATACTATCAGAACAAGTCACGCGCTTTCCTGATGATGATTGCCGTGTTCTTTATCCTGTTCGCGCCGTTTGCCACGCTGCCGTACTCGATCCTTGCAGCCGGCCTTGCCGGCAACCTGTCGGCAGAGATGCTGCTTGCAATACAGCTGGCAGCTGTTGCATTGATATTTGCAACCACTGCCGTGCAGTGCAGCCTTGGCGTCTTTGAAAGCCCAGCCTACGCGCTTGCATCGCCCCTAAGTGGCGCCATTGTCTCGTTCGGCTTTATGTCGGCCATCGTCGACGCGGGCAAGAAAGGAGCAGTCAATTGGCACGACAGAGAATATACTGTAAGCGAAAACCAGCATCCCATTCGCTGAAATTCAGCGGTGCGCTCGTTTAATAAAAATCGTTGGAACAGGCGCCTGAAACGGCTGTTCCAACGTGCACCTAATCTATCCTGCGGTAGGATATAAATGCAGAAAGATGTATTATGTCTGAACGTAAAAACAACAGAGGAAAAATCCAAATAATGGGCGACATACTGGCCCTTGCTACGTCTGGCATAAAGAAGACGCACATCATGTACAAGGCGAACCTGAGCTACGAACAGGTGCACCTGTACCTGGCGGATCTTATTGAAAAGAGCCTCATCATGCAGGACACATCGCCGGAGGGAGTGATCTACAGAACTACAGAAAAGGGAAGGGAGTTCCTTCGCTATTACCAGCGCATCGTGGAATTCCTTGAAGAGCCGGAAATTGCTCTGAGCGCGCCATACATCAGCAGGTAGTAGGCGCCTTCACACAATTTTTCTCCTTAGGGGAAAGGATTATTAAAAGAAAATGGGATTTGTTTCTTTGTCATTGAACAAGACAATCCTAGCCGTTTCTATAATCGTAGCCGCTGTCGCAATATTTTTCGCGTTTTCGCAGTTCAATGATCTTGACAACCTTGACGTTCCGCTGGTGGATGACATCATCCAGACCAGCACCAATATCGGCGGCAGTACAGACCGCGGCAGCCTGAGCGAGGACGCTTTCCGCATAGGTCAGGTCAGCACCGTACAGGCTTCTACATCTGACCTAACGCTACCCGAGCTGTTCACACGCGTCGAAAAATCGGTGGTGCAGATAACCGACAGCGACGAGACCAGTCCGCTTGATTCCCGTCTCGGATCGGGATTTGTCTACGACGACAATGGCCATATAATTACCAACCACCACGTAGTCAGCGGCGGTGGCAGGATTGACGTGACTTTTCTGGATGGCACAGTGTACAGGGCGACCCTGATGGGCTCTGATCCGTACACCGACCTTGCGGTGCTCTACGTCAAGGATGTGCCGCAGGAAAAACTCGTTTCGCTGCCGCTTGCCGACTCGACCACTGTCAGGGTGGGCGAGCAGGTAGCCGCAATAGGCAACCCGTTTGGGCTCTCGGGGTCAATGACAGCCGGCATCATAAGTGGAGTCGGCAGGCTGATACCCAATGATCTGGCTGGGCAATTCTCAATACCTGACGTGATTCAGACAGATGCGCCTGTCAACCCCGGCAACTCAGGCGGCCCGCTGCTCAACATGCGGGGCGAAGCGATAGGTATCAACTCGGCTATCTATTCGACCACCGGCCAGTCCGTCGGCGTGGGTTTTGCCATCCCTTCGAGCACGATGACCAAGGTAGTTCCATCGCTTATCACCCGCGGCTCGTTCCAGCACCCCTGGCTTGGGGTGTCTGGCACAGACATGACGCCGGGCATTGCTGCAGCGCTCGGGCTTAACGAACCACGTGGCTTGCTTGTAGTAGATGTGGTCGACGGAAGCCCCGCAGCCCAAGCAGGGATCCGGGGAGGCGACGACCCGAGGAGCATCGACGGCCGGGATATCAACCTTGGAGGCGACGTCATTACCGCCATCGATGACAAGACTGTCAGAAAAATAGACGACATACTGGTCTACCTCCAGAGGGAAAAAACCGCTGAGGACAACTTGAAGCTGACGATACTTCGAGATGGGCAGCTGCAGGATATCAACATCGGACTGGCAGCAAGACCGAACCAGTTCGAGTCGCCATAGGCAAGATCGTTTATTAGTGATTGCCAGCCTTAACCCAGTGTATCCTGCCTTGCTTGCAAACAGCAACCCTGCCGCCGCTGTAGTAGTCGAAATATTGAATAGGGCGCTAGAGTCCAAGCCATTATCACGAGCACAGACGGGGCAGCTGATGGCCGAATGCGCCACCGACCTGCTCGTATCAGCAGCCGGCAGGATAAGGGACAGGACAAGGCCAGGCGCGGTAGTCACGTACTCGCGCAAGGTATTCATCAATTTAGTCAATCTATGCCGTGATACCTGCTCGTACTGCACCTACAAGAAGGAGCCAGGCGACCCGCTTCTGTCGATGATGGAGCCGCAGGAGGTGCTTGCTATAGCCAAAGCTGGCAAGAAGTTCCGCTGCACTGAGGCGCTCTTTGTCACTGGCGAGAGGCCGGAGCAGAAATACGGAGAAGTCCAGGACTGGCTCCATTCACTCGGGCACTCGTCCACAGTCGAATACATTGCTGAAATGAGCGAGATGGTGCTTGAAAAGACGGGCCTGCTCCCTCATACCAACGCCGGCAGCATGACAAAAAAGGAAATTGCGATGCTGAAGGACACTAACGTGAGCCTTGGTGTGATGCTCGAGACGTCAAGCGAGCGGCTGATGGAAAGGGGCATGCCGCACGAAGGAGCGCCAAGCAAAAACCCTAAGGTAAGGAAAAAGACGCTTGAAAGCGCAGGCGAGCTAAAGATGCCGATGACTACCGGCGTTCTTGTAGGTATTGGCGAGACGCCGGAAGAGCTGGTGGACTCGCTCTTTGTTATCAAGGAAATCCACGAAAGGCATGGAGGTCACATACAGGAAGTGATAATCCAGAATTTTGCACCGAAGCCGGAGACAGGGATGGCAGAGGCGCCGCCTGCGTCGTCAGAATATTTCTTAAGAGCAGTTGCGATTGCAAGGATAATCGTGCCTGAAATGAACATTCAGGTGCCGCCGAATCTCAACCCGGACGTTTTTGGTCGCTATGTCGATGCCGGGATAAATGACTGGGGCGGCATTTCGCCAGTTACAATAGACCACATAAACCCGGAGTTCCCCTGGCCAAGTATTGCGTCAGTAAAAAAGGTAACTGAAGAAAAGGGGAAAAGACTGAGGGCGAGACTTCCGATATACCCGGAGTACCTCAAAGGAGGTGGAGGATTTATTACATCGGAGAGGCTTTTGCAGCATACTAATTTGGTAGCTGACAAGTTTGGACTGGTAAGGGAGGATTACATCAATGATTGACTCGCTCCTAAAGCGGACCGATCCAGTTGTCGCAGCAGCCCTTGACCATGCCCTGAGCGGCAAGGACATCTCAGTCGACGAGGCAATGGCGCTGCTAGACTCAACTGGGCTTGAAATGAACCTTGTCGTGACGGTGGCGGACGAGCTCCGCAGAGAGACCGTGGGCGAGGTTGTCACCTACGTCATAAACAGGAACATCAACTTTACAAATGTCTGCATCAAGCAGTGCGGCTTTTGTGCTTTCAGCAGGGATTTCCGCGAAGAAGAGGGTTACTTTTTGCCAACCGAAGAAATAGTGAGAAGGGCAAAAGAGGCGGCAAGCCTTGGCGCCACCGAGGTGTGTATACAGGCCGGCCTGCCGCCAAAGATGGACGGCCACCTGTATATTGACATCCTGAAGGCGGTCAAGAAGGATCTTCCTGGCATACATATCCACGCATTTTCGCCAGAAGAGGTGCTCTACGGCGCAGTTAGGTCGGAAACATCAATCGAAGAGTACCTAAAGATGCTCAAGGAGGCCGGCGTCGGCAGCCTGCCGGGCACAGCGGCAGAAATCCTCGACCAGACCCTGCGCGACGTGATATCGCCGGGCAGGATTTCAGTGCAGAACTGGATCAGGGTAATCAAGCAGGCGCATGCAATAGGCATACCGACCACCTCGACGATAATGTACGGCCACATCGAAACGTCGCGCCACAAGGCGGAGCACATTTCGCTCTTGCGTGAGATTCAGAAGGAAACGCACGGCTTTACGGAATTCGTACCGCTCAGCTTTGTCCACACTGAAGCGCCGATGTACAACCATCATACTGTGGAAAATGTTAGAGCGGGAGCGGACGGCAATGAAGTTATCAAGATGCATGCAGTCGCAAGGATAATGCTGAACAACCACATCCCGAACATTCAGGTTTCGTGGGTCAAGGAAGGGGCAAGGATGTCGCAGCTGCTACTTGCAGCCGGTGCAAACGACTTTGGAGGCACGCTGATAAATGAGAGCATATCGACGGCAGCAGGCGCGCAGCACGGCCAGCTGATGAGGCCAAAGCAGATACGACAGCTAATAAGGTCCGCCGGCAGGATTCCTGCCCAGCGATCTACCACCTACAAGACAATCAAGAAGTTTGCAGGCGAAAGCAACGAAGAGGAATCTGCGCTTGATAGCGCGGACGCATCGCAGTTTGGCTCATATCACCAGCTGATCAAGCTGGACAAGTTCAGGTACAAGGATGCGAAAAAATAGAATTATTTAAGCTCGAACTAAAACCGGTACTAAATAAAGGTGTCTTGAAATAATTCACAGCTTGTCAAGGCCAGCAGCTCGCACCTTCTGGCAAAGTCAATAGAAAAGAGTCACAGCAGCTCCTTTCAGAGGGCGATGATGACAAGCCTCTGCTCTGCAGCCGACTCCTGTTTCTGATGCGCCGGCTATCGGTCATGCCAGCAAGAACGTCCGCGGGCTTTTCCTTGCTGCCAGCAAGGGCCCCACATCTTTTACCTGATGTGCCAGTGTAACGAGTATGACGACAGCAGGGCGTCCATCGAGTTGTCGTAGGGCTGGCTTGGCGACGCGCCGGTGTACCCAAGGCCGGCTACCACGAGCACGCTGACAAGAACTCCTGCAAGAGCGGCCGCAGAGAGCACCATGCCCTTGTGGCCAATGACAGAGTACGTCCGCCTGCCACTCATCAGCAGCAACGACACCGCAAGCGCGGCCGCAACTGCTATAGATGCGGCAAGGCCGACATTCATGCCAAGCGACGGTATCTGCCAGTTTGCCGCAAGTCCAGCTATTACGAAAACGACGACTGATGCCAGGGCGCCTGCAAGAGCATACTGGCGCATGCCCCAGTGCCTGACCTGCCTGACGGCCTCTTCTGTCCTGCCGGAATCTTCCGATGGCTCATGATGATGCTGCTCTCCGGCCACCTTCCTTGCCGGCGGTGGTGGTGGTGCTGCGACCGACGTGTACTTGGAGTCGACACCCCGCAAGAGCTGCAGACCCTCTTCTGTGATTATGTAGTGCTTTGAGTCCTTGGTGACGTAATTGCCCATGCGCTCAAGGTGGTAATAGATCGAGCCGGTGGAGAGCCCTGTGGAAAACTTGATGTCTGAAAAGCCTGCGACGCCGTTCCTGTCGGCAATTGCCCTGAGGATCTTTATTCTGGTTCGTCTAGCGCGCAGCTGTGTTTCCCCTGTCAATGCAGCTGTCATAGTCCACAGGATTTTTTATCGATTTCGAAATGAGCTCCTAGAAAAGTGATCGCGAAGAATGATCAAGTTATAATTGTTAAATGCCATTGCAGTGCAAGGTAGTACGCTGGCGTGATCCGCTACATTTGGATGGCTTTTGTTGCACTTATTTTATTGTACAGCCCTGCATTTGCGCAGGGGCAACAGCAGCAAGAGCAGGATGCAGAGCCAGAATTTGCCGCAGCCCAGATGGGAAAAAAGACGGTAATGATGCTGCCGGCCAACTGGACGGTCTATGCTTCAGAGGCAGAAGTGACGCTAACGTCATCTGCGCCTGTTGAAAAGGCGCTTGCGTCTGAGTGGTGGAATGCAACAGTAGAGCAGCCAAACAGGGTCACGTTCACGCTTGCCGAAAACGTAGACAGGCGATCTATGTTTATCGTCCACACGAACTCGACTGAGGTTTCCTACAGCTACAGAATGACAATAAACTCAACGAGTTATTCAGGCAGAATAGTGCCTGAAGCAAGCGGCAAAGAGAGCAAGTTTGTCAAGTGGAACGATAGCAAAGAAGATGCTGCGTCGGCGTTCATACCGGAAGAGTGGAGCGCCGACCTTCAGCTAATACGGCCGTACAAGTCAATGACAGGCTTTGTCTTTTTTGCTCGGGGAGACGAAAACACGCTCGTCTACGTCTTCCAGCCGTTCATGCCGCTTCACGTGCTGCCAAGCGAATCGCTCTGCGACACGGATAACATGTGCTCCGGCCGACAGGTGTCGACTGAAGAAATCAGGGAGCTGTCGTTCGGGAACGCCCCTGTGGTTATCTCTGACATGAAGACGCCGGAGCAGTACTTCTCAAGCGAGGTCCTGCCAGCGCTGAGGGAGAACCTGAACGCGTACGGAGTCAAATCGTCACTTCCCGTACACGCGCTGGCATATGGCGGCAATAATTTGACGAGAACTGCTGCCCTCATGCCTGCGCTTGACATGGAATACGGCTTTGATGTGGAGGGAAAAAGGATCTCTGGCAGAGCAATGGTATTTACGCGCAACCACACTTCCGCCGCCGGTGACGCCGGCTTTTGGAATGGCTTTATAGTCGGGGTTGAGTCTGCAGAAAATAATTTCGACAGGGCATTCCAGCAGGCAGCAGTGACGCTCCTGACACTCAGGTTTGACGAAAAATGGCTGAGCGATGAAGAAAAAGTGTTACTAGAAAACGCAGACGCAAGCCCCGCTCTTGGCGCAGTTGCAAGGCTGATGGCAAACAGCACGCTGGATGACTTTCGACTGATAGTGCCGACGGCCGCACACAAGATGGTAAGGTCGTACAACGAC
>Ga0081538_10002308_pt1 | contig 18852 bp, 18 predicted proteins | sample TabmetS5T2R1_FD_71022 | JGI IMG/M metagenome (GOLD analysis project Ga0081538, IMG submission 71022) | Tabebuia heterophylla rhizosphere microbial communities from the University of Puerto Rico - S5T2R1 | ecosystem: Host-associated > Plants > Roots > Rhizosphere ... | reverse complement strand
GGGGCGGCCGCCCGCGTCGCCCTGCCCGGGCGTCCCGGGGAGCCGGGCCTCGTCGGCGACCCCCTCGGCGAGCTGCTCGAGGCGGAGCTGCTCGTCGACCGCGCCGGGGTGATCGAGCCGCGCCACGAGCTTCTCGGCCAGGCGGCGCTGCAAGAGCTCGATGCCTCCGCGCTGCGCCGCCTGCACTCGGAGCTCGCACGCATGCTTCCAGATCCCGGCGAGGCGGCCCGCCACCACCAAGCGGCGGGGGAGCGGGCGGCCGCGCACGCCAATGCGCTCGCCGCCGCGAGGCGGAGCAGCCGCGTCGACGAACGAGCGAGCCACCTCGCCGTGGCCGCGGCGTGCGCCGGGCAAGGGGAGGTCAACGGGCTGCGCTTGCGCGCCGCCGAGGAGCTAATAGAAGCGGCCGACCACCAATCGGCGCTAACCCTTGCCGACGAGATCGACCTCGCACGGCAACCGGAGCTCGCGGCCCGGGTCGCGCTCTTGCGGGGCCGCGCCCTACGGCTGGACGGTGACCGCGACGGCGCCAAGGCGGCCCTCGGCGCCGGGCTCGCCCAGGCCGCCGGCACGCAGACGCGGGTCGAAGTCGAGCTCCGGCTCGAGCAGGCGCGGCTCGAGACCGACGACTGGCACGGTGAACGCGCGATCGAGCTGGCGCGCGAGGCCGTCTTCTGCGCTCGGGCCGCGGGGGTCAGACAGGCTCAAGCCGAGGCGGTCTTCGCACTCGCGCTCCTTGGCGTCTGCCCCCCCGACTGCGTGGACCACGCGCGGCGGGCGATGGAGCGAGCGCAGCGGGAGGGCGACGGCGCGCTCGAGTTGGAGGCCGGCTTGTACCTCGTCCTGGGCCTCGGCAACTCCGGGGATCCCGCCGCGTGCCGGGAGCTCGCCGCGCGCATGGCCGACCGAGCGGTAGAGCTCGGGCTCCGAGGGCGAGAGCTCGAGTTCATCCATACGCAGGCTCACGTCGAGCTGCACTCCTTGGGGGAGCTCGAGTTGGCCGCCGAGCGCAACCGCATGTTGCTGCGCGAGCCGCGTTCGCTCGCCGCCCTGCTTCGCACCCGAACGCGCGTCAACCTCGCGGTGGCGCGCGCATACCGGGGCCATCTAAGCGAGGCCGAGACGATCCTCGAGGAGGCGGGGGCCGAAGCTTCGAGCGGGGACGAGCGGGCAATGGTGGACTGGGCGCGCGCGGAGCTGCACTGGCTTGCGGGCCGGCCGCGCGCGGCCCTCGCCATGATCGAGGAGGTCCGTCGCGAGGAGACGCCGCTGGACGCTTATGCGGCCGTGCTCGAGGGGTGGGCCGCCCTGGATGCCGGCACCCGCCCACCACCTCCGCTCGAGCGGCCGCCCTTTGCGATGTACGCCGGGGTGGTGCCCGAGTCGCGTGCCCTCGTTCGGCTCGCGGGCGGCGACACCTCCGCGGCGGAGCGCCTGTTCACAGAGGCCGCCGGGCTGTTTGCCGGACAGATCCTGTTCGCCGAGATCCGGGCGCTATCGGGCGCGGGCATCGCCGCCCTGCGGGCCGGCGCGCGGGAGCGGGCTCGCCAACGGCTGCTCGAGGCAGAGCGAAGGGCGTCTGCGGCGGGCATCGAGCCGCTGGTGGCCCGTATCCGCCGCTCCCTGCGGGCCGCCGGCGTCCCCCGCTCCCCGCCGCGGGTGCTGCGCGCGGGTCGGATCACCGAGCGGGAGCACGAGGTGCTCAGGCTCGTGGCCGCTGGGCTCAGCACCGCGGAGATCGCCGCGCAGCATGGCGTCGCGCCGTCCACAGTCGATTCCCAGGTCAAGTCGGCGATGCGCAAGCTCGGCGCTCGCACCCGCGCCCAGGCGGCGCTCACGGTCGCCAATGAGGGCGACTAGCGGGGGCCGCGGCCCGCCGTTAGTCCTCGTCGATGCGCCGGAGGACCTGCCGCCGGCGGCAGCCGAGGTGCGGGCGGGCGGCTGGATCGTGCGCGACGGGCTCGACCTGCCCGAACGAACCTGGGACGTGGGTGGGCTACGCCTCGTATGTGCGGCGACCGTTCGCACCGCCGCCGATGCGGGGGCCGCCGTGGTGGCGGCGGCGCGCGGCGCGGGCCTCGTCGTGGCGGTCGCCGATCAAGCACTCCGAGAGCGCCTGTTCGCAGACTTAGAGCATGTCGGAGCGGTCACCCTCAGGCACCGGCGGCGCGACCCGCTGGCGACGCTCGACCCCGAGCAGCGGCGGCTGCTCGAGCTGCTCGCCGGCGGCTACACGCTCGAGCAGGCCGGCCAAGCGCTGGGCTACTCGCGCCGCACCGTCACCCGCCGGCTCGCCGCCATCCGCGCCACGCTCGGGGTGCGCACGACGGCCGAGGCGCTCTCCTACTTGAGGCAGAAGCTCGAGTAGTCGTGGGCGTAGATGGGGTGGTTGAGCGAGCAGTCGTCGAAGTTCATGCGCTCAGACATGAATGTGGTCAGTTTCTGATAGCCGGCCACGGCGGCGTAGGCCCCGGCGGCCAGGTCGCGCTCGACTTGGGCCCACTCCTCCGCCACCGCTTCCAGATCCGGCTCCCGCTCGAGCCGGGTGATGGCAGCGGTGATCCGCGGGTCGTCGACGTTGCCCTTGTTGAGGTTGCCGGTGCGCGTGATGTGCGCGCCGCTGAACTGCCCGAGGTAGTCGGCCGGGTGCGGGAAGCTGGGCGACCAGCTCATGACCCCCGTCTGCGCGCGGGTCCTCTGGTTGCCGACGGCCGCGAGCCACACGGGGAAGTCGAGCAGCCGCGGCTTCGCATCGAGCCCGGCCTCGCTCAACATGTCCGCGAAGGCGACCGCGACCGACCGCCCGGGCTCCTCGGTGATCCCCCACACCTTCACGTCGGCTCCCTCTCCGCCCGCGGCCCGGACCAGGCGGCGGGCCCGATCCAGATCACGGCGGTCGGCCGGGACTCCCCCGGGGCAGTGGTCGAGCGGCTCGTGACCCGGAATGGCCGGCGGTAACAGGTTGCACCCGGGCTGGAACAGGCCACCGAGCAATCGGGCGATCCCCGGCCGATCGAGCGCCAGGTTGGCCGCCTGCCGCACGCGCCGGTCATCGAACGGCTCCTCGCGCACGTTGAGCCAGAAGTAGTCGACCACGGCGGTGGAAAAGGTCTCGAATCGGTCGCCGTACCTGCGCTTGATCTCCGCGAGCAGGTCGGGCGGGGGCGCATCGGTCATGAAGTCGAGCCGGCCGCGGATGACGTCCTGCGCCTGGCGCTGGGGGCTCGACACGATTCGCACCGTGATCCGGTCGATCTTGCCCTCCGAGATACCCGGGACGTCGAACCGCCGGTTGCGCTCCAGCACGAACTCGCGGTTGGGCACCGACCTAGCGATCCGGTAGGCGCCGACCCCCGGGGGCGGGTCGCGCGTCCGATTCGCGAACGGCGTGTCACCCGGCACCAGGCCCGCGAAGTTCATCGCCAAGACGTTCGCGAACGTCCCACTGGGCTCCACCAGCCTGATCGTGATGCGGCCGCTGGCGTCGTCGGTCTCGACGCCCCGCAGGTCGGCCCCGGGCCTGCCCGCGCGGATGTACTCGCTCGCTCCCTCGATGACCTGGTAGTAGCTCGTGCCCTGCGACTCCAGCGCCAGAACGCGCTTGATCGTGTGCTCGAAGTCGCTGGCCCTAACAGGCCGGCCGTCGGAATAGCGCAGCCCGTCGCGCAGCGTCAGTCGGTATGTCCGCCCGTCATCGGAGATGCGCGGGAGCTCTCGGGCGAGACCGGGAATCAGCCGTGTCCCCTTCCTGCCCTCCTCGTGGGCATAGGTCAGCAGCGGCGTGTAGACGATCCACATCGCCTCCCAGCCGTTCAGGCTGAACGACAGGGCCGGGTCGAGGAAGTCCGGCTGGGAGGTATGCGAGATCGTGATCGAGCCGCCCCGGCGACCGGCGTCCCGTTCCTGGCGGTCGCCCTCGCCGCAGGCCGACCACGCCACGGCGGCGATCAGCGGCACGGATAGCAGCACCCGGCCGAGCAGGCGTCGGTCGCTGCGTTTCACATGACACTAACGTCGCGGGGGGCGCGTTATCTCCGTCTCAGCGCCGAGCAGGACGGGCGCGCGGTACGGTCGCGTCATGGATCTCGATGTGCTGGTTATCGGCTCTGGTCCCAGCGGCCAGAAGGCGGCCATCCAGGCGGCGAAGCTCGGCCGACGGGTGGCCGTCGTGGAGCGTCGTCAGCGGGTCGGGGGTGTCTCGATCCATACGGGGACCATTCCGTCCAAGACCCTCCGTGAGGCGGTCCTGGATGAGTTGGCCCGGCGCCCGCTCGACGTTCCCGATCCGGTTCACCCCGAGTACCAGGAGCGCGCCGCGGTTGACTTTCTGCGCGATCGCACGGCGCGGGTGGTGGGGGCGGAGGCCGCGGTGGTGCGCGAGCAGTTTCGGCGCAACGGTGTCGGGCTCTTGTTCGGCGAGGGTGAGTTCGTCGATCCGCACTCGGTGCAGGTCCGCGACGAGGAGACGACCCAGGTCTTTACCGCCGACCGGATCGTGATCGCGGTTGGGACGTGCCCCGCGCGCCCGCCGGACGTGGCCTTCGATGACCGCACGATCATCGACTCCGACGGCCTGTTGCACCTCGAGAACCGCGTCCCGCGCAGCATGACCGTGGTGGGCGCGGGGGTGATCGGTGTGGAGTACGCGTCCATCTTCGGGGCGCTCGGAACGAAGGTCACGGTGGTCGACCAGCGGCCGCGTGTGCTCGGCTTCCTGGACGCCGAGATCGGCGAGGCGCTGCAGTACATCCTGCGGCGCCAGAACGTGACGTTTCGCCTCGGCGAGGAGGTCGACCAGGTCGCGCGGCGCGACGGCGGCGGCGCCGTGACCCACCTGGCGTCCGGCAAGGTGATCGCCTCCGAGACCGTGCTGTACGCCACCGGAAGGCAGGGCGTGACCGACCAGCTGGGCCTCGACCGGGCCGGGCTCGAGGCCGACAAGCGCGGGCGCATCCCGGTCGATGAGCGCTACGCCACGGCGGTGCCCCACATCTTCGCGGTCGGCGACGTCGCCGGGCCTCCGGGCCTGGCGGCCACGGCCATGGAGCAGGGCCGGCTGGCCACTCTGCACGCGCTCGGGCAGCCCGTTCACTCGCTGGCCAACCTGATCCCCACCGGCATCTATGCGATTCCGGAGGTGTCGATGGTGGGCCGCACCGAGGAGGAGCTCACCGAGGCGGCCGTCCCCTACGTGGCCGGCATCGCCCGCTGGAGTGAGATGGCGCGCGGGCTCATGAGCGGCGACGAGGACGGCATACTGAAGCTGCTCGTCTCGCCCGAGGACCGGCGACTGCTCGGTGTGCACGTGCTCGGCACGGGCGCCACCGATCTGGTCCATATCGGTCAGGCCGTCATGGGTGGCGAGGGCACGGCCGACTTCCTGGTCTCCGCCGTCTTCAACTATCCGACCTTCGCCGAGTCGTACAAGATCGCCGCGCTCGACGCCCTCAATCGCCTTACGCTCACGCTCTGATCGATCACCGCGGCCCGGTCAGCGCGCCAGCGCGGTCAGGCGCCGGCGTCCCCCGCACGGGTGGCGTGCGAATCGCCCAGTCCCGCCGGGCGCGACGGCTGAAATTCGGGCATACGCAGCCACCCCCTTGCGTAGACGACTTGCATCCGCGCGCCGAGGGCCGGGAGCATAGGCCGGACCCAAGGGGGTGACCCATGCCACCACTAGCCGGATCGGCCGCGCGACCCGAAGGGGTCGGCGCGGGCCCACCTGAGCCGATCCTCGGAGCGGGGCGGACCTGGCGCCCCGAATCCTCCGGCCACAGCGCCCGTGGTGCCGGTCGCCGGGAGCGGAAGCGTTTTCGCCGCCGCCGTGTGCGCGCACGACGAAGCATCAGGCGGACCCCGTGAAGGTCGCGGCCACCGCAAAGGAGACAGCATGAAACCCCTTATTGCCGCGCTGACGATCCTCGCCATGCTGGCGATTCCGGGCGTGGCGCTCACGGCCTTCCCGGGCGAGAACGGGAGAATTGCCTTCGACAGCGACCGCGACGGAGACCCTGACATCTGGACGATGAACCCGGATGGCAGCGACCCGCTGAACCTGACCGCCGACTCCCCCGGCCTCGACCTCGGGGCCGCCTGGTCGCCGAACGGCAAGCGCATCGCGTTCACGCGCGACACGGACGGCGAGGAGGGTCCGGACGACTCAGAGATCTGGGTGATGCGAGCCGACGCCTCCAAGCCGACGCAGGTCACCGATGACGCGACCTACGAGCTGGAGCCGGCCTGGTCTCCCACCGGGCGCCGCCTGGCGTTCCAACGCGACCCCGACGGGTTCGGAGGCGACGACGGCGAGATCTGGACGATGCGGTCTGACGGCTCCGGCCAACGCCAACTGACCGACAACGAGGCGGAGGACGCCGAGCCCGCCTGGTCGCCCGACGGGCGCCGAATCGCCTTCCACCGGGACACCGACCCCGCGCCCGAAGGCTTCGACTTCGACGTCTTCGACATGCGGCCAAACGGCGGCGGCGAGCGCCAGCTCACCGCTGAGCCCGGCTTCGACGGTGGCCCGAACTACTCGCCCGACGGCAGGAAGATCGCGTTCGACAGCGAGCGCGACGGCGATCCCGACATCTGGGTGATGCGCCGCAACGGAGACGACCCCAGGCAGCTGACCGGCGAGGATCCCGCCGAGAGTGCCGTCGAGATCCTGACCGCCTACTCCCCCGATGGCCGGTTCATCTCCTTCTCGTCGACCCGGGACTCGACGGACCCGGACCTCTTCGACGTGTTCGTCATGCGGGCGGACGGCAGCGAAGAGACCAACCTCACCAACAACCCGGCCGACGACGCCAACCCCGACTGGCAGCCCCTCGACGACGACGAAGACGACGACGACGACGATCACGACGACGACGACTAGACAGCGACGACGGAGCTATTCCCGCAGGCTGGCGGCTTCCAGGGCCTCCGAGCGATTCAGGTAGACCTCGCAGCGGGTCACGCGCCGCTCTCGCAGTGTCCAAGAGTTGCGCGGTCTCCCGGTCGAGGCTGACGCCGCTCGCGCCCCCGCGCGCGACGACGCGCACGAGCGCCACCATCTGGTCGCCGGCACGGAGCAAGTGCTCCGGCTCGAACCGCCACTCGTCCGAGATCTCCCTGGTCGAGGCGACCGAGCGCAGCAGCCCCTCGCGGCCCCGGAAGACCTGTGCGCCCTCCGGATAGGCGCGGGGATGCGCATGGCCGCGGTGGGCCCACCCAGGAACGCAGCCGGGTCGACCTCCCACAGCACTTCGGGGTCGATGTCGTTCCCGCGCCCGGCGGCTGGCCGACCGCGAAGTCGGGGTGTGTCGATTGGTGACTCGCCGGCGGTCGTGGATCGACACACCCCTGAGCCCGTCTCACCTACTCACTGACCGGTCGCTGGCCCCGAGTTCCGCGCTGGCCTTCGCGGCCGCACCGCGTGAGCGTCAGGCGGGTGGCCCGGCGGCCGCGCGGGCTGTGGCCGATACCAGCTTGAGCCGCGCTCGACCGGTCGCTCCGCGCCGCCGGCTGCGGCGGTAGGCGCTCAGCGTGACGCCGGCCGGAAGGCTGGATTCGATGTAGAAGCCGTCCTCCTGGCCATCCTCGAGGCGGTTGGACGGGTGCGTCGCCTTCATGGCCGCAGCGTGCCAGTGCGCGGCCACCGCGACAATGCGGCAGACCGGCGTCTCGGGGTGTGGACGGCCGCACCGCAAGGCGGTGCGCCGGGGGGTACGGCTAACCGAACGTCGAGACGCCCGCTCACCGTATGTTCGCCCGCGGCGCCCGATGGGATGCTCGCCGATAGTTCGATGAGCGCCCAACGATGGAACGCGTCGCCGCCCACCGTCCGCAGCCCCAAGTCAAGCCGGCCTTCTGGCTAGCCGGCGCCCTCGCGGCGGCCGCGACTGTGCTTCTCGTCGTGGGCGTCATTCCCCTTCCCGATGTGGACGGCGCGCTAGAGGACGGCTCGCGCACTCTGGGCGCCTGGGCCTACCCCGCGGTTGCCGGTTTCGCGTTCCTCGAGACGGGGGCGTTCGTCGGCCTGGTGGTGCCGGGCGAGACCGCCGTCGTGGTCGGCGGCGTCGTGGCCGAGCGCGGCGGCGTCGAGCTGGTCCCGCTGATTGGGCTCGTCTGGCTCGCCGCGGCGGGTGGTGACCTGGTGAGCTTCCTGCTCGGGCGCCGCCTCGGCCGCCCGTTTCTCGAGCGGCATGGAGCGCGGCTGCGGCTCGGCCCGGAGCGCCTCGGGCGCGTCGAGCGGTTCTACGACCGCCACGGCGGCAAGACGATCCTCATCGGCCGGTTCGCCGGGATCATCCGCGCCGTCTCGCCCTTCCTGGCCGGCACCTCTGGCTTGGCGCTGCGCCGTTTCCTGCCCTGGAGCGCCGCCGGCGCGCTGCTCTGGGCCACCACCTTCACGCTCGTCGGGTACGGCTTCTCGGAGTCGTTTGCCGACTCCGGCGAGACCGCCGCGCGCATCGCGCTCGGCGCCGCGTTGGTCGCCGGCCTCGCCTTCGCGGCCCCGGCGCTGGTGCGATCGGCCCGCCGGCGCCGAGGCTGAGTGCACCGCCGGCGCGGTGGCACGCGCCGGACGCGCGACGGGCAACCGTGGGACCCTGGCTCCTCGTGCGAGCACGCCCTGAGCCGGCTCTACTGAAGCGACTGCGGATCCCGTCCTGGACCGGCGTGGTCCCGGTCGTCTCGCTACTGACGCTGATCGCCACCTGGAGCTCCGAGCCCGCGACGGTCGTACTGGTGGTCGTGGGAGCGCTGCTCGCCGGGTCGGTCCTGGCCGCGGTTCATCACGCCGAGGTGGTCGCGCATCGGGTCGGGGAACCGTTCGGCTCGCTTGTCCTGGCGGTCGCGGTCACCGTGATCGAGGTCGCGTTGATCGTGACGCTCATGGTTTCCGGCGGGTCGGAGACCGCGACGCTGGCCCGGGACACGGTCTTCGCCGCGGTGATGATCACCTGCAACGGCATCGTGGGCCTCTCGCTGTTGGTGGGTGCCCTGCGCCAGGGAGTCGCGTCCTTCAACGCCGAGGGGACGGCCACGGCACTTGCCACCGTGTCGACGCTCGCCACCCTCAGCCTGGTGCTGCCGCGGTTCACGACCAGCAGCCCCGGCCCCGTGTTCTCCCCGGCGCAGCTCGTGTTCGCCGCCGTGGCCTCGATCGGGCTCTACGGCCTCTTCGTCTTCGTTCAGACCGTGCGACACCGGGACTACTTCCTTCCGGTGGGCGCCGACCCGGCCGGCGAGGAACACGCCGCCCCGCCCTCGGACCGCCAGGCGGCCGTGAGCCTGGGGTTGCTCGTGATCGCGCTCGTGGCCGTCGTCGGCCTGGCCAAGATCGAATCCCCGCCGATCGAGGATGCCGTGGATGCGATCGGGGCCCCGCAGTCGGCGGTCGGCGTGGTAATCGCGCTGCTCGTGCTGGCCCCCGAGACGCTCGCTGCCCTCCGCAACGCCCGTCGCGACCGCGTTCAGATCAGCTTCAACCTCGCCTTCGGCTCGGCGATGGCGAGCATCGGGCTCACGATCCCGGCAATCGCGGTCGCCTCGATCTGGCTCGAAGGACCACTCGAGCTCGGCCTCGGCGCCACTCAGATGGTGCTGCTGGCGATCACGGTCGTGGTGGGCGGGCTCACGGTCCTTCCCGGGCGCGCGACCCTCCAGGAAGGGGGCGTCCACCTTGCGCTCGTCGCGGCGTTCCTGTTCCTAGCGGTGAATCCGTGACGTTCGTGGCGCCCCGCCCTGGCGCTCCAGCGCCGCGCGCCCTCCCCGTCAGCGCCTCAGTACCACTTCCCGCGGGCGAATCCGCCGAAGGCGATCAGCCCGATCAGCACGACAATCAGCCCAAGCCAAAAGCTCCAGACGAACATCAGGACGATCCCGATGATCACGATGATGCCGCCGAGCGATATCCCAGCCACGCGTCCCTCCTGCGATCAACTCCCTTACATCGTGTCTCTACCCCGTCCACCGTCTCGCAAGCGTGAGTCGCACGGTGAAGTCGTCTTTTGTCCGCTCGCCCCGGCCACCGGCGGAGAGCATCCGCCGGGTGACGCTTGGCTCGCGCTCCGACCCGAGCCGTCCGTGGCGCACGGCGGGGGCGGCGTGGGCGGAGCGCCGGGCGGTGATGAGCAAAACCAGGCGGAGCGGCTACCGTGACCCCGATGACCGGTAGCTCGTCGTCCGGGGAAACCGAGCGGCTCGTCGCCGCGCTCGCAGAGCGGCTTCGCCGGGTTGACCTCGTGGGCTGGGCGCGCATCTCCGCGTGGGCGGAGAGGCTCGAGCTGTCGTTCGAGGACCTGCGCCTGCTGCTCGCGCTGACGACGGCGGACCGGCCGGCGAGCGCACGCGAGCTGGCAGACCTCAGCGGGCTCTCGCTCGACGCCGCGTACCCGGGGATCCACAGTCTCCGCGCTCGCGGCTACGTGCGTGAGGAGCGACGCCGGTACTCGTTCAGCGAGGCCGGCCGGGAGCTCGCGGCCAGCTTGGACTCAGCCCACCTCGAGGGGATCAGGACGTACGTGGAGGAGCTCGATCCGGTCGAACGCCGGCGCCTCGAGGAGGCCCTGGAGGTCGGCCGGTGACGGCGTAGCGCTGGAACATGGCGGGCCGGCTGCGGCCGCCGTACTCACTTTTGGCCTCAGCGCGGCCAAAAGTGAGTACAGCACCCAGGATCGGACGTGGATCTGCGCGGCCTGGATGACCAGGAGACCCGCGCCCGGGTCCGCGGCGCGGCGCTGATCCCTGAGTCGGCCCTCGGTATGGTCCATCCGCAGTCGAGGGATAAGGAGACCGCAATGGAGAGTGGCGAGCGGCGGGTCCCCCGGGAGGCGCAGGACGGCGTCTGGTTTCTGACCGAAGGCGACCTCCGCCTCGAGGGCCGGCCCGAGACCTACCGGCCAGACGGGACCGAGAACCTCACGTACAACAATCCGTACGCGATCACGGTCGAGCGCGTCTGGTTCGACGGCAAGCTCGTGTTCGCCCTCGACAGCGGCGAGATCGAGGTCGAGTTCGACGAGAACCGGGTGGCCGTCGGCAACAAGGTCGCCCAGGAGTACCAGCTCGTTCACTCGGTCGAGCTCGACGAGCGGGGCAAGTGGAAGGACGGCCAGGAGCCGGAGTACGTCGAGGGTCAGTACAACATCTACGACTCCGTGCCGGGCATGGAGAACTACTCGCCCATCTGGCAGTTCAACTACGTCGTGGTGCCGCCCGACTACGAGCCGAACACGCTGCGGTCCGAGGAGGACTGCCTGCGCAGCGGCTACCGGATCGAGAAGAGCACCGTCGCCGAGAATTGACCGGTGTTGTGAGCGCCGCCGTGCGCGGCGCAGGGCGACACGACTATTCGGGAACCCCCACCGGGCCGCGATCGGGCCGTTTCGACACCTGATCGCGTCGAGCGGCAATTGCGGGCACCTGCCGAGGATGCGCCGCGGGCGCACGCGCGATGAGATTCCCCGGCCGAGCCGGTCATCACATCGAACCCGCAGAAAGGAGCGCGCAGATGCGAGAGCTGGTCGTGAACACCTTCCTCACCCTCGACGGCGTCATGCAAGCGCCCGGCGGCCCCGAGGAGGACCCCAGCGGGGGCTTCGAGCATGGGGGCTGGTCCTTCGGCTACTGGGACGAGCAGATGCAGAACGCCATGGGAGAGTCGATGTCGAAGCCGTTCGACCTCGTCCTCGGTCGCAAGACCTACGAGATCTTCGCGGCCCACTGGCCGCACAGCGACGATCCCGGCGCCGAGCCCCTCAACCGGGCGACCAAGCACGTGGCCTCGACCACGCTGAAGGACCTCGAGTGGGAGAACTCGAAGCTGATCGAGGGCGACGTGCCCGAGGGGATCCGCGCGCTCAAGGAGCAGGACGGCCCGGAGCTGCAGGTGCACGGCAGCGCGAACCTGATCCAGACGCTGCTCGCGCACGGACTCATCGACGAGCTTCGCCTATGGATCTTCCCGCTCGTGCTCGGCAAGGGAAAGCGCCTGTTCGACGGCGGCACGTTGCCCGCGGGCCTGGAGGTCGCCCGGTCACAGGTCTCCTCCACCGGAGTGATCATCGCCACCTACCGAACCGGCGCCGAGATCAAGGGCGGCTCCTTCGTCTCGGAGACCCCGAGCGACGCCGAGCTGGCGCGCCGCGCGGCGCAGGAGCGCTGAGCTAAGCGCTCATAGAGCGGCGCACTGCCCTACCACTCAACCAGCTCAGGCGCGCGCCGCCGGCGCCTGTCCCGTTCGCGCCCGCTGGCGCAGCTCGAACTTCTTGATCTTCCCGGTCGAGGTCTTCGGCAGCTCGCAGAAGTCGATCTCGCTCGGCGCCTTGAAGCCGGCGAGCGTCTCACGCGAGAACGCGATCAGCTCCGCCTCGCTGAGGGTGGCGCCCGGCCTAAGCGTGACGAAACCCTTCGGCCGCTCGCCCCACTTCTCGTCCGGGATCGCCACCACGGCCGCCTCGAGCACGTCCGGATGGCGCACGAGCGCCCCCTCGACCTCGATCGTCGAGATGTTCTCGCCGCCCGAGATGATGATGTCCTTGGCGCGGTCGCGGAGCTCGATGTAGCCGTCGGGGTGCATCACGCCGAGGTCGCCGGAGTGGAACCAGCCGCCGCGGAAGGCCTCCGCAGTGGCATGCTCGTCGCGGTAGTAGCCCTTCATCACGTTGTTGCCGCGCATCACGACCTCGCCCATCGTCTGCGCGTCGGCCGGCACGTCGTTCATGTCCGAGTCGACCACCCGCACCGGGTCGGCGGTGACCATGTTGAGTCCCTGCCGCGCGAGCACGCGTGCTCGCTCCTCCGGGCCGAGCCCGTCCCAGTCCGGGTTCCACTCGCAGATCGTGATCGGACCGTACGTCTCGGTCAGGCCGTAGACGTGGTGAATCTCGAAGCCCAGCGCGGCGGTGCGCTCGAGCACCGCGGCGGGCGGCGGGGCGGCGGCCGTGGTGATGAGCACCGGACGCTCGAGCCGGTGGGCGGCCGGGTCGGAGGTCAGAATGACGAGCACCGTCGGCGCGCCGTTTAGGTGCGTGACGGCCTCGGCCTCGATCAGCCGCCACACCTCGGCCGGCTCCATCTTGGGCAGGCACACGTGGGTAGCGCCGACCGCGGTGACGCCCCAGGTGAAGCACCAGCCGTTGCAGTGGAACATCGGCAGCGTCCACAGGTAGACCGACCGGGAATCCAGGCGGGCGTGGACCACCTCCGCCAAGGCGTTCAGGTAGGCGCCGCGGTAGGTGTACATCACGCCCTTGGGTCGACCGGTGGTGCCGCTCGTGTAATTGATGCTGATCGTGTCGTCCTCGGACTCCAGCCGGTCCTCGGGCTCGCCCTCGCTCGCACGCTCCAGGAACCTCTCGTAGTCGCCACCCGCTCCGGTGACGAGCACCCGCTCGGCGGGCGCTCCCTCGACGAGGTGGGCGAGCGTAGGGTCGACCACGACCAGCCGGCTGCCGGAGTGCTCGACGATGTAGTGAACCTCGTCGGCGCTCAGCCGCGTGTTGATCGCGACCAGTACCGCGCCCGCCGCCGGCACGCCGTAGTGCGCCTCGAGCAGCTCGGTCACATTCGGCGCCAGCAACGCCACCCGATCGCCCTTCTCGATCCCGCTCTCCTGCAGGGCCACCGCGAGCCGACGCACGCGCTCGCGCAACTGCGCCCAGCTGAGCCGCCGCTCTCCGTCGACCACGGCCGTCCGCTCCGGGAACGCGGCCGCGCTGCGCTCGAGGAAGGCGAGCGGCGTCAGCCGGGTCAGATGTACGCCGGGCTGCATGCTGAGGCTACGCTAGGCCCTCCGGGCGAGCGCTGCAACCGCGACCCGTGCCGCTACTGCCCGTCCGCCACGGCCAACAGCTCCCAGGTCTCGGGGACGCCCTTGAGCGTGTGCGTGCCGGCCGCCCGCAGCGCCAGCCCGGAGCCGAGGATGAGGTCCCTCACCGTGCGCGAGACGAGCACCTCACCGGGGCCGGCGAGCGCGCCGATTCGCGCCGCCACGCTTACCGTGATGCCCGCGACGTCGCCGCCGACGAGCTCGATCTCGCCCGTGTGGAGTCCCACCCTGGCTTGTAGCCCGAGCCTGTTCGCGAGTCCGGAGGCGATGTCTTGCGCCGCCCTCACGGCGGCGGGGCGATCGAAACGGGCGAGCGCTCCGTCACCGGTGGATTTGACGATCACGTCACGCTCCCGCTCGATCGCCTCCCGCAGGAGCGAGTCATGCCGGGCGAGAACCGTGCGCCATTCGGTGTCGCCGATCTCCGCCGCCCGCGCGGTGGAGTCGACGATGTCGGAGAACAGCAGGGTCGCCAGGACGCGGTCCGGCTCCGGGGCCGCCCGCTTCCCAGTGACGAACTCTTCCACCGGCTCGAGCACGTCGTCGCCGCCTGCGAGCCAGGGCCAGTGGTCTGCGCCGGGCAGCTCTACGAGCCGGGCGTCCCGGATCCGTTCGGTCATGTACTGCGCGCCTTCGACCGGCAGGATGTCGCCGACGCGGTGCACGAGCAGGGTCGGTACATGGATGGACGGCAGCAGCTTGCGCATGTCCATCCGGGAGTTGAGCGTGAATACCGAGGCGGCCACGCGGGGATTCGCGGACATGCGCTCGAAGCGGCGCCACCAGCGCCGAAGCTCGAGGTCCTCCATCCGCTCCGGCCCGAGAACCGTGAGGGACACCGCTTCGCCCCAGGCAGCGCGGATCGCTTCCGTGAAGTTTTCGAGCGTCGCCGGCTCCACGCCGTGCGGATAGTCGTCGGCCCGGAGGGCACATGGGTATGCGCCATAGAGGATCAGCCGCCGGACCAGCTCCGGATGGGTGGCGGCGAACAGCGCCGCGATCGTCGCGCCCTCGGACCACCCGAAGAGGACCGGTCGCCGGCACCCCGCGGCCTCGACCACGGCGGAGAGGTCATCGAGCCGCGGATCGAACGCCGGTGCCGCCTCGACGGGATCCGACATTCCGATCCCCCGTTTGTCGTACGCCGAGCGGTCTCCCGCGCCCCGATCCGGCTCGTCCACCACTCAGCAAGGAGAACGCCATGCAGCTGACGAGGAACTCGCTCGAGACCGCGACTGGACCGAGCGACTGGTTCACCGGCAGGGTCTACCTCGACACCGTCGCCACCCCGTCACAGCCATCCCGTCTGCAGGCGGCCAGTGTTCACTTCACGCCGGGCGCCCGAACGGCGTGGCATACCCACCCCTTCGGCCAGACGATCTACGTGACCGAAGGCGTGGGCCTCTGCCAGCGCCGCGGGGGCGCGGTAGAGGTCATCCGTGCCGGTGATCGCGTGTTCTTCGAGCCCGGCGAGGACCACTGGCACGGCGCCGCCCCAAACCGCTTCATGACCCACCTCGCGATGCAGGACGTGGATGACCAGGGCAGCCCAGTCACCTGGGGCGAGCACGTCACCGACGAGGAATACCGCGCCACCCCTGCGTCCTGACGGCGGGTTGCCCCGCCGCGGTCGCGGCGTCCCTGGCGACGGCCAGGAGCGCGGCCGATGCTCTCCTTGACAGCGGACAACCGCTTGCGCAGGCTTAGGCGCGTGCAGCGAGGCCTGTTGATCCTCGTAGCGATAGCCGTGCTGACGGGCGCGCTGGCATCAGCGGCGACGGCAGGCGCGCCCCGCCCTGGCGCGGTCTCCACCGCCGCCGCGTGCGACACCGTCCGCTACGAGGGACGCACCTACGCGCTCTACCGGCAGAGGGTCGGCTGCCGCTCGGCCCGGCGCAAGGTGCGATACGTGCATCGGCACAAGCGGCTTCCTGGTTGGCGATGCCAATCGGGTAGTAATTTCGAGATGGGAGGCGGCTGCAGCCGAGGACGCAAGCTGTTCGGCTGGCACCCCATCGATTAGAAAGCGCCCCGAGGCGAGCGACTCAGCGCGCCAGAGGCGGACGCCCTCGCAGCACAACAAAGAACACTGCCGCAGGTTACGCCGAGCGACTTGCGTGTCCATCGCGGGCGCCCTCGCCGTGGTTTAGATATCACCGCGTCGCTACCGATCGGGCGGCGGATTCCTCGCGCCTGTCCTTGACCTTCTGGCGCACCATCATGACGCTCATCTCGTCCTCCTCGTGTTCGGCGCCGCCGCCCGGCGGCTCTGTCACATCGGCCCCAGCGGGTCGCTCAGACGGATGACACGTCGTGGCCGGAGGATGTGACGGATGGGCGCGAACGAAGGGCTATCCGAGCGGTTCGAGGAGCATCGGATCCGACTCCACGCGGTCGCCCCGTGGTCGGCGGAAACCGCGAAGCAGCCCCACGCGTGTCGGGGCTGTCACTAATGACATCGTTGACAATATACGCTAGCGTGAGTATCTTTGGGTCTATGCTCGACACGGCGGCGACGGCGAACCTCCTGCGCGATCCGACTCGCGTCCGAATCCTCGAGGCTTTGAGCGCCGGCCCGATGCGCACGGCGCAGCTGTCGGCCGCCACAGGGATGACGCCGGCGGCGTTGAGCCGGCATCTCAACCTGCTTCGCAAGGCCGAGGTCGTCGCGCGGGAGGACGTCGCTGACGACGGACGCGGCCGCGCCTATGAACTACGCCCCGCCGCGCTCGACACCCTCGCCGGGTGGCTGCGCTCGGCCAGCTGGGCGGCCGAGCTGGCGGCTGCTTCCGCCCAGCCGCAGACGCGGGAATTGCTCGCGCGGATGGGGGGATTCCTCGACGCCTTCGCCGCGTCTGACGCGGGGTTCTTCGAGCGACACCTTCGCCCCGACGCCGTCTTGATCTTCCCCGGCACGTCTCAGCCGGTCGACAAGCAGGGCTGCCTCGACTCGGTGGCTTCCCATCCGCCATACCGGCGCTACGACATCCTCAGTGAGCCGGTGGTGCGGCTCCTGGGCGCGGCCACCACGGTCATTACCGTCACCGCCATGGTGGCCACCGCGGCCGACGAAGCCGCGCGTTCATCCTTCATCACCGCGGTGATCCAGGAAACCGAGCCCTGGCAACTCGCGCACCTGCAGTGGACCCCAGCAGACCCAACTCACGACAGAGGAACACTCGATGACTGACCAACTCCACGCCCCGTCCCCGACGCGAGTGATCCCTTATGCCAACGGAGAGGATCTCGACGCGTCGCGGGCCTTCTACACCGACGTGCTCGGCTTCGAAGTGGCGATGGAAGACCCGGTTCTCGGACTCACCTCTCCGACCAACCGCAGCGCCCAAGTGCTCGTCCCTCCAGCCGGATTCGAGGATCCCCAGCCGCGATTCGGGATCGACCTCGGCAAACCCGAGGCTGTCGACGCCGCGCATACCGCGGCGGTGGAGCGCGGACTGCGCGTTGTCTATGCGCTCCGGGACGAGCCGTGGGGAGTGCGGCGCTTCTTCGTCGAGGACCCCAGCGGCACAATCATCAATGTCCTCGCCCACAGAGCGGCATGACGGCGACCGTCCGGCCTCGTCTCGTCGTAGCTTGAGCAGGGCGAGGTCGATCCGCAGATCGGCTGGACGGCCCGAGAGGCGATCCGGGCGTTGAGAGCCAGCAGGCCGGACGATCGCGATCAGGATCACCAAACCCGGTCCGGCGGCCGAAGCCCCGTGCCACCACCAGCCTCCCGGTGCACCGCCGCCTGAGCTTGCCCGGCGGGTCGCCCGTCGGGGCGGACGGTCGGGCGGATTCGAGTTGTCGCCGGCCAGGACGGAGTCACGACGGGGTTGACGACAGCCGCGCACGGGGGCGCGGCTCCGGCCGCGCCGGTCGTGGCGGGGCGACCGCGGACGGAGTGGCCGTGCGGTCACGCTCGGCAGCTGGCGCAAGCCGCGCGAGCGCTCGCCGGCGCGGCGCGCTGGGCGCCGGCCACCCCAGCCGCTCGCCGATCGCGAGCAGCAGGGTCAGGCTTAGGAGAAATGCGCCTGCGGTGAGTCCGGCGAACGCGGCAAGGGCGGCTTGCCAGTCGCCTTGCACGCTCATCGTCGCGCCCCACGCGAGCGGCGCCAGAGCTCCGGTCACGAGGAGGGTTCCGTAGGTTCGCGTCGCTGGGGTTCCCTCGCGAGGGGTTAGCCTGAGCGGGTGGCGGTCTGGATCGCTCCTGGGCATCGTGGTCATCCCTGGTCGTACCGGTCGGGGAGCGGCACGCGCAGCACGGGCGCGGGATCCGGCCTCCTCCTCGGTGCGCGAGTCGCGGGTCGGGCGGGCGCCTGGCCGCCTCGGCCGCTGAGGGCCAGCGGGGTGATCACGGCAGCGGGCGCCGGGAGCCCGGCGCCGATGTAGCGCAGGCTGGCCGCGCCGGCCGCGATCCCGATCGGCACGTTGAAGAACACCCACTGGCGGCTTACCTCCGTCGCGGCCTCGCGGGGCGCCGCCGACGAAGAGCTGGTGGTTTGGAGGTCCATGCCGACCACCGTGCTGCATCCCGTCGCGAAAGTGAAATACGGCCTTCCGAGCGACTAATCCGGCTAAGCCGATCAATCGTGGTGGGCGAACGAAAACGAGATCGAGCTCGCCAACCTGGCCGCAGGGCCGGCATCGCCCGAGGACGTCCTCTTCGACGTGCTCGCCGCCGAGGCGATGCCGGCGCCGGAGGAGGAGACGCCCAGGTGACGACGACGGCGACGAGGGCCACGTCGAATCCGAGGGTCCCCGTTCGACTCACAGGTAGAGGGAGCTTCCGCAACCAAAGGAGAATCGAGATGGGAAAGCTGATCGCGACTACGCAGGCCACCGTCGACGGCGTCATAGATCCGGTCGGCGAGTGGGTGCAGGCGGACGGGGATCACGGCGACTACTCGTTCGAGCGTCAGGCGAGATCCAGCGGGCTGGTGCTGGGCCGCAAGACCTACGAGGGGCTGGCGGGATATTGGCCGAGCCAGTCGGGCAAGTGGGCGGACATGGTCAACCCGATGCCGAAGTAC
>Ga0081538_10002307_pt1 | contig 18853 bp, 16 predicted proteins | sample TabmetS5T2R1_FD_71022 | JGI IMG/M metagenome (GOLD analysis project Ga0081538, IMG submission 71022) | Tabebuia heterophylla rhizosphere microbial communities from the University of Puerto Rico - S5T2R1 | ecosystem: Host-associated > Plants > Roots > Rhizosphere ... | reverse complement strand
GGCCGGCCGGCCGCGGCACGCGGGCCGGTCTCGCTCGCCCCGCCGACGGCGCCGCCCGGACCGAGCGGCGTCCCGCGCGCCGGCTCGAGCGGAAGCCCAGCCGCCACCTCGAGCTCCTGCACCCGCAGGCGGCCCACCTCGAGGTCGTCGATGCGCAGGCGGCGGATCACCGCCCGCCGGACCGTGAGCCGCCGGATCGCGACCGCGCCCAGAGCGAGCGCGCCCACGGCAAGCGCCCCGATCGCCGCCGCCCCTCGGGCCTGGGACCCGATGGCCTGCGTCCCGGTGGCCTGCGCGCCCGTCGCCCGAGCGCCGACCGTCTTTCTCCGTTCCATAAGTCCTACGCGCATGGCGTCGGTATACCCGAGCGCCCGCCTCAGCCCCCCTCGAACGCCGGCTGGCGCTTCTCTACGAACGCGGCAACGCCCTCCCGGAAGTCGCGCGTGCGCGCGAGCGCGTGCTGGAGCTCCGCCTCGAGGTCGAGCTGGCCGTCGAGGTCCGGGTAGAGCATCCGGTTGAGCGCCTGCTTGGAGGACGCGTATGAGCGGGTGGGCCCGCGGGCGAGCCGCTGGGCCAGGGCGCCCGCCTCGTCCATGAGCCGATCGTCGGGGATTACCCGGTTGACGAGGCCCCACTCGAGCGCCTGCTGGGCGGACACCCGTTCGCCGAGCAGCGCCATCTGAAAGGCGCGGGCCTTGCCCACGGCCGCCGGCACGAACAGCGTCGACCCGCCGTCGGGCATGAGGCCGATGTTCACGAAGGCCAGCCCGAAGAACGCGGACTCGGCGGCGAGCACGAGGTCGGCGGCGAACGCGAGCGAGGCCCCGATCCCCACCGCGGGCCCGTTCACGGCGGCCACCACCGGCTTCTCCAGCCGCCGCACGCCGGCGATGATCGGGTGATAGAGCTCGTGCAGCTCCTTGCGGACGTCGGGCATGCCGTCCGCGGCCGGCTCGAAGCCCTCCTTGAGGTCGGCCCCCGAGGAGAACCCGCGCCCGGCACCGGTGATGAGGACGGTCCGCACGGAGGCGTCCGCGGCGTCGGCGGTGATCACCTGCTTCAGGTCACGCCCGAACCCGGCGGTCCAGGCGTTGAGCGAGTCCGGGCGGTTCAGCGTGATGCGCCCGACCCCCTCGGCCTGCTCCCAGATGACGGTCTCGTAGCTCATGGCCGCGAGCCTACCGCCGCCGCGAGCTCACGCACCCCCGCCTGGATCGCCGGCTCCGCGATCCGTCCGTAGCCCAGGAGCAGCGCGGGCGGCCCGCGCCGAAGGCGGTGCTCGGCGAGCGCCTGGAGCCCGACGCCGCGCCGCCGCGCCGCGCGGACGATCGCCTCGTCGTCCGTCCCCTCGGGGAGCCCGGCCACGAGATGCAGGCCCGCGGCCACGCCGGCGATCCGCACCCCGGGGAGCAGGCGCTCCACCGCCGCGATCAGCGCGTCACGGCGGCGCCGGTAGACGAGGCGCGTGCGCCGCAGGTGGCGGTCGAGCCCGCCCCGCTCGAGGAAGTCCGCCAGCGCCAGCTGCTCCATGACCGGGGTACCGAGGTCGTCCTGCGCCTTGGCGCGCGCGAGGTCGGCCACCAGGTGCTCCGGGGCGACCAGCCAGCCGAGCCGCAGGGCGGGCGCGAGCGTCTTGCTCACCGAGCCCGCGTAGATCACCCGGTCCGGCGCCAGCCCCTGGAGCGCGCCCACCGGCTGGCGGTCGTAGCGGTACTCCGCGTCGTAGTCGTCCTCCATCACGAGCGCCTCGGCCCGCGCGGCCCACTCCAGCAGGGCGGCCCGGCGGGCCGGGGCGAGCACCACGCCCGTCGGGAACTGATGAGCCGGGGTGACGAACACAACGTCGGCCGCGGCGCGGGCCAGCGCGTCGGTCTGAAGGCCGTCGCGGTCGACCGGGAGCGGCACCGGATCGAGGCCCGTGGCCACGAGCTGGGCCCGGCCGGGCCCGCTCCCCGGGTCCTCGACGCCGATCCGCCGCTTGCGTCGCGCCAGCATGGTGCGGCCCACCAGCGCCATGCCCTGCGCCATGCCCGACGTGACGATCACGCCGTCCGCCTCACAGGCCACGCCGCGTGCGCGACCGAGGTAGGCGGTGAGCGCCCGGCGCAGCTCGGGCGCGCCGCGGGCGTCGCCGTAGTCGAGCCGCACGTCCGGCGCCTCTCGCAGCGCCCGCCGCAGCGAGGCCGCCCACGCGTCACGCGGGAAGAGCGAGACGTCCGGTGCGCCCGGCCGGAAGTCGAAGCGCGGCGGGCGCTCCTCGGGGGGCGGCCGGCCGCGCGCGGCCGGCCGCGCCGCCGTCTCCGACACGCGGGTGGGCGCGCCCTGCCGGCCGACCAGGTAGCCCTCGGCGGCGAGCTGAGCGTACGCCTCGACCACCACGCCGCGCGAGACGTCGAGGTCTCCGGCCAGCGAGCGGGTTGATGGCAGCGCCGTGCCGGGGGCGAGCCGGCCCGACCGAACGGCCGCCCGCAGCTGCTCCTCGAGCTGGGCGCGGAGCGGCGCGCCGGCACCGCGGTCGAGCCGCACCATGAGGTCGAGATCCAAACTGGTCTTCATCTTCGCGCTTGAACTGGACCTTCACAGTGAACCACTTTCCGCATACGGTGCCGTAATGCCCGAGCCCGCCACCGTCCTGCTCTTCGCGGTCAGCGCGGTCGCCCTCATCGCGATCCCTGGGCCCAACCTCATCTACATCGTCACCCGCGGGATGAGTCAGGGGCGGCGCGCCGGCGTGGCCTCCGCGCTTGGGGTCGAGACCGGGACGCTCGTGCACATCACCGCCGCGGCCGTCGGGCTGTCGGCCCTGCTGGCCTCGTCCGCGGCCGCCTTCGAGGTCATCCGTTACGGGGGCGCCGCCTACCTGCTCTATCTCGGCATCCGGACGCTGCGGGCCAAGGACGAGCCGCCGATGGGGGAGCCGTCGCCCGGCCTGCGCCTCCGTCGCGTGTACGCGGAGGGGGTGCTGGTGAACGTGCTCAACCCGAAGGTCGCGCTGTTCTTTCTCGCGTTCCTGCCGCAGTTCGTGGACCCGCACCAGGGCGCGGCCACCCCGCAGGTGCTCGCGCTCGGCGCGGTTTTCTTCGCGATCGCGCTCATGCTCGACCTCCTGTACGTGCTCGGCGCGTCGTCGGCCGGCGAGCGCATGCGCCGCCGCCCGGCGCTCGTTCGCCGCCTGACCGGCGGGGTCTACCTGGCGCTCGCCGCCGCCGCGCTGGCCGGCGGCCGGCGCCACGCCGCGTGAGCGCCACGCTGCGCGGCTCGCTGGCCGCCGCCACCGCATTGGCGCTGGTCGGCTCGCTCGTGGCCGCCTCCGACCTGGTCGAGGGGTACCCGTTCGCCACCGGGCAGACGCTTCGGTACGCGCTGGCGGCCGCGGTGCTCTGGCTGCTCGCGCGCGGGCGACTTCCGCGCCTGCGCGCACGGGAGGCGATCGGGCTGGCCGCCCTGGCCGCCACCGGTCTCGTGCTGTTCAACCTCTTCGTGATCGAGGGCGTGCGTGAGACCGACCCCGCGACGGTCGGGGTCATCGTCGGCTGCGTGCCCGTGGTGCTGGCGGTGGCCGGCCCGCTCCTCGAGGGCCGGCCGGTGAGCGCGCGCGTGGTGGCGGCCGCCATGGTGGTGGCCGTGGGCGCGGCGGGCGTGCAGTGGACCGATGGCGGGATCACGCTCGCCGGCCTGCTCCTCGCGCTCGGCGCCCTGGCCTGCGAGGCGGCCTTCTCGCTGCTGGCCGCCCCACACCTCGCGCGGCTCGGGCCGCTGGCGGTGTCCGCCTACGCCTGTCTGTTCGCGGTGCCGATGCTGGCGGGCTGGAGCCTTATCGCCGAGGGTCCCGCCGTCGCGCTGCCGAGCGTCGAGGAGGCGGCCGCGCTCGGCTATCTGGGCCTGTGCGTGACCGCCGGCGGCTTTATCTGCTGGTACTCCGCGGTGCGGCTGCTCGGCGTCGAGCGCGCGGGCCTCTTCTCCGGCGTGCTCCCGGTGAGCGCGCTGGCCTGCTCGGCCGCGCTGGGCGTGGCCGACGTCACCCCGCAACGGCTAGTGGCGGTCGGTCTGGTGGCGGCCGGCATCACGCTCGGCGTCCGCGCGGGCGCCGCGCGAGCAGCGCCCGCACCGGCCGGCGCGTGAGTCCCGCCGGTCCGGCGCCCGTATCCTCACCGGCATGCTGCTCGAATCGGTCGACTGGCTCGGCCACTCGGGCTTTCGCATCCGGGTGGGGAAGGCCGTCGTCTACATCGACCCCTACCGGGTGCCCGCGGGGTCTCCGGCCGCCGACCTGATCCTCGTCACGCACGGCCACTACGACCACTTCTCGCCCCAGGACGTGGAGCGCCTGTCCGCCCGGCACACCTGGCTCGTGGGTCCGGCCGCGGTGGCCGAGCGGGTGAGCGGCCGCGTGCACTCGATCGCCCCCGGCGAGACCCTCGACGACGAGGTCGTGCGCGGCGTGCACGTGCGGGCCGTCGCCGCCTACAACACCTCCAAGCGCGATCCGGACGGCAAGCCGTTCCACCCGCGCGCCGCCGGCTGGGTCGGCTACGACCTGAACGTGCGCGGCGAGCGGCTGTACCACTCGGGCGACACCGACGTGATCCCCGAGATGGACACCGTCACCGGGGTGGACCTCGCCCTGCTGCCGGTCAGCGGCGTGTACGTCATGACCGCGCAGGAGGCGGCCGAGGCCGCCCGCCGCATCCAGCCACGGCTGGCCGTCCCCATGCACTGGGGAGGGCACATCGGCAGCGAGCAGGACGCGCGGACGTTCGCCGAGCGCGCCCCCGTACGCGTCCGGATCATGGAGAGACGGGCCTAGGGGCCGGCGCGGCGCCGGCCCGGGGCCGACTATGCTCCGCCGGCCTTGCGAAGCACGCGCGCCCTCCGCATCCTCGCGTGGGGCGTGGTGGCGGTCGGTGTCGCCACGCCGCTGGTCCGGCGCCGGCTCAGGCTGCGGGTGCCGGTGGTGTCGGCGCTCACCTGGCCGACCCCCGCGGCCCTAGCGCTGGCCACCCACCGTACGCCGCTGCGCGACGCGGGCATCTACGCGCTACAGATGTGGGCCTACTTCGCCCACTACGACATGCCCGACGACGACCCGGACGTCCTCATGCGCCGCCTCAAGGTCGACTATCCGATCCGCGCGGACCGGGCGCTCGCCGGCGGCACCTGCCCGACCGTGCGGCTGCAGCGGGCGCTCGGGCGCGAGGGTCACGTGGGCGCACTCGACTACGGGCTCTCGGCGATCCACTGGAGTTGGTTCCTCGTGCCGCACGGGACGCTCGCCTACCTCTTGGTGTGGCACCGCGAGCACTACCCCCGCTCCGCGGTCCTCATGTCCGCTTGCTTCGACCTCGGGTGCGTGGTGTACTGGAGCGTGCCCACGGCGCCGCCCTGGTGGGCGGCGCAGAACGGCAACATGCCGCCCGTTCGCCGCATCATGGCCGAGGCGGGGGAGCACGTTTGGGGGCGCCTCTGGCGCCCGCTTTACCATTCTCTGCAAGGCAATCCGTTCGCCGCCATGCCCTCACTGCACTTCGGCACGTCCGTGATGGCCGCCCGCTTGCTGTCGCAGGTCGGACGGCGCCACAGCGCCCTCGGCTGGGGCTACACCCTGGCCCTGGGCTTCGGGCTGGTGTACCTCGGTGAGCACTACGTAATTGACCTGATCGCGGGTCTCGCGCTCGCCGAGGGGATCTGGCGGCTCGGCCCTCGGATCGAGCCAGGGCTGCGACCGCTCGTTGCGGCGCTACAGCGCCTCGAGCCGCGCGCCGGCTGATGCGGGCGGACGAGCGCCGCGTGCGGGACGAGGAGCTCGAGCGCGCGCTCGAGCTCGCGGACGACGAACGGGAGCCGGAGGACGAGGAGGACGAGCAGGTAGGGGCGTTCCAGGCGCTGCTCCAGGACCGCCGCCGGCTCTTGATGGGCGTGCTCGTGATCGTCCTGATCGTGGTGGCGATCTACGTGGTGTTCCCGACGATCGTCGGCACCGAGGAGGCACTCGAGCGGATCGACAACGCGACCTGGTATTGGATCCTGGCGGCGATCGGGTTCAACGTGCTCGCGTTCGCCGCGTACGTTGCTCTCTTCCGGGGCGTGCTGTCCGGGACCATCGACGACGAGGTGCACCGCCGCCTCGACCTGCGCGCGTCGTACCAGATCACCATGGCCGGCCTCGCCGCCACCCGCGTGTTCTCCGCCGCCGGTATCGGCGGGCTCGTGCTCACCTACTGGGCGCTGCGCAAGGCGGGAATGGCTCGGCGGCGCTCGGCCTGCCGGATGGTCGCGTTCCTCATCCTGACCTACTTCGTCTACCTGGCCGCGCTTATCACCTTCGGGATCCTCCTGCGGACGGGAGTGTTCCCCGGCGACGCCCCGCTCGCGGGCACGATCGTCCCGGCCGCCTTCGCGGTCGGGGTAATCGCGGTGTTCCTGCTGATCGCCCTCATTCCGCGCGACATCGAGCGGCGGATCCAGCGGTTCGGCGCCGGCTACCGGCATACCCGCTTCCTCATCCGCTTCGCCAAGGGGCCGGCGACGATCGCGAGCGGCGTGCGGACTGCGATCGCCTTCCTGCGCAGCCCGCGCCGCGGCGCGCTCGCCCTGGGCGGGGCGGTTGGCTTCTGGGGCGCCAACATCGGGATCCTGTGGGCGAGCTTCGAGGCCTTCGGGGGCGACGTGCCGTTCGCCGTGCTGGTCCAGGGATTCTTCGTCGGGATGGCCGCCAACCTGATCCCGTCCCCGGCCGGCGGCGTGGGCTCGGTGGACGCCGGAATGATCGGCGCCTTCGTGCTCTTCGACGTTCCCAGCGCGGTCGTCTTCCCGGCGGTGCTGTCCTACCGGATCATCGCTTTCTGGCTTCCGATCCCGCCCGGCATCGTTGCGTTCTTCCAGCTGCGCAAGACCGTGGCCCGCTGGGAGCACGAGCGCAGCGAGGAGGAAGCCGCTCGAGCGGCTATACTTCAGAAAGTAAAGTGAGGGAGATGAGCACGGAGATCAAGGACATCGAGAACGTCGTGATCGTGGGGAGCGGTCCGGCGGGGTACACGGCTGCGCTGTACACGTCGCGTGCCGACCTGGAACCGCTGATGATCGAGGGCTTCGCCTGGGGCGGCCTGCTCCAGCAGACCACGGACGTGGAGAACTATCCGGGGTATCCCGAGGGCGTATTGGGGCCACAGATGATGCAGGACTTTCGGACGCAGGCCGAGCGCTTCGGCACCCGCTTCATCACCGACGACGCCACGCGGATCGAGCTGTCGGACCAGCCCGGCGAGCCGCACCGGGTGTTCGTCGGCGACCGGGAGATCAGCGCGCGCGCCGTCGTGCTGGCCATGGGAGCCGAGCCGAAGAAGCTGTGCGTGCCGGGCGAGGACGAGCTGGCCGCCCGCGGCGTGTCCTACTGCGCGACCTGCGACGCCGCGTTCTTCCGCGGGCACGACACCATCGTCGTCGGCGGCGGCGACACCGCGATGGAGGAGGCCACGTTCCTGTCCAAGTTCGCCGACAAGGTGACGGTCGTGCATCGCCGGCCCGAGTTCCGCGCCTCGGCGATAATGCTCGACCGGGCGAAGGAGCAGCCCAACATCGAGCTGCTCACCCCGTACGTCGTGGAGCGCTTCGAGCCCAATGAGGACGGCTCGCTGGCCACGGCGGTGCTCAGGAACACCGAGGACGGCTCGACGCGGGAGCTGCCGGCGACCGGCGGGTTCATCGCGATCGGCCATCGCCCGAACTCCCAGCTCGTGGCCGGTCAGGTCGACATGGACGAGAACGGCTACGTCGAGGTCATCGGCCGCTCGACCAGGACCAACCGGCCGGGCGTGTTCGCGGCCGGCGACCTCACCGACCACGTGTACCGCCAGGCGGTCACCGCTGCGGGCACGGGTTGTATGGCGGCGCTCGACGCAGAGGCATATCTGCGCGACCGGCCCGTGGACGCAGAGGCCCACTGGGCCCCCGAGCCGGAGCGGGTCGAGGCGGCGGCCGAGTCCACCGCCTAACCCTCCCTGGGGCGCGGTGCCCCGGCGGTGGACGAACTGGGCGCGCGACCAGCGCTGCGCCCCCGAGCGAATCGAGCGGCCGCGGAGCGAGGGAGAGCTCGCCCGCGCCGTGGCTGGGGCGCGGCGGGTCCGGGTGGCCGGGTCGGGCCACTCCTTCACCGACATCGCCTGCACCGACGGCGTGCTGGTGGACCTCGCGGCGATGAACCGGGTGCTCGACGTCCGCGGCGAGGACGTGACCGTGGAGGGGGGCATCACCCTGCACGCCCTGGGCGAGGAGCTCTACCGGCGCGGGCTGGCGATGGAGAACCAGGGCGACGTCGATCCGCAGACGCTCGCGGGGGCGATCTCCACCGCGACGCATGGGACCGGCGGTCGGTTCGGCAACCTGTCCTCCCGCGTCGTCGGCGTCCGCCTCGTGGACGGGGCGGGCGACGTGCACGAGATCCGCGAGGGCGATGAGCTGCGCGCGGCGCGCGTCGGCCTCGGCGCCCTCGGAGCGATCTCGGCGGTGACCCTCCGCTGCGTGCCCGCGTTCACGATCCACCGGGTCGATGCGCCGCGTGCGCTCGACGAGCTGCTGCCGCGCCTCGACGAGCTCGTCGACGGGCACGACCACTGGGAGGCCTTCGTGCTCCCGTATGCCCGCGCCGCGCTCACGCTCGCCTCGGGGCGCACGGCTCAGGAGCCCCGCCCGCGCCGACGGGTCGAGGCGTTCGCTCGCGACCTCGTACTCGAGAACGCCGCGCTCTGGTTGGCCGGCCGCGTGGGACGGCGGTTCCCGGGCGCGATCCCGGCCGTCAACCGGCGCCTCGCGGCGCTGATCGGCCCGGCCGAGCACGTCGACGCCAGCCACCGGGTATACGCGAACCGGCGGCTCGTCCGCTTCACCGAGATGGAGTACGCCATCCCGCGCGATTACGCGGCCGAGGCGCTCGAACGAGTGCTGGCGCTGATCGAGCGGCGCCGGCTGCCGGTGGGCTTTCCGATCGAGCTGCGAATGGCGGCGGAGGACGACGCCCTGCTCTCTACCGCCCACGGGCGCGCCACCGCATACATCGCCGTCCACCAGTTCCGGGGGATGGACTTCGAGAGCTACTTCCGGGGCGTGGAGGCGATCATGGACGACTACGGCGGCCGGCCGCACTGGGGCAAGCGCCATTACCAGTCGGCCGCCACGCTTGCGCCCCGCTACCCGGAGTGGGAGCGCTTCCACGAGGTGCGCCGGCGACTGGATCCCGCGGGGCGCTTCGAGAACGACTACCTGCGGCGCGTGCTCGGACCGGTCGCGGGCCCCGTGGCACAGGTGGGCAGCTCGCGGTCCACGGTGGTCACGCGCCCGTCCAGCGTTCGGACCCGGGCGCGCAGCCGCGGGCCCTCCACCCGCCCCTGAAACGGCGCGTCGACGTCGCGCGTGCGGCGGCCGGAGTGGAACACGACCTTCTCGATCGAGCGGCCACTCACCCGCACTCGGCAGCCGCTCGCGCCGACCCGCACCGTGGGGCCGCGGCCGCAGCGGCGCCCCCTACAGGTTCGAAGCGCGGCCAGCCGGCGCGCCAGGAGCGCCCGCACACGGCCGTACGCCGGCTCGGCGTGCACGCTGCGCAGCTGGTTGGGATCGCGCACGAGGTCGTAGAGCTCGCGTTCGCCCGTCGCGTAGTGCACGTACACGTAGCGGTACGTGCGCAGGGCGGCGAAAGCCACCACGGTGAAGCCGTCGGGGCCCTCCACCAGCAGGTCGCGGCCCCACTCGAGCCCGCGGTCGGCCAGCAGCGGCAGCAGGGAGCGGCCGTCCGAAGGGCGCCCGGCCCGAGCCCCGGCCAGCTCGAGGATCGTCGGCGCGAGGTCGGCGTTCGTGACCAGCTGGTCGCGCTCCTCGCCCCGCGGCACGCCCGGCCCGCGCATGACGAGCGGCACGCGGATCGACGGCTCGTAGACCAGCATCTTCTCGCTGCGCAGTCGGTGCTCGCCGTGGAAGAAGCCGTTGTCGGAGGTGAACACCACGAGCGTGTCGTCGAGCTCGCCCTCCCGGCGCAGCGCGTTCACGATGGACACCACCGCCTCGTCGACCGCGAGCAGCGACTCCAGCCGCTGCCGGTAGTTCTCCTCGATCGCGGCCTCCCGGGCGGGCGTGATCGGCGGCCGGCGGCGCAGGAACGCCGGCTTATCGGACATGTCGGCCTCGTCGAACGACGCGCGCACCTGCCGGGGCAGCGGCTCGGCGGCGAACGCGTCGAGATGGCGCCGGGAGGGAGCGGGGGTGGGCAGGCCGATCGGATCATCCGGCTCGGCCGGCCCGCCGGCGTGGGGGGCGAGGAAGCCGACGCTGAGAAAGAACGGCCGGTCGCCGCCGGCGGCGTCCTCGATCAGTTCGATCGCCCGCTCCGCGTAGAGGTCGGTCGAGTAGTCCGACGGGTACGTCACGAGCCGGCCGTTCTCGTTCAGCGTGTAGCCGTAGAACTGGTAGGTGGACGGATCGATCGACCCGTGCCAGTCGTCCCACCCGGGCGGCACGTGGTACGGCCCCAGGTCCTGCCCGTAGCGGTTCAGGAACTTGCCGACGTGCATCGTCCGGTAGCCGGCGCGGCCCAGCCAAACCGGCAGCGTCTCGGCCCGCGGCAGGCGCCCGTAGCCGCCCTTTGGCAGCCGGTTGTCGAGGACCCCGTGATTGTGCGCGTACTGCCCGGTCAGGAACGTGGCGCGCGACGGGCAGCATTGCGCGAACGAGACGAAGCTGCGCGTGAAGGTGGTGCCCGGCTCGGCGATCGTCTCCCGCACTCCCGGCATCACCCGCATCGACTCGAGCGTCTGGTCGTCGGTCATCAGCACCACCACGTTCGGCCGCCCGCCCGCGTCCTGCGTCGGGCCGCCGGTTCCGGCGCCGCACCCGGCGGCGAGCGTCAGCGCGAGGAGCAGCCCGAGCCGGCGGCCGAGGCGCGGCGCCATCTCAACGGCATGCCCGTACGCGTCGGTCGATCGTCATGCGCCGGCCGTCTCGGGTCTCGGCGCGCACCCGCAGCCGAACCGTCCGCCCCGGCCGCATCCGCTCCCGCGGGATCGTCCGGGCGAGCGGGGGCGGGCTCACGCGCGCGACGCGACGCCGCCCGAGCAGGACGTCGGCCGCGGTCACGGCCCTGCGCTCCGCCCCGCTGACCCGGACCCGCAGGTCCTCGGGCACGCAGCTCGTCGGGCGCGGGCGCAGCTGCAGGTCCAGGCGCGGATGCTCGCGACAGCCCGTTCCCACGCAGCGCTCGAGCCGGCGCAGGCGCCCGCGCAGGTCGCGCTGCACCGCGCGGTACTTGTCGGACCCGTCCCGGCTCCTCAGTTGGAACGGATCCTCGAGCAGGTCGTACAGCTCGTACTCACCGGTCGTGTCGTGCTCCACGTAGAGGAAGCGGTACGTGCGAATTCCCCGATACGCGGGCACGCCGTTGGCGCCGTTGCCGTTCTCGATCAGGATGTCGCGGCCCGATTCCGCGCCCGGGTCGGCGAGCAGCTCTAGAAGCGAGCGGCCGTCCTGGACGCGGGCCGGCAGCGCCTCGGTGGCGTCCAGGATCGTGGCGGGCACGTCGACGTTCGCCACCAGACGGCGATCGACGCGGCCGGACGGCACACCGGGCCCGCGCATGATCAGCGGCACCCGGATCGACTCCTCGTACGGCAGCACCTTCTCCGCCAGCGCCCGGTGCTCGCCGTGCATGAAGCCGTTGTCCGCGGTGTAGACGATCAGCGTGTTGTCGAGCTGGCCCACTCGCTGCAGGGTGTCGACGACCTGGCCCACCGCCTCGTCCACGGCCTGCAGGGACTCGAGCTCCTGGCGCCAGTTCTCCGCGATCGCCGCCGTCTTCTCGGGCGTGAAGCGCGGGCGGTCGGCGACCACCTGCGGCTTGTCGTACATGCTCGCCTCGTTGAAGCTGGGCGGCCGCGGCATGCGCACGCCGGCGAAGGCATCGCGGTGGCGGGGCGCGGGGGAGGGGGTGCCGATGCGCGTCGGGTCGTCGGGATCCACCGGCCCGCCGCGGTGGGGGGCGGTGAACCAGAGCGACAGAAAGAACGGCTCCTCCTCGTCGGCCGCGTCCTCGATCAGATCGCTGGCGCGCCGGGCCAGAAAGTCGGTCTGGTAGTCGGCGGGGTCGTCCTCGTCGGGGTAAGAGCGCAGGATGCCGTTCTCGTTGACCCTCCAGGAGGCGTAGTTGAAGGCGTTGGCGTGGGGCATGCCGTGCCAGTCGGTCCATCCGACCGGTACGCCGGAGGCGTTCGTGTAGCCGTTCAGGTACCGGCCCACGTGGATGGTGCGATAGCCCGCCTGCTGCAGCCACGCGGGCAGCGAGCTGACGTGATCGAACGCGCTGTAGCCCCCGAACGGCCCGTTGTTGTGCAGCACCCCGTGATTGTGCGCGTACTGGCCCGTCAGGTGGGTCGTGCGCGAGGGACAACAGAGCGGAAAGGTCGCGAACGCCTGGTCGAAGCGGGTGCCGGCGCCGCCCAGCACCGCATTGGTCTGGGGCATGTAGGGGAGCGACGCGACGGTCTGGTCGTCGGTCATCAGCACCACCACGTTCGGCCGCGCGGCGGCGGGCCCGGCACCGGCGAGCAGCACCAGGACGGTGGCGGCCAGGGCGAGACGGGTCACGGGCATCGGAACACCCCCAAGTGGGGCGGGTTGCGCTCGCCCGGTTACAGCTCGCAGCGGCCTTCGCCGCGGTATGTCGGCACCTCGTCGACGATCCGACCGCCGCTCACGAGGAACAAGGTCTCGAAACGCTCGCACAGCTCCCCTGCCTTGGCGTGGCGTAGGTAGACGTTGTCGCCGACGCGCAGGCTAGCGGCCGCTGGTCCCAAGACCGGCGTCTGGACCTCGCCGGCGCCCTCGAACGGGTCGACTCGAAGGTCATGGGGAAGATACGGCTCCGGCAGCCGATCGCGTCCCGCCGTCCCTGAAGCGAGATAGCCGCCGCCCATCAGCGTGGCCGCTGTGGCGCCCGGACGGCGCACCACCGGGAGCGCGAACATGGCCGCCGGGCTGAGCGAGAAGTCGGCGTAGCGGTCGAAGAGCGTGGGGGCGTAGAAGCCCGACCCGGCGGTCACCTCCGTGATCACCGGCTCGCGGCGCGTGAGGTGCACGCTGCCCGTGCCGCCGCCGTTCACGATCTCCACCGGCGCCACCTCCCGCACGGCCGCGACCGCGGCCGCCCGGCGCTCGGAGATCTCGGCCGCCGAGCGGCGCTTGGCCAGGCGGATGGCCGGCTCCTGCACCCGCCGGCCGCCGCGCGGGCGGTCGCCCACGCCCGCGATCTGGGCCTCGTAGCCCATGACCGCCGCGAGCTCGAACCGCGGCCGGGCCGCGATCGCAGCGGCCAGCGCCCGGGCCTGGTCGGGCGTGCGCACCGGCGAGCGCTTGGCCCCGAACTTGACCCGCCCGCCGAGCGGCCACCAGCCCACGTCGAGCTCGATGCAAAGCCGCAGCGGCCGGCCGCCCCCGGGCGTGACGCGCTCCATGTAGTCGAGCTGCTCCACCGAGTCCACCATCAGGATCGGCGGCCGCTCCGACTCGAGCGCGGCCAGGTCGGTCAGCGCGGCTCGGTGGGTAGTGGGGTAGGCGAGCAGCAGGTCCTCGAAGCCGTGCCGGTGCAGCCATAGGCTCTCGGGCAGCGTGAAGGTCATGAGCCCCCGGAATCCCGAGTCGTGCTTCAGGATCGACTCCAGCAGGCTTCGGCAGCGCACGGACTTGGAGGCCACGCGAATCGGGGTGTCGGCGGCGCGTCGCAGCAGCGCCCGCGCGTTGGACCAGAGGGCGTCGAGGTCCACGAGGGCGAAGGGCGCGTCCACCCCCGAGAAGATCGACTCCAACTCGGCGTAGGCGCGTTCACGCGCGGGGGAAGCGGGCTGGAGGCCGACCGTGGCGATGGGCTCAGTATGCGGAGGCGCGCCCGGCGGCGCGAGTAGCGTGGTCCTGGTGCCCGGCCCCGCCCCTCGCGCTGTGCGCCGTCGCGGCGCCGCGCCGCCCGTGGTCCTGGTACTGGCCGCGATCGGCTCCGTCCAGTTCGGCGCGGCGGTGGCGAAGCTCCTGTTCGACGAGATCGGCGTCGGTGGAACGGTGTTCCTGCGGGTGGCGCTCGCCGCGCTCGTGCTGGGCCTGATCTGGCGCCCGGCCGTGAGGGGCCGGGGGCGCCGCGATCTCTGGCTCGGCGCGGTGTTCGGCCTGGCCCTGGCCGGTATGAACCTCTCGTTCTACTCCGCGCTCGACCGGATTCCGCTGGGCATCGCGGTCACCTTCGAGTTCGTGGGCCCGCTCGGAGTGGCCGTGGCCGGCTCCCGGCGTGCGCTCGACCTCCTCTGGGTCGGCCTCGCCGCCGCGGGCATCCTGCTGCTGTCGGACTTCGGCTCCGCCGACCTGGATGCCTTGGGCATCGCGCTGGCGCTGCTCGCGGGCGGCTTCTGGGCTGCCTACATCCTGCTGGGCGTCCGGGTGGGGCGGGTATTTCCGGGCGCGGAGGGGCTCACGCTGGCGATGGTCGTCGCCGCCGTGCTCCTGTTCCCGGTCGGGGTCGGCACCGCCGGCGCCGGCCTGCTCGTACCGTGGATCCTCGCCGCCGCGCTGGCGGTGGCGATCCTCTCCTCGGCGATCCCGTACTCGCTCGAGCTCGAGGCGCTCCGGCGCCTGCCGGCGGACGTGTTCGGCGTGCTGATGAGCCTCGAGCCGGCGGTGGCCTCCCTGGCGGGCTACCTGCTGCTCGACGAGACGCTGGCCGCGCGCGAGATCGTCGCCATCCTGCTCGTGGTGGCGGCCAGCGCGGGGGCGGCGCGCGGGGCGGCGATCGCGCCGCGCGACGCCTGAGCTGATCTACCGCCGCACCCGCACCAGCCCGGTCATCGAGCCGTGCAGCGTGCAGAAGTACTCGAACGCGCCGCGCTCGCGGAAGCGGCGCGTGCACTTCCCCGTCCGCTTTCGCGGGCACCGGCGCGGTCCGTCCTCGAACCAGACGTCGTGTCGGTTGCGACCGGTCCAGCGCCAGGTGACCGACTGGCCCGCCCTCACTGCGACCGTGCGCGGCCGGAAGGCGTTGTCCTTTACGGCTACCTGGGCCGGCGCGGCCGGGGCAAGCGCGGCGAGCAGGATCGCGAGCGTGGTCACTCGGGGCGCACCTCCAAAACCTGGGTCATGTCGATGGGGTGAAGCGTGCAGTAGAGCCGGTAGGTGCCCGGGATGTCGAAGCGGCGGGAGTACCTTCGGCTCTTCAGATCCCAGCGGCTGGCGAAGCCCACGGGCCCGAAGGGGCCGCTGGCGAGCGTCACGTCGTGGGACCCGCGGCCGTCCCGGAAGCGCCAGGTGACCCTGCCGCCGCGGGCGATCGACAGGTTGCGCACGCTGAAGGTGTCCTCACCCACGCGCACCGTCGCCCGCCGCCCGGCGCGCATGAGCGGGCCGGGCGGGCGCCGGATGGGGCGCGCCCGCCCCCGGCCGTCCAACCCGGTGAGCGGTACGGTCACCTTGGGCGCCTCCAGCCGGCCCGGCTTGGCGGGCAGCTTGTTGCGCACGTCGGTTGGCATCGGCGGGCATGCGTTCGCCGGCGGGGGCCCGGGCGCCAGGTAGACGTGCCAGATGCCCATAACCCGCATGTGTGGTCGCTCGCCGTCGTAGAGCGAGACGACGCGGAGCCGCTCGCCCCTCCGGACGGGGATGCCGGCGGCGGTCGTGATCCAGCTCGTGGCGAACGGTCCCGGCTCGTGCAGCACCGGCAGCACGTTGTAGTACGGATGGCCGGCGCGGCCGTACAGCGGACGGGAGGTCAGCAGTACGCGGTCCTCGCACGTCGGCTGGGTGAGCAGGATCTCCTTCGATCCGCCGTGCACGTGTGAGCCGGCGGCGACGATCCGGCCCGAGCGCGGCACCGTCCAGCCCGCCGTCTCGGTGTGGGTCGAGCCGGGGGCGCCCCCGCCCGGGACGTTGAAGATCGGATCGCGGGCGCCGCGGCAGCCGGTCACGCGGGCCCAGTACGGGATCACCGGACGCAGGCGCTTGCGGGTCTCGATGCGCGCCGTGTACTCGATGTAGGCGACCTGGCGGCGCCCCCGGTGGTTCATCAGCATCCAACCGGTGATCCAGCGGTCGCGGCGGCGCACGCGGTAGCCGTACCCGGGCGGGAACCGGAGCGTCTCGTTCTCCTCGCCGGTCCCGTAGAAGGATTGCTTGCCCCCGCAGACCGGGTCGGATCTGCTGGTGTTCTTGTAGACGATGTGGTGCAGCATCAGCCGCCGCACCGGCATCGGCCGGCCCCGCCGGTCGACCACCCGCGTGTGCATGCTGACCAGGTAGCCGTCGAGCCCGGGGGCGCGTACCGCGCGCGTCTTCGGCGAGGTGAAGCGGACCCCGTAGGGGTCCACCGCGAGCGGACCCTGTCGGACCGTCACGCGTTTTATCGCGGCACTCGCCGGCGCGGCGCAGGCCAAAAGGAGCACCAGCGAGAGGACCGCGCCGACCGCCATGGCGCGGGATTATCACCGGCGGGCGGAGACGGCGCGAAGGTAGGCGCGCGGTGCCCCCGAACCGGGTACAGCTGTCCCCCCCTAACGCAGGTAGACCGGGTTCGAGAGGATCCAAGTGCGCTCACGCCGCCGGGCGCGGCGGCGCACCTCCACGCGATAGACGCCCGGCTCCTCGACGGTGCGCGCGAGCTCCGTGCCCTGCGCCTCGGCGATCTCGCGGCCGTCGCGGAGGAGGCGCAGGCGGCCCGGAAGCGGCGTCTCGGCGCGCAACGAGCGGGGCCCGGCCGGCGCCTCGGCGCCCATCGGCAGGTCGTCGGACCCGAACCGAAAGCCGCGCGCCGGCGCCACGTTGTCGGCGGCGATGTAGCAGCGGCCCGAGCGCAGCGCCGCGTAGATCTGTCCGCGGTCGTGCTCGACGTCGCCGGTGGGCGGCTCCTCGCACAGCACGTGCGTGCGGATGAAGCGGAACGAGCGCCGGTAGGCCATCACCCGCAGGGGGACGAAGCGTCCGACCCGGACGCCGAACTGGTGGGCGTCGAGGCCGCCGATGGCGACCACCCGGCGCTCGCGGCAGAGCGCGTCCCAGGCGCGCAGGTTGCGCTCCGGCGGGTGCTCGAGGGCGCGGTCCGGCAGCGCCACGAAGCGCAGGAGCTGGGGAACGCTCGCGGCCGCCTGGGCGGTGTCGTTCACGAAGCTCCACAGCTCGATGCCCCCGAGGGCCTCGCAGTCGAGGCCGTCGAACGGCATCGCCACCGCGCGCTTGAAGCGTTCCGACCCGCGCGAGAACGGGTGGGCGGCGAAGCCAAAGCCGCCGGCGTCCTGCACGGCCCGGCAGATGCCCGCCGCGTCGAGCCCGCGGTGATCGATCTCCTCATCGAGGTCGAACGCGAGGTAGTGGTTGCGGCCCGGCGGCGACACCTCCTCGCCGACGAGCACCAGCACGTTGCCGTACCAGCGCTCCTCTCCGCGCCGCCTCGCCGCGAGCGTGTCGTGGTCGGTGAGCAGCACCACGTCGGCCCGGGCGCGCCGGGCGGCGCGCGCGATCTCGGGCACCGTGCCGGTGCCGTCGGAGTATGTCGAGTGCAGGTGGACGACGCAGGCCAGGTCGTGCATGCCGGGTAGTGTGTCTGGAAAGTGAACGACGCAGACCGCTTCGGCGCCCGGTCCACCCTCGAGGTCGGCGGAGAGGCATACGAGATCTTCCGCCTCGACGCCCTCCAGCGGCCCTACGACGTGGCGCGCCTCCCGTACTCGCTGAAGGTCTTGCTGGAGAACCTGCTGCGCCACGGCGAGGACGAGGGGGCGGAAGCGGTCGCGACGTGGGCCGCGGCCGACGAGCCCTCGCGGGAGATCGCGTACCGGCCCGCGCGCGTGCTGATGCAGGACTTCACCGGCGTCCCGGCGATCGTGGACCTGGCCGCGATGCGCGATGCGATGGAGGAGCTGGGCGGCGACCCGGCCCGCATCAACCCGCACGTGCCGGTGGAGCTGGTCATCGACCACTCCATTCAGGTGGACGTGTTCGCCGAGCGCCGCGCGTTCCAGCGCAACGCCGAGCTCGAGTTCGAGCGCAACCGCGAGCGCTACGCCTTCCTGCGCTGGGGCCAGATCGCCTTCGACAACTTCCGGGTCGTGCCGCCCAACACCGGCATCTGCCACCAGGTGAACCTCGAGTACCTGGGCCGGGTGGTCGAGGCGCGCGACGGCCAGGCGTTTCCCGACACGCTCGTCGGCACCGACTCGCACACCACGATGATCAACGGGCTCGGCGTGCTCGGCTGGGGGGTCGGCGGCATCGAGGCCGAGGCCGCGATGCTCGGCCAGCCGGTGTCGATGCTGATCCCGCAGGTGGTCGGGTTCCGCCTCACCGGCGAGCTGCCCGAGGGCTCCACGGCGACCGACCTGGTGCTCACCGTCACCCAGATGCTGCGCGAGCGGGGGGTGGTCGGCAAGTTCGTCGAGTTCTACGGGCCCGGGCTGGCGAACCTACCCCTCGCGGATCGGGCCACCATCGGGAACATGGCGCCCGAGTACGGCGCCACCTGCGGCATCTTCCCCGTGGACGCCGAGACCCTCCGCTACCTCGAGTTCTCCGGCCGCCCGCCGGAGCGGGTCGAGCTGGTCGAGGCCTACTGCCGTGCGCAGGGCCTGTTCCACGAGGCCCACTCCGAGGAGGCCACCTACTCCGACACGCTGGCGCTCGACCTCGGCGCCGTTGAGCCCTCGCTGGCCGGGCCTAAGCGCCCGCAGGACCGCGTGGCGCTCACCGACGCGGCGGCGGACTTCCGTGCGGAGCTGGCGGAGATGACCGACGGCTCGCTGCAGGGCTACGACGAGGCCGCCGCCGAGTCGTTTCCCGCGAGCGATCCGCCCAC
>Ga0081538_10002306_pt1 | contig 18857 bp, 15 predicted proteins | sample TabmetS5T2R1_FD_71022 | JGI IMG/M metagenome (GOLD analysis project Ga0081538, IMG submission 71022) | Tabebuia heterophylla rhizosphere microbial communities from the University of Puerto Rico - S5T2R1 | ecosystem: Host-associated > Plants > Roots > Rhizosphere ... | reverse complement strand
GCTGGGTGCCGATCCGCCGGGCGGTGCCCGAGCCCTGGTTGCGGGGCAGCAGGATGGTCCGGATGCCGCGCAGGGTCTGGAGGACCTCGCGGGTGCCGTCGGTGGAGCCGTCGTCGACGCAGACCAGCTCGTAGCTGAGCCCCGAGCCCTCCAGCGCGGCGCGGATGCGCTTGACCTCCAGCTCGACGTGGTCGCGCTCGTTGTAGCAGGGCAGCACCACCGACACGTCCGGTTCGGTGACGTTCAACTCGGCGTACTCCTTCTCGGCTTGTGGCGCGGCCCCACCCTCGGCGACCTGGGGCACCCGGCGTGGTGCGTCCGCCGAACTTCCGGCGAAGGACCGGTGAATTCTAGCGAACATCCGCCGGTTGGCCCCTCGGGACGCAGCGGACCTGAACTGCGGAAGGCGACGTCCCAGCCCGCCGCCGCGAGGCGGGCCGGGACATTCCGGCCGATCGTGTGCCGCCGAGTGGCGGGTAGCATCCGGCTCCTGGGAAGCCTGTACGAGGTGCGACGATGCCATCAGTTGCCAACCACGTCGTGGAGCCGGCGCGTGCAGCGTGACGTTGCCGACCAGCCCACGGTCGCTCCGCCCGTCGAGCCCGCCCAGGAGGCCGCCGCCCGGCCGCCGGGCCGCCGTGCCCTGGCGCTGGAGGGCCTGGTCGTCTACCTGGTGCTGCAGCTGCTCACCATCCCGTTCCTGCCGGCGCTGCGGCGCAGCCAGGAGACCTTCTACGACGACGTGCTGCTCGGCTTCTTCATGCCCGAGAAGCACGGCCTGGCCAGGCTGCTGCGCGACGGGTTCTTGCCCACCTGGCTGGACAACCAGTACGGCGGCGAGCCGTTCATCGCCAACATCCAGCACGCCGTGCTGTACCCGGGCAACCTGCCGTTCTGGCTGCTGCCGACCTCCACCGCCCTGGAGGTGGTCACCGCCCTGCACCTGGCCCTGGCCGGGATCGGCATGTGGGCCTACTGCCGCCTGGGGCTGCGGGCCGGGCGCTGGGGCGCCGCCACGGCCGGGCTCGCGTTCGGCCTCGGCGCGGTCACCCTGCACCACATCAACCTGATGAACCAGCTCCAGGTGATCGCCTGGATGCCGCTGGTGCTGCTGTTCGGCCACCTGGCGCTGGAGCGCGGCCGGCTCCGTTTCGTCGTGCTGACCGGCGTCATGGCCGGGCTGCAGTTCCTGGCCGGCCATCCCGAGGAGTGGCTGTACACGCTGATCGCCCTGGCCACCTACGGGCTCGCCTGGACGCTGGCCGCGGCGCCGCGCGCCTGGCCGCGGCGGGCGGTGGCGGCGGCGCTGCGGCTGGGCGGGGCGATGGTGCTGTTCGCGCTGCTGTTCGCCTGGCAGCTGCTGCCGACCCTGCTGCTGCAGCGGCACGGTTACCGGACCGCGCCGGGCTTCGACGAGCAGTACGAGCTGCCGGCGCGCCTGGCGTTCAACGCCCTGCTGCCCGACTACGGCAACGTGCTGTTCGGTGAGAACGTCGCCTTCATCGGCCTGGTCGCGCTGGCACTGGCCGGCCTCGGGATCTGGGCCGGGCCGCCGCGGCTCGGCTGGGTGCGGGGCTGGGCGCTGGCGCTGTCGCTGGTCGCGATCGTCATGGCGCTCGGCAACCAGACCCCGCTGTACCGGCTGGCCGCCGAGAACGTCGGCGTGATCGGCGAGCTGCGGGTGCCGTCGCGCTGGCTGCTGCTGTTCTCCTTCCCGATGGCGGCGGCGGCCGCGCTCGGCACCGACGCGCTGCTGGACGGCGACCTCGGCGACCTGCGCCGCCGGGCCCTGCGGGCGCTCGGCGGGCTGGCCGTGGTCGGCCTGGTCCTCGGCGTCGCGCTGGTCGTCGGCGGGCACAGCGACTGGGCGGACAGCCGCCGCTACTGGGCACTGGCCGCGGCCGCCGGGGCGGTCGCCTGGCTGGCGGCCGGCTTCCGCCGCGTGCCTCGCGCGGCGGTGGCGGTGCTGCTGCTGGGGGTGACCGCGGTCGAGCTGCAGCAGGCCCGGCCGGCGGCCGAGTACCACCAGCTGGTCCCCAACGTGGCCTACGACCAGCCCGGCCCGATCATGGAGCGGCTCGGCCGCGAGCGCGGCCGCTACGTCAGCATCGCCTGGGACCGGGCCGACGCCCGGGAGCAGCGCCGCTCGGTCGCGGTCCCCGACGGCTACACCCCGCGCATGCGCCGACTGTACCTGCAGGCCTGGCCGCGCCGGCTGGCCGCCCGGCCGGCGTGGGAGTACGCCACCAACGCCGAGACGATCTCCGGCCGCGACGGCGGGCTGCTGCCGCTCCGCGACTACCAGGAGTTCTTCGCCGCCGCCGTCAACCCCAAGGGGCGCCTGACGGCGGGCGTGACCCTGGAGGCGCCGTCGTTGTGGGGCTGGCCGGCGCTGGACCTGCTCGGGGTGCGCTGGTTCGTCAGCGCCGGGCTGCCGCCGGAGCAGATCCGGGTGATGGAGCGGCACGGCTTCCGGATCGTGGAGCGGGCAGCGTGGTTCCTGCTGTGGGAGCGGCAGGCGCCGCCGCTGGCCCGGGTGCAGTACGACGTCGACGTGGTACCGGACGCGGACCAGCGGGTGGCTCGCCTGCAGGGCGGCTACCCGCTGCTGGAGCGCGCCATCGTCGAGCGGCCGGTGCCTGGGCTGACCCGCCCGGCGGCGGCGCCGGAGGTCCAGGTCCAGGAACGGGACCAGACCAGCGTCCGGGTCTCGGTGCGCACCGCCGGCGACGGGCTCCTGGTCCTCGGCGACCCCTGGTACCCGCAGTGGCGGGTCCGGGTCGACGGGCGGCCCGCCGAGCTGCTCCGGGTGGACCACGCCTTCCGGGGCGTGCGCGTGCCGGCCGGCGACCACGAGGTGGTGTTCACCTACGAGGACCGGGCGATGCAGCTCGGCGCCGGGCTCGCCGTCGCCACCTGCCTGGTGCTGGTGGGCGTCCTGGTCTGGCGGCGGCGGTTCCTGCGGGGTGCCGCGCCGGCACCGTAGACTGCCGGCGCGGCCGGTGGACGCCGGCCGGTTCGTTCGCGCCAGGAGATCGCCCACGTGCAAGCCGTGATCCTCGCCGGCGGCTTCGGTACCCGCCTGCGCCCGCTGACCAGCACCCGCCCGAAGCCGCTGATCCCGTTCGCCAACGAGCCGTTCCTGCTGCACACCCTGCGCCAGCTCGCCGCCGGTGGCTTCACCGAGGTGATCCTCTCCACCATGTACCTGCCGGAGGCGTTCGACCAGCTCCTGCCGGAGGCGCGCAAGGCCGGCGTCGAGGTGGTGCTGTCGTCGGAGGACACCCCGATGGGGACCTCCGGCGCGGTCAAACGCCTCTCGCACCTGCTGGACGGCACCTTCCTGGTGCTCAACGGCGACGTGCTGGTCGACGTGGACTTCCAGCGGCTGGTCGGGCTGCACGCCGAGCGGCAGGCCGCCGCCACCCTGGCGCTGGTGCGGGTGCCGGACCCCAGCGCCTTCGGCCTCGTCCCGGTCGACGACGACGGCCGCGTCACCGCCTTCCTGGAGAAGCCGGGCCCCGACGAGGGCGCCTGGGTGACCGACCTGATCAACGCCGGGGTGTACGTGCTGGAGCCGTCGGTGCTCGACCACGTTCCCGCCGGGCAGCCGTCATCGTTCGAGCGGCACCTGTTCCCGTCGCTGCTGGCCTCCGGCGCGCCCGTCCACGGCTACGAGCTGTACGGCTACTGGCGCGACCTCGGCACCCCGATCGCGTACCTCGCGGCCCAGTTCGACCTGCTCGAGGGCCGCCTGCACCTGCCCATCAACGCCACCGAGCGGGGCCGCAGCCAGTGGTTCGCCGACGACGCCCGCATCGGCGACGGCGCGGTGGTGCGCGGCCCGGTCCTGATCGGGCACGGCGCCATCGTCGAGAACCAGGGCCGCGTGTTCGGCCCGAGCGTGCTGGGCCACGGCGCGGTGGTCGCCGGCGGCGCCCGCCTGGAGCGCTCGGTGCTGCTGGAGGGCGCCAGGGTCGAGCGCGGCGCCAAGGTGTCGGACTCGATCATCGGCAGCGGCGTGGTGGTCGGCGACGGCGCCGTCGTCCGCGACGGGGCGGTGGTCGGCGACAACGTGATGATCGAGGCCGGCAACATCCTCGCCGGCGGCGTCCGGGTGGCCCCCAACGTCCGCCTGGACCTGGGAGCGATCCGCTTCTGAGCTCCTAGGGCGCGAACGGCTCCGGGGCCCGCGACTTCTCGCCGCCGGGGACCATGAAGTCGTTCACGAACGCCCGGACCACGTCGAGGTTGACCCGGTCCATGGTCTCCAGGTTCCGCCAGGCGGTCAGCGCGACCCCGTTCTCCGGTAGCGCCGAGTAGGGCGCGAGCACCAGCTTGTCGCCGGAGCGGCCCTGCACGAACTCGCGGAGCTGGGCCACCTGGTCCTCGGGGATGCCCTTGTACTGGATGACCACGTAGCCGTGCTCCAGGCTGTGCACGATCGCCCGCTCGTCCTGTTCGCCGTCGTAGACCCCGGCGGACAGCGGCGCGCCCAGGTGGTCCCCGGAGGTCGGCGGCACCGAGTTCCAGTTGTCGGCCTGCTGGTTGGGGGCGATGTGGTTCCTGCCGGCCTCGGGGAACTCCCGCACGCCGGTGGAGCCGGCCTGCTGGCGGGCGGCGGCCAGCGCCTCGGGGCTCACCTGGTCGTCACCGCCGCGCCCCTGCCAGACGATCACGCCGAGCAGGACGAGCCCTGCCAGCACCACGACCGCGGTCCAGGTCAGCGCCCGCTGCCGGCGGCGCTTGGCCTCCAGCCGCCTGGCGGCCGCACCCTTGACCAGCTTGCCCTTGCCGTCGGTGGGCCGGCCCTTGCCCTGCTGGGTCTTGCCCTGCTGGGCCTTGCCCTGCTGGGCCTTGCCCTGCTGGCCGGGCCGGGCGCCGCCGGCCCTGCCGGCCTGCCTGCCGGGCGGGGCGGCCCGCTGCTTGGGGTTGGTCTTGCGGGTGTCGGCCATCACTCGATCTCCGTCGGCGGTGTCGCTCTCCCCGAGATTCTAGGGAGGCGCGGTCAGGACTGCTCGACCCGGAGCTGTCCATCCCGGACGAGCTCGCCGATCCGGCTCGCGACCGTGCGGGGGTCGATGCCGACCTCGCGCCACGACAGGCCGGCGGTGGCGAGCTCGTCGGCGACCTCGCCCAGGCGGACCCGGTCGCCCGGGCGGCGCAGCGGCGAGCGGGTGACCAGGTCGTACAGCAGGCTGGCGTCGGGCTGGGGGACGCGGCCGTCCAGCAGCTCGGTCGCCTCGATCGAGGCGCCGTCGCCGAGCGCCAGCCGGACGCCGCTCACCGGCACGTCGCGCAGCCGCTCCCAGTAGAAGTCGCGGGAGCGCTTGTTGGCCGTCCGGCGCCGCGGCACGCCCGGGTTCTGCTCCAGGTCCCTGCCCATCACCCCTCCCCACCCGATCCACTCTAGGGAGCTTCTTTGGGTTCTACCAGATCGGGCGGCCGGGACGGGGCCGGCGGGTTTTGGTCGTCGGCGGCTGGGCAATGGCATGGCATGGCCGTGTTGCGCACCAAGTCGATCGAGCAGTCGCTCCGGGACACCGAGGAGCCGGACCACCAGCTCCGCAAGGACCTGTCGGCCTGGGACCTGACCGTCTTCGGCATCGGCGTGATCATCGGCACGGGCATCTTCGTCCTCACCGGCATCGCCGCCGCCACCAAGGCCGGCCCCGCCGTCTCGCTGTCGTTCGTGGTCGCCGGCATCGCCTGCGCGCTGGCGGCGCTCTGCTACGCCGAGTTCGCCAGCACGGTGCCGGTGGCCGGCAGCGCCTACACCTTCTCCTACGCGGCGCTGGGGGAGCTGCTGGCGTGGATCATCGGCTGGGACCTGGTGCTGGAGTTCGCGCTCGGGGCCGCCGCGGTCTCGGTTGGGTGGGCGCAGTACTTCGCCTCGGTGGTGCCGGTGCCGGAGTCGATCGCCGGGGAGGGCTCGGTCAACCTCGTCGCCGCGGCGATCGTGCTCGCCCTGACGGGCATCATGATCGTCGGGGTGAAGATCAGCTCCCGCTTCAACGCCGTCATGGTCGCCATCAAGCTGGCCGTCGTGCTGCTGTTCATCGCCGCCGGCGCGGCCAAGATCAAGGCGTCCAACTGGAGCCCGTTCATCCCGCCGCCGGGGGAGGCCCCGGAGGCGGCCAACGCCACCGACACCGGCTCGCCGCTCATCCAGGTGCTGCTCGGCATCGAGCCGCTGTCCTACGGGATCCTCGGCATCGGCTTCGGCGCGGCGATCGTGTTCTTCGCCTTCATCGGCTTCGACGTGGTCGCCACCACCGCCGAGGAGACCCGCAACCCGCAGCGGGACCTGCCGATCGGCATCCTCGGGTCGCTGGCGATCTGCACCGTGCTGTACGTGGTGGTGTCGCTGGTGCTGACCGGCATCGTGAGGTACACCGAGCTGAACACCGCCGCTCCCATGGCCGACGCGCTGGAGGCGGTGGGCTACGACTGGATCGCCGGCCTGGTGTCGCTGGGGGCGCTGGCGGGGCTCACCACCGTGATCCTGGTGCTGATGATGGGCCAGAGCCGGGTGCTGTTCGCCATGAGCCGCGACCGGCTGCTGCCCGGCTGGCTCTCGGCCGTCCACCCGCGCTACCGCACGCCGTGGCTGATCTCGCTGATCACCGGGGTGGTGGTCGCCCTCATCGCGGCCTTCGTGCCGCTGACGACCCTGGCCGACGTGGTCAACATCGGCACCCTGTTCGCCTTCGTGCTGGTGTCCCTCGGGGTCCTGGTGCTGCGGCGCACCCGGCCCGACCTGCCGCGGGCGTTCCGCACCCCCTGGGTGCCGCTGGTGCCGATCCTGGCGGTGCTGGCGTGCCTGTTCCTGATGCTGAACCTGGGCACGCTGACGTGGTGGCGGTTCCTGGTGTGGATGGCGCTGGGCCTGGTCGTCTACTTCGTCTACAGCCACCGCCACAGCCGCCTGGCCCGCGGCGAGGAGCAGGCCGCCGCCGCCGAGCGCGGGCGGCGCGGCTAGCCGGGGCGGCCGGCGGCCACCAGGCCGAGCGGCCGCCAGCCGGCGGCCAGCTCCAGGGCCGCGGCCAGCGCCGTCGCGCCGGCGCCGGCGGGCTCGAAGACCGTCGCGATCCCCTGGACGTGGAGGGCCAGCAGCAGCGTCCGCAGCGCCCCCCCGGCCGCCAGCGCGACGCCCTCGGCCCACGGGGCAGCGGCGTGCGCCCCCTCCGCCCGCCGGGTGGCGTCGGCGGGGAACGGCTCCACGCCCTCGGCCGACGGGGCCTGCGCGGCCTTCGCCCGCCGGGGGCTGTCGGTGCGGGGCGGTGCCGCGCCCTCGGCCGGTGGCGGGACCAGGCAGGGGGCGAGCAGGACGGGGGCGGCGGCGAGCGCCGGCCCGGCGCGCCGGGTGGGGGGGAGGGCGGCGGTGCAGCGCCGGCGGGCGGCCGCTGGCACCTCGACGACCCGCAGCCGCTGCCCGCCGGGGAGGGCGACGGCCGCGGCGGTGGCGGCGGCCCGGTCGACGGCCGCCGGGTCGACCGGGCCGGCGAGGAAGCGGGCGGGCGCCGGCCCGCCCTCCAGGAGCGCCAGCAGGTCCTCGACGGTCGCGGCGCTGCGGAACAGGTCGTCGGTGGGCGGCCGGACCAGGTCGCGGGCCCTGCCGTCGCCCTTGGGCCGCGGCACGCCCCGCAGCAGCGCCGCCGGGACCCGCGACGCCTTGCCCTTGACCAGGTCGGCGGCGGCGGCCACCTCGTCGGCGACCGCCACCTCGGTGACCTCGAGGAGCCGGCCGTCACCGTCCGGCCGGCCGCGCCAGTCCTCCAGCGCGCCCATGCCCGCCAGGCCGACCGCCACGTCGGTCTGGCCGAGCCGCCACGGCCGCCCGAGCGTGTCGGTGACGACCACGGCCACGTCGTGCCCGTCGAGCGCCTCGATGGCGGCGCGCAGGCCGGCGGCGGAGGCGTCGGGGTCGCGGGGCAGCAGCACCAGCGCGTCGCCGCCGGCGTTGGAGGCGTCGACCAGCGCGTTGGCGCCGACCGGCCCCTGCCTGGTCTCGGCGATCACCAGCCGGCCGCGCCGCGCCACCACCCGGACCGTCTCGGCGGCGACCGCCTCGGCCCTGACCCGCTCGCGCGCGGCCGCGTCGGCGGGCAGGGGCACCAGGCGACCCTCCGCCTTGGCGACGACCTTGGAGGTGACCGCCAGCACGTCGCCGTCGGCCAGCTCGAACCCGGCCGCCCGGACCGCCTCCAGCAGCAGCCGCGCCAGGTCGTCGCCGGGCCGGACCTCCGGCAGCCCGGCCAGGGGGACGACCGTGAGCCCCCGGCCCGCCCCGCCGCCGGCCTCCCCGGTCACCGGGACGCCTCCGGACCCTCCGGGCGGTCGCCCGGGCCCATGCGGGTCACAGCGCGGCGAGGGCGGCCTTGGCCAGCGCGGCCGCGTCCTCGGCGGTGTGCATCAGGGTGGGGACGACCACCGGCTCCAGGCCGAGGCCGGCCACGTCGCCGGCCTGGGCGGCGTCGACGGTGTCCAGCACGAACGCGTCGGCCAGCCCGGCGTAGAGGCCGGCGACCCCGCGCGCCGACACCTCGACGTCCCAGGCCGGCAGCAGCCGGTCGGCCATCCCCCGCACCGGTGCCCCGCCGACGATCGGGGTCACCGCCACCACCCGGCAGCGGGCGGCCAGGACCGCGTCGCGGATCCCCGGCACGGCCAGGATCGGCGCGATCGACACCACCGGGTTGGAGGGGCAGAGCACGATCCCGCTGGCCGCGCCGATCGCCTCCAGGACGCCGGGCGCCGGCCTGGCCCGCTCGGCGCCCTCGAAGCGCACCCGCCGCACCGGGTCGCGGGCCTGGCGGCCGACCCACCACTCCTGGAAGCCGAGGTCCTCCGGCCCGGCGGGGCCGTCGACCTCGACGCGGGTCTCGACGCGCTGGTCGCTCATGGGCAGCAGCCGCAGCGGCACGCCGAGGCGGCGGCACAGCTCTGCGGTCGCCTGCGAGAGGGTCGCGCCCTCGGCCAGCAGCCGGGTCCTGAGCAGGTGGGTGGCGACGTCGCGGTCGCCGAGGGCGAACCAGCCCGGTTCGCCGAGCCGCACCAGCGCCTCGTGGACGTTCCAGGTCTCGCCGGCGAGGCCCCAGCCCCGGTCCTCGTCGCCCAGGCCGGCCAGGGTGTAGGCGACCGAGTCGAGGTCGGGCGAGACCGCCAGCCCGTGCATGCGGAGGTCGTCACCGGTGTTGCCGACCACCACGATCCCGTCGGGGTCGTGGACGCGGAGCAGGCCCCGGAGGAACCTCGCGGCGCCGACACCGCCGGCGAGCGCGACGAGCATGGGGGGCCTCCCTCGGCTCGGGCACGGTCCGCTGGGCGCCGCCCAGCATAGCGCTGCCGCGGGCTGAGGACGGCGGGCTAGGACGGACCCGAGCTGGGCGGCGAGCCCGACTCGAACTTGCCGTTATCGGACTTGCCGCTGCCGGCCCCGCCGGGACTCTCCGGAGCCACCGTGGTGGTCGGCGCGGTCGTCGGCGGCTCGGTGGTGGTCGGCGCCGGCGGCGCGGTCGTCTCCGGCGGGTCCGGGTCCGGCGGGCTGGTTGGCGTCGGTACCGGCGGCGGCTCGGGCCCCGGGCCGCTCGGCGGGGTGGAGTTCGGCGGCGGCTCGACCGGCGGCGTCGAGGGATTGGGCTGCAGACCGGGCAGTGGCGTGACCACCGGCGGCACCAGGACCGGGTGCGGGGTCGCCGGCGACTGGTTCACCGCCACCACGATCGCGGCCCGGGTGGCATCCGGCAGGACGTTCACCATCCGCTTCAGCGCGACCAGCTCGCCGTGCTGTGCTCTGGTGACGTCAAGGAGCTCTCCGGCGACGGCGACCAGCTCGGAGCCGCCCCCGCTCTCCTCGATGGCCTCCGCGACCGCCTTCTTGGCGTCCACCACCGCGCTGTCGAGGCGGCGGATCGCCGGTGGCACCTGGTCGAACAGCCGCAGCTGGACCAGCTTGTCGAGCTCCTGGAGGCGCTTGCTGGCCAGGCGGGTGCGCTCGGCGGCCTCGCGGGTGATGGACCACTGCACGCTGGCCAGGCGGACCTGCTCGACGGCGAGCTTGACGGGGTAGAGGGACTGCCCTGGGAGGGCGGAGGCCGAGGCCATGGTGGTGGGGACCAGTACCAGCGCCGCGGCCAGGGCCACCGCCGCCACCCGGCGGCGGAGCCCCCACTGGCCGCGCTGGCGGACCGGCAGCGACACCACCGGGGCGGCGCTGTTCAGCACCTGCTCCAGGTGGTGGTCGGCGATCTCCGGGTCGAGCTGGAACTCGGCCAGCTCGGCCCGGAGCGCCTCGGCCGCCTCCAGCAGCGGCGCGAGGTCGTCGGTGACCTCGCCCGTCTGCCCGTCGAGCAGGGCGTCGAGCCGCTCGTGCGTCTGGTTTGGTCGACCCATCCTCACCGTTCCTGGTCCTCCCTACTAGAGAGGCGAGTCGAGTCGAAGGATGGATACGGGGGATCTGCCGGTTCACGCGGGCTACGTAGGCCAAGCAGACGAGCCAGGCTTTGCAGCCCGCGGTGCTGCAGCGCCTTGACCGCGCCGGTGGTCTTGCCCAACACCGCCGCCACCTCCGGCGCGGTCAGCCCCGCCGCCATCCGCAGCACCAGCACCTCCCGCTGGTCGGCCGAGAGCCGCCGCAGCGCCGCCAGCACCCGCCCGCCCTCCAACCGCGCCAGCGCCAGCTCCTCGGGGTCCTCGGCGCCGGCGGCCAGCGCCGCCTCCTCCAGCGCGTCGTCCAGGGGGGTGAGCCCGGGGGCGCGGGCCTGGCGGCGGCGCAGGTCGTAGAGGTCGTGGCGGGCGATGCGGAACAGCCAGCCGCCCAGGGCCTCGACCGGGCCGCGGAAGCCGGGCAGGCCCTCGAGGGCGCTGAGGAAGACGCCGCCGGTGAGGTCCTGGGCCTCGTGGCGGTTGGCGACCGAGGCCATGAAGAAGCGGAACAGCGCCGGCGCGTAGGCGGTGTAGATGCGGGTCACCGCGGCGGGCTCACGCTGGCGGGCAGCCACCAGGTCGGCCTGGGTCAGACCCCCTCGCCCTGGCGGATCCCGTTCTTCCCCGAATTCCAGCACCCTGCCCCCGCTTCGCGATCGTGCGCGGTCGTGAGGCTAACCGATATGGGGGACAAGGGGCCAGCGACGGTTCGGCGGCGTCCCGGTGGCCCGCCGGGGGGTCGTGGCCGTCCACAGAAAGGCATCCGATCTTGAATCTGCCACTCAAGGCGCCGCAGAATGCCACCGATGTAATTACGACCGTGAGCGGTGCAATCGACATGACCATGCGAGCAAGGCCCGTGCGTTCAAGGACAGCCAGCGGCCGGGACGCCCTGACGCACCGGTGAGGAGGCACTGATGGGCTCGATCCTACCCGTCGAGATACAGCCCTGGTACGAGAAGGCGGCCTGCCTCGACAAGGACGCCGACTGCTTCTTCCCGGAGAAGGGCGGCTCCACCCGCGCCGCCAAGCGCATCTGCCAGACCTGCTCGGTGCAGGCCGAGTGCCTGGACTACGCCCTCGACAACGACGAGCGGTTCGGCATCTGGGGCGGCCTGTCGGAGCGTGAGCGGCGCCGCCTGAAGCGCCGCGCCTCCTGACGACGGCAGCGGATGGTGCCAGCGGTTTTTCGGTAGTTGTGTCCGATTTCCCGCTGGTAACGGTCGGCCCCTCTGAATTCGCCGCGCGACGCCCGCTTTGCGCCACTCGCGACCGGCGCGTTGTTGTCCGCGCCCTATGACGTGTTAGCATGCGCCGACGCCCGTGGGGGGTGAGAACCCTACGGGCCTTTCGCGTGACGCCCGGCTCCCCCCGGCCGGCGAGGTGTCGAGAGGAAGGTTGTGCCAGCCAGTCAACCTCGGGTCATCGCGGTGGTCGTCAACCACAACGGGCGCGCCTTCCTGCGCGACACCTTCCGTGGCCTCGCCGCCCAGACCCGGGCGATCGACGACGTCCTGGTCGTCGACACCGGCTCCACCGACGGCAGCGCCGACTGGGCGCGCTCCCGCCTCGGCGACGACGCCGTCCTGGCCGTCAGGGGGCAGTTCGGCCGGGCGGTGATGTCGGCCCTGCGCGACCAGCACACCGCCGGCATGGACTGGGTGTGGCTGCTGCACGACGACGCCGCGCCGGAGCCGGAGGCGCTGGAGCGGCTGCTGGCCGAGGCGGAGTCGCGGCCGAGCGCCTCCATCCTCGGTCCCAAGCTGGTCTCCTGGACCAACCCCGAGCGGCTGCAGGAGGTCGGCTTCTCGGTCGACCGGACCGGCCGGGCGGTGTCGCCGATCGAGGACGACGAGATCGACCAGGGCCAGCACGACCAGATCCGCGACGTGTTCTTCGTCAACACGGCCGGGATGCTGGTGCGCCGCGGCGTGCTGCTCAACGTCGGCGGCTTCGACGAGCGCATGCCGGCGTTCCGCGACGACCTGGACCTGTGCTGGCGCACCCACCTGACCGGTGGCCGGGTGCTGGTGGTGCCGCAGGCGCGCGTCCGCCACTTCGCCGCCGCCGCCTCCCGCAGCCGTCGCACCAGGGCCGTCAACCACCCCCGCTACCTGATCGAGCGGCACACCACCGCCGCCATGCTCAAGGCGACCAGCCTGCGGAAGCTGCCGCTGGCGCTGCTGCTGTCGCTGGTCGGCGGGCTGGTCCGGGCGGCCAGCCTGGCCCTGACCGGCCGGCCGGCGGACGCGCTCCAGGTGCTGTGGGCCTGGGGCTGGAACGCCAAGGAGCTGCCGGTCACCCTGGTCCACCGCCGCCGCCTGCAACGGCGGCGCAAGGTCGACGACAGCGCCATGGCCGCCCTGCGGGCCCCCGGCGGGCAGCGGCTCCGGTCGCTGCTGCGCGGGATGCTGGAGGTGGTCTACGGCGCGGAGGTCGGCGCCCACGTCGCCCAGCGCCCCGACGACAGCGGCGAGGAGCAGGACATGCCCTCCACCGGCGGCTCGGTGCTGCGGGTGGTCGCCGGGCACCCGGTCGCCTTCATGGTGGCCGGCTTCGCGTTGCTGATGGCGATCTCATTGCGGTCGATCCTGTTCGCGCCGGCGATCGCCAGCATCAACCTCGGGGTGTTCCCCGCCACCGCCCACGAGCTGCTGCGCGAGTTCGCCGCCACCTACCACCCGGCCGGGCTCGGCTCCACCGCCTCGGCGTCCCCCTCGCTGGCGCTGCTGGGGGGCGCGGCCACGCTGACCTTCGGCAAGGCCCTGGTGGCCGAGAAGCTGCTGCTGTGGCTGGCGCTGCCGCTGATGGCGGCGACCTGCACGCGTGCCCTGCGGGTGGTGGTGCCGCAGCTGTGGGCCAGGGCGCTGGCCGGGCTGTTGTACGCCACCTCGCCGCTGGCGCTGGGCGCGCTCGCCCAGGGGCGGATCGGCGAGCTGGTCCTGCTCGCGGTCGCCCCGCCGGCGCTGGCCCAGGTGGTGCTGGCGTTCCGCAGCGAGCAGCCCCGCGAGCCGTGGCGCCCGGCGCTGCGGTTCGCGCTGCTGGCCGCCGTCGCCATCGCGATGAGCCCGCCGTCGGTGGTCGCCTTCGCGCTGGTGGTCGCCGTCGCCATGGTGGTGGCGCTGCTGCGTGCCCGTGGGTCGCAGCGCCGGCTTGTGGTCCGCCAGTCGCTGCTGCTCGGCGGCGGGCTGGCGCTGGCCCTGGTGCTGCTGCTGCCGTGGAGCGGCCGGCTGCTCACCGGCGCCGCCCTGCGCGACCTCGGCCGCTCCCTGGCAGCGCCCGAGCTGCTCGAGCTGTTGCAGCTGCGCCCGGGCGGGGCCGGGCTGCCCACCCCGCTGATCGGTCCGCTGTACCCGGCGCTGGCCGTCGCGGCCCTGCTGTTCGTGCCGGCCGGGCGTCGCCGGCAGGTCTTCTGGCTGCTCGTCGGCTTCCTCGGCGCGGCGCTGCTGGCGGCCTGGCAGGCCAAGGGGCTCTCGCCGGTGGTCACCGACTGGCCGGCGACGATGCTGGTCCCCGGCGCGGTCGCCTGGGCGGCGGCCGCCGGGCTGGCGCTGGCGAGCCTCGGCCAGGGATTGCTCAGGCTCAACTTGAGGTTTAGCTCCCGGCGGCTGATCGCGGGCACCGTCGCGCTGCTCGGCGCGTGCACCGCGCTGCTGGTCCTCGGCCACCTGGCCCGCGGGGCCTGGTCGCCGCTCGAGGCGGTCAACGGCTCCGCGCTGCCGGCCACCGTGACCAGGGCGCAGGAACGGGTGCTGTGGCTGGCCGGGCGCCCCGACGGCGGGGTGGACTTCGCGGTCACCGGGCCCCGAGGGAGGACGCTGCTCGACCACGGCCGCCCGCCCGACGATGCCGCCAGCGCGCTCGGCTCGGTGGTCACCGACGTGGTGGAGGCCCGCACCCACCGGGCCGGGTCGATGCTGAAGTGGTTCGGCATCGGCTACGTGGTGGTGCGGCCAGGCCCGGAGGCGGACCGGCTGGCCGACCTGGTCGCGCGGCAACAGGACCTCGACGCCAAGCCGACCGAGCAGGCCGCCCTGTTCCAGGGGCCTAAGGGGTCGGCCACCGCCTGGGTCGTCCCGGGTGAGGCGCCGCCCTCCGAGGTCCAGGCCATGCTCACCGCCCAACCGCCCCCGCGGCCGGTCCCCACCGGCGGCCAGGTGGGCTCCACCGGCCAGGGGACCCTCGTCCTGGCGGTGCCGTCCTCCGGGGCCTTCCAGGCCAGCGTCGGCGGGTCCCGGCTAGAGCCGACCACCGCGTTCGGCTGGGCGCAGGGGTTCCAGCTGCCCACCGGCACCGCCGGCGACGTCGACGTGTGGCAGACCGGCCAGCAGCGGCGCTTCAGCCTGCTGGTGGTCGAGGGGCTGCTGGTACTGGCCGCGGTGGCCACCATGGCCCGCCCGACCCGGGTCGCCCCGCCGGTCGCCCCCACCACCGTCGACGACACCAGCACCGACCTCCGCCTGGCCGGCCTCGCCAGAGGGGGGGTGGCACGGTGAGCGACCCACGCGACCCCGCCGAGGGTCCCGAGCAGCGCCCCGAGCCGCTGGTCCCCAGCCGGGCCGCCCGCCACCAGGCCAAGCGTGGCCGCTTCCTGCGCGGCCGGTCCGCCCGCCCCGCACCCCCGCCGCAGCCCGGCGCGGGGCCGCCGGCCCGCCCGGTCCCGGAGCCCCAGGGCCGCGCCGGCCCGGAGCCGGCCCGCCCCGGCGCCGCGCCGCCCGACCGGTTCGCCGGCGGGCCTGCCGGCCGTCCGGCGGCGCCGCCCGACTGGTCCGCGCCACCGGCGGCCCGCCCGCCCGCGCCACCGGCGGCCCGCCCGCCCGCGCCGCCGCCGGCCCGCCCGGACGCGCCGCCGCCGGAGTGGGTCCCACGGCAGCCGCCGCCGCGCCCGGAGCCGGAGTACTGGGAGCCGGCGGCGCCGGGACGCCCGCCAAGCCCGGCCGGCCCGGGCCCGGAGCCGCCGCGTCGCGCGCGCCGGCGACCCGCGGGCGACCCGGACGCCGCGCCGGCGGGGCGGGGAAGGCGCCCGGCGCGCGGGCGGCCGTCGGTCCGTCCGCCGAGCGTCAACGCGCCCGCGCTGCGCGGGGTCGCGGCCTCCAGCGTCGGGCTCGCCGGTGCGCTGGTCGTCGTCGCCGCCGTGCTGGTCCTGGCGGTGGGCGCCCTGCCCGCCGCGAGCCCTCCGGCGACCCCCGCGACCGGCGACCCCTACTCGGCCCGCTGGGTCTGCCCGCTGCTGGCCGGCCAGGCCACCACCGTGACGGTCGCCAACGTCGGCGGCGCCACCGCCACCCTGCAGACGACCATCCACGCCGCCGACAAGCCCAGGGGACCCGCCGGCAAGGCGCTCCCCGCCGGCGCCACCCAGCTGGTCCAGGTCAAGCCGCAGAAGGACGGCTACGTCCAGGTGGAGGCCTTCAGCGCGCCGGTGGTGGTCAACGCCGGCGGGCTCGGCTGCGCGCCCGGCTCCGGCAACCGCTGGTGGCTGCCCGCCTCCGACACCAGGCAGGGCATCGACACCAAGGTGGTCGTCGCCAACCCCAACAACGAGCCGGCCGTGGTCGACCTGGTGCCGCACGTCACCGCCGGCTCGATCCGGCCCGACGACGACGAGCTGTTCGTGCCGGCCAGGTCGGCGGTGACCAGGCCGCTCGGCGACGTCGCCACCACCGGCCTCAAGCCGTCCATCGAGGTGGTCGCCAGGGCCGGTCGCGTGGTGGTCGGCGCCGCCGTCAGCCGCCGGGGCGCCGCCGAGCCGACCCTTCTGCCCGCCCAGGGCGTCCTCCGCCCGGCGTGGTGGTTCGCGGGCGGCATCAGCGGCGGCGGCCGGCAGTCGCAGGTGCTGGTCACCAACCCGAACGCGACGCCGCTGCAGCTGGTCGTCGAGGTCACCACCGGCAAGGGCACCTTCAAGCCACCCGGGCCGTTCGACGAGCCGATCGCCAACGGCGGCACCGCCGAGCTGCCGATCCCGCCGCTGGACGTCAAGGGCCCGTTCGCCGTCAAGGTCCGCTCCCGCAACGGCGCCGCCTTCGCCGCCGCCCTGCGGGTCACCGAGGGCGAGGGCAGCAGCACCGTGTCCCGCATCGACCTCGGCACCGGCCAGCCCGAACGCGGCTGGCTGCTGCCGCGGCCGCCGGAGGGCGGCCAGCTGGTGCTGGCCAACCTCTCCGCCAGCCAGCTGGAGGCCCGGGTCGGCGACCTCGCCGACGGCAGGACCGGCAGGGGCGACCCGGTCCGCCTGCCGCCGGGCAAGGTGACCGTGCGCAAGCTGCCGGCGGGGGCCGAGAACCTGATGGTGGAGGCCGGCCGGGCCGGGCTGCTGGCGGCGCCGCTGGGCGGCGGGGCGGTGGTGCCCGGCTCGGCCGTCGGCGGCCTGCCGGCCGGCGGCCCCATCACCCCCGGCCCCGCGGCCGCCCCCTGACGCCCGGGCGTCACGGCAGCAGGACGAACGCCTCGGTGTGCCGTGGCCGGACCACGCTGAAGTGCCGCCGGTCGACGGTGGCCAGCTCCGCGACGCCCAGCCGTTCGGCGGTGGCGACGACCGAGGCGTCCACCGTTCCCAGCGGCAGGTCGCGGTAGCGGCTGACCAGCTCGGCGATCCGGAGCCAGTCGGCCGGCTCCACCGTTGCGACCGCGAACGCACCGGCCGCGAGGTCGCCGAGGAACCGGACCTCCACGTCGGTGCCGAGCCGGGTCGCGATCAGGCAGGCCGCCTCGGTGACCACCAGCGTCGGCACCACCAGCGGACCAGGGTGTGACTCCAGCAGCGCCAGGCTCGCCCGGTGGTGACGGTCGTCGGCGTCGACGTAGGCGTACAGCGGGCCGGCGGCGGCGGCGAGCCCTTTTACCAGCCCAGCTCGTCGAGGCGGTCGTCGTCGATGCCGAAGTAGTGGGCGACCTCGTGGATCACGACCTCGCGGACCAGCTCGGCGAGGTCGGCGTCGGAGCGGGCCCTGGCCTCGATCGGCCGGCGGAACAGCACGATCCGGTCGGGCAGGACCCCGTAGTAGCCGGCGTCCCGCTCGGTCAGCGGCACGCCCTGGTAGAGGCCGAGGAGCAGCTCCCCGCCGGGTACCTCGTCGCCCCGCGGGGTCTCCTCGACCACGAAGTCGACGTTCGCCAGCCGCTCCCGGAAGCGGGACGGGATCGACTCGACCGCGTCCTCGACCAGGCGCATGAACGCCTCGCGGCCGGTGCCCGGGGGTTGCACCTCGGGCAGCCGGAGCCGCGGCCGCGGCGGCCGGCGGGCGTGACGGGGGCGCGGCAGGGTGTCCTCCTAAGATCGGGTCAGGCACACAGACGATAGCGCTTGACCGGCGGCGCCGGGGGCCGTAGCGTGCCCGCGGCGCCCGCGGGAACCAGTAGGGGAAACCCGAGCGTTACCGCGGGCGCTCCACCGCGTCCGCCATGTCGGCGGGCCGGCCGGCTACCCTCCGCCCCGAGCCGGAGGACTCCTGCCGGCCGACCGCCGCCGCCCGCCGCTCCTGACGCGCCAGCTTGGCGAGCCGCAGGACCGTCCGCCGGTCGCGGCGCGCCAGCTTCGCGAGCCGAACGGCCGCCCGGTGGGCCCGTGCCCGCTCGAGGTCGCGCTCGTGGTGGTGCAGCAGCTCTTCCCGTCCGATCAGCATCATCGTGCTCACCTCCGCGAACGACGGTAGGGCGACCGAGGCCGGCCGCCATCGGGACCAAGCCCTATTCCGGGTCCTCAGATCCGTGCCCGACCCACCTCAGGGAGCCAGCCCGGCGGCATACTGGGCGGCATGGCGTACCAGGTCCTGAGCGGGCGTTTCGTCGGTCGCACCGAGGAGCTGGCGTGGCTGCGCGAGCTGCTGGCGCGGGCCGCCGGCGGCGAGCCGCTGGTCGCCCTCGTCGGCGGCGAGGCGGGCGTCGGCAAGACCCGCCTGGCCGACGAGCTGGCCGCTACTGCCGGTGAGCAGGGCGCCCGGGTGCTGCGCGGCGGCTGCGTGCCGCTGGGCGGGGAGGGCATGCCCTTCGCGCCAGTCAGCGAGGCGCTGCGGGGCTTGGCGGACCAGCTGGAGCCGGCCGAGCTTCAGGCGGTCGCCGGCCACGCCCGGCAGGAGCTGGGCCGCCTGCTGCCCGACCTGGCCTTGGACGGCGAGGCGACCACCGGTGCCGGTACCACGGGCACCAGCCAAGCCGGGCAGGGGCGGCTGTTCGAGCTGCTGCTTGGGGTGGTCGAGCGGCTCGCCGACCGCGCGCCGCTGCTGTGGGTCATCGAGGACCTGCACTGGGCCGACCGCTCCACCCGCGACCTGCTCGCCTTCCTCGCCGCCTCCCTCCGCTCGGGTCGGGTGCTGCTGCTGCTGACCTTCCGCAGCGACGAGCTGCACCGGCGGCACCCGCTGCGCGGGCTGCTGGGCGAGCTGGCCCGCCACCGCCGGGTGCGGCGGCTGGAGCTGGATCGGGTCAGC
>Ga0081538_10002305_pt1 | contig 18858 bp, 18 predicted proteins | sample TabmetS5T2R1_FD_71022 | JGI IMG/M metagenome (GOLD analysis project Ga0081538, IMG submission 71022) | Tabebuia heterophylla rhizosphere microbial communities from the University of Puerto Rico - S5T2R1 | ecosystem: Host-associated > Plants > Roots > Rhizosphere ... | reverse complement strand
CGCGCTCGTCGTTGCCGCCGCCGAAGCCGCCGACGCCGGAGCTGCGCGAGCGGCCGATCGCGTCGAGCTCGTCGATGAAGATGATCGCGGGCGCGGCCTCCTTGGCCTGCTTGAACAGGTCGCGCACCCGGCTGGCGCCGATCCCGACGATCGCCTCCACGAACTCGGAGGCGGAGATGCTGAAGAACGGCACGTTGGCCTCCCCGGCGACGGCGCGCGCGAGCAGCGTCTTGCCCGTGCCCGGCCCGCCGGACAGCAGCACGCCCTTGGGGATGCGGCCGCCCAGGCGCTGGTAGCGCTCGGGGTTCATCAGGAAGTCGACGATCTCCGACAGCTCGGACTTGGCCTCGTCGATGCCCGCGACGTCGGCGAACGTGATCCGCTGCTCACCGCCCTCGACGCGCCGCGCCCGCGAGCGCCCGAAGGAGCCGAGCGCGCCCATCGGCCCGGCGCCGCCGGCGCGGCGGGCGAGGAAGACGAACAGCGCCACCAGGAGGATGACCGGGCCGAAGCCGAGGATCAGGCTCAGGAGGAAGCCGCGGCTCTCGTTGACGGGCTCGGCCTCGATGACGACGTCCTCCTGCTCGAGCATGCTGGAGAGCTCCTCCTCGTTCGCGAAGACCGGGATCTGGGTCTCGAACGACTTGGTGGGCTCCGCGTCGCCGTACTTGAAGTCCTTCTTGAACTTGCCGTCGACGGTCTCGCCGGTGACCGAGATCCGCTCGACGTTGCCGTCGCGGATCTGCTCGAGGAAGACCGGGTTGTACGGGATCTTGACCGGCTCGACGCGACCGGGCGCGAACAGCGCGACGAAGATGTAGTTCGCCGCGAGCAGGCCCCCGACGATCAGGAGGATGCGCATGCGCGGGCCGCGGAAGAACGGCCGCTGCTCGTCGCCGTCCTCGCGCGGGAGGGGCATCCTGGGCTGCCGCTCGCTCGCCTTCGGTGTGTCGGCCATCAGCTAGGTGTACCAGCGTCAGGCTTCGAACGGGTGTTGGGAGCCCTAATTCCTCGGCTTGCGGGGCTCCTTGGCGAGGCTCGCGTCGAAGCCGCGCAGCTCCGGGCGGCCGGCGAGGTCGTCCACCGGCGGGAACGCCTGGACCGCTTCGCCGTCCTTCCAGACCACGAAGTGCGGCCGGCCGTCGATGATCGTGTCCTCGGAGTAGCGGCCCTGGATCTGGCGCGCGAACTTGACGGCGCGGTCCCGGTCGATGCGGCGGTCGCGCCACGCCTCGTAGCGGGCCTGGACCATCGGGCTGCCGCGCTTCGCGGCGGCCACCCCGGCCGTCATCGCGATCCGCTGCACCGTCTTGTTCCTGGCCGCCGCCCGCGCGGCGTTGGCGATGGCCCGACCAGCGCCCATGTGTGCATTCAAGCGGGTGTCGATTCCGGCGTCTCCCGTTCGTCACTGCTGCGACCGACCGAAAGGAGGGCCTCGATGGGCACCTTCACGACGGAGTTGACCTCGAGCTTCGAGCTCGATCCCGCCCGCGACATCCGCAACGTCCACGGCGCGCCGGGCTGGACGGAGCTGAGCACGCCGGATCCAGAGGCGGCGCAGGCCTTCCTCTCCGCCGTGTTCGGCTGGACGTTCGAGGACATGCCGATGGAGGGCGGCGACTATGCCGTCGCCTCGGTGCAGGGTCACGGCGTGGGCGGCGTGGTCGCGCCGCAACCCGGCGAGGACGCCGCCCCGCGGTGGCGCACGTACGTCGCGGTCGAAGACGCCGGCGAGCTCGTGCGCCGTATCGAAGAGGCCGGCGGCAGGCTCACGACGGAGCCGTTCGACATGCCCGAGGTCGGCCGCTTCGTCGCGTTCGAGCACCCGGCGGCAGGGCAGCTGCTCGCGCTCGAGTACCTGCGGCCGTTCTCGTGACGTCGCCGTTCGGGCGGGGCACGCGGTTTGCGTGCCCCGCCCACCGCGGGGCTATACTGCTGCCTCTTCGCGGATGTAGCTCAGTTGGCTAGAGCGTCTGCTTGCCATGCAGAAGGTCGAGGGTTCGAGTCCCTTCATCCGCTTGCACGAAACGCCTGCTGCGCGAGCAGCTTCACGTTGACCCGCCGCGTGCCGCGATGGCGCGCTGGAGGAGTCCCGTTTGACGCGTGAACGGTCCGGCGGCATCCCGACCGCCCCGGCCTTGGCCAAGGCAGTCGCGAGTGGGCGATTCGTGTTGACCACGAGCGTCGGGACGCTGCCGAAGGCCGATGAGCCACTGTTGCGCAGCCGCCTCGGCCGGCTCCGTGGCGCGTTCGAGTACATCAAGTTCGGCGACAACCCACGCGCCCGTGCCCGCGTTTCGCCGTGGGCCGCCGCGGCTGTCGCCATCTCCGAGGGCATCGAGCCGATCGTGCACGTGGGCTGCCGCGACCGAAACCGGCTTGCGCTCGAAGCCGACCTCCTTGGAGGCCGGCTGCTCGGTGTCCCGAACGTGCTGTGCTTGCGCGGCGACGAGATCGAGATCTCCGATCAACCGGGCACCATCGCCGTTCACGACCTCGATGTCGTCGATGTCGTGCGCCTCGCCAGTCGCGATCATGGCTTCTTCGTCCTTGCCGCCTGCGACCCTGCCGTCCCGGCCAGCGATGCGCACATCGCGCGCTTGCGCGAGAAGCTGGCTGCCGGCGCCGCGCTGCTCGAGACTCAGCCGGTGTTCGACGCCTCCGGCTTTGCGACCTGGCTCGAGCGCGTGCGGGACGCGGGTGTCGAGGCACCGGTACTGGTTGACGTGTCGGTCGTCGCCACCCCGCGCGAGGCGGACCTGCTCGAGCGCATTCCGTACGTCCATCCGCCAATCGGACTCGCTGAGCGGTTGCGCCGCGACAGGCGAGCGGGTATCGCGCTGGCGGCCGAGATCGTCGCCCAGGTACGCGACCTTCCGGGGGTCGCCGGCTGCCACCTCTCTTCGCTGGGAGGCGATCCTGCCCCGGCACTGGCTGTCCGGGACCACGTGCGTTGAGCGCGGAGTGGACCGCGCTGCGATGCAGATCGTGACCTCGGTCGTCGTGGACTGCCATGTCGACGACGTCTCCGACTTCCTCGCCCACCGCTACCGGATCGACAGCGAGCGGATCGAGTTCGAGCTCGAGCCGGTGTGGACGTCCACGCGCGTGACCCGGCGGGAGGAGCTGACGCTGCGCGCGCCCCGCACGCTCCGGCCGCTGCTCGGGCTGGTCGCCCGCCGTCGGGCCGTACGCGAGCTGCGGGCGCTGAGGCAGGCGCTGGAACGGGCGTCGCGCCGGGGCTGAGGCCGTTCGGGGCTAGCCGGCTTCCGCCTTCATCGCGCGGATCTGGTTGGCGGCGTCGAGCGCGGCGACCTTGTACGCCTCGGCGAACGTCGGGTAGTTGAAGACGACCGTGACCAGGAAGTCGAGGCCGCTCGGGCCGATCGCCATGACGGCCTGGCCGATGTGGACGAGCTCGGTCGCGCTCGTGCCGATCGTGTGGACGCCGAGCACCGACCGGTCCTCGGGATCCACGAGCAGCTTGAGCATCCCGTCCTCGTCGCCGCTCATGAGGCCGCGCGCGAGCTCCCCGTAGCGCGCGATGCCGACGACGTACGGCCGCGCCTCGTCGGTGAGCTGCTCCTCGGTGCGGCCGGAGTAGCCGATCTCCGGGATCGAGTAGACGCCGGTCGGGATCAGCTCCGGCAGCGAGTGCACGGGCTGCTCGAACGCGTTCAGGGCCGCGATGCGCCCCTGCTCCATCGCGGTCGCCGCGAGCCCGCCGCCGGCGACGTCGCCGACCGCGTAGATGTGCGGCACGTTGGTCCGGTAGGACTCGTCGACCTTGAGTCGCCCGCGCTTGTCGGCCTCGAGCCCCGCGCGTTCGAGGCGCAGCTTGTCGGTCGCGCCTTGACGCCCGACCGCGTACAGGACCGTCTCCGAGCGGATCTCCTTGCCCGACGCCAGCGCAACGCGCCCGCCGCGCTCGTCGAGCGGCTCGATCGCGGTCACCCGCTCGCGCAGCCGGAACGTCACGTTGCGCCGGCGCAGGCCGTACTGGAAGGCCTCGACGATCTCGCCGTCGAGGAAGTCGAGGACGCGCTCGCGCTGGTCGACGACGGTCACCTTGACGCCGAGGGCGCCGAACATCGACGCATACTCGATGCCGATAACCCCAGCGCCCACGATCGTCATGGTCCGCGGAACGCGGCGCTCCAGCCGCAGCAGCCCGTCGGAGTCGATCACCGTCCGGTCGTCGAAGGCCACCGACTGCGGCCGCGCCGGCTGCGAGCCGACGGCGATCACGACGCGGCGGGCATGGATCGGATCCGGGATGCCCTCGACCCGGACCGTGTGATCGTCGTCGAAGCTCGCGTCGCCCGCCAGCAGGCCGACGTGGTTGCGGCGGAACTGCTCGCGCACGACCGCCGTCTCGGCGGCCACGACGCGCGCTGCCCGGTTCATGAGCTGCTGGAGGACCTCCTCCTCGGTGTCCTCGACGCGCGTGGGGTCGAGTACGTCCAGCGGCCGCTGAGCCAGGACCTCGAGCACGGCCTGGCGGAGCGTCTTGGACGGGATCGTTCCCGTGTGGATCGACACGCCGCCGAGGCGGTCGCGCCGCTCGGCGACCGCCACGCGCAGGCCGAGCTTGGCGGCCTGGATGGCGGCGCGCTGACCGCTGGGACCGGAGCCGATGACGAGAAGGTCGACGTCCACGGGCCACAGTTTCCCTCAGACGACGCTTGCGTCGTCGCGGCCGGTCTGAGAGGTTCGGATGGTCAGCGACAGGAAGGAGCCGTGATGGCGGATCGGGCGCTGTTCATCGGGTTCGGGCAGCCCGTGCGCGGTCGCGAGGAGCGGGCCGTCGAGGTCTTCAACGAGTTCGTCGAGATGTTCGGGCGGATGCAGGCCAACGGGCAGATCGAGGGCATCGACGTCGCGCTCCTCGATCCACACGGCGGCGACCTCGGCGGGTTCTTCATGGTCCGCGGCAGCGGCGAGCAATGTGCGGCGCTCTCCATGGACGAGGAGTTCCGCCGCGCGAGCATCGACGCGAGCCTGATCGTCGAGAACTTCGGCGTCGTTCCCGCGGCGACCGGCGAGGGCGTCGGCACCGAGATGGCGCAGTACGTCGAGGCGCTCAAGAAGGTCGGAGTCGGCGGCCACGCGCTCGCCGCCGCCACCCACAACGGCGGCTGATCAGTGTCCCTCGGGGCGCGCTGACGATCAGGTCGCGACCGCGACGGCCGGCCGGCCGGCGGGCTCGGAGCGGTCGCGCTTGATCCCGTTGCCGGCGCTGTCGAGCACGCTCTGGCCGCGATCATCGACGAACCGCGTGAAGAGCTGCTGCGAGTAGCCGAACACGATCGCCCACGCGATGATCTGCGCCGGCGAGTCGAGCGCCGTGAGGCCGGGCACGAACTCGCCGCGCATCAGGAGCAGCCCGAGCGCGGCGGTGAGCGCGCCCGTCGGCAGCTTCAGCACCGCGAGCGCCAAGGGAACGGCGTACGGGGTCGAGGTGCCGCTCATGCGCCGCAGCGTCGCGGCGGCCGCGAGCGCGGCGCCGATCAGGCCCATCAGCTCGACCAGCAGCATGTCGAACGGCTGCGCCGTCCTCCGCGCTATCCGGTCCTCCCTGACCTGCGCGCGCGCAGTCTGCGCCTCGGTCGGCTGACCGGATGCCGGCGCCTTGCGGTCCAGCGCCTTCGTCTTCGTCGGGCAGACGACCTGGCTGCCGGGGTGGAAGCAGAGCGGCACGACGCCCGGCCGCTTCATGCCGAGCGCAGCCACGCCAGCCGCGGCGATCGCGAGGACGAGCGCGCACGACAGCAGCATGTTGCGGAAGCTGCGGATGCGCGTGTGCTTCTTGCGTGCCTCGCCGTTGGCGGCGTGGAACGCGCTGACGAGCGCCTCCCGCTCCGGCTGCGTCAACGCCGCCTGCGGCTTGTCGGGCGCGAGTGCCGCGACCACCTTGGCGCGCTCCGCATCGGTCAGGTCGGCCCCGAAGATCCGCGGCACGACGCTCCCGACGAGCAGCTCGCGCCTGCCCGCGCCCGGCGTGCTCTCGACATGACGCCGCGCAATCTCCTCGACCTCGATGCGGCGCGGGTCGTCCGGAGCGAGCGCGAGCTGGGCGCGCCGCCGGATCCTGGGCAGCTGGCCGGCCACGAAGTCTGCGGGGGCGACCTGGAGGAGCGACTCCTCGGCGGCGTCGATCAGGCCCCAGGTGCGCTCGATGCTCGCGCCGCGCGTGGACGACCGTCGCTTGCGCCAGCTGAGCCGCGCGCCGGCCGCCGACTCCTCCGCGTGCTTGAGGTACTTCTGGATCTCCGCGCGCTGCTCGGCCGCGATGCCTTCCAGTCGCTCGAGCGAGAACTTGCGCGCCGCGATCTCGGCGAGCGCCTGCTCGCGCCAGACGGCGGTCGAACGGCGGTGCTTGTGTCGCTCGGCCCTCGGACGGCGCGCGAGGGGCCAGCCGACCACGGCGGGCACGTCGGACATCGTTGAGCGATCGTGCCCCGACGCCGGCGCGGCGGGAATCCCATGTAGGGGGGATCGTTCACACTCCGCCTGCGGGCACGACCGCACCGCGCAGCACCCCGGCGAGGCGCTCGACCGCGGTGTCGAGCTCTGTCTCGGTCAGGTGGCTGAACGAGAGCCGCAGCGCGTTCCGGCCGCCGTCGCCGACGTGGAACGGCGGGCCGGGGACGTAGGCGACGCCGGCGTCGATCGCCGCCGGGCGCAGCGCGAGTGCGTCGAGTCCCTCAGGCAGCGTGAGCCAGGTCAGGAAGCCTCCGGTCGGCTCGGTCCAGCCGACGCCCGCGGGCATGTGGCGGGAGAGCGCCGCCGACAGCGCAGCCCAGTGCGACGCGTACAGCGCCCGTGCCGCCGGGAGGTGGCGCTCGAAGCCGCCGGCGCGGCCGTACTCCTCGACCATGCGCTGCCCGAGGCCGCCGGCGCACTGGTCGGTGTTCTGCTTCGCCGCGGCGAGCTCGGCGATCACGGCAGGCGGGCCGGCGGCCCAGCCGAGCCGCACGCCGGGGAAGAAACTCTTCGAGAACGTGCCCGCCTGGAGCACGACGTCGGGCCCGAGCGACCACAGCGTGGGCAGTGACGCGCCGTCGAACGACAGCTCGCGGTAGGCGACATCCTCGAAGATCAGCACGCCGTGGCGGCGGCAGAGCTCGACGAGCTCGCGGCGGCGGTCGAGCGACAACGTCCGCCCGGTCGGGTTCTGGTACTCCGGGATCGTGTAGAGGAACTTCGGGCGCAGGCCGGCGGCGAGCCGCTCGCCGAACTCGTCGACGCGCAGCCCGTCGGCGTCCATCGGGACCGCGACCACGTCGGCCTCGGCGGCACCGAACGCCATCAGCGCGCCGAGGTACGTCGGCGCCTCGACCGCGATCGCGTCGCCGGCGTCGATCAGCGCCTGGCACATCAGCGCGATGCACTCCATCCCGCCGCTCGTGACGATCAGCTCCGCGGGCGCGGGACGCCGGCCCTGCAGCTGCTCCTGGCGCTCGATCAGATACTCGCGCACGCTCGCGATCCCCGCGCACGGCGTGTACTGGAGCGCGACCGAGGCGTCCTCGCGCACGAGCCGCGCCGCGATCTCGTCGAGCTCGTCGGTCGGGAACGTCGCCGCGTTCGGGAAGCCGCCGGTCATCGAGAGCACGCCGGGCGGGCTGCCGGCGAGGATCGCTGTCAGCTCGTCGCCGCCGCGCAACCGCGTCCGGCGCGCGAACGCGTGCGCGAAGTCAGGCATCGACCCGGAACGCGAGCGCGCTCGCCTCGCCGCGGTCGAGCGCCGCGACGTGCTCGCGGTGATTCGTCAGGTCGTGCAACGCATCGCCGCGCGCCTGCGCCGCGAGGATCGCGCGCTCGCTGCGCGCGATCAGCTCCGCCGTCTCGAGCGCGGCCGCGATCCGCTCCGGCGCCGCGATCAGCAGACCGTCGTCGTCGCCGAACACGATGTCGCCCGGCGTGACCTGCGCGCCGCCGCAGGTCACGGTCGTCCCGTGCGCCGCCCGCGACCGCGTCGTGCCCGACCGCGGCGTCGTGCCGCGGGCGAACACCGGCAGCCCGATCCGGCGCAGGCCGCGCAGGTCGCGACAGAACCCGTCGGCGACGATCCCCGCGAGCCCGCGCCGGCGCGCCTCGGTCGCGAACAGCTCGCCGAACACGGCCCGCGACCCGCCGTTCGTTGCGATCACGAGGACGTCGCCGGGTGCCGCCTGCATGAGCGCGTCCATCACCGGCAGGTGATCGTCCTCGGCGACGACCGTGAACGCCGGTCCCGCCGTGCGCACGTCAGGGACCATCGCCCGGACGGCGGGATCGACCACCGGCAGCGTCTTGTCGGCGTCCGACAGCGCCGAGACGTCGATCGCGAGCAGCCGCTCGATCATCACTCGAGCGCGGCGCGGGCGTTCTCGATGTCGTCGGTGGCGATCACGAGCTTCACGCCGCCGAACGTCGTGTAGGCGAGGTCGATGTTGACGTTGGCCTCCGACAGCTCCCGCGCGAGCTCGCCGAGGCTGCCCGGGCGGTCCTGGATGTCGACGACGAGCACCTCGCGCTCGTCGGCGAGGCCGATGCCGGCGCGCTTGAGCTCATCGCGCGCCCGCGCGACGACGTCGTCATCGACCAGCAGGTGGATGACCCCGCGCCCCTCCCCCGTGAACGCAGCCAGCCCGCGGATGTTGACCCCGGCGGCGCCGGTGACCTCGCCCAGCCGCGCCAGCTCCCCCGGCGTGTCGCGGAGGATCACCGTCAGGTCGGTGGCCATGCCGCAGATCTTGTCAGGCGACGCCGCCCGCGACCGCGCTCATGAGCCTCGGCGCCACCTGCTTCTTGCGGCTCATCACGCCCGGCAGCGCCACGACGCCGTCGTCGAGGCGGTGCCCGAACGCGCGCTCGATCGCGGCCCGGTCGCCCGACGAGTAGAGCTGCGTGCCCTTGCTCAGGATGTCGGTCACCATCAGCGCGACGAGCGCATGGCCCTCGCGCTCGCGGACGGCGTCGAGCGCCCGCAGCAGCTCGTCCTTGCGCTCCGCGAGCGTCTGGCCGACCGTCTCGACCTGCGCGATCCGGAGCGTGCGGCCGCCGCCGGCGTCGTACTCCTTCGCGTCGCGGCCGACGATGTCCTCCGCCGCCACGCGCGTGAGGTCGGACGTCCGCTCGAACATCTCGCGGCCGAACTCGGTCGCGTCCAGCGCCAGCACCTGCTCGAGGTAGGCGATCACGGCGCGGTCGCGATCGGTCGTCGTCGGCGAGTTGAGGATCACGGTGTCGGACAGGATCGCGCCGAGCAGCAGCGTCGCCGCCGGCCGGCTCGGCTCCATGCCGCTCTGGCGGAAGCGCTCGATCACGAGCGTCGCCGTCGAGCCGACGGGATCGAACGTCGCCCGCACCGGGACCCGCGTCTCGATCGAGCCGATGTGGTGGTGGTCGAGTATCTCGACGATCTCGGCGTGCTCGACGCCGACCACGCTCTGCGCCTGCTCGGCGTGATCGACCAGCAGCACGCGCCGCGGCTCCGGGCTGACGAGGTCCGAGCGCGTGACCAGGCCGATCGGCCTGCGGTCGGCGTCGACGACGACGGCCGCGCGGTAGTCGACGTCCTTGACCGTCTCGGAGATGTCGGCCACGAGGTCGTCGCGCCCGACGACCAGCGGCTCGCGATCCATCAGCGACCGGCACGGCGCCGACAGCGTGATCATGCGCGCGCTCACGTAGCTGTCCAGCGGCGACGTCACGACGGCCGAGCCGCGCGCGCGGGCGAGCTCGAGGATCTCCTCGTCGGCGGTGGTTCCGTTCGTGAGCACCAGGAGCCCGACGCCGACCTCGATCGCGACCCGCTGCGCCTTCGGACGGTCGCCGACCACGACCACGTCGCCCGCCGCGAAGCCGAGCGGGAGCGACTCGCTCGCCATCGCCAGCACCCAGACGCGGCCGGTCACCTCGTGCTCCGGCTCGCCCACCGGCTGCTCGCCTTCCAGCACGCCGGCGATCGCGCCGATCGCCGTCGGCGCGTCGAGCCGCGACGCCTCGCGCGACTCGCGCACGTACCGGCGCGCCAGCGCTCGCTCGGTCATCACGCCGGCCAGCCTGCCGTCGTCATCGACGACGGGAACAAGGTCGACCTCGTCGCGCGCCATGATGAGCCCGACCTGGCGCACCGGCTCGCCGTGGCTCGCGAGCGGGAAGCGCGTGCGCATGACGTCGCAGACGCGCAGAAGGACGTGCGGCAGCAGCCGCGGCTCCGGCGCGCCGCTGCGCTCGAGCACCCACCGCGTCTGCGCGTTCAGCTCGCCGAGCCGCACAGGCACGTACTCGTTGCGTGGATCCAGGCGCGCCTTGAGCTCCGCGTAGCCGATCGCCGACGCCACCGAATCCGTGTCCGGGCTCCGGTGGCCGGTCACGTAGATGCGCGACACACGGCAATCATCCCTCAGCGGACCATCCGTGCGTCCCGCGACCGGTCGCGATCCTCCGACCATTACACTCGCGCGTCCCGGCGCGCTCGTGACAGGAGGCGGTCTGATGGACGAGGAAGCGTTCAACATGTCGGTGCGGAAGTTCCTCAAGCAGCTCGGCGTGACGTCGCAGCGCGAGATCGAGATCGCGGTGCGCGAGCAGCTCGAGGCCGGCGCGCTGCGCGGCGACGAGATCCTCGACGTCCAGGCGCGCGTGACGGTCAGCGGGCTCCCGCAGGAGACCGTCGTGAGCGGCAAGATCTCGCTCACGTAGCCGCGTGCCGCTCAGCGACTTCCAGCGCCATCCGCTGCTCTTCGGCCCCTCCCCCGTCCACCGGCTCGAGCGGCTGACCGAGCACCTCGGCGGCGCGACGCTGTGGGCCAAGCGCGACGACTGCAACAGCGGGCTCGCCTACGGCGGCAACAAGACGCGCAAGCTCGAGTACCTCGTCGCCGACGCGCTCGCGCAGGGCTGCGACACGCTCGTGTCGATCGGCGGCGTCCAGTCCAACCACACGCGCCAGGTCGCGGCCGCCGCCGCTCGCTGCGGCATGAAGTGCGTGCTCGTGCAGGAGAGCTGGGTCGACTGGCCCGACGTCGTCTACGACCGCGTCGGCAACATCCAGTTGAGCCGGATCATGGGCGCCGACGTGCGGCTCGTGCAGGCCGGCTTCGGGATCGGCTTCAAGGAGAGCTGGGAGCAGGCGCTCGCCGACGTCGAGTCGGGCGGCGGCAAGCCGTACGCGATTCCCGCCGGCGCGTCGGACCACCGGCTCGGCGGGCTCGGCTTCGCCAACTGGGCGTACGAGCTGCGGGAGCAGGAGCGCGAGCTGGGCGTGTTCTTCGACACGATCGTCGTGTGCTCGGTCACCGGCAGCACGCAGGCCGGCATGATCGCGGGGTTCGCGGGCCAGGAGCGCGCGCGGCGCGTGATCGGGATCGACGGCTCCGCCAAGCCGGACGAGACCCACGCCCAGGTCGCGCGCATCGCCCGCGCCACGGCCGAGCTGATCGGGCTCGGCCGCGAGCTCGACGACGACGAGATCGTGCTCGACGACCGCTACCACGCTGGCACATACGGGATCCCGGACGAACCCACGCTCGCCGCGATCCGGCTCGCCGGCCGGCTGGAGGGCATGATCACCGACCCCGTCTACGAGGGGAAGTCGATGGCGGGGATGATCGACCTCGTGACGCGCGGCGAGATCCCGCGCGAGTCCAACGTCCTCTACGCGCACCTCGGCGGGCAGCCGGCGCTGAGCGCGTACGCGGGGCTGTTCACGACCTGAGCGGCAGCTGCAGCCGCAGCTCGGTGCCGGCACCGGGCTGCGACACGACCTCCAGGAAGCCGCCGGCGGCGGCGACCCGGTCCGCGGTGCCGTACGGGTCCGCCGCGCCCGTCGCGCCGTCGTGCGAGATCTCGACCACGAGCGCGTCGCCGGCGTCGGAGACGAGCACCGCGGCCTCGCTCGCCGCGCCGGCGAGCGCCTCGGCGGTCGCGAAGTACGCGGTCGCCTCGATCACGGGCGCGAAGCGCCGGCTGGGGAGCCCGCGCAGGTTGACCTGCACGGGGACGCGCACCGCGAGCGCCTGCACCGCGGCGCCGAGGCCGCGCTCGGTAAGGCTCAGCGGGTAGATCTCGCGCGCGAGGTCGCGCAGCTCCGCGTCGACCTCCATCGCGCCCTCGATCGCGTCGTCGATCAGCTTCGCCAGCGCGGATCCGTCGGCCGCCTGCGCGCGCGCGACGCGCAGCTGGAGCGAGAGCGCCAGCAGGTGCTGGTGCGGACCCTCGTGCAGCTCGCGCTCGAGCCGCCGGCGCGCCTCGTCGGCGCCCTCGACGACGTGCAGCCGCGACGCCGCGAGCCGGCGCCGCTCCTCGGCGGCGGCGACCGCGCGGCTCGCGAGCGCGCCGAGGTCGCCGACCAGCTGCTCGCTCTCCGGCGGCAGCGGCTCGTCGCGCGTCGTGGAGACCGCGATCGCGCCCCAGATGCCCGTCTCGAGCGTTATCGGGGCGGCCACGGCGGAGCGATGCCCGATCGACGCCATCACGAGCGGCATCTCGCCGCGCAGTCCGGCGTAGCTGTCGGCGCGCGCGGGCGCGCCGGTGTTGTACACGCGGCCGATCGCGCTGTTGCTGCTGTCGAAGTCCAGCTCGGCGTTGACCGGCACGCTGCGGACGCCGTCGGCGCGCCATTCGCCGACGACGACCGCACGCTCGCGGCCGAGATAGCGCACGACGCCGCCCGCCTCGGCGCCGACGAGGTTCGCCGCGTGACGCGCCAGGTCCGAGTGCGCGTCGCGCCCGGCCGCGATGTCGAGCAGCACGGCCAGGAGCCGTGCCTCGCCGGCGACCTCCGCGCGCGTCGCGCTCGCCATGGGCGCAGTCTCCCAGCGTCGCGCCCGCGAGGCAACGGCGCCGGCGCGGCGCGGTCAGCGTTCGTCCGCGCTCGCCACCGACGCGGCTGCACGGCGTTCGACAAGTGGTCGCCGATCCCCGTCGTCGACGACGAGGACGTCGTGATCGACGCCGTGCGGACGCTGTTCTAGCGCGGACCGCTCTCGGCCGCCGCCGACAGCTTGGCGATCGCGCCACGGACGAGCCGCGAGACGTGCATCTGGCTGCAGCCGATCCGCTCGCCGATCTCCGACTGCGTCATGTCCTCGTGGAAGCGCAGGCGGACGATCTCGCGCTCACGGGCGTCGAGCCGCGTCATCAGCAGCTCCGCCGTGATGGCGTCGTCGACGCGGTCGTACTCGGAGTCCTCGCCACCGATCGTGTCGGCGAGCGTGTCGGTCTCCTCGCCCACGACACGCGGCCGGTCGAGCGACGTCGTGTCGCGCGCGTCGCACGCCTGCAGCGCCTCGACGACGTCCTCCAGCGACACCTTCAGCCGGTCGGCGATCTCGCCGGCGCTCGGCGGGCGGCCGAGCTCAGCGCTCAACGTGCGGTTGAGGGTCAGCACGCGCTGCGCGCGCTCCTGCAGGTCGCGCGGCGGGCGCACGCCCCACGTGTGGTCGCGGAAGTGGCGCTGCACCTCGCCGACCATCGTCGGCACCGCGTAGGAGCTGAACGCGACGCCGCGGTCCGGGTCGTAGCGGTCGATCGCCTTCATCAGCCCGATCGTCGCCACCTGGACGAGGTCCTCGCCGGGCACGCGCGGCGACTGGTAGCGGCGCGCGATCGTCCGCGCCAGCGGCAGGTAAGTGAGCACGAGCTGCTCGCGCAGCGCGGGATCGCGGGACTTGCTGTAGCGGGCGAAAACGAGCGCTTCGCTCAGGCGGTCGGCGCGACCGCGTGCCTTGCCTGCTTCTGCCCCACGCCGCGAGGCTGCGTGCGTGGCAGGGGTCATGTACCGCGCGCATACCCAAATGCGGCGCGGGCGACGCGTGAATCGGGCTCAGGCGGGCGCCGGCCAGCCCTCGACGAAGAGGTCCAGGGCCAGCTCCCCCTCGCCGGCGCGGTAGCGCTCGAGGTCGGTGACACCCGCCGCGGCGAGCACGTCGTCGTCGATGTAGACGTTCCCGGTCGCCTCGCGCGGATCGCGCTCGAGGATCGCGCGCGCCGCGTCGGCGACGATCTCCGGCGTGCGGGCGCGCGCCATCGCCGCGTCGCCGCCGAGCAGGTTCTGCACCGCCGCGGTCGCGATCATCGTGCGCGGCCAGAGGCAGTTTGCGCCCACGCCGTGCTCGCGCTCGTCCTCCGCGACGCCGAGCGTGAGCATCGTCATGCCCATCTTCGAGACCGTGTAGGCGGCGTGGCCGCGCAGCCAGCGCGGGTCGGCGCTCAGCGGCGGGCTGAGCGTGAGCACGTGCGCGCGATCGGACCGCCGCAGGTGCGGGATCGCCGCGCGCGTCAGCAGGTAGGTGCCACGCGTGTTGATGTCGAGCATCAGGTCGTAGCGCTTCGGCGGCAGGTCGGCGATCGGCACGAGGTTGATCGCCGAGGCGTTGTTGACGACGACGTCGATCGCGCCCCAGCGCTCGGCCGCGGCGGCGACGAACGCCTCGACCTGGGCGTCGTCGCGCACGTCGCCGACGACCGGCAGCGCCTCGCCGCCGGCGGACTCGATCTCCCCGGCCGCGGTGTGGATCGTGCCCGGCAGCCGCGGGTGCGGCTGGTCGGTCTTGGCCATCAGCGCGATCCGCGCTCCGGCGCGGGCCAGCGCGACGGCGATGGCGAGGCCGATGCCGCGGCTGCCGCCCGACATCACGACGACGCGGTCCTGGAGAGGAGATGACATGGGACGGCACCCTACGCCGTCCCATGCCGTCAGTCGGTCGGTCGGTCAGTCGGCGGCCTGCGGCGCGCGGACCAGCCCGGCGCCGCCGTCGTCGCGCGACAGCGCCTCGACGGTGCGGCTCTTGCCGACCAGCCTGGCCGACAGCTCCGCCGGGTCGATGCCGCCGGACCCGTTCATCAGGTGCTCTGCCCACAGTGCGGCCACGCCGGCGACGTGCGGCGTCGCCATGCTGGTGCCGCTCATCGACACGAACCCGCCGCCGGCGCGCGCCGAGACGATGTCGACGCCGGGCGCCGCGAGCGACGGCCCCGTGTTGGAGAACCGTGCCACCTTCAGGCCGCCGTTGCCGTCCGCCTGCATCAGCGCCGCGACGGAGATGAACCCCTCCGACGCCGCGGGCGGCGACACCGCGATCGTGTACGGCACGGGCGCCTCGCGCTTGCTCTCGTTGCCCGTCGCGGCGACCACGACCGCCGACCGCCCGAGCGCGGCGTTCGCGCGGATCAGCCGCGCGAGCGTCCCGAACAGCTCGATGTTGTCGCGGTAGGCCTGGAGCGCCCGCGAGGTCGCCGGCTGCACGGGCAGGCCCTGCGCCGTCAGGCGCGCGACCAGGCCCGGGAAGTCGATCCCGAGCGACATCGACAGCACGTTCGCGCCGGACTGCAGCGCCCACTGCATGCCCTGCGCGACGGCGTCGGTCGAGCCGCCGTTCACGCCCAGCACCTTGCCGATCAACAGCTCCTCGACGCCCGGCGCGACGCCGAAGCGGAAGCCGCCGACGTCGCGGCCGGCGATCGTGCCGGCGCAGTGCGTGCCGTGGCCGTCGTCGTCGCCGTCACCCTCGCCGGTGAAGTCCTGCTGCGTGATCGTGACGCCCTGGAACGCCGGGTGTCCGGCGTCGATGCCGGTGTCGAGCACGGCGACCTTGACGCCGGCGCCCGTGCAGTTGCTCGTGGTCGCGCCGACGGTCTCGACGCCCCAGGCGATGCCCGGTGCCGGCGCGGCGGCGGTCTCCGCCTTGGCGACCGGCTGGATCAGCTGCGTGGGAAGCGGCTCGGCGATCACCGTGCCGGGGTTCCTGCGCGCGTCGGCGGCGTCGGCGGGCGACAGCGATTCGACGCTGACCGCCGCCTCGACCGGGCGATCGGCGCTCGGACCGAGCCGGAAGTCCTCGTCGCCGCCGCGGTCTGCCGACTGCAGATCGAGCACGATGTAGCGCTGATCATCCATGATCGTTCAAGCCTCCTGCGTGGGGGAATGTCGCAGGTGCGACCGTAGCGGCTGCGGCACCCGCAGATCAAGTCAACTTGACCCGGGCATCCGATTTCGGAGAACATGAGTGCGGCGCCGGCTCCCCCCAAGCACCCAAGGACGGGTGCGACCGCCGCCGGAGATTCGAATGCGCAGGAAGCGGAACGTGCCGGTCGATCCGGCACACGGCAGGTACAGCTAAGGCTCGCGATGCGGACGGTTCTCATCCGGATCGGCGAGAACGGCAGCGGCTGGCGCGTCGAGCTGTGCCACGAGGGCCGCGAGGACTGGCTCGTGAAGCCGGTGGCCTCCGAGCTGCTGCCGGGGCGGCTGGACGACTTCGCGCCGCCGCCCTTGACGGGGGGCAGCACCGGCGTCGATGCGCTGCGGTCCGTCCTGCTCGAGCAATCGGCGCGATCGGATGACTTCGAGACGATCGGCGCGCACCTCCACGAGGTGCTGGCGCGCGGCGCAGTCGGCGCCAAGTGGCAGGAGATCGTCGACCAGGCCTCGGACTTCGGGAACCAGGACGGCGTGCGGCTCCTGCTGGACGTGCAGCCCGAGCAGCTCAGCCGACTGCCATGGGAGCTCATGTGCCGCGGCACGACGCGGCTCGCCGCGGACGTGGCGAGCCCGCTCGCTCGCGTGGCGCGCGGTTACCCCGGCGCGGCCGAGCTGCCGCCCGTTCGCTGGCCGCTGCGCGTGCTCGTCGTCGTCGGCTCGAAGGAGAACGACAAGGTCGTCGAGGCCGAGCAGGAGATCGCCGAGCTGACCGACGCCTTCCGGCGCATGCCGGGTTTCGTAGCGTTCGAGTTCCTCGAGCAGCCGTCGCGCGCTCGCGTCGAGGAGCGCTACAAGGATCTGCGGCCGCACATCTTCCACTTCATCGGCCACGGCAGCGTCGAGGGCGGCCGTGGTCAGCTCGAGCTCTACGACGGCGACAGGGACGTGAACGTCGCCTGGACGCCCGCGCGGATCGGCATGGACCTCGCCGGCTGGACGCCGCACCTCGCGATCCTCAACGCCTGCCGCACGTCGGACGCGGCCGAGCAGGAGGGCGCCTGGCGCGTGTCCGAGGAGTTCCTCGGGCTGCGCGTGCCGGCCGTGATCGCGATGCAGGCCGACATCCGGGGTGACTGCGCGGCTGCCTTCACCGGCGGCCTCTACCGCGCGCTCGTCGAGGGCAAGCCGCTCGACGCGGCCGTCGCCGCCGGGCGCGTCGCGATCACCCGCGTCCGCGACGAGGAGCACCGCGACTTCGCTCTGCCGAGCCTGAGCGTCAGCTCGCCGCCACAGTCGGTGCTGAGGCACGGCTGCGGCTCTAACGACCAGCTCCGGCCCCCGGTCGAGAGCGTGCCCAAGCACTTCAAGGGCTTCGTCGACCGGACCCGCGAGCGCGGCAGGCTCGCCCGCGGACTGGACCCGGACGACCACAGCCCGTCCCTGATCGCGGTCGTCGGCGGGGCACAGGTGGGCAAGACCCGGCTCGCGCGCTGGTGCGTCAGCGCGAGCGAGCTCAACGGCTTGAACGTGGCGTACGTCGACCTCGGGAAGCACGGGCAGCAGCCGTTCGTCGACACGCTCGTCGCGATCCGCGACGCCCTCGGCGCGTCCGATGAGCGCGGCGCCTTCCACCGGAGCGCGTTCGAGACGTGGAACCGGCGCGCCGCCGAGTTCCTCGCGCTCGACGGCGCACAACCGCCGCCCGGCATGGTGGACATCCTCTTCAGCGCGTTCGGCGACGCGCTGCGCGAGGCCGCGAACGGCGAACCGCTGCTGATCGTGCTCGACCACGTCGGCGGCGTGCAGCCCGATCACTGGGGCTTCGTCTGCGACCGCCTGCTCGAGCCGATCGCACGGCGCAAGCTCGCGCCCGTCCGCGCGATTGTCGTGCTGTCCGAGGAGCAGCACGAGGCGTGGAGCACCGAGCCCGTCGAGCCGGTCGAGCTGAGCAAGTTCGAGCCCGACGAGTGGAAGCTGATCGCCAGCCAGTACATCCGCTTTCACTTCGACGTGAAGCACGAGGAGGTCCACGCGCAGCTCGAGCAGATCAAGGCCGTCCAGAGCTTCAGCTGGGGCGAGGTGGCGGGGCTCGAGATGCTGGCGCCGGCATGGGGCTGGAGGCAATTCGCATGAGCGATCTCGACATCGACGCCATCGCCGACCGGCTCCGCGCGGGCGAGAGCATCGACGTGAGCGTCCTCGCCGACCTCGGCGGCGGCGCCGAGCGCAGCCTCCTCAAGCGCTGCGCCGCCGTGCGCATCTTCGACGACGAGCTGGTGGAGGTGCTCCGCACGGCGCTGCCCGGCGAGCCGGCGCCGGCCGCGCACCTGCGGGATCTCATCAGCGTCGGCAAGGTCGAGCCGGTGCCCGGCCGCGACGGCTGCTGGCGGCTGCCCACGGCCGTGCGCCGCAAGCACTTCCGCCGCTGGTGGACCGAGAACGGCCGCTCCGCGGCAGTTCCCGACGATCTCAAGGCGCTCTCGGCGGCCGTGCTCGAGCGACTCGAACGACAGCCGGGCGAGGAGGTCGAGGCGCTCTACCACGAGCTGATCGTGAAGCCCGAGCAGGCGGTCGGCCGCTTCGAGACGCTCTATGCGGATGCCGACGCCCGGGTCGACCTGGCGCGCTGCCAGGAGTTGCTCGACGTGTTGGGCGAGCGGCTGGGGATGCTCGGCCCCGAGCTGGCGGCCCTGCGCAACGAGTATCGCCGCAGGCTTCGGATCCGTGCGCTGTGGCTCGACGACTGGTACCGGTCGGCGCGGTTCCTGGTGCCGGCGGACAGCCGCGCCGCGATCGAGGCGCTGCTGGAGGGGCGGCACGGGCGCGTCCTCGCGCTGTGGGGCGGCGGCGGGATGGGCAAGACGAGCCACCTGCGCTGGCTGATCGCGCGCCGCTGCGCCCGCGCCGGCGACGCATGCGCGCGGCTCGACTTCGACCGGCTC
>Ga0081538_10002304_pt1 | contig 18863 bp, 19 predicted proteins | sample TabmetS5T2R1_FD_71022 | JGI IMG/M metagenome (GOLD analysis project Ga0081538, IMG submission 71022) | Tabebuia heterophylla rhizosphere microbial communities from the University of Puerto Rico - S5T2R1 | ecosystem: Host-associated > Plants > Roots > Rhizosphere ... | reverse complement strand
TATCCGGACGTCGCCCTCGAGATGATCGAGCACCGCACCTTCGACGGCCGCATCCAGCTGGTCGAGTACAAGCCCCGCGTGCTCGAGCACCCGCCGCTCGGCGCCCCTGCGTGACGTCGCCCAGTCCGCCGGTCCGGACCGCCGCCAGGCCGGCGGGCGCGGAGCAACGAGCGGCGGACGTTCGCCGCGTCCAGTGCGCTACCCACGGACGTGCAGAACACTATATGTCGCGGAAGCGGGCTGCCTCCATCGCGAGCGCTCCGCCGTCATCGATCGGCGGCCGGTAGAGGTGCTCGGACTTCGGCGTGCCGAAGAAGCGTTCGATGACGCCGTTCGTCTGGGGTGATCGGACCCAGCTAGTTTCGAGCGTAGGTTTCCGCGCTCTCGAACTCGAACACCACCACCTGATCATCACCCACGACCCACGCGTCATGTCCGGGTTCAATCACGTATGCATCTCCGGGCTCGACCTCTCCTTCGGTTCCATCGTTATGCACCACTCGCAGCCGGCCAGCCACGATGGCTCCAACGTGACGTACCTGACATGATTCGGTGCCGGCCACCGGCTTCACACACTCAGACCATTTCCATCCCGGTTGAAAGGTGAATCGAGCAACCGTCGCGCCGCCCATCCGTACCACGTCAACCTTTGTCTTATCTGGCGTCCGTATCTCATCCGGCGTGTCGAATGACTTTTTGCTCACCCCTGCCATAGCGACCTCCGTTGTTTGCGCCTCGTGCTCAATGTGCCTACTGCCAGGTCCGGACGTCACCGAGCCCCTCCCATCTCTAGCACAGCAACTATTCCCGCCCGCTCACTCAGTGGCTGTGAATGCGAAGCCTGACATCGGTCCGTACAGCGACCGCTAGACAAGGCCAACGATTGTTGATCACCGGTGGAGGAATTTCATGAGGGCGTGATGGACAGCTGGACCTCGTCGCCGACCGCAGCGTCGGCAGCCCTTAGCGCCGCCTTGCTGACGCCGACGCACAGGCCGCCGCCTGCAACGAGCATCGTGCTGCCGGTAAACGGTGTTCCGTTGAGGTTGCCGCTCACTCGCATCTGCCGCCGGCCGCCGAGATCAGCGACCAAGGCTGCCGGTATGTCGACAACGGCAAGCCCGCCGGGCTTGTCATCTCGCCATTGGCGTACGCGTGCGCTGAAGGCCACCACGCCGACCAGCATCACATACGAAGCGATGCTCAGCTGGCATCCCAGGGGACGCGGTCTTCGATAAAGCGGCGCAACGACTCCAGTGATTGTTGGAACGCGCCGTGAACGATGCCGGTGAGCTGGTCGGTGCCGGTCGGGTCGAGTGGTTCGAAGGTCGTGCGCACGGTGACCGTCGCGGTGTGAGGGTCTGAGCCGGCAGTCACTTTGAAGGTTCCGCCGGAGCGCTGCACCGGTAGTGGGACGCGGACGTGATCGAACCGAAAGTGGCGTTGCTCAGCAGAGATATCGCTGATCTTCTCGCGGACCTCCTGCCCGTTGGCCATTTCGCAAATCCGTGCATTCCCGTCCATCCGGGCGGCGACGACGCCGGGCAGCCACTGCCGGGTTGCCGGCATGTCGGCTAACACGGCCCAAACTTCATCTGGTGTGGCCTTGATGTCAATCGTGTTGTTGATTGTCGGCATGTGTCAGGTTCCCTTTCCTCGGGTGGGATTTGTCTTCTAACAGTTGTGACGGCGCCCTGCTGGCAGATTCATCGTCGATCGCGGCCTAGCCTGGGCAGGTGACGACCGCGACATCCTCGGCGGCGGGCCGGGCAGACACAGAGGTGCTGTTGTTCGCGGCAATTGCCGGCGATTCTGAGGCGTTTCGGGCGCTGATTGCGCCATACCGGCGGCAGCTGCTGGTGCATTGCTACCGGATGCTCGGCAGCCTGGATGATGCCGAGGATGCGGTGCAGGAGACACTGTTGAAGGCGTGGCGCCGCCTGGCCGGCTACGAGGGCCGCTCGACATTGCGGGCCTGGCTGTACCGGATTGCCACCAACGTGTGTCTCGACGCGCTCGACCACAGTGGCAGACGGATTCTGCCCACGGCGATCCACAGCCCCGCTGACCCGCACCTGCCTCCCGACCTGGACGATGTAGAGACACCGTGGTTGCAGCCCTTCCCAGACGCCCTGCTGGAGGCCGCCGACCCCGACCCCCTCGCCGATCCGGCGACGGCCGTAGTGGGTCGCGAGCACATCGAGCTGGCATTCATCGCCGCCGTGCAATACCTGCCGGCACGACAGCGAGCCGTGCTCATGCTGCGGGAGGTGCTCAGCTTCTCGGCAGCCGAAACCGCCGACATTCTGGAGACAACGCCTGCATCGGTGAACAGCGCCCTGCAGCGGGCCCGGAGCACGCTGGATGCTCGGCCACCCGATGCCGACGCCGCACTGCCGTCGCCTGTCGAGGAGGCTGACTTGGTGGCCAGGTATGTGCAGGCGTGGCACGCTCACGACGTGCCCTCTTTGATGGCGCTGCTGCGGGAGGACGCCTCCATGGCGATGCCGCCCACTCCGTCTTGGTACCAGGGCCGCGATCACATCGGCATCTACCTGCGGCAGCTATTCGCTAGCCCGTTGGGTGGGGACCTGCGCCTGGTGCCCACCGGCGCGAACCGGCAGCCGGCATTTGCGGTCTACATACCAGCCGGAGATGGCAATGGCTATCAGCCGTTTGCCGTCAAGGTGCTCACAGTTAACCGCGGATTCATCGCTGCGATCACCGGATTCGTTTACCCGGGCATGTTCGGCAGGTTCGCCGTGCCGCAACATCTGCCCGACGCTGCTGGCAGGTGATCGGCGGTAGGCAGATTGTCTTAGGTGTGAGGTGCAACGAGCAGGAGATACCGGCATGCAACACCATCAACTGGACCCAGAAACACCGGCGGCTTCGTTCCCGTCCGACCTCACCGGACTGCCTGAGGCCAGCCGGCCCCAGCTGCTGGAGCTGGCCGACGGCGACACCCTGGAGCTGCGCGTCGGCCCGGTGGCCAAGCGGCTCGGCGATACCACTGTGCGGATGCTGGGCTACAACGGCTCCATCCCCGGTCCCACCCTTAAGGTCGCGCAGGAAAGCGAGATCGTAGTCCACGTTGAGAATCACGGTGATCTTGACACGACTATCCACTGGCACGGGCTCCGGCTGGAGAACCGCTACGACGGCGTCCCTCACGAGACCCAGGCGCCGATCCCGGTGGGTGGGGGGTTCACGTACCGCATCCAGTTCCCCGACCCAGGCCTGTACTGGTACCACCCCCACATCCGGGAGGATTACACCCAAGAGCTCGGCCTGTACGGCAACATCGTTGTAGTCCCCGCTGACCCCGACTACTGGCCGCCGGCCGACCGCGACCTGCTCCTGACTATGGACGACATTCTCATTGAGGATGGCAAGGTCGCCTCCTTCAGCCCCACCGAGACCAGCTACGCGGCCATGGGACGCTTCGGCAACCGGCTGCTGGTCGCCGGCGACTCCGACCTCTGTCTTTCCTTCCGGGCAGGCGAGGTAGCGCGGCTGTGGCTGACCAACACCGCCAACACACGAGTCTTCAACGTCACCCTGCCCGGCGCGCGGATGAAGCTGGTCGGCGGGGACAGCGGCCGGGTCGAGCAGGAGGAGTTCGTCCAACAGGTCGTGTTGGCGCCATCGGAGCGGGTCGTGGTCGACGTGCTGGTCGAGTCGCCTGGCGAGCTGGCCCTTGAGCACCACACCCCCGATCGGACCTACCGGCTCGCCGCGATCGCCGTGACCGAGGGAGCGCCGTCGGCCGCCGCCACCCGGTTCGGGCAGCTGCACCGCGCCCCGGAGCTGGAGGCCGAGCGTGACCAGCTGGACCGCTGGCTGGCCGCGCCACCGGACAAGACTCTGGCGCTGGTCGCGCAGATGGACGACCCAGCTGCTATGCCGGAGACCGCCGGGCCGGTCACCTACGCATGTCCCATGCATCCCGATATCACGAGCAAGGAGCCCGGCCGTTGCCCCAAGTGCGGTATGAAGCTGCTCGCCACCCAGGCCCCCACGCTCACCTCCTACGCATGCCCGATGCATCCGGAGGTGGTGAGCGATCAGCCGGGTCACTGCCCAAAGTGCGGCATGAAACTGCTCGCGACAGGCTCGGCGCGTGCGGCGATGGCCAATCCCGACCACACCGGCATGGACCACGCCGACATGGACCACAGCGGCATGAACCACGGCGGCGCAGAGGGCATCGAGTGGGAGGACGACATGGTCGAGGTCAACCGTCAGACCACCTCCGCCACTATGCATTGGCGGTTCCTGGACCGGACTACCGGTGCCGACAGCCCCGCCATCGACTGGCGGTTCAGGGTCGGCGACCGGGTCAAGATCCGGCTGATCAATGAGATGGCGTCCGACCATCCCATGCACCACCCGTTCCACCTGCACGGCGCCGGCCGCTTCTTGGTGCTGGCCCGCAACGGGGTCACCGAGCCCAACCTCGTTTGGAAGGACACCGTGTTGGTGCGTACGGGCCAGACCGTGGACATCTTGTTCGACGTCACCAACCCGGGCCTGTGGATGGCCCACTGCCACATCGCCGAGCACATGCAAAGCGGCATGATGTTCAGCTTCAACGTGGCCCGCCGCTGAAGGTGCACGGCGGCCGGCGACAACCCGTGCGCCACCAGCGTCATTTGCCCGGTCAAGATCAGCACTCCGAAGATCCCGGCCGCCGCACGTCTGGGTCTATTGACAACTACCCACTCCGAGGCGCATTCTCCTAATTGTGTTAGATCTCCCTAAGCGCGATAGGGTAGCCGAACGTCGTGAGGCGACCCGTGGCGAGATCCTTCAAGCCGCCTGGGAACTCGCGCAGGAGCAAGGACTGACCGCCTTCACGCTGCGTGACCTTGCCGAGAGGGTCGGCATGCGAGCGCCGTCGCTCTACACCCACTTTGCGTCGAAGCACGCGATCTATGACGCAATGTTCGGTCAAGCTTGGAGCGAGTTCGAGCAGGTCGCCCTGGCAGAATTCCCAGAACTCCCCCAGGCTCCGCGAGCGGCGCTCCGCCGATTTGCGCGGGTGTTCTTCGACTTCGCGGTCGCCAATCCTGTACGCCACCAGCTCATGAACCAGCGCACGATTCCCGGTTTCGAGCCCAGCGCGGATTCCTACGCGCCCTCCGTGCGGGTATGGGAACTGGGAGAACAAGTCGCCCGCAGCCTGGGTCTGACCGATCAGTCCGACAACGACATCTGGGACGCGATGATCGTCGGCATGATCAACCAGCAGCTGGCCAACGACCCCGGCGGCACGCGGTGGTCGGCGGTACTGGACCGCGCGACCGAGATCTGGGCCGACGGCGTCGGCCTTCCCCCTGACCCGCCGGCGCGCAACCGGCGGACTAATCAAACCAATGGCCCGCGTCGTCGGACCTCGGCGACGAGGAGCAGATCATGATCATCACCACAACGACCTGGCCAGGTTCTAGCGTTGTCCGGCCCGGGATCGAGCGGCCGACCGCGATGCGGCTGGCTGAGACGGAGTACCAGCGGGTCACCGACACTGTGGACGCGCTTCAACCTGAGGACTGGACTCGGCCCACCGACTGCCCGGAGTGGGACGTACGGCAGCTGATCGCACACATCGTCGGCCAGGCGAATCTCTTCTCCACGCCCTTGGAGTTGGCGCGCCAAGTCCGGGCGGCGAAGGGCCGACAACAGCCCGGCCAGCCGGATGTCGACGCTCTGACCGCGCTTCAAGTCGAGCAGCGCCAGCACCTCGGGCCGGAGGACCTGCGCGCTGAGTTGCATCGCGCCGGTCCCCGCGGCGTCAGCGGTCGCCGCCGGGTTCCCGGCTTCGTACGCCGCAGGCGAGCGCCGGGAACGGAGGTCGTCAACGGTGTACCGGAAAAATGGTCCATCGGTTATGTCACCGATGTGATCGGCACTCGCGATATGTGGATGCACCGCCTGGACCTCGCTCGGGCGACGGGCCGAGACCCGGTGCTCACCGCCGACCACGACGGCGTCATCGTCGCAGACATCGTGGCCGAGTGGGCTCGCCGCCACGGCCACCCTTACCGACTCGAACTCATCGGCCCTGCCGAGGGGAGCTGGAGCTCCGGCGCGGGCGGTGAAGAGATCGTGATGGATGCCGCTGACTTCTGCAGGATCGTCTCTGGACGTCCGGGTGCCGACAGCCGCCAACCTCGGGGCCTGCTTACCACCCAGGTCCCCTTCTGAGCACAAGGAGTGCTGAGAAATGAACACATCGCTAGATGAGATCGCTTCGCGGATTTACCGGGTTTCGGTCTATATCCCCGAGGCGGACTTTATGTTCAACCAGTTCCTGGTTGATGGTGATGAGCCGCTGCTGTTTCACACCGGGCCGCGCCGACTGTTCCCGATCGTGTCGCAGGCCATCAACCAGATACGGCCGGTCGAGGAATTGCGCTGGATAACCTTCGGCCACCTAGAGGCCGATGAGTGCGGCGCGATGAACCTGTTCTTGGCCGCGGCTCCGCACGCGCAGATCGCGCATGGACGGCTGGGGTGTGAGGTCAATATCGATGATCTCGCCGACCGCCCGCCGCGGCCCCTGGATGAGGGGGAGGTGATCGATATCGGCGCCCATCGGCTGCGCTACCTTGCCACACCACACGTGCCGCACGCCTGGGATGCCGGCGTCTACTTCGACGAGACCACCGGCACCCTGCTGTGTGGCGACCTGTTTACCGCGGTAGGCAAGAGCAAGGCACTGGTTAACAGCGAGTTGGTCGGCCCGGCCCTGCTTGCCGAGGACATGTTCGCAGCCACCTGCCTGACCCCACAAACCGGTGCCACGATGCGTCGCCTCGCCGAGCTGGCGCCAACTACCCTGGCGCTGATGCACGGCCCCTCATACGCCGGGGACGGGGCCATCCAATTGCGCGGCCTCGCCGACGCCTACGACGACCGGCTCCACATCGAGGGCGAACAGCTCCGCCCTCCCGTACAACGTCCCGGAGCAGACAAGATCATCTAACCGGCCCCACGACGTAAGCCCGGCCCACCGCGTGTCATGGAGTTTCGATTGTCAGCTCGAAGTTTTTCCCGTCGATCTTGACCTGGCCTGAAGCACGCCGGTAATCGTCGGTCCCTCCGATGATCGCGACCGTATTCACCAGGCTGGACAATTTGAGGAGCCCTCGGGTCTGCAGTTGACCGCCATTCGGGAAGGGCGTGCCTGGGATTCCCGGCAAGATGTATCCAGCCTCACATAGCCAGAAATCCGGCCTGCGAACACGGAGATAGAAACCTGAGTGTTGGCCTCTGAGGCTGGGATCACCGTTGATTTCGGTGATGTCGTCGCTGGAGGCGATCATGTTGCCCAGTTGGTTGTTCTGTGTGGTGACAGCCTTCTCCTCAACTGTTTTAACTCTCAAATTGATGATTGTCGTCGGCATATCTGTTTCCCTGGCTCAGGTTGCTCAGCCCTGAGTGGCCGGGTTTCTCTCGCACCACCAACGATCGCCACGACGTCGACCGCCCGCATCCGATTTGCCGTACTGGGCGGGATCGAGATATTGCATACCTTATTAGAACACTTTTACGATTCTCGGCGCAACGAACGCGGCAAGAAGCCTGGATAAAGTCCTCGGCCTGGCCACTTCCGAGTCGGGCCCCTAGCACGGGCTAACCGGCGGACCTCAATCATGGACGGATGACCGCCCTCGCACGACAGCCCTGGCTCCCCGACCACAGCGCGTCCTATGTGCACTCCATTGCAACGGGCACGGCAAACGCGACTGGCCCGTCGGTGCTCGGTGAACTGGAACGGCTCGTCGCGCTGAACCACCAAATCCACGACCGTGACTGCATCAATCTCAACCCCGCAACGAACATCATGAACCCGCGCGCCGAGGTGATGCTCTCGGCCGGCCTCGGATCCAGGCCCTCCCTGGGCCACCCCGGGGCCAAGTATGAGATGGGTCTGGAGGCCATCGAGCAGATCGAGGTGATCGCCGCAGAGCTGGCCGCTGAAGTGTTTGGCGCACGGTACGCCGAGGTCCGCGTGCCGTCGGGAGCGATCGCCAACCTGTACGGGTTCGTGGCGACCTGCCAGCCTGGCGACACCATCATCGCTCCCCCACCCAGCATTGGCGGCCACGTCACCCACCACGCCGGCGGCTCCGCAGGGATGTACCGCCTGAACACCGTTCCGGCACCAGTTGACCGCGACAAGTTCACTGTCGAAGTTGAAGCTCTGCGCGACCTAGCCCGGGACCTGAGACCGAAGGTGATCACCATCGGGGCGAGCATCAACCTCTACCCACATCCCGTTTCTAAGCTCCGCGAGATCGCTGACGAGGTTGGCGCCGTACTGCTCTTCGACGCCGCCCACGTATGCGGTCTGATCGCGGGAGGCGCCTGGCCGAACCCGCTAGAGCAGGGCGCGCACATCATGACCATGAGCACCTACAAGAGCCTCGGCGGCCCCCCAGGCGGACTGATCGTTACCAACGAGGCCGACCTCGCCGAGCGACTCGACACCATCGCCTACCCCGGATTCACCGCGAATTTCGACGCTGGCAAGACAGCGGCCCTGGCCGTCACCATGCTCGACTGGAAGGCCGCCGGCAAGGATTACGCCGCCACAATGGTCCAGACCGCCGCCGAGCTCGCCTCAGAACTCAGGACTAGAGGTCTACCTGTCTTCGAGGGCCCCGATGGTCCTACCCGCTCACACCAGTTCGCCCTCGAGGCACACCGATGGGGAGGAGGTCAGCACGCTGCCAAGCTGCTGCGGCAGGCCAACCTATTGGCCTGTGGCATCGGCCTGCCGACCACACCTGTCCCCGACGACGTCAACGGACTACGCATCGGTACTCCCGAGCTGGCCCGGCTAGGCATGGGACCACCCGACATGCGCGACCTCGCGTCACTGATCGCCGACGGCCTGGACCCGAACTGTGACCACCGTGCACTCGCATCCCGCGTTACGGAGTGGCGCGCCCAGTTCTCGGGCGTGCACTTCACCGCTTGACGTCTCGGTGAGGCTGCAGCGTGCTGTCGACCAAGTCAGGCCGGAGCGCTGGCTTGGCGCGACTTGGCTTGAGCTTCGGAGGCGGCCAGGAGTGAGGACGCTAACGGGGTACGGCGGTAGAGCACACCGCGGCCGGCCCGCCAGGAGATCAGTAGGCCGTTGCCGCGGAGCACGGTGAGGTGCTCACTAACTGTGCTAGGACTTTGATGCAGGTCGCGAGCGACCTGGGTGGTGGTCATAGGCGCATCGAGTCTGCGTAGAATCGCGGCCCGAGTGCGGCCGATCAGGGAGTCGAGGTCTCCCATCGCGTTGGCTGTCGATGGCAAGCCTTCCCACACGCGGCCTACGCCGCGAGCAGCGTAGTTAAGGCTGAACTCGTCTGGCGCCTCGTGGCCGATGATCAGGTTGGGCCAGACAAACACCGACGGCAACAGTGTGATCTGTGTGCCTTGGTAGCTGGCGTCGCGGTGCTGCGGTTTGTCGATCTTCAGGACCCTGTCGACCAAGGTGATCTCGGGGTGCAGGTCGGCGAACATGCTGAAGATCCCGTCGGTGAACGCCTTGGCGCCCCGGTAGGCGACATCGTCATCGAGGACGCTGCGAATTCGCTGCCAGTAAGGTGCGATCGCGACTTGCCAGTAGTCGAAGATCAAGTCGCTGACCCGCCCGGGGAGTGCCTCTTCATCCGCCAGCAGCCGCTCTAGGTTCGGCGGCACCGCGCGATCCTGCCAGGTGCCGCGCAGGTCGTCACGGATCTGTCCACCCGGCAACCGTGACATCGCGTCGAGCTGCTGCTCGAGGGTAATCGCCGGGTTGTAGGACCAGGCGAACAGGAAGTCCGGCGCCCACCGGCCCGGCGGCGCCAGGGCCTGAACCAGATCGAAATCGAGGCTCCGAAGGCGTCCGCGGACGTCTCGAAGCCACGGCAGCATCACGTATGCGTGTCGACCCTCCCCCAGCAGACGCAAGCTGGAGGCAACCTCGGCCAGCGGGGAGTAGGCGAACCGAGTCTTGCCGAGTGCGTCGACGCTGAGTTGGAACTCGATCATTACCTTTGCAGCCTACGGCCGGGTCGGTAAGCGGACGGAACCATTCGGCTGGGGCCGAACGCGAGGCCGACCTCAGCGGGCCTAGTGACTCCGTGGCAGCCGCCCTTGGGTTCGGCTCAGCCCGAATCGTTGCAACGTGAAGCGCTGAAAAAAGACGCTGTTGCAGTGCGAGATGACGTCACCGCGCCCAACGAGCTGCATACAGGCCACCTAGCAAACCGACATACACGCAAGGAAACAAACCCTTATGACACAGGTAACAACTCGTCACCATAACCGCGCAAAGTCTGGTGATCATGCCAGCAACCGGCGGCCAGTGTTGATCTTCGTTGGCGTGCTGATAGCGATCGTGCTGGCTTTCTACGCGATACGGATCGCCACCGACGCCCCGTTCCTGATCTCCGGCGTCGACCCCGAGCCAGAGGACTTCGAGAGCCGGTACGTCGCACATCCATGGTTGGCGTATCTGCACATGACTCCTGGAGTGCTGTACCTGCTCGGCGCCCCGCTGCAGCTGTCGCAGCGCATTCGTATCAAGCACTACACACTGCACCGGCGACTCGGACGTGTCCTCCTAACTGCAGCGCTGGTCAGCGTGCTGTTCGCGTTTCTGTTCGGACTTCGTTTCCCGTGGGGCGGCAGCGTCGAGGCAGTGGCTACTGCCGTCTTCGGCTGCTGGTTTCTGACCTGCCTACTGCTCGCCTTCCGCGCAATCCGCCGCGACGATGTGGTCAACCATCGACGCTGGATGATCCGTGCCTTCGCGGCCGGTATCGCGGTCGGCACTATCCGCATCTGGATCGGCATACTTCTTGGATCCGGGCTACTCAACTTCCCTGACAGCTTCGCCGCGGCGTTTTGGATTGGCTTTGGCCTGCACGTGCTCGCGGGCGAATGGTGGGTCCGCACGACTCCCGCCAAGAGTGGATAGCCAAGGTGTACTACCAGCCACCCAAGTTGGAGTCGCCTCAACTCCTTATTGGCGGCACACCACGATGACACGCGTTGATGAGGCCGACGATGGACCGGCCTGATCGCCATCCTGGTGACACCATGCCCGGCATGCACGCTGAGCCTGTCGAAGCGCGCTTGCGGTGGTCCTCCACTGACCCAGGACACATCGGGCTCGAACAAACCGGAATCCCTGCCGCCCTGCGCGCTCGGATTCTCGCGACTGAGCACTGGAGTTTGCTGGCGACCCGCAGTATGACGTGGAGCGAGATCTTCAGCCGGACCGGCATCTTCCTCACCGTTCTCTCGGCAATCGTGGTGGCGCTTTCCCTAGTGGCGCAGGGAACTGGCCTCGGGCAGACGTTTCGCGTCTTCGCTCTCCTGCTGCTCCCGATCGGGCTCCTTATCGGCCTGGGTACCTACATCCGGCTGGTCGAGGCCGATATCGAGGACGTCTGGCTCGTCACGGGAATGAACCGAATCCGCCAGGCTTACATACAGCTGGCACCGGACCTCGATCAATACTTCGTCACAAGTCATCACGACGATGAGGCCGGCATACTCCAGACCTACAGCTTTCGCCATCAGCTGGGCGTGCTGCATCTACTTTCTGGATCGCCGGTGATCGTCGGGATAATTGATGCCCTCCTCTGCGGTGTCGTGGCCGCCGTAGCGACCCAGACCCTAGGCGGAGTGGTCGCCTTACAGTGGTAATCGGATTCTTGGTTGTTCTCGCGTCCGGAATGGTGCTCGCTGCTCTCAGTCACCGAAGGCTTGCGCAGCTTCGGCGCGACCTGCGGCCTCGGTTCCCGAGCTGAGTCGCCGGACGGCGTGGAGCGGGGATCCTCGGGCGACCCTGTTGGTCAGGCTTTGCTGCGAATCAGGGCCGCCAGCCCGTCCAAGATCAGATTGAGGCCGAATTGGAAGTCCTCCTGAAGATCGGTCTCAGGATCGGCTGACGGCGGCTCGAAGACCCCGGCATCTACCGCAGCAGTCAGCATTGGATATCGACCCTCGTCAACCAGTCGAGCGAGGAGTTGACCGTATGGCAGCGGTAGCCCAAACGACGCATCAGCACCTTCCAGGCTGTTAGCAATCGCAGCATGCCCCCTGGCGTACTCCATCAAGGTCAGCACGATTCCCATCTTCTCCGCATTGGTTAATGGCGTGGCCTGCTGGATAAGCAGTCCGCGCTCCAGCCAGTCAAGTTGGCCTGGCTCGAGTGGCGGCCTGGTCAGCGGCAGCTGGAGGATCCACGGATGCCGGCGATAAATTGCCATTAGATCGGTAAGCCACGCCGTGAGCCCTGCTCGCCAATCGTTCGTCACCGCAGCGCCTAGCTCCCCTGCCGCGGCGTCAATCATGAAGTCGTAAAGCTCCTCCTTACTGGCAACATGCCGATACAACGACATGGGAGCACTACCAAGGCGGTCGGCCAGCCGGGCCATGGATAAAGCGGAGAGCCCCTCGGTGTCGGCAATTTCGATCGCCGCACTGACGATTCGGTCCAGGCTCAGACTTGTTCGGCGCTCTTTCGCTGGTGCGCCACGACTCCAGAGCCGTCGCAGGCTTTCCGGCAGCTCGATCTCTGCAGTCATATCGTCCACGTTGCCTATCCTAGGAAATGCGTATATGGTACGCTACTGCGTATGACGTACGCAGAACTGGGACCGGATACAGCAGACCAGACCAACAAGACTTCGGTCCGCTGGTGGCGGCGACCGTGGATAGTGCCGCTGGCATTCTTGATCGTTGCCTTCTTGACGTTCTCGTTGCCGCCATATCTGAGTCTGGATCCCAGCCGGTCCCGGGTGCCGGCACCATCGGACTTCCCGCTGTACTACCCGTTGCTGGTTCTCCACGTCCTCTGTGGGTCCATCGCGCTTTGCTGCGTCGTATTCCAGATCTGGCCCTGGTTCCGCAACCATCACTGGACGGCTCATCGCAGGATCGGCCGGACGTACGTGTTGGCCGGAGTGTTGCCTGGCGGACTGGCCGGCCTAATCCTCGCGGCCAACACACCGTTCGGGCCTGTGATCAAGGTCAGCAGCCTCCTGATGGCCCTGCTATGGCTGGGCACGACTGTCACGGGCTTCGTGATGGCTCGGTGTGGCAGATTTGTCGAGCACCGACGGTGGATGATCCGAAGCTTCGCGCTGACCTGCTCGATCATTCTCAACCGGTTCGTGGCTGTCACCGTCTTCCTTGTATTGGAGCCGCAACAGAAAACGACATTCGCCGGCAATGAAACCTGGTTCGTCCAGGTCACCGCGGGCATCACCGGCTGGTTGTCCTGGACTCTGACGCTGCTGCTGGCCGAATGGTGGCTGGAGCGAAGACCCTATCCCGCTGACCGCGACACGTCCCACCTTGTCAGTGTCTCGACGGGCAAGGGCGGATGAAGCGCGTGGAGGCAGATGAGCGTCCGCGCCGAGGATGGGGAGGGACCGCCCGGCATGCTGTCGTCAATCTGTCCGAGACTTGGCGGGAGTTTCGATGCGTGGCTCAGTGATCTGCAGCCAAAACGCCGGGGACAGTCGGACAGTCGGCAGGCGCGTGTCGTCTGGGTGCACTACTAGCACCGCATTGTCTAGCACCTGGTAGCTGCCCTCGTAGGCAGTCTCGGCTTGATCTGCCGTAATCACGCTGAACTGCACGGCAGCAGCTTAAAAGTACGAAATCCCTTGAGCTGCGGACTTTGGCATCCCCATCCGAAGGGACTAGCAACTAGTAGCCGGGGTATGCGGAGGCCGACAGGCTCGATACGGAAAGATGTCGACCGGAGGTGGTTGTGATGTACGAAGAGCCGTATGAACTGGGTCCGGCGGCTGATGGCTACCCAGTCCGGATCCGTGCCCGCGGCAGATCCGTACTAACCACCCCAATGCTCAATCGCGGCACTGCGTTCACGCATGAGCAGCGCCAGTTGTTGGGGTTGCAGGGCTTGTTGCCTAGCGGGGTCTCCACGTTGGAGGGGCAGCTGCGGCGGGTGTACGCCCAGTACCGCCGCCAACCTGATGATCTTGCCAAGAACGTGTTCCTGGCTAACATGCGAGACCGCAATGAGGTGCTGTTCTACCGGGTGCTGACCGAGCACCTGCAGGAAATGCTGCCGATCGTCTACACCCCCACAGTTGGCAAAGCGATCGAACGCTACAGCCACGAGTACCGCCGCCCGCGCGGTGTGTTTCTCGACGTCAACCACCCCGAGAACGTGGAAGAGTCGCTGCGCAACTACGGCCTCGATGGTGACGATGTGGACTTGCTGGTGGCCACCGACTCCGAAGGCATCCTCGGCATCGGTGACCAGGGGGTCGGCGGCATCGATATCTCCATCGGGAAGTTGGCCGTCTACATCGCTGCCGCGGGTCTGCACCCGCGACGAGTGATCCCAGTGGTGTTAGACATGGGGACCGACAACCTGCGCCTACTGAACGACGAGATGTATATCGGCAACCAGCACGCCCGGGTGCGGGACCAGCGCTACGACGATCTGATCGATGCCTACGTCACGGCGACAAGCAAGCTGTTCCCGCATGCCATGTTGCACTGGGAGGATTTCGGCGCCACCAACGCCCGCCGCATCCTGAACAAGTACGCCGACCAGGTGTGCACCTTCAATGACGACATGCAAGGCACCGCGGCGGTGGTGTTGGCCGCCGCGTTCGCAGGAGTCAACGCCGCTGGCAGCCGGATGCGCGACCAGCGGGTGGTGATCCATGGTGCGGGCACCGCCGGCATCGGCATCGCGGACATGATGCGCGACGTCATGATCCGGGAGGGACTCTCCGAGCAGGAAGCCACCAGGAGGTTCTGGACCCTGGGCAGCCGAGGACTGATTACCGAGGACTATCCAAGGTTGTTGGACTTCCAGGAGCCGTACGCCCGTCCGACGGCCGAGGCCGCAACCTGGCAGCGACAGGCCAACGACCGGGTCACTCTCACCGATGTGGTCACGAATGCGAACCCGACGATGCTCATCGGCACCTCCACCCAGTCCGGCGCCTTTAACGAGACCATCGTGCGGCACATGGCATCCACGGTGGATCGACCCATCATCATGCCGCTGTCCAACCCAACCTCGAAAGCCGAGGCGCTCCCAGAAGACCTCATGAAATGGACCGATGGACGGGCGCTGGTGGCCACCGGCAGCCCATTTCCGCCAGTTAGCCATGACGGGCGGACCTTTTCTATCGCCCAAGCCAACAACGCGCTGGTCTTCCCGGGACTCGGTCTCGGCGTCGCGGTCGTCCGTGCCCGACGAATCACCGACGAAATGATCGCAGCGGCTGCAGACGCCGTTGCGGCAATCGCCGACCCGACCGGCCCAGGTGCGGCGTTGCTGCCACCAGTGACCGACCTGCGAACGGTCTCAGCCGCCGTCGCTATCGCGGTAGCCCAGGCCGCCGACAAACAAGGCCTGGCCGAGCAGCCACTTAGCGACCCCGTGAAACAGATCCACCAAGCCATGTGGCGGCCGGAGTATCCACCAATCGAACTGATCTAGGAGCACACCATGGTTGTTCTCCATACCGTCATCGCGATCGTGCTGGCCGTCGCTCTGATCATCTGGCTTAAGGTCGACCCGGTTATCTCGCTGCTCCTTGCCTCGCTCTACCTCGGCATAGCTTCCGGCGTCGGCTTCGTCGGGACGATTGAGGCGATCGCCGTGGGCTTCGGCGAAATCATGGCGGAAGTAGGGCTGCTGATCGGGTTCGGTGTCTTGATCGGAGCGTTTCTGCACTCCGCGGGAGCGTTCCACAGGCTGCTGGATGTGTTCGTCCGCGTGATCGGCGCCACCCGACTGCCGTACGCCCTCTCCCTATTGCATTCCACAATCCTGCCGTCGATCTACGTGGACGTGCAGGTCGTGCTGGCCTCGCCAGTAGCCCGCTCGGCCGCGCCGTACATCGAGCGCAACGGACTGCCGCTGATGGCCTCCGCTCTTGGCGCCGGCATCTTCGCCGGCTACGTGTTCGTCATACCTGGTCTGGCCGCCATCTCCATCGCCGGTTTGCTCGGCGTACCTCTCGGCAGATGGCTGCTCTTCGGGATCGTTATCGGTCCCGTCACTGCGATCGTCACCAGCATCATCATGCGCCTATTACTGCGCGGCCGCCTCTGGAAACCGGAGTCGGATGAAGATGTCGACGAGGCGATGGCTGAGCAAGAGGCCCACGAGATGGCTGTCGTCCGTGCCGAGGCCGGTGCTGTTGGCGGCGAGCCGCGTACCGCCGACGCCGAGACGGGTACCACCGGCGCCAAGCCAGGTACCGCCGATGTGGGTGCCACCGGCGCCGAGGTGCGTCACGCCCATCTGGGTGCCCCCGAGGCGGCCCGATCGCTGCCGCTAATCGTGTTGCTGCTACCGATACTGGTGCCGTTGGTCATGATCGCCTTCGGCGCCTTCGCCGAGCTGTTCGACTTCTCCAACTCCTTCATCGAGTTCCTTGGCAACGCGAACCTTGCGCTCTTCGTGGGTCTGTTGGGTGCCTACCTGATCTTCCGCGCCACAGCAGGGCTGGAAAGCACCCGCGAGACCATGGACGAGGGATTCCATACCACTGGCGAGATCCTGCTGATCACTGGCGTCGGCGGCTCGCTGGGCGCGGTGATCGGCGAGACAAACCTGGACGAGGTGCTTGGCGGCCTCTTTTCGGCCGATGTCGGCGCACCCGTAATAGCGACCATCCTGCTGGCGTGGTTCATCGCAGCAGTGCTGCACCTGGCGATCGGATCGGTGTCGGTCGCCGCCATCACTGCGGCCGGCATCATTGCGCCGATCCTCGGCTCCCTCAATGTGGCTCCCGTTGTTGTCGGACTTGCCATCGCCTCAGGCGCACTGTTCGCGCTTCAGGTCAACAGCAACTTCTTCTGGATGTTCAAGGCTTTGCTCGGCCTGTCCACCAAGGGCAGCCTCAAGACCCTGACTGTGGCGACGTCCGTCGCCTCAGTGGTGTCGCTGCCAATGGTGATCGTCGCGTCGCTGATTGCCTGAACCTGTCGAATGGGACGCCTGACCCGATGACCGAGAATCGGCCGCATGGAGTTGGTCTGCGACGTGCTCGTTGTCGGAGGGGGCTGTGGCGGCGTGCCAGCCGCATTGGCGGCCAGCGACCTCGGCCGACAGGTCATCCTGACCGAAGCCGGGAGCTGGGTTGGTGGCCAGCTCACCAGTCAGGCCGTTCCGCCTGATGAGCATCCCTGGGTGGAAAGTACGGGAATCACAGCGCGGTACCGGCAGCTGCGGGAAGCGGTACGAATCCGGTACAAGCAGACGAGGCGGCTTACCGAGACGGCCAGGCGAGACCCGCACTTCAATCCAGGCGCAGCTTGGGTGAGCAATCTCAGCGCCGAGCCGCGGGTCTTTCGCAAGGTCCTTGACGACATGTTGCGGTCGACTCAGGCTAATGGCTCCCTCCGTTGCTTGATGCGCCATCGACCAATCGACGTGGCGACGGAAGGCGATCAGATCACAGCAGTCGGCTTTCAGGATCTACAAACCGGTGATCAGCTGACGATCAAGCCACATTACGTTCTCGAGGCTACTGAGGAAGGCGACTTGCTGCCTCTGGCGCGATGTGAGTCAGTGGTGGGTGCTGAATCCGCCGCGACTACCGGTGAGCCACACGCGTTGCCTGGGCCGCCTGATCCGCTGGACCAGCAGGCGATCACCTGGTGCGCCGCTTTGGAATGGCGCCCGGGTGAGAACCACACCGTTGACCGCCCGCAGGGCTACGAGTTCTGGCAGAGCTATCAGGCCGATTTCTGGCCGGGACCTCAATTGGGCTGGCAGACCCAAGAGCCAGAGACGGGCAGACCACTGAGCCGACCGCTGTTCTCGGGTACCGGTGACCAGGACCTGTGGACCTTTCGCCGCATCCGGTACGGCGGTCATTACACCGACGACGTATCAGATGTGACGCTGCTCAACTGGCCGCAGGTCGACTATTGGCTCTCTCCACTTATCGCTGCACGGCGAGCGTCGGTCCCGCGAGCCGTGCCCCTCAACTCCGTCACTGGACCCGAACGAGCGGCATCGCTGGCGAAGGCCCGCGAACTGACGTTGTGTTTTGTGCATTGGCTGCAGACCGACGCACCGCGTCCGGATGGCGGCACTGGCTATCCCGGCCTGCGGCTGTGTCCAGAGGTACTCGATACTCCAGACGGCCTTGCCGCAGCCGCGTACGTTCGCGAAAGCCGCCGAATCGCGGCCGAGTTCACGGTCTTGGAAACTCATGTCGGCGTGGAGGCCCGTCCGGGCGCCAAGAGGGCGGAGGCCTTCCCGGACAGCGTGGGAGTCGGCTGCTACCGAATCGATTTGCATCCGAGCACCGCAGGACGTGGATATCTCGACATCGCGACTTATCCCTTCCAGATCCCGTTGGGAGCGCTGATTCCGGAGCGATTGGAGAACCTCCTGGCAGCCGGCAAATGCCTAGGCGTCACCCACATAACGAATGGCTGCTATCGACTCCACCCTGTGGAATGGAACGTTGGCGAGGCTGCTGGCGCCCTCGCCGCCTTCTGTCTAGATCGTCGTCTCAGTCCGCGAGCTGTGCGAAACTCCCCCGCCGTACTCGCTGACTTCCAGCACCTACTCATTTCGCTCGGGGTCCAGCTGCAGTGGCCGACTGACCTCCAAACCAAAGTGCGCTGACTGCTTGAACATTCGACCTAACTCAACGCGCGTCTTAGCGCTGAGGTGTTGTCCGGATTGGTCTGGTGTTGTCCGTTGCCTTTTGACACGTCCGGATGGACAGACGATGTCGGCGGCGAACCATATATTGAATGCGTGTTCGAAAATGATCTGGTTGAGTTGGATGCGGCCGCCACCCTGGCTGCCGCGGAGGCCAACGAACATACCCTGATCA
>Ga0081538_10002302_pt1 | contig 18875 bp, 11 predicted proteins | sample TabmetS5T2R1_FD_71022 | JGI IMG/M metagenome (GOLD analysis project Ga0081538, IMG submission 71022) | Tabebuia heterophylla rhizosphere microbial communities from the University of Puerto Rico - S5T2R1 | ecosystem: Host-associated > Plants > Roots > Rhizosphere ... | reverse complement strand
GTGGAGCAGGCGCTGGCCGACCTGGCGGCCGGCTGATGGGCGCCACGGCGATCAGCGAGGAGGAACCAGCGATGCTGTTGCGTCCAGTTGTGCGAAACGGCCGTCCCGGCCTGATCGGCAGGATGGCGGGGGCGACGGTCGTGGTTGGCTTGTCGCGCCGTCAGCAGGCCAAAGCCCAGCAGGCGGCCGGGCAGCCTGCGGTCGGGGCCGATCCGATCGCCCAGCTGCAGGAGCTGGCGGCGCTCAAGGAGCAGGGCGTCCTCACCGAGGAGGAGTTCACCGCCCAGAAGGCCCGCCTCCTGGGGCATGACACCGGGGCATGACCTACCGACCAGGCTCTCCTGGGTCAGTGCTGAGGTGGGCGGCCCAGAGGTCTTCCACCGGCCACCGGCTGGCCCACTGGGCGGTAGCGATGCCGTAGTACTGGCGGGTCTGTGCGTCCGCCGGGGCGTACAGCTCGTGGAGGGCGTCGACGACGAACCCGTTGGCGCCCAGCACCCGGATCCACTCGCCGTGGCTGGGGTGGAACTCGACCCCGCCGCCCGGCCATTCGACCCGGTGCAGGCCCCGTTGCGGCCGCACGAGGCGCTTCTGCGCGAAGCCTTCCTCCGCTGGCACGCAGAGGGTGGCCAGGACGCTGTTGGTCAGAAACACCAGCCGCCCGCCAGGGCGCAGCAGCCGGGCGGCCTCGGTGACCCAGTGATCCGGATCACGCCAGACTCTGGCCCCGTACCTGCTGACCACCAGATCGAAGCTCTCATCGACCATACGGGGCCACGGAAGGCCCAGTCGAGTCACAGGCCAGCTGTCCGGAATCAGCGTCGTTTCCGCGACAGCCGGCCGCTCCCCCGCCGCCAAGCTGGAGCGCGCGTCCAGAACTCCTGTCCGAAATCAATGTCTCGCAGCCGATGGATCAACAAGGTTCGCGACCGTCGTCGCTATGGGACATCGACTCCGCTACGCTGGCGTCCGCCGACCAGTTCAGGCACGCGAACTGAGCGCTTAACTGAACGCCAACTGAGCACTTAACTTCGACCCTTACGGTCGGGCGCGAGCTGGGAAAACGAGCTTCCGCACAGCGGTTCCTTGGTGGTTTGCTGACACGGAAGAGGACGGAGGTTCAACTCCTCCCGCGCCCACCGTACCTCCTGTGACCAGGCCTTTTGTACTCCGGCTCGTCGCCATGGTGGACGGGGATTGCGGGCGAGGAGGGCCCAGCGTCAGGAGAACAATTAGCTGCTCAACTGAAGGCGTTCACTTCGGCGGAGAAGCATGCTGTAGTAGCCGCATGATCCCGGCGCTCGTGCCTGTTCACACCATCGCGCAGTACCCACCAACCAGACGATCCCACAGAACGCCGGGCCCCTGGCCCTGACCCTGGGGCGGTGGACTACCAGAGCAGAGCGCTCCAGTCGGCGAGCCGGCTCCGGCCATCCCGGTGGTTGCAGCGAAGATCCTTCGTCCCAGGGTCAAGGGCTGCCTGCGGTAGTCGCTAGCCGGTCCGCTGAATGATGGCGCGCATCTGCTCGGCGTCGAACGCTGCATGGTCGTGGTGCGGATGTTGCCGGCGGCGACGGTCTGCAGCAGCACCGCGGTGGCCGTCTCATCGTCGGGAACTCGGTCACCACCAGCACGTCGTACTGGCCAAGGGTCCACAGCTGCTGGCGCACCTGGCCGCCGTTCTGCTCGACCCGGCTGCGGAAGTCCTCGGCCCGGCCGACGGTGTCACGGAAGGTCTTGATGCCTTGGTCGGTAACGTTGAGGAGGTGCACGAAGATGGGTATGGACCGGCTCCTTTCCTGTGCGGGACGGAACTCCCCGACGCCGGCGTCCTGTCTTCGCTAGCCGGGAATGACCCGGCCAAGTCAACGTCTGCCCGAGTCAGGGCTCCGGCGTTCTTGCGTGATGTCCGCTTCATCCGATGGTGATCCCGAGGGTGGCGAGGGGGCGGGCGGGGTCGCGGGCGTGGTGGCGCAGGGCGGCGGCGAGGTTGACCGGCCCGGCGCGGCTGAGCGCGCCGATGGCGAGGTTGCAACCTCGCGATCGGGCTGCTCCGACTGGCCGGTCACACCCAGATCGCCCCCACGCTGCGCTGGGTCAACCGGAATCCCGCCCGCGCCCTGGCGTTCCTCATTCGAGAGCACAAGATGGCCCAAACCTGCGGCCCCGTGAGAGGTTCCCGCTGGGGCGTCACCAAGGAACCTGAACCCAGCCAGCCCCGGGGCGCCCAGGCAGGTTCGCCGCGTGCGGTCCGAGGAGGAGCGGGATGATCGCCCAGAATGAAGAGGTCGCACACCGTCGTGCCACCGCGGTGGTCACGATCGCCGCGGGCGTGACGTCACTGGCGAGCCTGGTCGTCGGCCTGTCGGGTGCCGGCTTCGACGTCGAGGCCGTCAGCGAGTCGGCCACCTTCATCGCCCTGGGGACCGACGCGGTTGCGCCGGTGCGGTGGGGCCTGTGGCTGTCGATGTTCGGCAGTTACCTGCTGCTGGTTCCCGTCGCCCTGCTGCTGCTGCGCCGGCTGCGTCAGGACGACCCCGTGGTTGCGGACCTGGCAACGGTTGCCGCGGGCTTCTACATCCTGCTCGGCGCGGCGGGTGCCAGCGTGCTCGCATCGACCCTGCCTGACCTCATCCAGCGGTACGCCGGCGCCGGTGCAGCAGTGAGGGCCGGGCTGCTCAGCGACTTCGACCTGGCGCGGCGCATCGCCGAGGACGGCCTGCAGGGTGTGGTCCAGAACGTCGCGGGTGCGGCCTGGTTCCTGGGGGTGGGATCGCTGCTGGGTCGTCATCGACCCGTGCTCGGCGCGGCGGCCGTTGCGGTCGGGGCGTTCCTGGTGGTCAACGCCGCCGGGATCATGGTCGATGTCGAGGCGTTGCGGTTCATCGGGCTGACCGGCACCGTCCTGCTGGCACCCGCCTGGGCGATCGGCATGGGCGCCTGGCTGTTGCGATCACCCTGAACGGACCCGCGGGCGACGTGCAGGTCGGCCGGCGCGAGACTTGGTGCGTCCGGCGCCGCTCCCGAGTTGCCTTGCGTGCCGACCAGTCCGTGCGGCCGTCAGGGTCTCCTCGCGCACCTGTGGTGGAGCCACGGCGCGGTCGAGGAGTTGGCGTAGCGCGTCCTCGTCGTCGATCACCGGGCCCGTGGCGAGGCGCCGAGCAGGTCGAGCTGGCGACCCTGGCGTGGGTGCAATGGTGGAATCAGCGCCGGCTGCACGGCGCGATCGGCGACATCCCCCCTGCAGGACACGAAGCCATCTACTACTGTCAGCAGCAGGAATCCAAGGAGGTCGCATAGGTCCAGCCGCCCCAGCCTCCATCAGACCAGACCCAGGGCAGTTCAAAGTGGCCCTCGGCCAGACCGAACGCCCGGCGCGACCGCACCCGGATCATGGCGTTGACCGCCGGGTCTAGTCGGACTCGATCAGGTTTGTGGTCAGGGTCCCGGCGTTCTCTCGTTTCGTCATGATTCGTCCGGTTCATCCGCGCGGCCGTGCAGCGGTGAACACTGCTTCTGCGCCGGTCAGGGGGCCGCAGGGCTGTCAACAACGATCCGGACATATGTCTCATAACGGGAGAACGCCGGGGCCCTGAGGAACCACCAGGTCGCCCAGCGCCACCACCTGGCGAGGATGCATGTATCGGGACGGCGGCCCCCCGGGCGCCCAAGAGCGCCCGGGGCCGCGTCGGTGCCTTAGCCCCGCAGGGCTCTGGAAGGCTCCTGCGTCTGCGGGCTCATGTGGTGGAGCGTCCTTCCTCCTACTGTGCGAACGCTTGGAACTCGGCCGCCCGGACATTCCTCGCCTGCGGGCTGGCGGTCGAGCAGTCGGTGTTCGCCCGCGGGTCGGCATCCTGCTCGCCGGCATAGTCCGGGGTGCCAGTGCACTGGTTGGTGACCACCTCCAAGCGCAGGTGGGTGGCGTTGGTGGGTGGGATGCCGAACGACCGGATGATGAGCTCCGGTGCCCGTGGCCGCGGCGCGATCGACGGGAACGCGTCGGCGGGGCTGGTGAAGACCGGCGTGAAGTCGGCGGCGCCACTGCAGTCGACCGAGCCCCTGGCCGCGCAGGCGAGCACCCGGAACTGCCGCAGGGCCGAGAACCGGCTCTGCGCGCCCGGGTCGGGGTCGCCCGTGATGGCCGGCCGGAGCATCGCGCTCACCTGGATGCGACGCACCTGCTGCGCGCCGCCGGCCAGGTCCACGGTGACCTGCCTGCCGGCGACCGGGCTGCCGAGCGAGGCCCAGTTGGTGGCCTCGTCGTCGTCGATCAGCCGGGCCAGGTTGACGCCGTCACCGGCCGCGGTGGCACCCGCCGCGCCCGAGGCGAGGTTGGCGAGCATGCGCACCGACAGCTCGTGTGCCTGACCGGGCTGCACGGTGACGGGATCGACGCGTACCAGCCCTCGGCCGGGAGCGCGGGCGACGAGCTCGTAGGTCCCCGGCACGACGCTGACCTCGTCACCGAGCGAGGTCCCGGGATCGGTGTCGGCCACCGGCACCGCGCGGGCCTGGTAGCGCCCGATGAACAGCTGCGCGCCGGCGACGGCCTGACCGTCCTGGTCGACCGGCCGGAACCGCAGCACCGCCTCGGTGGCGAACGGCGAGGTGAAGCTGGGCCGGGGGTCGGCGTCGGCGTTGGTGTTGCTGAACGCGCCCTCGCCCAAGCCGCGCTTGGCGAATCCGTTCCACAGCAGGTCCTGGTTGGCGCCGCCGAACCGCAGCAGGTCGGCGGCCAGCATGGCGTCACGGGCATCCACCATGCTCACCGTCTCGGCCGCCATCAGCAGCCAGGCATCAAACACCAGCTGGGCCCAGCGCCGGTTGCCCGGGCAGCTCGTCACCGGTGTCGCGCCGTTGGCGCAGGACTTCTGCAGGGCCGCGTCGCCAGCGCCGTAGCGGCCGATCAGCGCCTGACGGATGTCGAAGTTGGTCGCGCTCCAGATCTCGCCGTCGGCGTGCACCTGCTGCCCGACCAGGTCGTAGGCGATATCGCTGTAGTTCAGCGGGCTGTCGCTCATGTTGTAGTTGCGGATGCCCGCGACGCCGTCGGAGGTGACGTACTCGCCGACGGTGAAGGCGCTCCGCCCCGCCGGCGCGTACCCGTGCTCGTTCAGGTACTCCACCGCCATGAGGTCCGACCAGCTCTCGCCCATCGCCCCGGCCTGCGGCCCGTCCAGGTCGCCGACGGGTCCGGCGACCATGCGGTTGCTGATGGCGTGGGTGTACTCGTGGCCGATCACCGTCATGTCGAAGTCGCCGTCGACGCAGGGGGCGTAGAAGCCGCCGGCGATCGGCTGCCAGAGGTACATGTTGGTGATCGGTGCGTGGCCGTCAGGCGGCGTGATCTGGTTGGCGTTGTCGCGCGCCTCGAACCCCGGCGGCCCGCCGGTGACGCCACCGGCCTGGGCGTTGCCCCGCTCCGGGTCGTTCTGCTTGCCGCCGCGCTTGAAGTTGTCGTCCTGCAGGTTGAACGCGGTCTCGGTGAAGCCGAGGTGGTAGGACCAGTCGTGCATGCGGTTGTGCATCGCGAACAGGTTGGCCCGTGCCGCGTCGATGTCGTTGCGCTGCGCGGTGTCAAAGACGGCCGGCGAGCACTTCTCCTGGAACCACTGGTTGGTCCAGCCGTACCGGTAGTCGCGGGTCGGGCTGGGCGTTGCGGTCTCCTTCCCCACGTCGAACGGGTCGTTGCTGAACCAGTTGTGCACGGTCAAGGCGTTGTTGCCATCTGTGGTGTTGGTCGGCTTCTCGTTCTCCGCGGTGACGTCCCACGCCAACGGCGACGCCGACGTCCCCACCACCTCTTCGCACCCACGGGCCAGCGGCCCCAAGCACCAGGTGACCCGCGTGTCCGCGGAGGAGTAGTCGACCCGCGGCGTGTTCGGGAACACCTCCCAGGTCGGGTTGTTGACCTCGTGGTCGACGAGGTCCTGGCGGACAAGGACACTGCCGTCCCTGGCGTCCACGAAGGTGGAGTACGCGACCGGCTCGGCCGCGCCGGCTGCGGCGATGAGCACCACGTGGTAGGCGGCACGCGGCCCGCCAAGCGGGGTGGGCACGGCCACCCGGTCGACACTGCGAACCGCGCTCACGTCCAGCCCGGCGTCACGCGCCGCGCCGCGCGCCGCGTCCTGCGCCGACAGCGTCGCCGGCGCGGGCGCGCTCACGTCGCGAGCCAGCGACGAGCTCACGTGGAAGACCTTGCCGTCGCGCAGACCGATCGTCACCAGGCCGTCGATCCCGGCTGCCAGGTCGCCGAAACGCTGCCGCAGCAGCACCGCGGCGCCCGCGCCCATCGGCGCGACGGTGACGACCTCCAGCGCGCCGGCCGCCCTGGCGGTAACTCCGAGGAGCTCCCGGTTGCGCACGACGTACGCCCGCGCGGCGGCGACCGGGTCGGACGGCAGCCCCTCCGCCAGCGCCGCCCCGGTCGGCGCGAGCACCGCTGGCGTCCCAAAGTCGTTCCAGCGCACCCGGGCACCAGCCTTGTCGGCCCGGGCGCGCTGGCTCGCGTCAGGAGCGATCCGGCCCTTGCGGTTGTCCTTGTCCTTCGGGCCGGCGTCCTCCCCCTGGACGCCACCGGCCCCGCCACGGCCGCGCTCCTGCTGGCCTGTCGCGACCCCGGCCGGGCCCATCGCCAGCACCAGCGCTCCCGCTACGATGGCCGCGACGATTCCCGACCTTCGACGTCTGCGCATCGCTCACCTCTCCCTGGACGGTGCCGCCGCCTTTGCTGGTGATCGGCAGGGCCCACGCCGACCGGCCGGCACGTCGGTCAGTCGCTGGCCTCCAGTACAGCGCGTCGGCTAGCTGTGGGTAGAGTCCTTGGGGTGGTCGCGGAACGTCGGCCCGGTGCCAAGCAGGACCACCGAATCGGTGGTCGCGCGCTTTCTCCTTCGTCGTCGAAGTCCGAAGTGCTGGGTTCGATCCATCGGCCTAGGAGGATCTCGGGCAACGGTGACCGGGAACGCACCTGAGGCGGAGATGAGCTTCCGGGGGCAGGCCTCCGAACCGGTTGAATTGCCCCTCATGCGGTCCCTTCCGACCAAAGCGGGCAGCTCGGGAGTCTATCGACCGGTACGGATGGAGGGCAAATCTCTGCCTTAAGGGCCGAACCCGCCACGGTCTTCCAGGCGATCACCACCCATGAAGGCGAAGCCGGCTTCTGGACGTCCAACAATGAGGTCGAACCGGCCACCGGCTCGACCGCGAGGTTCGGGTCCCCGGCGCGCACGTCGACGCGAAGATGCGGGTCGACGTGCTCGATCCGGCAAGCGGGTCGGGTGGACGAGCCTCGGCGACTTCCCGTACTGGGCGGGCACGACCGTCACCTGGGAGCTGGGTCGATCGGGCCTGGCCTACGCCAGTTCGCTGCCGCCCAAGTAACCACGCACCCACTGCACACGGACCGATGATGTGGCGTGCTTGCGGCAGAGGTGCAGGTGGACGGGTCTCACGATGCTTTCTGGGCGGTGAGAGGTGCGGAGCGATGCGCCCGGCAACGGCAAACCTGAGGTGCGCGAAAGAGAGCACTTACTACGGGGGCGGCCAAAGAGTGTGGCCTCTCAGGCGTTTGACCTGCACAGACGCGAAAATGGCATCACTCCATTTGATTGCCCTAGTGATAACTGAACGCCAACTGAGCGCTTAACTTCGGCCCCTACGGTCGAGCGCGACCTGGGGAAACGGCCGTCCGCACAGCGGTTCCCGGTGGTTTGCTGACACGGAAGAGGTCACAGGTTCAAACCCTGTCACGCCCACCACCATTCTCGCAGCTCACAGCGTTGCCGGCGTCGAGCTGGCGTGCCTGCTACCTCACGGGGCCGCGCTGGGGCCGCGCGCTATCCTGGCCGCCGAGCTCGTTTGGTCCTTCCAGGCCCGTCCACTCGGACATGAGGCTCCGCACCGACCACCCAGCGTAGTCGCGGCTCCAGGCCAGCTGGCCGCTCCACACCGTGCCGTGCGGCAACCTCGCGTCAGCCAGCCCCTGCCCGAGCGCAGTCGCCACGACGGGCGCCCCTCGCGACGGTCTGGCCTGCCTGGTCGGTCGGCCGCAGCCTCCCGCTGAAGCACCACCCGGCCCAGGTCCGCTGGCCGACGCTCCCCCGCCGGCCTCCACACGACCTCCGCAGCGGTGCCCGCATCGATGCCTCATCGGGCCGTCGACCGAGCCGCCGGGGACGGGGCCGGACCACCTGGAGCGCGACTCGATCCAGTCGTGACCGTTGCCCCGCCGTACCGGGTGTCCCCCATCGCCGGCACCCGGCTGAGGTGGGACGAGACGGATGCGACAGGGCGGACGGGTAGACACCAGCCGGCTGGACGCCGGACGGGCTTGGACACCAGCCGGCCGGACGCCGGACGGGCTGGACACCAGCCGGCCGGACAGCTGCATCCGGACGAGGGAGCCAGATAACCGGACAGTGGACGGGCTGGACACCGGACGGGTTGGACACCTGGACCTTCGACGGCGGACCGTCCAGCCGGCGCCTTGGCGCACTGCTCTCGTGTGTTGGAGTTGGAGGATACGAGTGGAGGGCAATGGGACGACGGAACGGTGCGGGGGTGCACGGTTGGTCTGGTGAGGCAGTGCTGATGGGGGTGGCTGGCGAGTCGTGGGAGAGGATGGGGTTGTGGATGCGGATGTGGTTGTCGTGGGGGCGGGGCTGGCGGGCCTGGCGGCCACCCATGAGTTGACCAGGGCGGGCAAGCGGGTCGCGCTGGTCGATCAGGAGGGTCCGGCGAATCTGGGCGGTCAGGCGTTCTGGTCCTTTGGCGGGCTGTTTCTGGTGGGCAGCCCGGAGCAGCGCCGGGTGCGGATCAAGGATTCGGTGGAGCTGGCGTGGAACGACTGGCAGGGCAGTGCCCAGTTCGACCGCGTCAGTGACCCGACGGCAAGGTCGGGCAGGACGCGTGGGCGCTGCGCTGGGCCCGCGCCTATGTCGAGTTCGCCGCCGGGGAGAAGCGGTCCTGGCTGACCCAGCTCGGGGTCGCGTTCCTACCGACCGTGGGGTGGGCCGAGCGCGGTGATCTGCGCGCGACCGGGCACGGCAACTCCGTCCCCCGGTTTCATGTCGCGTGGGGCACTGGGACCGGTGTGGTCGAGCCGTTCGTCCGCTCCGTACTGCAGGCCGCCGACGCCGGGTTGGTCCGGTTTCACCACCGGCACCGGGTCGACGAACTGATCCTGACCGGGGGTGCTGCTCCGGGGGTCCGCGGCGCCCTGCTGGGACCCGACGACGCCCCTCGGGGGGTGGCGACCAACCGGGACGAGGTTGGAGAGTTCGAGCTGACCGCCCAGGCCGTGATCCTGGCGACCGGCGGAATCGGGGCCAACCACGAGATGGTCCGCCGCTTGTGGCCGGCGCGGCTGGGGCAGCCGCCTGCCACGATGGTCACCGGCGTCCCCGCGCACGTGGACGGCCGCATGCTCGACATCGCGGCGAGCAGCGGGGTGCGGCTGGTCAACCGGGACCGAATGTGGCACTACACCGAGGGCGTGCAGAACTGGAACCCGATCTGGCCCGGCCACGGCATCCGGATCCTTGCTGGGCCGTCGTCGATGTGGTTCGACGCGCTCGGCCGGCGCCTGCCCGAGCCCTGCTTCCCCGGTTACGACACCCTGGGCACGCTGGGGTACCTGCGCACCACCACAGACCTCGCCGGCTACGACCACTCCTGGTTCATCCTGACCCAGAAGATCCTCCGCAAGGAGTTCGCCCTGTCCGGGTCCGAGCAGAACCCCGACATCACCAACCGAGACCGCCAGGCGTTCCTGCGCACCCGGCTGCTCAGCCGCCGCGCCGCCGGCCCAGTCGAAGCCTTCAAGGATCACGGCGCCGACTTCGTCGTCGCCCACACCCTGGAGGACCTGGTCGCCAAGATGAACGCCCTGACCGACACGCCACTGCTCGACCCGGCCGCGATCCGCGCCCAGATCCAGGCCCGTGACCTCCAGACCGCCAACGTGGTGAGCAAGGACGCCCAGATCCTGGGCATCCGCAACGCCCGCCACAACCTCGGCGAACGCCTTGGCCGCACCGCCGCGCCGCACCGCATCCTCGACCCCGCCGCCGGGCCCCTGATCGGCGTCAAGCTGCACATCCTGACCCGCAAGACCCTGGGCGGCATCCAAACCGACCTCGACGGCCGAGCGCTCGGGCTCGACGGCCAACCGCTCCTGGGTCTGTACGCGGTCGGGGAGGTCGCAGGATTCGGCGGTGGTGGTGTCCACGGCTACAACGCCCTGGAAGGGACCTTCCTCGGCGGCTGCCTGTTCACTGGCCGTACCGCCGGCCGCGCCGCAGCAGCGACCACCTGAGAACCGAGTGCCCTGGGCAGGGACCTGACTGGCACCGACCCTCGCGGTGGCCCTGGTGCGCCCTTCCTCACGGTTGCGCCTCGTAGACCACGTGCTCGACGCTCCCCTGGTCGCCAAGCATACGCAGGCGCCGCTTGCCGGGACGCCTCCACGGCAAACATCGGCCCGGGCTACGGCCCGCCTGATAAGCCGGTCCTCACCCTGGCGCCCCGTAGCTCGGTGCAGCTCGGCCACTACACGATCACGCTGATCCCCTCGCGCCACAGCACCCCCGACCGCTCCCCCGGATCCATCGACGAGCCACTGCAGTCGCCCGCCCGGGCCGCCGCCTTCCGCTACGGCCCAGCCTGGTCGGTCCATCTCCGCTACCGCAGCGGGCGACAGGTGCTCGTGCAGGCCAGCGCGGGCTTCATCCCGCACGCCCTGGACGACTACACCGCCGACGCCGTCTATCTCGGTGTCGGACACCTTAGCCGACGGGCCTCCGAGGAGATCCGCGACCACTGGCGCCGCATCGTTGCCGCTGTCGGCGCCCGACGCGTCGTCCTTATCCATTGGGACGACTTCTTCTTCCGCCCTCGACAAGCCGCTGCGCCCTGCCGTATCTCGCCGACGACCCCGACCGCACCCTTCACCTCATGGCGCCACTCGCAGCGGACGCAGGCATCAACCTGACCCTCCCGGCGCTCTGGACGCCCGCCCACCCCTGGATGCCGCAACCACCCCAACCACCGCAGCCGGGCAATGTGCGCCTGGCTGCGACGGCAGCGGTCTTGGCTGGTGGCGGCGCCGCTGCCCGGCTGCGCCCCAGAGCTGGACCCGGTCGAGGCGCTGTGGGCTAGCCTCAAGGGCGTGGAGCTTGCCAATCTGGCTGGTGAGATCCCTTGACGAGGTCGTCGCCGCGGCCGAGCGTGGCATCCGACGCATCCGCTGCACCCACCACCTGGCCTACGCGTTCCTGCGTCACTGCGGCCTTTCGTTGTGGTGCGCGGCGTCACGTCACCGGAACGAGGAGCCACGTTGAGGTGGTCTTACAGAGAATCGCTCGTTCCAGCGACAGGCGCGAGAGGAGCATTCCGTTCGACGGCTGCGCCCCGGACGGTAACCCGATGCTGCATGGCCCAGAGCAGGCGCGTACCGGCGGCGCCCCCCGGCTTGTACTCCAAGACGCCGGGCTACACTTGGCGCTGCGCTCGTGGCCGGCTCGACCCTGCCCACGGGCTGACCTGCTGCTCGTTCGGACAGGACAGAGGAATCCGCCGGGCGAGCGCCCCTCGGCGCTCGCCACCCACGAGCGGCCAGGCGCCCCGGCCGGGTGACCGGGGCGCTGGCGGCGCGCTACCTCTGCACGGTGAACGACTTGGTCAACTCCGCGCTCGAGCTGTTGCCGGCGTAGACGTCGATCTGGCCCGGCTCCACGACGAACCTGCCGCGGTTGTCGTAGAAGCCGAAGTCGCTCTTGTCGAGCGTGAAGCTGACCGTGCGCGCCTGGCCCGGGTCGAGCGTCACGCGCTCGAACCCCCGCAGGCGGCGGACGGGCTGGGAGAGGCTGGCCACCGGGTCGTGGAGATAGAGCTGCACGACCTCGTCGCCCTTGCGGCTGCCGCTGTTGGTCACGGTCACCGATGCCCGGAGGCGGCCGTTCTCGGACACGGTCGAGGAGCTCAAACGTAGGTCGGCGACCTCGAAGGTCGTGTAGCTGAGCCCGTGACCGAACACGAACAGCGGCGAGCAGCTCGGGATGTCGCGGTAGCGCGAGTTCCACTTCACCTCGGGGTTGCAGGGCCGGCCCGTCGGCTCGTGGTTGTAGTAGATCGGCACCTGGCCGACCCGACGCGGGAACGACACCGGGAGCTTGCCACCCGGGTTGACCTTGCCGAACACCACGTCGGCGACCGCGGGGCCAGCCTGCACGCCCGGGAACCACGCCTCGAGGATCGCCGGGGCGTCGTCGACCATGTTCTCGAGCGTGAGCGGGCGGCCGCTGAACAACACCACCGCGACCGGCTTCCCGGTCGCCCTGATCGCCCGGAGCAGCTCCTCCTGCCGGCCTGGGAGGTCGAGGGTGCTGCGCGCCGCCGCCTCGCCGCTCATCTCGCGCGTCTCGCCCAGGGCGAGCACGACCTGGTCCGCGGCCCGCGCGACGGCCACCGCCTCGGCGAACCCGGCGTCCGAGCCGCATCCCTCCGGGTCGGTGTGCGGCGGCTCGGTGTTGGAGAGCTTGCAACCCTCGGCGTAGGTCGCGCCCGGGCTCTGCTGGTCGATGCCGTCGAAGACGGTCACCGCGTCGGCGTCGCGGCCGGCGCCCCACCACGGACCGAGCATGTCGTGCTGGTTCCTGGCCAGCGGCCCGATCACCGCCGTCTTCTTGGAGGGATCCAGCGGCAGGACCCCGCCCTCGTTCTGGAGCAGCACCATCGAGCGGCTGGCGGCGTTGCGGGCGGCCGCCACCGCGTCGGGCCGCAGCATCTGCTCCTCGGCCTCGTCGGGCGTGAAGGGGGCGTACGGGTTCTCGAACAGCCCGGCGCGGAACTTGATGCGCAGGATCCTGCGCACCGCGTCGTCGATCCGGCCGATCGAGATGCGACCCTGTTCGAGCAGCTCCGCGCCGAAGTCGCGGATGAGCGTGCTGGTCATCTCGGAGTCCACGCCGGAGTTGAGCGCCAGCGCCGCGGCGGCGGGGCCGTCGGCGGCGACCCCGTGCCCGCATTCCCCGGTGTCGGGTCGCTTCGGCGGGCAGGCGCGCAGCTCGGCCACGGCGGTCCAGTCGCTCTCGACGAAGCCGTCAAAGTTCCACTCGCCCTTGAGGACCTGGTTCATCAGGTAGTCGTTGCCGCAGCCCGGGACGCCGTTGATCGCGTTGAACGAGCACATGACCGTGTCCGCCCCGGCGTCGATCGCCGCCTTGAACGGCGGCAGGTACAGGTTCCGCAACCGCTGCTCGGACAGGTCGGTCGTGTTGTAGTCACGGCCGCCCTCCGGCTGGCCATAGGCGGCCAGGTGCTTGGGGCTGGCCACCAGCTTGTCGCGGGCGCTGTAGTCCCTCCCCTGGATCGCCTTGACGCGCGCGGCCGCCAGCACCGAGTTCAGGTAGGGGTCCTCGCCGGCGGCCTCGGCGATCCGGCCCCAGCGCGGCTCGTGCGAGACGTCGACCATCGGCGCGTAGGTCTGCTTGAGCCCGACCGCGGCCGACTCGCGCGCGCCGTACCTGTGGTCGTCGAAGGCCACCTGCGGATCGAAGCTCGCGCCGGTGCCGAGCGGGATCGGGAAGATGGTGCGGAAGCCATGGATGGTGTCGAAGGCGAACAGGATCGGGATCTTCAGCCGCGACTCCTCGACGGCGATGCGCTGGAGCTCCCTTATCCTCGCCGGATCGGTAACGCTCAGGACCGAGCCCAGCCCCTTGCGCACCTCCTCCTCGGTGACCAGGAAGTCCGGCAGCAGCTGGATCTGCTCCAGCTTCTCCTGCAGCGTCATCCTCGAGAGCAGGGCGCTCACCCGCGACTCGACGGCCCGATCGGCAGCCTCCCGGGTCGGCTGGAGCGCCTGCTCGTCGCTCGACTGGGTCGCCGCCACCACGCCACTCGCGGCCGCCAGGACGAGCACCATCACCGGCACGGCGACCGAAGCCCTGAACCTGAACCTGAACCTCCGCATGGGTCTCCTCCTCGGTGGGGACCAGTTCGAACGGGGAGGCCGCTTCAGGGGGAAAGGAAGGCCGCGGGGCTTCCCGCCCGACACCGAAGCGGCAGTCCTTGGACAGAGGCCAATCACTCGATCGGCCTCAGAGAGGGGATTCGTTGCCCTCCGCATCCATGGAGACGCCAAAAGCGGCCCGCGCTCCGGAAGCGTCCCAGCTCACGATGCCGTTCTCTTGGGAGAGGCGATGCAGTCCGGACGGATGCGGGGGCCGGGCGGTCCTCTGGGTCGGGCGCGACGTCCAGCGCCGTAACCCCGGACCGAGCGCACCACGGCCGAGGCGACCGGCAGCCCGACGACTTGCTCCACCGCGGCCACCACGCGGCTTCCCCGCCGACCTGCCATCGCCACGAACATGCCACCCCCAGCGCGCATCGGCCGGTTCCGGCTCGTCCGGCTCGCGAATGCTCCCGCGAGGCTGAAGTAACATAGTCGGCGAAACCGACCGAAACAAGCTGCCTTTAGTGGCACCACCGCTGGCCTTGGCGAGACAACCAGATCTCTCCACTTCGACCAGTTCGAGGCTCATGCAGAGAGCGCTAACTTCGGGCCCTACGGTCAGCGGCGACCTGGGCTGATCCCGCTGATCCCGTCGAAGGGGGATGCGATGGCCACGGCAAGGCGGCTCCGAGCACTCGTCCCGACACTGGCCGTGGTGCTGCTCACCGGGGTGTTTGCGCCGGCGGCGCCGGCCGAGCCGGCCGGCGCGCAGGAGCAGACGCTTCGGCGGTACGCCAACGACACCTGGGCCTCGTTCGTGGCGATGGTCGACGACGGGTCGGGGCTGCCGGCCGACAAGCTGCTCGCCGACGGCGGCCGCAGCGTAGAGACCTCCACCACCAACATTGGCGCGTACATGTGGAGCACGCTGGTGGCCGAGCGGCTGGGGCTCATCGGCCACGGGGAGGTGGTCGGCCGCCTCTCGAAGACGATCGCCAGCCTGGAGCGCATGGAGCGCTACCAGCCGGGCGGCCAGTTCTACAACTGGTACGACCACCGCAGCGGCGCGAAGCTGACCACCTGGCCGCCGACCGGCCAGCCGCTGACCCCGATCCTTTCGTCGGTGGACAACGGCTGGCTGGCCACCGGCCTGCAGCTGGTGCGCCGCGGCGTCCCTGAGCTGTCCGGGCGGGCCGGCGGGCTGTTCGACAGCATGGACTTCGGCTTCTACTACCGCCCAGCGGTCAACCGCATCCTGTTCCACTACGCCCCGGACACCGGCGAGGCGCCGTGCTGCTACGACACCATCGTCAGCGAGAGCCGCATTGCCAGCTACCTCGGCATCGCCAAGGGTGAGATCCCACCGCGGCACTACTTCGGCCAATGGCGCAGCTTCCTCGACAGCTGCGACTGGAGCTGGCAGGAGACCAGGCCGGTCGGGTTCCACCGGACCTACTTCGGCGTCGATGTCTTCGACGGCGCCTACCCCTACGGCGACACCCGGGTCACGCCGGCATGGGGCGGCAGCATGTTCGAGGCGCTGATGCCGACCCTGTTCGTGCCCGAGGAGGTGTGGGCAGGCGGGAGCTGGCGGGCCAACCACCCGCTGTGGGTGCAGGCCCAGATCGACCACGGGCTCCGCGAGGCCGGCTACGGCTACTGGGGCTTCTCGCCCGCCAACATCCCCGAGGGCGGCTACGCCGCCTACGGGGTCGACGCCCTCGGCATGGACCCGAGCGGCTACCCCTCCAACAACGACCGGACGCTGGTCGACCGCGGCTTCGCGGGCTGCCCGGGGCGCGAGCCGGTGCCCGACCCGCCGCCCTCCGCCTACACCAACGGCGTGGTGTCGGCGCACGCTGCCTTCCTCGCCCTGCGGTGGGCGCCAGCGCAGACGCTGGCGAACCTGGCCAGGCTTGAGCGCGACTTCGACGTCTACACCAAGTGGGGCTTCCTGGACTCCGTGAACGTCGACACCGGGGTCGTGTCCGACTCCTACCTGGCGCTGGACCAGGGCATGATCATGGGCGCGATCGGCAACGCGCTGGCTGGCGACCTCCTGCGCCGCCTGTTCGTCACCGACCCCATCGAGCGTGCCCTACGCCCGCCGATGGGGGTGGAGGAGTTCAACGCCTTCCCACGCGGCTGCACGATCGATGGCGACACCGGCAACAACCGCCTGGTCGGCACCCGCGGTGACGACGTGATCTGCGGCGAGGGCGGCGACGACGTCATCGACGGGGGCGGCGGACGCGATATCGCCTTCGGCGACGGCGGCGACGACCTGGTCGCCGGCGGTGACAGCGGCGACACCCTCTATGGAGGCGACGGCGACGACGAGCTGGCCGGCGGCGACGGCTTCGACGTGCTCTCCGGCGGCCCGGGCGACGACACCCTGGCCGGAGGGCCGGGGCCCGATCACCACGAGGGCGGCGCCGGCGACAACCGCTGCCCGGACCTCACTGGCGAGGACACCAGCAACGCCTGCTAGTAGCTTGTCAGCTCTGAATTGCGGGATAGAGGTGCTTCAGCTTGATGCGGGCATCCTCGGTGGTGAAGCGCCAGTTGACCCCACGGCCGCACGCGTTGCGCGCCGCCTGCCACGCCGCGACCTCCCGCTCCAGCGTCGCCTGGTCGGGCAGGCGCCGGTCCAGGCACTGCCCGGCCAGCACGGCCAGCTCGATCTCGGCCATGTTCAACCAGCTGCCGTGCTTGGGGGTGTCGTGCAGCTCTAGCCGGTCGGCCAGCCGCTTGGCCTCGGCCGGCGCCGGCGGGCGGACGCCCAACGCAACGCCGAATTGCTGCTGACCGCGGCCAGAGACGTCTTCGACGAGCAGGGCGTGGACGCCCCCCTTGACGACGTCGCCCGCCGGGCCGGGGTCGGCAACGCCACCCTGTACCGGCACTTCCCGACCCGCCGCGAGCTGATCGTCGCCGTCTATGCCGAGGAGGTCACCGCGATGTGCGACCGGGGCCAGGCCCTGCTGCACGATCGAGCACCCGCCGAGGCGCTGTTCGGCTGGTTGCAGGCCTTCATCGCCCACGTGGCCAGCAAGCGGGCGCTGGCCCTGGCGATCCCCAACGACCAGGGCGGGCAGCGCTCGGCCCTGTTCGACCGCTGGCACACCGCGATGCACGCCACCGCCTCCGCCCTGCTGACCCGCGCCCAGCAGGCCGGCGCCGTCCGCGCCGACCTGGAGGCGGCGGACCTGCTGGCGCTGGCCACCGCGATCGCGCTGACCGGCGCCGACACCGGCCGGACCGAGCGGCTGCTGGACCTGCTGAGGCGGGGCACCGACCCCACGCCAGCCGGCAGGGCTCCGTGACACTCCTTCGGAGGAGCCGCCACCGGTCCCCAAAGACCCGGCACCGTTCCACAACACGCTGAACCAATCACTCCAACTGAGCGCTTAACTGAACGCCAAGTGAGCGCTTAACTTCGGCCTCGACGGTCGAGCGCGACCAGCAGAAACGGCCGTCCGCACAGCGGTTCCCCGGGTGTTTGCTGACACGGAAGAGGTCACAGGTTCAAACCCTGTCGCGCCCACCACATACGCCCTGACCAGCGGAAACGCTGATGGCCTGTCCCCTTCGCACGGCCGCAGTGGCCAAGTGAGCACTTTACCGTTTGGGAAGCGGTCTGCGGAGTCGGGATCTCCCTGATGGTGATCGATTCTCTGACCAGCACTTTCTCAGGTTGGCTGCACTCTCACGGGGAAGCACGCACGGTGGACAGCGGCCAGAGAGCGCTTAACTGCACTCGTCGCTGACGGGCCCAGGAGGGTTCCGACGTGCCCGGATCTCCTCCGGCCGTGCTTGCTGCGGCTGTGACATGGCCCGGTCGAGGCCGCTGCGGCGCGGCCCGGAGTGCCGACAGCGCCAGGAGATGCGAGGAGTCCGACTATCACCAGCGCAGGGACGTGGGTGGTCGAGCATGATTAAGCGGCTGCGGTTCGTCCTTCGGAACCCTCGCGCCGGCCCTTTCAAGGGACGCTTCGATCATGGAGTTGGGCGTCAACGGCCCGACCGGTACGGCATTCGGGACGTCGGCGGCGGATCGGGGACGTGGAGCTCTCCGCGGTCTTTCCGCACCGCGTCGGCGGCCTGCCCGGGATCGACGCCGCAGAACACCATGACATCGGTGGCGACCATCTGAATGGCGACGCTGGCTGCGAGTGTTGCTTGGGACTGCGGGGCGCTGCCGGTGGCCCGGCGGGCAAGGGCCAGCGCGCGATCGGCCGCCTGCTGGCGGGTTGGGCGATCGCCGGGCTTCTCGGCGAGGTCAGCGACCGCACCGGCCAGTTCGCGCACGGTCGGTGCGAGCCTCCGGCGATCGGACGCGTTCATGGCCAGCATGGTGCGCGTGAGCATCAGGCAGCTGCCGCCGAGGAGGTCAAGGTGACCGGCGTTCTCGTGCTCGCGCACCACAGGCGTCATCCGCATCCGCCATGCCAGGGAGTGGCGAACGACCCGCCAACTGGCACGCCTCATGCGGCTCACCTCGGCCAGGCGGTTGCGAAGGTCGCGCATGCTGCTCAACGCCTGTTCGGCCAGCTTCTCGTCGTCGCGCTCGAGGGCCCGGGCGGTCAGCTCGAGCCCGTCGCCCATGTCCTTCAGCGCCGCTGACTCCGCGCGGCGCAGCAATGCAACCGGCTCCGGGGGGAACAGGAGCTGGCTGAACACCAGCGCCGTCCCACCGCCGATCAGCGCGTCGACCAGCCGTTGCGGCCCGGCCTGGCCGTCGGCCACGGCGACGGTGAGGATCGCGCTCGCGGCCGCCTGACCGATCGTGATCCGGGCGCCGCCCAGCGCGACCGCGGCGGCCATCGCGGCGAACGTGGCTAGGGCCAAGGTCCCGTACCCGCCGCCCAAGGCACCGACCGCGAGTTCTCCCGCCACGATGCCCACGACCACC
>Ga0081538_10002301_pt1 | contig 18879 bp, 20 predicted proteins | sample TabmetS5T2R1_FD_71022 | JGI IMG/M metagenome (GOLD analysis project Ga0081538, IMG submission 71022) | Tabebuia heterophylla rhizosphere microbial communities from the University of Puerto Rico - S5T2R1 | ecosystem: Host-associated > Plants > Roots > Rhizosphere ... | reverse complement strand
TTGCTCGCTTCGAGCTGCCCCTTCAAGGCCCCCATCCGCTCGCGCCAGTAGGCCCTCATCCGGTCGGCCTCGGCGGCGTCGGCGAGCCGCTCGTGGCTCACAGAGACGGTGCTCTTCTCGGTGCCCTTCGGGACGAAGGTGACGTGGACCCGGCCCCGCCCTTCCGCCCAGTCGAACCGCGCCGACTTCGGCCGGGTCGCGGTCCGCTCACGCAGCGTCGCGCCGGGAAGCCAGCGGTTGCGTTGGGTCTCCTCGGCGACGGCGTCGAAGAGGCGCTCGACCGGTACGCCTACCGTCCTCGACACGCTGATCCTGAACCCGTCGTCGTGCTCCCCGACCGCGCGTCCGCCCCGTGCGCGCTCGTAGCTGAGGGTGATCGCCTGCGCGTTCCAGGCGAGCGGGTCGATCTCGAGCAGGTCGGCCACCCAGCGGGAGATCTCCCGGTGGCGCCGCTCGGCCGCGCCCCACTCGTCGAGCAGGTCGAACCATTCCTCCCATCCGCGCCCGGTGCGCTCACGGATCGCTTCGTCGGAGGTCGCTAGTGGTGGCTCACCGCCGTTCGTCTCCTGACCGGCGAGGAGCGTGGCCCTCGCCGCGGTGTAGCTCTCCCCGGTCTTTTCCATCCGCGCCCGTACGAGGCGCTTGAAGGACTTGCGGGCGGTCATCTGCATGCTCCTTTCACACACGGCGGTGCCCCGGGACCCACGCTCCCAGTGCCCGCCGGAAAGGGCAACGCTGACCGGCATCCCGAGGACTCGAGTCCCCTTTGCCCCCGCTTGCGCCGGCGGCGTGAGCGCCGGAATCGAGGGTTGGGCGCGGGACGGCGCCGAATGTGTTGTCCATCTTAGACCGGCCGGCGCCGGGAAACTAATCGCGGTTGCTGAGGACGCGAACGGCAAGCGCGGCTAGCGCCGCTCAGTCTGGCCCGTGTCGTCCCCCGGGTCCGTCTCGCCCCTGGTCGACGCGCCCGTATCCCTGTTTCCGGCGTCCGTGTTGCCCTTGGTCTCGGCCCCGGTGCCCTCGGTGGCCTCGGTCTTGCCGGTGTCGTCCGGGCCGTCCGTCTCGCCGTTCGTCGACTTGCCCGTGTCCTGACCGCCGGCGTCCGTGTTGCCCATTGTCTCGCGGCCGGTGCCGTTGTCGGTGTCGTCGTCATCGTCGCCGTCGGTCATGACCGCGTCGTCATCGTCGTCATCGTCGTCGTCGTCGCCCGGACCGCCGTCGTCGTCGTCAGGACCCTCCTGCGCCGCGGCGTCATCGACCTTCCAGGGAAGCAGGTCGGAACCCGGCGAGCCGGCGACGAACAGCAGGCTCACCGTCAGCAGAACGACTGCCGCTGCCAGGGTGATGACTCGACGCAGGCTTGACGCCCCCTCGAAGACCTCGTCGTGGCCGTCGATCAGCCGCAGGTACATCGCCGACGGATGGTTGGTCGTCCCCGTTCTCATCATCGTTAGCTCCTCTCCCCCGATGATGGTTCACCAGGGTAATAACAAAACCCGGCGCGCGGCGTTCAGCGAAGGAGGCGCCCACGGCCGAGGTGGAGCCGACCCGGCAGCGCCGCGACGAGCGGCTGCAGAGCCATGGCAAGCTCGGCGGCAGTCGGCCGATCGCCGGTGTCCTTGGCGAGGCACGCGAGCACGGCCGCCGACAGCTCCGGCGACACCGTCACGGGCCAGGGGCGCACCGGTTGCTCGAGCTGCGGAAACCGCTGGGCGAGGCGAGCGTCATCGTCCGAGCTCCCGCGCTCGAACGGAGTATGGCCCGCGATCGCGTGGTAGAGCGTGGCTCCGAGTCCCCAGACGTCGGACCACGGTCCGATCTCGCCGACTTCGCGCGGGGCGCACTGCTCCGGCGGCATATAGGCCTTCGTGCCGATCCAGCCGCTGATGCGCCGCGCCCGCTCGACGGGCCGCACCAGGCTGAAGTCGATCAGCCGTGGCGGGATGCCCATCACGATGTTCTCCGGCTTGATGTCGAGGTGCACCATTTCCCGTCGCGCGAGGTAGTGGACGGCGGAGGCCACGTGCAGCGCCAAGGGCAGCAGCTGCTGAGCCGGCAATGGACCGCTGCGGCGGATGAGGCGGCGCAAGGTGGGGCCTTCCAGGTGCTCGACGAGCAGATGGGGGTGAGGCCCGGCGAGAACGGCGTCGAACCCACGGAGCAGGACGGGGTGAGCGAGCTTGTCCAGGGCCTCCGCCTCCTGCTGGAGGGCGCGGCGCGCCTTGTCGTCCTCGACCCGGTCCGGGCGCAGGAGCTTGGCCACGACGATCGAGAAGAGCCCGTCGTCCCAGACCAGGTAGACCTCGTAATCGTGACCGCCGCCGAGCAGCCTGAGCACGCTGCGCCCGGGGGCTATCTCGTCGCCCTCGGCGAACTCCCAGGAGTGCTTCACATTCGCCACGGGTTGACCCTCGCACCGTACGCCGACGTTTCCTGAAGCGCAGCGACCACCGCGGCCGGGGACGGCTGGGGCTTCAGCGGATGACGATGGCGTCCCCGACGGGGCGCTCTCCGCCGGCGTCCGACGGGTGGGAGATCAGTGAACCGCGAATCACCATGGCCGTCGAGCCACCTCCGTCGAGGTTGACCGCGTCGAACATTCCGAGCGACCTCGCGACCGCGGCGGTCTCGGGGATGGATAGTCCGAGCTCGCCGAGCTGACGGCCGTCCACCGTCACAAACAGGGTTCGACCCCGTGCATCGACCCCGGCGAAGGTCCGCGGGTTGCGCTGCAGGAACCAGCCGTAGTCGAAGCTCGGGTTGCTCGCCTGATGCATCCCGTCTCGCTCCTGGGTGATGTGCACCGCCCCATCCTCCATGAGCAGCGGCCCGCCGTTGATGACCGTGGTGCCGGGACGAGTGAGCCGGCGGCCGTGGGCGCGCAGTAGGAGCTCTGTGCGGACGCGGTCACCCGGGCGAAGCGCAGCGACAAGGGCGGCGAGGTCGCCGGTGGCCTGGAGCGAGAGCCGGCCGGCGCCAAGCGGCGTTCCGCGGCTCTCGAGGACGCTGACCACCCGTCCCCAGCGGTCAAGGATCGCTTCGGCACCCGCGCCGGACGGCGTCATGGGTCCGAAGGCGGGCGTGAACAGCACCAGCTCATCGTCGTCGGTGCACGTCACGTCGTGCAGCGGCCGCCAGGTGGGGAGGTCGTCGAAGGTGCCGCCGCAGTTGCGGATGAGGCCCGGGACGCGGTTGATGCCGTCGAGCACCCTGGTTCCGGAAGGTAGCCGCACCGTGCCCGGCCACGAGGGCCGCACGATGTCGGTGCGGCGACCGCTGTCCCGGAGCACCAGCACGGGCCTGTCCCGAATCGGCTCGGACTGGAGGCGGCCCCGGTAGACGCCGGCGCCTGCCGGATCGCCCTCGGCGCCGGCAGCTGGGTCGAACACGAAGAATCCGGCGTTCAGAGCGACACTCGCGCCCTCGAGCGCGGCGAGCTCGGTGGTTTTCTCACGGTCTTCGAGCGTCGGGCCATAGGTCCCCCGCAGCGTGCCGCGGAATCGCCGGGGATCCAGCGTGACGACGTTGACGGTCCACGGCCCCGTGGCGGTGGAATCGCCGTCCCAGCCCGAGTACCACGCCCGACCAGAGAAGCCGGCCGCCGACAGCCTGGCCACCTCGGCAGAGGCCTCGGCCTGGGTAGGGAACGTGGCGCTCAGCCGCACGCGATACCCGAGGACGCCGCCGGGCACGTCGGCCGTCTGCGGCTGCTGGACTGACTGCGCGTCCGCGGGGAACCCTGCGTCGGTGAGGCGGGCTGCGAAGGCTTCTGCACTCTCCTGATCCTGGATCGAGCGCGGCGGTGCGTCCGGATCGGGGCTCGAGCCGCCGCCGGGGATGTTCATCTCGACGACCCAGACGGCGGCTGGATCCGGAGCGCCGCGCGTGATGCGGGTCAGGGTCACCCCCGGTTGGATCGACTGGGCTGTGCGGCTCTCCTGTAGCCCCGGCGGTCCCAGGTCCAGCGGCTGGGACGGTCCGCCCCCGGCTAAGGCGGAGGCCGGGACGGCTGTGCCGGTCGCGGCACAAACGACGGCCGCCAGGAGCGCAACCCGTCGTGCTGCCATGCCGCGACCCCTACCGAAGGTCTTGTCGGATCTGCAGCGCATAGGGCCGCCTTTCCCGTCGGCACCAAGGCCCTAACCTGCGCGTCTCCCCATCTGTCGTGGGAAGCGCGCCACCGACCTGACTAGCCGCGCATCACCGGCCGTCCCTCCGACGGCTGCACCAGCACCCAGCCCTGGCCCGACAGGCCGAGCTGGAAGCTCTCGCCGGAACCGAGGCCGATCAGGGACTTGGCCTGAACGTCGGTCCTGAGAGTGGTCTGCACGCCGCCGGACCATGCGATGGCCGCCTGAGGATCGGCGAAGGTCGGTGCCTCGGCGACGTTGAGCTTGACGGGCTCGCCGTCCGAGACCAGCGCGACGAGTCCCGATCCGCGCAGGTGGATGTTGAACAGACCGCCGGCGAGCACGCCGGCGGTGCCGCCCTTGACCCGCGTCACGTCCCAATCGATGCCCGTCTGGAAGGCGAGGATGTTCTCCCCGTTCACGGTCACCGAGTCGTCTTGGAGGCGCAGGACGTGGACGAGCATGGCCTGGCTGGCGAGGAAGAGCTCGCCGGTGCCCGACGCCTCCATCAGACGCAGCTGCTCCCCGGTGGCCGCCTTCTTGAGCAGCCTCCCGAGCCCACCTCCCTTGTGCTCGAAGTGCACGTCGCCCTGGTAGGCGACCATCGCGCCGTTCTTGGCCATCACCGACGTCTCGGACAGCTCTACCTTCAGGAGCCGTGGGCCCTGCAGCGTGAAGGCGTCGCCTGTCTCGACCTCCTGGTAGCGGTCAAGCGCTGCGTCCATCTCTGCCATTCATCCTCCATCTCGCGGTCGCCTGGTTGGCAGGCTAGCGCTGGGACTGCGCGACGGAGGCGACCTTGCCGGTGTTCGCGTCGACCTTAACGACGGCCAGCTCGCGAAAGCGATCGGCACGGCGAGCGGGGATCGACAGCGAGACGGCCCAGAACGGCTTCGAGTTGAGGCCCTGGCGGACGAGTCGCACCTGCTCGCGTGTTGGGTTGAAGTCGACCTGGCGCTCGGCGGTGGCGATCGCCTGGTCCTTCGTGATGCGGATCTGCGACTTCTGGCAGGTGCGGGAGGCGACGAACGCCAGAAGCAGGACACACCCGATCACGCCCACGCGCAGCCAGGGACCGCCGCCCATCCGACCGGGCGAGCGGGCAAGCCCGCCCAGCGCCTCCACGCCCTCCTGACGGGAGGCGCGGCCGTCGCCGCTCAGATTCTCTGTTGCCTCAGACGGTGGGACGGAACTCGTTCCCGATGTTCGTGAACAGGACGATCACGAGCACCACGATTACACAGATGATCGAGATCGCGAGCATCGCGTACTCGAAGCTCTTGACGTGCGTCTGTAGCGGCGGGAACTCGAGCTGGCGCCGTCTGTCGTATGCCATCTGTCGCTCTCCTAGGTCGTTCCGGTCGGCGGAGGGCCGTCGCCTCGGCCGAGCGCGTTTCTCGCGGCGTACGAGACCAGCGTCCGATTCTCGACGAGGATCCAGGCAAGGAACATGAGGACCATCACCGCCGCCCCGATCCAGATCAGGACGTAGTACGAGGTGGCGGCCGCGACCCCTTCGTCGCCGTACGTGGACCCCGGTCCGAACGTCATGATGCCGGCGCAGTCCTCGTACCTCGCCTGGAGGATGAAGTCGGCCGAGTCGTCCGCCGGCGTAGCGCCCTCTCTGCTCACGATGCAGTCGGGCGCGCTGTCGATTAGCAGTGGCATCCCGTCTCCTTACCTCTCGATGAGCTCGCGCGCCTCGCCGCGAATTACTGCCTCGGCGTCGACCTGGGAGCCGTCCTCCTGCACTAGAACGGGGGGCTGGTGCGGTACCTCCGGGAAGTAGATGTCGGGCGCGTACTCGATCGTGTCGAGCCCGGCGAGCTCGACCTCGGGCGGTACGCGGAGGAAGTTGAGCTTCTTCAGCACGAACGAAGCGACCCAGCCGCACAGGAAGCCGAGCGGTAGGAAGGTCGCGAGGCCGAGCAGCTGGCCCCAGATGCTCGAGTCCACGTTGTTTACCCCGGTCGGGTATCCGGCCGCGAAGACGCCAACCCAGATGATCCCCAGGAAGCCGGCGACGCCGTGTACGGAAACCGCTCCGACCACGTCGTCCACGCGCATCTTCCGCTCGATCCAGTTCCCTGCCCAGTAGGCGCAGGGACCGGTGACCATCGCGATGAGCCAGCCCAGGACGGGCGCGTAGATGTCGGCGCCCGCGGACACGCCGATCACTCCGGCGAGGCCTCCCGAGACAGTCCAGAACGGGTCGCCGCGGCTCGCAAAATAGGTGCCGGCGAAGCCGCCGGCGAACCCCATCGTGATGATGATGGCGATGGAGCCAAGCGTGGTGGGGCTCAGGTAGATGTTGGCCCAGCCGGGGAACGCGGTGGAGGCGATCACGAGGCACGCCGCATAGAACGCATAGAAGCCCGTGAAGATCAGCATCAGGCCCATGAGCGTGAGGTGCAGGTTCTGGGGTCTGAACGTGCGGGCCAGGCCCTCGCGCGTGTACTTGCCTATTCGCGGCCCAAGGTTGAACAGCACGCCGAGGGTAAACGCGCCCGCTACCCCGTGCACCACGGCCGACGCGATCGAGTCGTGGAAGCCGAAGCGCAGCGTCATCCAGCCGCCCGCGCTCCAACCCCATGCCGCGTCGAGGATCCAGACGACCGAGCCAAGGAACGCCGCGAGCAGCAGGTACGCCGACAGGCGCACGCGCTCGAGCAGCGCGCCGGACATGATCGAGGCCGTAGTCCACGAGAACAGCAGGAAGGCGAGGAAGAACACCAGGTTGATGTTGTTCGTGAGGTTGGCCCCCATCAGGTCGCCCCACGGAATGCCGCTCTGGCACTGTGCCACGGAGAAGTCACTCGAGTTCGGCCCGATCGGCGGGATCCCGGGCTGGTTGCAGCCGTAGATCCACCAGCCGAAGTAGTAGAAGGTGGGCGTGACGGCGGCGATCGTGAGGATGTTCTTCATCGCCGTGGCCATCACGTTCTTGCGCCGCACGACGCCGGCCTCGTAGGACATGAAGCCCACGTGGATGAGCCACATGAGCACGACCGTCCAGAAGTAGAACTGCTCGCCGAGGATCGCGCTGTCCAAAACCTGCGCGTCCTCGATGCGCTGAACCTGCGCAAAGACGAAGTCGATCACGCCGCCATCCTCCCCGGACTGCTGTCACACCCCACGATCATGGCGACGCTATATCCGGCGCACCTATTGGTGCAATGTACGCATTGAACGTCGTTCGAGGCCTGCATGCGTGCGGTCCGTACATAGGGGTGCACCCCCGGCCCGGTTACGATTGGCCGGTTGACGCCCCCGTCGACCACCGCTGGTCCGGATGCGCTCTCGCGCGTGCGGCGTGAGAACGAGACGCTCTATGCCGTCATCAAGACGGTCTCGTCCTCTCTTGACCTGGACCGTGTGCTGCGCGGCATCGTGGAGATCGCCACCGATGCGACCGGCTGTCACGCCTGCTTCATCTACTTCGTAGAGGGAGAGCGACTGGTGCTGCGCGCTGCGTCGGCCCGCTACTCGCGCTTCGTGGGCGAGGTGGGATTCGGGCTCGACGAGGGCCTCACCGGCTGGGTGGCGCGGAACAAGACGCCCGAGTTCATCAGGGAGAACGCGCTCCGGGATCCGCGCATGCGCTTCGTGCCGGAGCTCGAGGAGGAGCGCTTCCAGTCGATGGTCGCCGTGCCGATCCTCGCCAAGGCCGGCGACGTGATCGGCGTGGTGGTCCTGCACACCCAGGCCCCTCGTGAATTTGACGACGACGTCCTCAATTTCCTCGTCCACACGGCCTCGCTCGTGGCCGGCGCGATCGAGAACGCTCAGCTCTACCAGGAGACCCGCCGGCGCGTGGACGCGCTGACCACGCTCACCCAGCTGAGCCAAGCGCTCGCCGCCGTCACGCTGCGCGAGGACCTCTACGACGCGGTCACGCGGGGCGCGCGCGAGCTCCTCGACGCCGACGCGTGCCAGATCTACCGGCTCGACAGCGAGACCGACGAGCTGGTGCTCGCCGGTGCGGACCCGCATGACGCGCCCGCGCTGGGCCCGCGGCCGGGCGGCACCGCTCTCGTGCTCGACCTCATGCGGCGGGCGAACGGCCGCGGCACGCGTGGCGGGCGGCGCGGGGCCGCGCGCGCACTCTGGCCGGACCTCGACGAGAACGCCGTGCTCGCCGCGCCACTGGTGGCGGGCGACGAGCAGCTCGGCGTGCTCTGCTGCCTCGCCCGTGGCAGGGAGTTCACGAGCGAGGATGCGGAGCTGCTCGGCGCGGTGGCGAACCAGACGGCCGTCGGGCTGAAGAAAGCCGAGCTGATCGAGCGACTGACGGCAGAAAACATCGTCAAGGATATGTTCGACGCCCTGGCCGCCGGCTCGGCGGACGCCGCCGAGGCCAAGGCCGGCGAAGCCCGTTGCGACCTAAACCGGCCGCACCTCTTCCTGCACGTGGAGCGGGCGCCCGAAGCCGGCGACGACGTCCCGGTCTGGCCCGAGCTCGCCGCGCGGCTGGAGGCCCGCCTCCGCCGCGCCAGCCCACGAGCGTTCTTCGATTCCCGCCACGACCGCATCCGGGCCCTGATGCCGCTTGCGACCGATCAGGAGGCCGCCGCCGAGCGCCTGCGCCGCGCGTGCGAGCAGCTGGCGCACGAGGAGCGCGTCGTGATCGGGCTCAGCGACGTCGATCGCGGCCCCGGGAGCGCACGGCGGCGAATGCGCGAGGCAGCCGATGCGGCCCGCATCGGCCGTTCGCTGGTAGCGGCAGGGGGAGCCGTGTCCTACGACGGCCTGGGCGCCTACAAGTACCTGGTGCACCTCGAGCTCGACGAGGCTCCCCACGACCGCTACCGCCAGTCGGTCGAGGAGCTCATCGAGTACGACCGCAGGCGCGGATCGCGGCTGTTCGAGACGCTCGAACAGTTCCTGGCGGACCGCTGCAGCGTCACGGCCAGCGCGCGCGCTCTCTACATCCATCCGAACACCGTCCGGCAGCGGCTCGACCGGATTGAGCGCGTCTCCGGACTCCACCTGCCGAAGGAGGACCTGCTTTCGCTCGAGCTCGCCCTGAAGCTCGCGCGGCTCCACCGCCTGCGCGCGGGGAGCGAGTAGGACGTCGTGGGGCTATGCGGCGCGGCGCCTGCGGCGCCGGACGGACAGCCAGATCCAGAACGCCGCGAATCCCACCACGTTCAGCAGGAAGACCAGCAGGCACCACCAGGCCTTGTAGAGGAAGGGCAGGTCCTTCTCGCGCCAGAGCTCCATTCCGGTGAGGTAGACCAGAATGAGCAGCGCGACCAGCAGGATCGGGGGCAGCTGCCCGGTGAGTACAAACAAAATCATGGCCGCGGCCACTGTATAGGGGCCCACCCGTGACGATCAGGGCGAAGCTCTACGCGGCCATCGTCCTGACGATCCTGGGGCCGCTCGCCACGACCGCGGTCGCGCTGCACGGGATGGGCCAGATGGGCGATCGCTTCGACGAGGTGCGGGAGCACGCTGCCAAGGAGGCGCTCGCGCTCCAGCTCAAGTTCGACGTGACCGACGTGAACGGCTGGCAGACCGCCTACGGCTACGACCGCGGTCGCAGCCGGCCGATCTTCGAGCGCTCCGTCGCCGCCTTCCGCCGCCATCTGCGCAGGGCCGCGCGCACCCTGAACGAGACGCGCGAGCGCGAACTGCTGGCCGAGCTCCGCGGGGAGTTCGGGGCCTTCATGGCGCTCGACGTGGCCGCCTACCGCGAGCTGCACGCGGGCCGGGAGGAGCGCACGCGGGAGATCTTCCTGGGCCCCGAGATCAGGCGCTTCGAGGCGATGGCGGCGACCGCGGAGGATCTGGCGCGACACGAGGCGCGCCAAGCGGCCGCGACTGAGCGCGCGTTCGACGACGCGCGCGACGACGCCCGCCGGCGCCTGATCGCGGTGGCCGCGGGGGCGGCCGTCGTGATCGTGCTCCTGCTGGTGACCGCCAACGACATCGCGCGCATGGCGCTCGAGGGCGAGCGGAGCGCGCGGCGACGTCCCGGCACGCCGGCATCGGACTGAGCGCCCATGACGCAGGACGTCATCCTCACGCTGAGCCTGGTGCTGGTCGCGGCGCTCGTCGCGCGCTTCCTGGCCAGCCTGTTGCGAGTTCCAGAGATCCTCGTGCTGGTCGCGATGGGCGCTCTCTTCGGGCCCTCGGTGCTCGACGTGATCGACGCGCCCCTCGACTCGCTCGGCGCCCAGCTCCTGTTCACGCTGGGGGTGTCGCTGATCCTGTTCTACGGTGGGCTCAACCTCTCGCTGCCGCTGCTGCGCCGGGTGTGGGTGGGGCTCGGGATGCTGGTGGTGCCGGGGGTCATCCTCACGACGGCCATAACCGGGGTGGCCGCATATCTGGTCTTCGACCTGCCCGTCGAGGCGGCGCTTCTGGTGGGCGCGGTGCTCGCCCCGACCGACCCGGCGATCCTGATCCCGCTGTTCCTGCGCTCGCGGCTGCGTCCGAAGGTGGCGCAGACGGTGATCGCCGAGTCCGCCTTCAACGACCCCACCGGGGCGGTGCTCGCCCTCGCGCTCGCGGGCGTATTGCTGAGCGGAGACGGCTCGCTGACGGACCCCGCGGTCGACTTCGTGGTCGATCTCGGCATCAGCACCGTGATCGGCATCGTCGCGGGCGTGCTGCTCTCCGCTGCGATCTCCAGCCACCGCTCGGGCATCTGGCGCGAATCCTCCGCGCTGGCCGTCCTCACCGCGGTGACGATCAGCTACTTCTCACTCGACACCGCCGGCGGCAGCGGCTACCTCGGAGCCTTTCTCGCCGGCCTGATCGTGGGGAACATGGAGCACCTGGGGCTCGCCATGCACTCCCAGCACGAGCGCGAGATGCGGGCGTTCGCGTTCAACATGGCCGACCTGGTCACGCTGTTCGTGTTCGTGCTGCTGGGCGCCAACATCCCGTTCGAAGATCTGGGCGCGAACTTCCTGCCCGCCCTGGCGGTGCTCGCGGTCCTGATGCTCATCGCGCGCCCGCTGACAGTCCTCGCCTGCACACTGCCCGATCGGGGTGCGGCCTGGACGGCGCGCGAGCGGGTCTTCCTGTGCTGGACGAGGGAGACCGGGGTGGTGCCCGCGGCGCTGGTCGGCGTGCTCGCGGGCCTCGGAGTTCCGCACACCGAGGTGTACGCGAGCGTGGTTGCGCTTGCGATCGTGATGACGCTGGTGTTCCAGGCGCTGCCGGCGGGCTGGCTGGCGCGGCGCCTCGGGCTGCTGGAGCGTCCGCGCCCCGTGCGGGCTGCCAGACGGGAGGCAGCCTGATGGGCTAGCGCGCGCGGACGACGATGCGGCCGGACAGGACCTTGGTACCGCGGGTCACGGTGCAGCGGTCCCCGCCGGACTCGCGTATCACGGGCGCCGACTCGCCGGTGACCGCCGATTCGTCCACCGTGGCGATGCCGTCGATCACGACTCCGTCCGCGGGGATCACGTCTCCGGCCTCGAGGACCACAACATCGCCGCCGCGAGGCTTTGCCGGCTTGGAGCGCATCGCAGGCAACCTAGCGCGACCCGGCTCCCGTCTGTGCGCGGGGATAGGCCAAACTAAACCGCGTGCTCACTGCCTTCGGAGCAGCAGCGGTGACGTTCATGATGCTCATGTACGCCCTCGAGCGGCGAGGGCGAGGCTTCATTTTCGCGTTCGGGTGCGGCTGCCTGCTGTCGAGCGCGTACGGCTTCTTGGCCGGGACATGGCCGTTCGGGGTGGTGGAGGCGATCTGGGCCGCGATCGCGTTCAACCGCTTCCGCACGACGCCAAGCGAGGGGCGACCCGCGGAGCTCGGCGGGCTGGCCCGGCCCTCCCACCACTGATCGACCGGTCGCCGCTCAGGTGGCTGTGGCCATGTCGGCCTCAGGCGCGAGCACCGCATCGAATGCCGCCAGCACGCGATCCGCGGTCTCGATCGTCGCGTTCCCTCCCATCAGCCCAATCCGCCACATCGCCGGCGCCATCGGCCCGAGGCCGCCTCCAACCTCGATCCCGTGCTCATGCAGCAGGCGCCCCTGAACCTCCTTGCCGTCGATCCCGTCGGGGACCCGCACCGCGGTGAGGGGGGCGAGCTGGTGCTGGGGGTCCGCGAGCAGCTCGAGCCCACGTTCCTTCAACGCTCGCTGAAGGTGCCCGCCCGCCTCCGAATGGCGGGCCCAGCGCGCCTCCAGCCCCTCCTCGAGCAGGAGCCGGAGAGCCTCGTGCAGCGCGTAGATGGACAGGATCGGCGCCGTGTGGTGATACGCGGCCGGCCGCTCGATCCAGTACTTCTCGAGGAGGAGCAGGTCGAAGGAGAACGGAGGCGGCGTCCGACGGGACCGTATCCGCTCTAGAGCGGCCTCCGACACGGCCACCGGCGACATGCCGGGCGGGGCCGCCAGGCACTTCTGGGTGCAGGAGTAGGCGTAGTCGATTCCCCAGGCGCCGGCGTCCAGCTCCACGCCCCCGAGCGACGTGACGCAATCCGCCATCAGGAGCACATCGCGCCCGCGGAGCTCCGCCGCGAGCTCGCCCAGCGGATGCTCCACGCCGGTGGAAGTCTCGGCGTGGACCACGGCAACGAGTCGGGCCCGCGGATGACGGTCGAGTTCCTGCAGGATGCGCTCGTTCGGGACTGCCTCGCCCCAGTCGGCATTCACGGCGATCACCTCGGCGCCGCAGCGGCGGGCGATTTCGGCGATGCGGCGCCCGAAGTAGCCGGCGCGGGCAACGATCGCCGTTTCGCCCGGCTCGAGCAGGTTCGCCAGACCCGCCTCCATCCCGGCCGTGCCGGTGCATTGGAGCGGAAGCACGAGCCCGTCGGGCATCCGCCACGCCCGGCGCAGCATCTCGACGACCTCGAGCAGGATGTCGTGAAGGTGGGGGTCGAGGTGGCCGAGCATCGGCTTCCGCATCGCCTCGAGCACCGATGGCTCGACATTGGTGGGGCCGGGGCCGCAGAGCAGCCGCTCGGGCGGGTCGAGGGTGGGAAGTTCTTCGCTCATGCTGGGCACCCTGCCGCAGCTGGGCTTCGAATGCAAGCTAAGAGTTCCAAGACCACGACTAAGAGACTTCTATACATAGAGTCCGCTCAAAGCGAGCAGACAAATTCGTTTATTTCGACTTGCCTGCGACCCCGGATTCGGCTCTACTGCCCGAGATGGTCCCCACGAAAACACGACTTCACCGCAGCGAGCTCGCCGTGCCCGGGAGCAACGTGCGAATGCTCGAGAAGGCTCCCGTCCTCGGGGCCGATGTGACCATGCTCGATCTCGAGGACGCGGTGGCGCCCGACGACAAGGAGCAGGCCCGCCTCAATGTCATCGACGCCCTGCGCGACCTGGACTGGTCGTTCGGCTCCGTGTCGGTGCGCATCAACGGGCTCGACACGCACTGGTGCTACCGCGACATCGTCGACGTGGTGGAGCAGGCCGGCGACTGGATCGACGCGATCGTCATCCCGAAGGTGAGCGACGCGGGCGACGTCCACGTCGTCGCGACGCTTCTGTCGCAGATCGAGGCCGCCGTCGGCCTCCGGCGGAAGATCGGACTCGCGGTGCTGATCGAAACCGCGATCGGAATGGTGAACGTGGACGAGATCGCCACGGCCTGCCCGGAGCGGATGGAGGCGATGATCTTCGGCGTGGCCGACTACGCCGCGTCGATCCAGAGCCAGACCGCCTCGATCGGCGGCGTGGACCCCAACTACAGCGTGCTCACCGATCCGAACGGCGGCGAGGAGCGCGACCGCCATTGGGGCGACCAGTGGCACTACCCCTTGTCGAGAATCGCGGTCACCTGCCGCGCGCATGGGCTGCGGCCGATAGACGGGCCGTTCGGGGACTTCACGGACGAGGAGGGCTACCTGGCCGCCGCGCGCCGCGCGGCCGTCCTCGGCTACGAGGGCAAGTGGGCCATCCACCCGTCGCAGGTCCCGCTTGCGAACGAGGTGTTCACGCCCGATCCGCGGCTCGTCGACCGCACCCGCCGCATCATCGATGCGATGCGCGAGGCATCGGCCGAGGGCAAGGGGGCCGTGTCGCTCGACGGTCGTCTCATCGACGCCGCCTCCATCCGCATGGCCGAGAACCTGCTCGCAAAGCTCGAGCAGATCGAGGCTCGTGAGGCGCCGGAGCCGGCTCCCAGGGCGGCGTCGGCAGCGAGCTGAGCCGGGCGGGCCCGAGCCGCTACGAGCGCGGCCGGGACTTCTGCGTGTCGTAGTACGGGAAGTCCGCCACGGTGGCCGTCGCCGTGCCGTCCCCCAGGCTGACCTCGACCTTTGTTCCCTCGTCGACCAGGTCACGGTCGATCGCGGCCATCGCCAGCTGCTCGCCCGAGGTCGGGCTCTTGGCGGGGCTTCGCACGGTCCCCACCTCGTTGCCGTCCTTCGTGACCGCGGCGCCGTACTCGGGCGTCTCGTCGCCCTCGAGCCGCAGCGTCGTGAGCAGGCGAGGCGTGCCCTCTTCTGCGATCCGCCTGAGCGCCTCCTTGCCGATGAAGTCCCCCGGCTTGTCGAGCTTCACGAGCTTGTCGAGCCGCACCTCGAACGGATCGGTCTTGTGCTGGAAGTAGTCGACGTCAGGGAAGAGGAGGCCCGACTCGATCCGGATCGTCTCGATGGCGGATAGCCCGATCGGCAGCATCCCGGCGGGGCGGCCGGCGTCGAGCACAGCGTTCCAGAGCTTGGCGGCGTCACCGGGATCGCAGTAGAGCTCGTAGCCGAGCTCGCCGGAGTAGCCCGTGCGCGACACGAGGCACGAGACGCCGCCCACCTTGCAGTCCGGTACGAACCTGAAGTAGCCCAGGTCCGAGAGGTCGACACCCTCGGTGATCGGGGCGAGGATCTCGCGCGACTTCGGCCCCTGGACCTGGAGGTGGGGCCAGTCCGGGGTCTTGTCCTCGATCTCGACGCTCATTCCGCGGTCGGAGGCGACCTTCCTGAACCAGTCGAGATCCGAGTCGTAGCTCGTGATCGAGAAGCAGTGGTCGTCGGCCAGCTTGAAGATCGTGCCGTCCATGATCATCTGGCCGTCCTCGTCGCAGATGGCCCCGTAGCGCACCTGGCCGACATCGAGGGAGGACATGTCGTTCGTGAACAGCACGTCGGCGAGCGCCAGGGCGTCGGGGCCCTTCATGTTCCACTTGCGAAGGGGCGACTCGTCCCAGATGTTGGAGGCTTCGCGGGTGGCACGGTGCTCGGCCTCGGGGTCGCCGAAGTGGTCGGCCCACGCCCAGCCCTCCCAATCTGTCCATTCGGCGCCGAGCTGATCCTGCACGTCGTAGAAGGCGCTCCGCTGCAGCGCTGTCGTCGACATCGCTCTCCTCTTCTCCCTGGACGAATTTGTGCAGCGACCCTATCGGTGGGAGTGGGCCGGCTCAAGCCGGATCTTTAGCATCGCCGGCCGTGGCGAGTCTTGCTGAGCGGCCGCTCTCGGAGATCCTGGAGGAGGTGGCGTCTGCGACGCCGGCGCCGGGGGGCGGCTCGTCCGCCGCGTGTGCGTGTGCGCTCGCGGCGGCGCTGGTGGAGATGGCGGCGCGACTCGGGCTCGTCCGGGGGGCGGGACCTCCGCCGGCGGCGCCGGACCGGGCCCGCGTACTCCGAGAGCGGGCGCTGCGGCTCGCTGAACGCGAGCTCACCGCATACCTGCCGGTCCTCGAGGCGTCGCGGCTGCCGGCGGACGATCCCGACCGCGGGGACCGGCTGCGCAGGGCGCTGAGTGAAGCGGCTACGACCCCGTTGGCGATCGCCGAGGCGGCGGCGGAAACGGCGGAGACAGGGATGCATGTCGTGCGCGGGAGCAACCCGCACGTGCGCGGCGACGCGGTCACCGGCGTCCTGCTGGCCGAGGCGGCCGCTGCCGCAGCGGCTGCGCTCGTCGAAATCAATCTCGAAGGGCTCGGCGAGGAGGACCGGCTCGAGGGCGCCCGCGACGCCAGGCGGCGAGCGGGCGAGGCCCGGGCCGAGGCGCTCCGCCTGGCCCCAAACTGACCGGAACTCCGGTCCGCCTGCAGCGGCTAACCGCGCGCGGAGCGTCGCACCACGCGGCGGTCGTCGGGAAGTCGCAGCGTGACACGGTCGGCGTCGAGCGTCTCGAGCAGCGCCTGGGCGTAGCGGCGCGAGGTTTCGAGCTCGTCACGAAGGCGCGCGAGCGTGATCGAGCCCTCGGCCCCGGCGATCTCAACCACCCGCGCGCGGACGGCGTCCAGCGCATCGCGGTGGATGTGGGAGCTTCGGTCGAGACGCACCGCGCGACCCGCGTCGCGGAGCTCCGCGAGCGCGGCCTCCGCGCCGTCACCGAGCTCCTTGTCTCTGGGCGGCCGGTCGCCGGCCGCGCGCAGGCGGTTCTCGATCGCGACCGCGGTCGGTGACAACGGCCGGGGCTCCGTGAGCGGGGGTGGCTTGGGAGCGGCATGCGGCGCCTCGGGCTCGGGAGGCCTGCGGGTGCGACGCGCACGCGGGTCGAGCACTCGGCCGCCGCCGAGGGTGCCGGGCGGGGCGATCGAGCGCACGACGAAACGGTCGCCCTGCGAGGCGATAAGTGCCCGCTCGCAGCGCAGCTGCCACCGCCCCTCGTCGCGGAGCACGATCCGCGCGGGCGTCTCGCGGGTGCCGTGGTGGATCTGCGCCCGGGGCGGCGGCTCGGCGCCGCCGAGGTCGAGGCTTGCATCGAGGATCCAGGCCGGCCGCAGGTCGGCCTCCTCGCCGGCGACTACGTCGCCGCGACCGACGTCTTCCACGTGCACACCCGTCAGGTTGATCGCCACGCGTTGCCCGGCCACGGCACGCGCAACCGCGGTGTCGTGGACCTGCACGCCCCGCACGCGGACACGCTCGTCGGCGGGCAGCAGCCGCACCCGATCTCCCGTGCCGACGGAGCCAGACCACAACGTGCCCGTGACCACCGTCCCCGCGCCGCGCACAGTGAACGAGCGATCCACGTGCAGCACAGCCGGGCCGTCTGCCGTGCTGCCGCGGCCGCCGGTCCCCGCGGACATGCCTGCCAGCGCGGCGCGCACGTCCTCGATGCCCTCTCCGGTGCGTGCCGAACAGGCGACGATTGGTACGGCCTCCCCTACCAGCGCGCGGGCCTCGTCTGCGGCAGGCTCGGGATCGAGCACGTCGCTCTTCGTGATCGCGACCACCCCGTCACTCACACCCAGGGCGCTGAGGACGGCGACGTGCTCCGAGGTCTGCGGCATGACCCCGTCGTCGGCGGCCACGACCAGCAGGAACAGGTCCACCCCGGTCGCGCCGGCAACCATCGTGCGGACGAACCGCTCGTGGCCCGGCACGTCCACGAGCGAGAGCAAGCGGCCACCGCCCACGTCGAGCTGCGCGAAGCCCAGGTCGATCGACATGCCGCGCTCGCGCTCTTCCGGCAACCTGTCCGTGTCGCGCCCCGTCAGGGCGCGCACCAGCGCCGTCTTCCCATGGTCGATGTGGCCGGCGGTCCCGACCGTGAGGGGTGTGTCGCGATCTGTCACTTGGCCGACGGAGCGGCGAAGGAGTCGAACCCGCCAGCTCCGTTCGCAACGGCAATGCTCCCCGGCTCGCCGTCGACCAGACGCCCGACGACCGCGCCGGGCACCTCGCCGGCGTGCTCGGCCGGCACCGCGGCCAGCAGCCCGCCCGACGTCGTCGCGTCGCAGACCAGGCTGCGCCGCCACTCCTCCACGTCGTCGGCGAAGCGGGTGAAGGCCTCGGCGTGCTCGCGGTTGCGCCGGCTGCCGCCGGACACCGCGCCGCCGTCGCGCAGGAGCTCCTCGACGCCGTCGATCGCGGGCACGGCCCCGGCTGCGACCTTGGCGCCGACGCCGCTCGCGAGGGTCAGCTCCCGCAGGTGCCCGAGGAGACCAAACCCGGTGACGTCGGTGAGTGCGTGCGCACCGGCGGCGCGTGCACGAGCGGCCGCCTCCGCGTTGAGCGTCGTCATCGTCTCCACCGCTGCCGGTAGCAGTTCGGCGCCGCCGCCGCGCTTGATCGCCGTGGAGATCGCGCCGATGCCGAGGGGCTTGGTCAGTACGAGCGCGTCGCCCGCGCGGCCGCCCGCGTTGGTGAGGACGCGGTCCGGGTGCACCGTACCGGTCACGGCGAGCCCGTACTTCGGCTCCGGGTCGTCGATCGAGTGGCCGCCCACGAGCATCGCGCCGGCGGCCGTGACCACGTCCAGGCCACCGCGCAGGATCTCGGACAGCACGTCGCTGCCGAGTCGCTCGAGCGGGAACGCCACCAGGTTCAGCGCGGTCACCGGCTCCGCGCCCATGGCGTAGATGTCGGAGAGCGCGTTCGCTGCCGCGATGCGGCCGAAGTCGTATGGGTCGTCGACAATCGGCGTGAAGAAGTCCGCCGTCTGGACGAGCGCGAGGTCGTCACGTACGCGCACCACGCCCGCGTCGTCCGCGGTCGAGCTGCCGACCAGCAAGCGCGGGTCACTGGTCGTCGGCAGGGCGCTCACGATCGGGCCGATGTCGGCGGCGGACAGCTTGCAGCCGCAGCCCGTGCCGTGCGAGAGCGAGGTGAGGGAGATCGGATCCGGCCTCGCGGTCACGCTGGCGCCTCCGCCTCGGGGACCGTCACTCATGGACTCGCTCGGCGCCCGTGTACACGTTCACACCACCTTTGCGGGCGAAGCCCGCGAGCGTCATCTCGCGGTCTGCGCCCAGCCTCACCGGCAGCGAGCTGGGCGCGCACACGCCGACGAGGATCGGCGCGCCTGCGACGGCAGCCTTCTGCACGAGCTCGAACGACAGCCGCCCGCTCACGCACAGGATGCGCCCGGGCGGCGGGACC
>Ga0081538_10002300_pt1 | contig 18879 bp, 16 predicted proteins | sample TabmetS5T2R1_FD_71022 | JGI IMG/M metagenome (GOLD analysis project Ga0081538, IMG submission 71022) | Tabebuia heterophylla rhizosphere microbial communities from the University of Puerto Rico - S5T2R1 | ecosystem: Host-associated > Plants > Roots > Rhizosphere ... | reverse complement strand
CTCTCCGCCTTCGCCCTGTTTCCTCTCGTCATCGCCTTGTGGGACGGGCCCGGCCGCGGGGAGTATCAGAAATCCCGCGAGCGCTCGAGCCCGCTCGCAAACCTGCGCGATGCGCTCACCGCCCGCAGGCCCGGGCGGCTGCCCGGCGCGCTACGCCGGGAGCTCAGCAGGACCCACACTCCCTCACCCTTTGACGCCGCCATCGGTTCGTCGCGCGAAGTGGCCTTCGCCTCGACACCCCTGGGCGCGGTCAAGCGCGCCGCAAAGGCGATCGTCCCCGGGGCCACCGTCAACGATGCCGTCCTGGCGCTCGTAGCCGGCGGGCTAAGGCACTGGTTGGAGCTTCGCGGCGGCCCGCTCGAGGACGTGCGGGTGAAGGTCCCAGTCAGTCTCCATCAGCGCGCCGAGAACTCCGTGGCCGCCAACCGTGACTCCTTCTTCTGCGTCGGCCTGCCGCTGGCCGAGGCCGATTCGGCCGCGCGGCTCCGCCGCATCAGCGAGGAGACCACGCTGCGCAAGCGGGCCGGCGACCCGCTCGTACTCGACACCCTGCTGCGCGATCTTGGGCGGGTGGCGCCCCCGCTCGGACAAGTGCTGGAGCGGCTGACCCTCCATCCGAACGCCTTCGCGCTCAACGTGTCCAACATCGTCGGGCCCGCGGAGCGGCCGTCCGTGCTCGGCTCGCCCGTGCGCGCCTTCTACTCCGTCGCAGAGATCGACGAGCGGCACGGCTTGCGGGTGGCCGTCGTCTCGATGGCCGGGACGCTCCATTTCGGGCTCTGCGCCGACCGAGCGATCATCGGGGAACTCGACCCGCTTGTCAGCGCGATCGAAGCGGAGGCCGCCGCGCTCGCGGACCGCGCGGGCACGGCGCTCGTCCGTCCGGTGGTTCGCCCCAGCGCAGGTCCGTAGTTCGGCGCGATAAGCCGGGGAAGTCATACCGATGACGCGGCGCGGAGTCCTCGGGAGGATGACGCAGACGCTGAAAGTCGATGCCAGCCGACGCCGAGGCCGCGGAGCCAGGGCTCGGCGCCGGCGCGCGTCGGCATCTTCCCGGCGTCCAGATTCACGCCACTCACAGGTCTACGGGAGGACTCACAATGAGTCGTTTGTTCGTGCTCGGCGGCGTCATCGCGAGCGTCGTGCTGATCGTCGCGGGCTTCGGCTGTATCGCCATCGGCGCAGTGGGCCGCAGCGATGTTGCAGACAAGCTTGAGCAGGAGGACATCACCGGCAGCCCCGACATGACCCCCCAGGCCATCGCGAGGCAGGCCGAGGCCGGCGGGCTGACGGACGTCGAGCTGCCTACCTGCTCGGTCGCCGACGAACCGGTCGACACCGGGGGCGAGGCGAAGTGCTTCGCGGAATACATGCGCATCCACGCGCTGGAGGCAACCGGCGGCCAGACCTACGCACAGATGCCGCGTTTCGCGACCGAGGACGGCCGGGGCACCAATGACGAGGCCGAGGCCCAGAAGCGTCCGGACGGCTCGCCGGTGGACAACCCGGCGCGGACCGTGTGGGTGACGGAGACGGCGCTCGCCACGGCCCTGAACACGTCGTATTTCGCGCAGCAGGTTGCGCTGTTCAGCATCGTCATGGGTGTCGCTCTGCTTCTCACCGGCATCGGCTTCCTCGTGCTGACGCTCGGCGTGCTACGCCGGGAAGGCGCAAGAGGGGGCGCCGCACGGCCGGCGGCAACGTCGGCATAGGTGAGCTTCGACTAGGGAACGTGTCGGGCGCGGGCGCGCGCGCCGGTATTGGTTGTGCCCGCCGGCCAGCAAGGTACGCTGCCGAGCCACGCCCCCGCTCAGGCGACGAGAAGCGCAAGATCGGCTCAATCGGGCGGGCCGGACCTGCCGCGCCCCGTCCTGGCCGCCGGCACGGTGATGGCGGGGTTGACCGAAACACACCACGCGGTGATCCCCCGGCCGGCCTCGATCGAGAAGCGCGGCGACGCACCCTTCGCGCTCACGCCCGACACGCACATCGTGGCTGCGGCCGCCGGCGAGGAGGCGACCGCCGTCGCCGACCACCTGGCCGCGCTGCTGCGTCGGGCGACCGGCTACCCCGTGCCGGTGCACCGTGGGACGGCGCGACCGCGTCCCGCGATCCTGCTGGCACTGGACAGCCATCGCCGGCTGGGCGCGGAGGGCTACCGGCTGCAGGTCGCTCGGAACTCCGTGCAGCTCGAGGCGAAGACGTCCGAGGGCCTCTTTCGGGCCGTCCAGACTCTGCGCCAACTGCTGCCGGCCACGGTCGAGAGCACGTCGACCCAGTCCGGTCCCTGGACCATTCCCGCCGTGAGCGTGGCGGACCGACCCCGCTTCGGCTGGCGTGGAGCCCACCTCGACGTCTCCCGCCGCTTCTTCTCGCTCGCTGAGGTCAAGCGCTACATCGACCTCGTTTGCCAGTACAAGATCAACGTCCTGCACCTGCACCTGAGCGACGACCAGGGCTGGCGCATCGTCGTCGACCGCTGGCCCCGCCTGGCGACGCACGGCGGCAGCAGCGCGGTGGGCGGGGGACCGGGCGGCTACTACACCAAGCTCGACTATCGCGAGATCGTGCGTTATGCCGCCGCTCGCTACGTCACGGTGGTGCCCGAGATCGACACGCCGGGGCACACCGGCGCGGCGCTCGCCTCCTACCCGGAGCTCAACTGCGATGGGCGATCGCCGCCGCTCTACACCGGCGTCGACGTCGGGTTCAGCTCGCTGTGCGTGGAGAAGGAGATCACCTACGAGTTCCTCGACGACGTGGTTCGCGAGCTCGCCGAGATCACGCCCGGGCGCTACCTGCACCTGGGCGGAGACGAGGCACGGGCCACCGCCGACGCCGACTACGTTCGCTTCATCGACCGCCTACGACCGATAGTCAGGCGCCACGGAAAACGAATGATGGGCTGGGAGGAGATGGCCCGGGCCCGGCTCGCGCCGGGCACGCTCGTCCAGTACTGGAGCCCGGCGACGGGCTCGGAGCCCGGCACCGCGCCGGCGCGGCGGGCGGTAGAACAGGGTCTGAAGCTCGTGATGTCGCCGGCGAACCACGCCTACCTCGATATGAAGTACGACCGCGGCACACCCGTCGGCCTCTCTTGGGCCGGCTACGTGGATGCCCGCGACGCGCACGACTGGGATCCCGCCGAGCTGATCGACGGGGTGGGCGAGAAGGACGTCGCCGGGGTCGAGTCGGCGCTCTGGACCGAGACGATCGCCGACCTGAAGGACGCCGAGTTCATGACTTTCCCGCGACTGCCGGGGATCGCCGAGGTGGGCTGGTCGCCGCGAGCCGGCCACCACTGGGAGGACTACCGCCGGCGGCTCGCCGCCCATGGACCGCGGTGGGAGGCTCAGCGCGTGAACTTCTACCGGTCGGCGCAGGTGCCCTGGCCCTGAGTCGTCCGCCGATCGAGCTTACGCCCGAGATCCGGCTCGTCGCGAGCGGGGACGGCGGCTTCTCGCTCAGCGACCCGTACGACTGCCACGTCTACCTCGTCGAGAGCCAGGGCGAGGCCGCCCTGATCGACACCGGGATCGGCCGCGCCGACATCGCCGCCGCCGTCCGAGCCACCGGCGCCCGGCTTCGATACATCCTGCTGACCCACGCCCATCCCGACCACGCCGGCGGGGCCGCGGCGCTGCGGGAAGCGTTCCCCGACGCCCGGGTGCTCGCGTCCGAGGAGGTGGCCGCCTGGGTCGCTGCCGGCGACGAGGAGGCGATGAGCCTCGAGTCCGGCGTCCGAGCCGAGTTCTATCCGGAGGGCTACCGCTTCGCGGCCTGCCCCGGGGTCGAGACGATCGCCGATGGCGAGGCCGTTCGTGTGGGCGCTGTCGAGCTACGGGCGCTGGCCACGCCCGGCCACGCCCGCGGACACCACGCCTTCCTCACCCTCGGCGCGTCGGTCGAGAGCTGCTTCTGCGGCGACCTCGTCTTCCACGGCGGCGCGATCTCACTCGAGGCGAACTGGGACTGCTCGCTGCAGGACTACCGGCGCAGCATGGAGCGCCTCGCGCGCGAGCGCTTCGAGGCGCTCCTGCCCGGGCATCACGGCGTCAGCCTGGCCCGGGGCCGCCGGCACGTGGAGGCCGCGGCGCGCCAGTTCGCGCGCGGCTTCATCCCGAGGAGCCTGGTTTGACGGTGCCCTAGCCTCGAACAAATGAGCCGTTCCGAGCTCGCCGTCACCGCCCGCTCGCTTCGCAAGTCCTACGGCGAGCGAGTCGCGGTGGCCGGGGTGGACTTCGATGTTCACCCGGCCAGCTGCTTCGGTTTCCTCGGGCCCAACGGGGCCGGCAAGACCACCACGATGAAGATGATCTACGGCCTGGCCACCGTGGGCGGCGGCGAGCTTCGCGTGCTCGGCCTCGATGCCCGGACGCAGCGGCGGGCCATCAAGTCGCGCCTTGGCGTGGTCCCCCAGGAGACCAATCTCGACGGCGATCTCACGGTGATGGAGAACCTGCTCGTGCAGGCGAGCTACTTCGGCATCGACCAGGCCACGGCCGAGACGCGCGCCGGCGAGCTGCTCGCCTTCGCTCAGCTCGGCGATCGGGCGGGGGATGCCATTCAGTCGCTGTCGGGCGGGATGAAGCGGCGCCTCCTCGTCGCCCGCGCCCTGATCAATGAGCCGGGAATGGTCGTGCTCGACGAGCCCACGACGGGGCTCGACCCGCAGGCCCGGCTGGCGGTCTGGCGCTCGCTCGACAGCCTGAGGCGACGCGGGGTGACGCTCCTGCTCACCACCCACTACATGGAGGAGGCGGCGCGGCTCTGCGACCGGCTCGTGATCATGGACGAGGGGCGCATCGTCGCCGCCGGCGAGCCGGCGACGCTCGTGCGCGAGCACGTCGGCCGCGAGGTGCTCGAGCTGCGGGTGACCGACGAGTGCGACGCCGAGGCGCTCGTTCGCTCGCTCGACGGGCGGCTCGAGGGCCACGACTTCACGGAGGACGCCCTGATGCTGTACGCGCCCGACGCCGAGGAGCTCCTCGAGGCGATCGACCAGCGGCGGTACCCGACGGAGTCGGCGCTCGTGCGGCGGGCGACGCTCGAGGACGTGTTCCTGCGCCTGACCGGGAGGAGCCTGCGCGAATGAGCGACGTGGTCCCGTCGCCACGCTACGCCGCGCGGGTGGTCGGCCGCAACGCACGCGTCTTCTCGAAGCTGTGGAAGGGGGCGCTGCTGCCGCAGTTCCTGGATCCGCTCTTCTACCTGGTGGCGCTGGGCTTCGGGCTCGGGACCTACGTCGCCACGATCAACGGCGTCGACTATCGCGACTTCCTCGCGCCGGGGCTGATCGCCTCGGCGGCGATGTGGGCGGCGGCGTTCGAGTGCACGTACAACGTCTACTTCCGGATGAACGAGACGCGCCTGTACGACGCCATCCTCGCCACCCCGGTCGAGGTCCAGGACGTGGTGGCGGGCGATCTGGTCTGGAGCTCGTTCCGGGCCACGATCTACGGGACCGTGTTTCTGGTGGTGGTCACGGCGTTCGGGCTGATCCATTCGCCCTGGGCGATCCTCCTGCCCCCGCTCGTGGCGCTGGGCGGCCTGTGCATGTCGGTCATCGCCTACACGTTCACGGCGCTCATTCCGCGGATCGACCTCTACAGCTACTTCTTCACGCTCGGGATCACGCCGATGTTCCTGTTCTCCGGGATCTTCTTCCCCTTCGACGAGCTGCCGGGCGTCGCCGAGGTGATCGCCTGGTTCACGCCGCTCTACCACTCGGTCGAGATCTCGCGGGCGATGGCCACCGGGCCGGGACCGATGGTCCTGGTTCACGCCGCCTGGTTGGCCGCGGTGAGCGCCGCGCTCTTCGTGGTACCGGTCCGCGCGGTGCGCCGCCGGCTCGTGGCCTGAGGGCGTGGCCGACGTCCTGACCCCCCGGGCGCTCAACCGAGCGCTGATGCAGCGCCAGGGTCTCCTCGAGCGGTCCTCGGCGACCGCGTTCGAGATGGTCGAGCGGCTCGTCGGGATGCAGGCCCAGGAGCCCGAGAACCCGTACGTCGCCCTGTGGCTGCGGCTCAAGGACTTTCGGGCGCAGGAGCTGAGCGACCTCATCGCGGAACGCCGGGCGGTGCGGGCCGCGCTCATGCGCTCGACCATCCACCTGGTCACGGGCCGCGACTACCTGGCCTTGCAACGGCTCATGCAGCCGATCCTGGCGCAGGTGTTCCGGAGCCCCTTCGGGGCCGGGCTCGCCGGCGCCGACGTCGACGCGGTGGTGGCCGCCGGCCTGGAGCTGCTCGCCGAGGCCCCTCGTACCCGCGCCGAGCTGGGGAGGGAGCTGGCGCCGCGGTGGCCGGACGCCGACCGCTCCTCGCTGGCCCACGCGGTCATCCAGCACGCCGCCCTCGTCCAGGTGCCGCCGCGCGGTCTGTGGAAGCAGAGCGGGCAGGCTCGGTACGCGCCGGGCGAAAGCTGGCTCGGCGGACCACTCGAGCCCGCGCCCTCGCCCGACGCGCTGGTGCTGCGCTACCTCGCGGCCTTCGGCCCGGCGACGACGGCCGACATCCGCACGTGGTCGCGCCTCACCGGGCTGCGCGAGGTGATCGCCCGGCTGCGCCCGCAGCTGCGGACCTTCCGCGACCAGAATGGAAGGGAGCTGCTCGACGTCCCGGACGGCCCGCTGCCCGATCCCGGCACCCCGGCTCCGCCGCGCTTCCTACCGGAGTACGACAACGTCGCACTCGCCCACGCTGATCGCTCGCGCGTCTTCGGCGGCCATGGACCGGGCGCGCCGTTTCCGACCGGCAAGTGGATCGGCGCCTTGCTCGCCGACGGCTTCTATCGGGCGAACTGGAAGATCACCGTCGACACCGACGGGGCCACCATGACGATCGACCGCTTCGAGCGCCTGCGAAGCGACCCGGCGGGCACCGTCGATGAGATCGCCGCCGAGGCCGAGCGCCTGCTGGACTTCGTCGCGCCGGACGCCCCCGAGCGGCGGGTGCGGTTCGTGCGCTGAGGCCGCTCATCCCGCGTAAATTCGTGATTTGAGCGGCCGACGCCGATACATTTGCCCCCGTCCCGCTGTTTCACTTCCGGCGGACGGAAGCGAATCGAGTGCCTGACAGCGTTGTCCGAGAGCTGAGAGAGGTCGAGCCGGCCTACGCGCCGAGCCGCGACGTGCGCGCCAAGCGCCCGATGCTGCTCCGCGGCGTGCTGCGCTTCGATTCCCTGCGCGCGATCGCCCGCGTGACCACGCTCGCCACCCTGGATCTCGTCGGGCTGTTCTTGGCGATCTACACGGCCCTCGCGCTCAAGACCGCGATCGTCAACCCCGACCAGCTCGGCCAGATGTGGGGGCAGACGAAGGACTACGCGCCGCTGGCCGGCCTCGTGATGCTGCTGCTGTTCGCGCGCTCGGGCCTCTACCGCGATCGCGCGCAGCGGCCCGGCTTCACCAAGGTGATCGCGTCGCTCTTCCAGGTGACCGTCGTGGTTCTGATCTACGCGGAGATCGAGGGCGAGTCCTTCCAGTCCTACTACATCTTCTACAGCTCGCTGTTCTTCGCTCTGCTCTACGTCTCGTTCCTGCGCTGGGCGTTCGAGCGCGCGAGCGGCGCGGTGCTCCGCGCCGCGGGCTACCGGCGGCGCGCGGTGCTCGTCGGTTCGGGCCCGAACATCCAGGCGGTGGCGCACGCGCTGCGCGACTCGAGCGACATCGAGCCGTACGGCTTCGTCGCGCGCACGCCGTTGCCGCTCGTGAACGGGCTGCGTGACTTCCGCACGCTGGAGCAGCTCGAGCGGCACGTCGACGCCGTGGACGAGGTGCTGATCGCCGACGCCGACTTCCCCCAGAACGAGGCCGTGGAGCTCGTCGACCGCTGCCACCAGCACGGCGTCCGCGTGCGCGTCGCCCCCTCGACGATGGAGATCCTGATGGACCGGGTGGAGTTCGTTCCCGGCCAGGCGCTGCCGCTGTTCGAGCTGAAGCCGCCGGTCTTCGACGGGATCGACTTCGCCGTCAAGCGCAGCTTCGACCTGGTCGGGGCGGTGCTGCTCCTGGTCGTGCTGTCCCCGGTCATGGCCGCGGCGGCACTGGCGATCAGGCTGACCTCGCGCGGGCCGGTTCTCTACCGCTCGCGTCGCCCGGGCATCGGCGGGCGACCCTTCACGTGTCTCAAGTTCCGCACGATGGTCGCGGGCGCGGAGGGCCTGCAGGACCGCCTCGAGTACCGCAACGAGGTCGGCGGCGCCCTGTTCAAGATCCGCGCCGACCCGCGCGTGACCAGGGTGGGCCGCTTCCTGCGACGCTGGTCGCTGGATGAGCTGCCGCAGCTGTTCAACGTGCTTCGCGGCGAGATGTCGATCGTGGGCCCGCGCCCGCTGCCGCAGCGGGACTACGACCGGCTGGAGGACTGGCACCGCAAGCGCTACCTCGTGCTGCCCGGGATGACCGGGCTGTGGCAGGTCTCGGGCCGGTCGGAGCTCGACTTCGACGAGCTGGTGCGGCTCGACTTCCTCTACCTCGAGCGCTGGTCGGTGTTCCTCGACCTCACCGTCATCCTCAAGACGATCCCCGCCGTCATCCGCGCGCGGGGAGCGTGGTGAGCGAACCGTACGACCCGGACAACCTGCTCGATCGCCACTCGGACGCGGCGACCCTGCAGGTCCACTACGAGCAGGAGTACCGTCGCGAGCGTGAGCTCCTGGCTCGTCGCCTGGGGCTGACCGGCGGCGACGTCCTCGCCGTCGGCTGCGGCCGCCACCCCGGCCGCCATCTGTTCCCCAAGCCGGCGTGGCGGATGACGGGCGTGGATCTCGACCCGGCCCTGATCGAGCAGCTGGTCGACGCCGGCGAGCTGGAGGACGGGCTGGCCGGGCGGGCCGGGGAGCTGCCGATCGAGGACGGGCGCTACGACGTGGTGCTCTACCGGCTCGTGCTGCACCACATCGCCTACCAGGGTCCCTTGGCGGCGTGCTTCGACGAAGCCGCCCGCCTCCTGCGTCCGGGCGGCGCGCTCGTGGCGGTCGAGCCGGGGCTGTGGCACCCCGTAGGGCTCGGGCTCACGCTGGCCAACCGCGCCGGCCTCGGCCCGTGGGTGCACGGCACGCCGGACGACATCCCGCTGTCCCCGCGGACGCTGGTCTCCGCCGCCTGGGCCGCGGGCCTCGAGCCCGAGCTGCACGCGGTCACCTACGGCTGGCGCCGGCTGCCGCGGCCGGCCCAGCGGGCGCTGCACGCCGCCGACTCGCTGGGTTCCCGCCCGCGGCTGGCGCCGCTCGGGCACACGCTCATGCTGATCGCGCGGCACCCGGCGCAGCGGGGATAGGGCGGTTGGGCAGCCGCTACGACGACGAGCTCTGGGAGCTCGTTCCCGAGGATCCCGGCCCGCCGCCCGCGCACCTGATCGACTTCGTCCGCGGCCTCGGGCCCGTGCGCCGGGCGCTCGACCTGGGCTGCGGCGACGGCCGGCTGAGCGCCGCGCTCGACGCCGCCGAGCTAACCGCCGCGGACGTGTCGGCGGTCGCCCTGGGCCGCGCCGCGCGCCGGCTACCGCACGCCCGGCTGGTCGAGCTCGAACCGGACGCGCCGCTGCCCTTCGACGACGGCAGCTTCGACGTCGCTCTGTGCGCGGAGACCATCGAGCACGTGCGCGACGTGCAGATGTCTCTCTCGGAGGTGCGCCGGGTGCTGCGGCCCGGCGGCACGCTGGCGCTCACCACGCCGGCGAGCCCGCCACTGGGCCGGCCGCCCGATCCGCTCTCCCCACACCTGCGGCAGTTCACGCGCCGTTCGCTAAGGCGGCTGCTGGACGCGCTGGGGTTCGAGGTGGCCTCGCTGCGGCGGCGATCGGGAACGCTGCTGGCAGTGGCGAGGCGCTGAGGGGCACCGAATCGCGGCACTGCTTTCACTTTGACCGCCCACAGCGGCCTAATGCAGTACAGCCGCTCGGCCGGCGCCGCTCAGCGGCGCCCGGCCGCCGCCTCGGCCTCCAGTTGGCGGACCCGCGAGCGGGCGTCCAGGAAGAGCTCGCGCGCCGGGGCGGAGCGGGGGTCGAGGAACAGCACACCGTTGAGGGTCTCGAGCGTGTCCTGGGGACGGTCGAGCGTCGTGGACTGGAAGGTGGCGAGCCGCAGCCAGGTCTGGGGGTCGCCCGGGAACTCGAGCACCGCTCGCTCCAGTGTGCGCCGCGCCGCGGCCCGGTCTCCGGCCGCCGTTTCGGCGGTCGCGCGCACGAGCAGCGGGTCGGGGGTGAGCGGGTTCGCGTCGGCCGCGTCTTCGGTCTTGGCGATCGCCGCGTCGTAGTCGCGCTCCTCGATCAGCTCGAGCGCTTGGTTGGTGTCGCGGTCCGACGCCTCCGGCTGCCAGATGGCCCAGGCGACGAGCAGGGCGGCGACGCCTACGCCGGCGGCCGCCACGATGCGGCCGCGGCGGGGCCGAGGCACCCGGCCGCGCAGAAGCTCCGCGGCGGGCAGCTCGGCGGTGCCGGCCGGGCCGCCCCCGACGGCCGCGATCGGGCCGCGGCCGGCGACGAATCCGGCCGCCACGAGGGCCATGGCCGCCGGGCCGGGCACGAACCACGTCCAGTCGATCGCCGACTGGAGTCCGAACACCACGGCGACGAGCCCCAGGGCCACGACCGCGTAGCGCTCGGCGTCCCAGTCTCGGCGCGGCGGGGGCTCATCGGCGCCGCGCCAGAAGGGAAGTCGCCGCGGATGGAGCCCCGTCGTGCGCAGGGCGGCGGCCAGCCAGGCGAGCACGAGCGCGGTGGTGAGCGCGAGGCCGAGGATGCCCAGGTCGGCCATCGTTTGGGCGACGAAGCCGTGCGCGTGGCGGCTGACGCCCGCGTCCTTGCGGTAGCGCAAGCGCGCGGTGGCGAAGTTGCCGGCGCCCACGCCGACGCTCGGCCGGACGTCGAAGACATCGCCCGCCTCGCGCCAGTACTTGCCCCGCGAGGAGGACACCGCGGCGATGCGTCCGGCCCCCTCGGTCGGGGCGGTCTCGGTCTCGCTGGTCAGCTCGTCCACGCGGTCGTCGATCGTCCCGGTGAGACCGCGGTCGCTCATCGCGACACCGGCGAGGGCGACGAGCGGGATTGCGCAGACGGCGACGATCGCGGCGATGCCCACCCGGCGCCGGAGCTGCATCGACGGCTCCAGGCGCGGCACGCCGATGTTCACCGCCAGCCCGGCCAGGAGCAGGGCCACACCCATGAGCAGAACGAGCAAGCCGAACTCGCCGGCCACCGCCTCCTTCGCCGCCAGCGGTTGGAGGCTCTCCGAGAACGCGTCCTTCGAGAGCGCCCACGCGCCGACGCCACCGGCCGCGAGCGCGGGGATCAGCAGCACGGGGAGGGTGCGCAGGCGCAGCGGCGCGACCGCCAGCCAGACCGCGGCGCCGAGCGCGGCCGCCACCAGCGCGCCGCGGGACTGGGTCAGGAGGATCGCCAGCACGCAGGCCCCGACGGCGGGGTACGCGAGCGCACGCCCGACCACGGAGCCGGTCCGGCGCGCGCCCAGCCACAGCGCGGCCGGGATCGCCAGGGCCGCGGTCGTTCCGACGGCGTTCCAGTACTGGTAGGGCTGCCCGACCCGGTTCGAGAGCTCGTTCTCGGCGAGCGCCCCCGGCCAGATCCGGGAGGCGAGCGCATAGGCGACCGCCGCGAGCGCGCCGATCAACACCCCCTTCAGCACGACCGGCGCCGAGTGCGGCGCGAGGCGCGCCGCCGCCAGGGCCGCGGCGAAGGTCAGAAGGTAGGCGAGCGTCCGTCCGGCCTCGATGTAGGCGAGCTCCGGGACGATCGACCACAGGACCGACAGGGCGGTGAGCGCGGCCAGCGCGGCGAAGAGGAGAAGGGCGGTCGCACCGTACAGCGGGCCTCGACGCCCCCACAGGACCCCGGCCGCGACCAGCACTCCGCCGGCCATGACCATCAGGACCTCGACGATCGTGGTGCGCGTGAGCTCCGTTCCGCCCGCGGCACCGAACGCGATGCCGGCGAGCGCGCCGCCAAGCAGCACCGCGGCCACGTCCCCTCCGCGGGGCGCCGGCCGGAGACGGGCGCGGCTCGTCGACGGCCTAGCGACGGAAACCGGGGAGCTTGCCACGAGGGATCGGAAACTTCGACATCGAGAGGCGCCCCAGCGCCGGCACGCGGGACCGGAGCGCGACGTAGCCGCCGGCGAGCGTCAGCAGTCCGAGCGCGAGCAGGACGAAGAGCAGCGGGCCGGGGAGGCTGTTGCTCGCGCTCGCAATGTCGAACAGGCCGTTCGTCCCCGGCTCCACGGTCTGACCGCCCACGTCGACGGAGGGCGGATCGTCGGTCGCGCCGGGCGCCGTCCGCGCGTCCAGCTCGGCCTGGTCGCGCGCCCGAGCCGCCTGCTCGGCGGCGGGGCTGAGGGCGCCAGCGCCGTCGGAGCCGCGGCTCCCGCCGCCACTACCACCGGTGCTGCCGCCGCCCGCGCCGGTACCCCCGCTGCTGGGACCGCCGCCGCTCTCGTTCGAGCCGCTCTTGATCGCGGCCCCGATCACCTCACGGCAGTCGCTGTACTCGTCGAGGTCCGAGGGCAGCCGGTCCCGGGCCTTGCGAAGGTCGGAGTTCGAGTAGTTGCGGTCGAGCGTCCCGTCCTCGGCGCAGTCGAGGATCACCCGGTCGGGGGTAGCCGCGGCGGGCGAGGGCGCGAGCAGCGCCAGCAACACCAGCGCCGTCGGCAGAAGCAGATGTCGTGGAACTCTGATCACTCCGCGGATCTCCCCCGAGGCGAGTCGCCGGGGTGGTGCACGCCCGGGCCGGGCGACGGCCGAGGAACGCTGCCCCGAAACGTCGATGCGAGCACATCCCCTGCCGCGGCGCGCAGGCTAGCAAGCGGTCGGGCGGCACTGGGATGCGCGCGAGGTTGGGCCGCAAGCGGCCGGCTCGGCCGGCCGCGAGCGGAAGGTCTTCCGGGCCAGTGTCCCCCCATCGCTAACCGCTTGCGACCCTGGCCGTGAGGCAAAGTTGCGGTGTGAGCCGCCGCGTGGCGATCCTCCCGCCGGTCCCGGTGCCGTACCGCGAGCCGCTGTTCCAGACGCTGGCCGCGCGCGGGCGGATCGCGCCGCGGGTGATCTACCTATCCGGGGCCCAGCCGGGATGGGATCAACGGCCGGAGTGGTTCGCCGCCGAACGAGGCCGGTATCCGCGCGAGGTGCTGGGCGCGTGGCAGCGCCGCCGCCCGGGACGCACGCCGCTGATGCTCGCGCGCGGGCTCAGCGCGGCGCTCGGACGGGCGCAGCCGAGCTGCGTGGTGAGCTGGGAGTACGGCCCGGCCACCTGGCGGGCGCTCGCGTGGAGTCGGCGGCGCGGCGTGCCCCTCGTCATCTTTAGCGAGCTCACCCCCTGGAGCGACCCCGAGCTCTCCCCGCTGCAGCGCCGGATCCACGGGCTGGTCGCGCCGCGGGCGGACGGGTTCATAGTGGCCAGCTTGCAGGGGGTCGAGCGTTTGGAGCGCCTCGGCGTCAGCCGCGCCCGCGTGGAGGTCGGCCTGCAGAGCGCGGACGTCGCACGCTTGGTCGCCCTTCAAGGGCGCCCGCGCGCCCCCGGGCCGCTCCGCGTGCTCAGCATCGGCCGCTTGGTGCCGGACAAGAACCACGCCGCCCTGCTCGAGGCGTTCGCGGCGGCGGGCCTCGGCGCCCACGAGGCCGAGCTCGTGGTCTGCGGGAGCGGCCCGCTCGAGGCCGACCTGCGGGCCCGCGCCGAGCGCGTCCGGGTGCCCGTTCGCTTCACCGGGTACGCCGCTCCGAGCGAGCTCACCGACGCCTACGCGGAGGCCGACGTGGTCGCGCTGGTCAGCACGTACGAGCCCTTCGGCGTGACGATGCGCGAGGGGGCGGCCGCGGGGCGTGCCCTCCTGTGCAGCCAAAGGGCGGGCGCGGCCGGCGACGTGGCGGTCGAGGGGGAGAACGCGTTGATCGTCGATCCGGCCTCGGTCCCGGCGATGAGCGCCGCGCTTCGCCGGCTGGTGCGGGAGCCGGAGCTGCGCCGGCGGCTCGCCGCCGGGAGCCGGGCGCTCACCGCGCGCCACCCCCCGGAGGCAGACGCCGCGGCCTGGGAGCGGGCTGTCCTGCGGGCGACTAAGGAGGCTGCCTAGCCCTCGGGCCCGGGTGCTCGACGACTTCTACCCCCGCATGAGCCGAAAACTCGTCACGCCCCTGGTTCGGAGGGCCACCGGGGCCACCGACTAACCCAGCAGCGCCGGCACCACCTCGCGCGTCACCGTCTCCTGCACCGCCTCGCGCCGGTACGGGAGCAGCAGCTGCGCCGCCCGGCGGCGGTAGTCGCGCGCCCGCTCGTCGGGGAGCGCGAACGCGGCCCGGATCGCCGCCGCGAGGGCCGGAGGCGCGCTCGTGTCCGCCACCAGCGCCGGCTCCAGCCGCCGCGCCAGGCGAAGGGCCTCGAAGGCTCCGCCGGAGGGCACCGTGGCCAGCAGGGCGCCGTCGGCCAAAGCCTCGAGCGGGGCCTGGCCGAAGTCCTCCCAGCGCGCGCCGGCGGCGAGCACACGTGCGCGGCGCAGCGCCGCGCGGAACTCCCCGGCCGGGGCCATGCCCGGCCAGTCCACTTCCGGCGGCTCGGGCACGCCGGTGCGCGCGAGGTACGCGCGCGCCCAGCCCGGGTCGATGCCGTACACGGCGAGCCGCGCCCCCGGCGGCTGGGCGGCCGCCCAGCCGGCCACCAGCACGTCGAGGCCCTTCGCCTTCGGGTCGGGCACGTAGGCGACCGCGAGCGGCTCGCGCCGGTCGTCGCTCGGGCCGGAGGGCTCGATCGGGGGCCGCACCACCACCGCCCGGGCCGCCCCGGCGGGCAGCGCGGCGGCCCCCGCGTCGCTCCAGGGAAGCACCAGGCGCGCGCGGGCCAGCGCCCGCCGCTCGAGCGCGTGCAGCGGCGCGTTGCGACGGCCGGGCCGGTTCAGGCGGGCCGGGGTGTCGAGCCGCACGGCGTAGGGCACGTCCAGGCGCGGCGCGAGCATCGCGGCCGTGGTGGTCGAGAACACGACCGCGCGCGGCCGCGTGTCCCGCAGGGCCGCCTGAACGGCGCGGCGCGCGGCCACCATCTCCACGACGTCGTTGACCGGATACGCGCGCCGGAGCCGCCCGGTCCACCCGAAGCGCACGGCCACCGCGGACGCCGAGGCGCCCGCGCGCTGCAGCTGCTCGACGAAGAGCCGATCGCCCACCCGCCAGCCGAGCGTGGTGCCCAGCGAGACGAGCAGCACGTCGACGCTATTCACCGGCCGCCTCGCCCAGGACCCGCTCGTAGCGCTCGACCATGGCGTCGCCGTCGAACAGCTCCCGCTGGCGGGCGCGCCCCGCCTCGCCCATCCGCCGGGCGCGCTCCGGGTCGGCGGCCAGCTCGAGCAGCGCGCGCTCGGCGGCGCCGACGTCGCCGGCGGGCACCAGCAGCCCGGTTCGGCCCTGAACCACCACCTCGGCCGTGCCGCCGATGTCGGTCACCACCACGGGACGGGCGGCGGCCATCGCCTCCAGGACGCTCATCGGGAGCGCCTCGGCCTCGCTGGTGAGCGCCACGGCCTGGGCGGCGGCCATCAGTCCGAGCACGTCCTCGCGCACGCCGAGCAGCTCGACGCCGCTTCCGGCGGCGAGCCGGTCCAGCCGCGCCCGTTCCGGCCCCTCCCCGGCCACGATCCCGCGGATGCGCGGCTCCGACCGCCGCGCGGCGGCCACCGCCCGGATGAACAGCCCCACGCCCTTCTCCGGCTCGAGCCGGGCGGCACAGAGCACCACGAAGCCGTCGCCGCCGAGCCGGGTCGCCGCCGCCGGCGCGGGGCCGCCGCGGTCGAAGACGCCGTTGGGGATCACCTCGATCCGGTCGGGCCGGTAGCCGAGCCGCGTCAGCGGGGGGATCTGGCGCCTCGTAACGGCGATCACCCGGTCGACCCGGGGGGCGACGAGCCGCGTGAGGAGGCGCTGATGGGGACGGGCGGGGAGAAGCTCGCCGGCCGGCGTGAGCGGCGTGTGCTCGGTGAGCACGTGGGGTGCGCCGGCGCGGCGCGCGATGGCGGCGCCCATCAGCTGCCCGCTGACTCCGCGGGTGACCACCGCGTCGGGCCGAGGCTCGGCAAACCCGAAGGCGCGGCGCCAGGCGCGCGGGTCGCTTCGCCGGCGCATGTGCAGACAGGTGGCGGGGACCCCGGCCTCGCGGAGGGCGCCGAACAGCCCGCCCTCCTCGGCCAGGCAGAGCACGTGCACGCGGGCGCCGCGGCGCGCCAGCGCCGGGATCAGCGTGGCCCACTGGCGCTCCGCGCCGCCGGTGCGCATATCCGGGCAGACGAAGAGCACGCGCATGGCTACACGGCCCGGCGGTGGACCGCCGTGACCTCGCCGGCCCGCTCCGCCGGCAGATACGGGCGGTCGGACAGGAAGCGGCGTGCCTCGGCGATCGCGTCCTCGCGCGCGTAGCCGGCCGCCACCACGCCGCTCTCGTGCCGCACCGGCACGGCGTCCACGACGCCCAGCCGCCAGCCGCGCTCCGCGGCCAGCGCGGCCCAGTGCAGGTCGAGCCCCCAGCCGAAGCGCAGCGCGGGGAACGGCAACAACTCGGCCGCCACCTCGCGCGCGAAGGCGGTGACCGGGCCGATCTCCACGAAGCGCGTCTCCCGCGCCAGCGAGGCCGGGCGGCGGCGGGCGACCTTCCAGGCCGAGTGGCTGCGCAGCGTCTGCGCGGGCTGAGCGAGCTGGAGGCCGAAGGTCTCCGCCAGCGCCACGAAGCGGTCGAGGAACTGCGCCGGGAGGCGAACGTCGTCGTCCACCACGAGCGTCCAGTCGGGATCCAGCCCCGGCGGCTTCGCGAGGAGCCGGTTCAGGTTCTCGAACTTCCCCCCGTCGAGGCCCTCGGCGACCGTCCACTCGGCGAGCAAGGGATCGGCCTCGGCGGTGGAGCCGAAGGACCGGTGGACCTGATGGCGCCGGGACCGCAGGGCGTCGACGGCGTTCACCAGCACCGGGCGGGGGCGATACACGCCGAGCACCAGCACCCGCCGCGGGGCCTGCCGGGCGGCCAGCCGCGCGGCCGCGCGCCGCGTTCCGGCCGCCCGGTCGGCGAGCCCGAAGGCCGCCTCGCCCACGGTGCGCTTGACCCGGCGCCACGGGGTGGTGACGTCGCCGGCGTCGCCCGAGAGGAACGTCTCGGGCGCGGGCAGGGTCATGTCGGCCGCAGCGCCTCGACCACCCGACCGGCCGAGTGCGCTCCCATGATCAGCCCCTGCGGGCAGGCGCGGCGCAGCGTGTGCCACCCGCAGCCGAGCAGCACGCGAAGCTCGCGACCGAGGCCCGGCGCCCGGCCGCGACGGCGATCGCTGGCGCGGGCGCCCCGTCCGCGGGCGTAGGCCGCTCGGGCCAGCGGCGCTAGGCGGGCGTCGGCCGCGGTACGGCGGTGGTCGAGGCCCGCATCCGCCAGGTAGGCGATCCTTCCGCCCCCGGCGAGCAGGCGCTCGAGCCACTCCTCCTCGTCGCCGTGCGGGCGCAGGATGCCCTCGTCGAAGGCCCCGACGCGCTCGACGGCCGAGCGGCGGACGACCAGGTTGGCGCCCCATACCCGCTCGGCGTCGCAATCCTCGAGACCGAGGTCGAGCGTGGTGATCGGCGGGTCCTCGCGACCGCAACCGCGCGGGCCGCCGCCCTCGAAGCGGGCGCGGATGGGGCCGCCCAAGGCCTCCGCCTCGGGGTGGTGCTCCGCGCCGCGCACCACGGCGTCGAGCCACCCCGGCGGGACGGCCACGTCGTCGTCCACGAACGCCACAAGCGGCGCCGCGCCGACGCGGATCCCGGTATTGCGCGCGGCGTTCAGGCCGCGCGGCCCGCCGTGGCTCACGCACCGCACGCCGGCCCGACGGGCGACCTCCGCGGTGGCGTCGGAGGCGCCGTCGTCCACCACGAGGAGCTCATAGGGGGTCCGCGTGCGCTGGCGCAGCAGCGACTCGAGCGTGACCTCGAGGTACGCCGCGCGGCCGCGCGTGGGGACCACGACCGTCACCGCGGGCGTGTCCATCGGCCGGATAGCGTAGCCCGGGCCGATGCGAAGTCCGCGCGTCCTCGTCGTCCACAATCGCTACCGGGTCGAGGGGGGCGAGGAGCGCTCGGTGGAGCTACAGCTGCGGGCGCTGAGGCGCGCCGGCGTCGAGCACGCGCTGCTGGAGCGGCGCTCGGCCGAGGCGACCCGCGCCGGCGCCGCCGCGGCGCTGCTCCGCGGCGGCGCCGAGCGCGACGTGGCGGCCGCGGTGCGGGAGCTGGGCGCCGACGTGGTCCACGTCCACAACATGCTGCCGCTGCTCGGCCCGCGTGCCCTGGCCGCGGCGCGCGCGGCGGGGGCGGCCGTGGTCCTCCACCTCCACAACCTGCGCCTCTTCTGCGCGATCGGGGTGGCGTCGCGCGACGGCGGGCCGTGCTTTCGCTGCCACCACCGCTTCACGCTTCCGGGGCTGGTCCTCAACTGCCGCCGCTCGCTGCCCGAGGCCGCGGTCTACGCGGTCGCCCTGGCCGGCCATCAGCCGACCGTGCTCGGCGCGGTCGACCGCTTCGTGGCCCCGAGCGACTACGCGGTCGGCCAGCTCGCGCGCCTCGGCGTGCCGCGCGGGCGCCTCACGCCGCTGCCCCACTACCTCCCGGAGGAGGCGTTCGTCGAGGGCTCGCGGGCCGGCGACGGGACCTACGCGCTCGCGGCGGCCCGCCTGTCGCCCGAGAAGGGGATCGACGTGGCGATCGCCGCCGCCGCCCGCACCGGCGTGCCGCTGCGGGTGGCCGGCGAGGGACCGGCGCGCGCCGAGCTCGAGGCGCTCGCGCGCCGTCTCGGGGCGCCGGTCGAGTTCCTGGGTCGCGTGGGCCGCGCCGAGGTCGCCGGGCTGCTGGCCGGCGCCGGCGCGCTGCTGATGCCCTCT
>Ga0081538_10002299_pt1 | contig 18885 bp, 19 predicted proteins | sample TabmetS5T2R1_FD_71022 | JGI IMG/M metagenome (GOLD analysis project Ga0081538, IMG submission 71022) | Tabebuia heterophylla rhizosphere microbial communities from the University of Puerto Rico - S5T2R1 | ecosystem: Host-associated > Plants > Roots > Rhizosphere ... | reverse complement strand
CCCTCCCAGCAGCAGGAAGAAGAACCCGGTGAGCAGCAGCCGGGTGCCGATCTTGTCGTTCTGGACCCCGGTCAGCTGCCCCCGCAGCCCGGGCGGGTCGGCCCACAGCCGATTCAGCTCCTCGCCCGTCATCGGCTCGGTGACCGACGGCGTCTCCCGGCCGGGCCGCGGAGGACCCTGGTCAGCCACGCCGCTCAGCCACCCACGAGGCGAACGCATCCTCCGGTTCGGCCACCACCGTCAGCACCATCCTGGTGTGCTCCAGGCCGCAGAACTCCGCGCAGCGGCTGCGGTGCACCCCCGCCTCGTCGGCCTCCAGGACCAGGGTGTTGGGGTGGTCGGGCAGCAGGTCCAGCTTGCCGGCCAACGCCGGCACCCAGAAGCTGTGGATCACGTCCGCCGAGGTCAGCCGCAGGCTGACCGGACGCCCCACCGGGAGGTGGAGCTCGTCGCGCACGGTCACCCCGGCATCGGGGTAGCGGACCTCCCACCAGAACTGGTGCCCGACCACCTCGATGACCAGCGCCTCCGGCGGGGCGGTGGTGGGGACCACCCGCAGCGCCCGGACCGTGGCCCCGAACACCACCAGCAGGATCACCATGGGCGCCACCACCCCGCCGACCACGAACCAGCGGCCGAACCGGTTCGGCCGTTCCCGGCCGGTCTCCTGCCCGGCCGCTGGCCGCCGGCGGAACAGGCCCAGCGCCAGCACCACCACGACGGCGACGAACACCGCCCCACCAAGGCCCAGCATCAGCCACCACAGCTCCGCCATGGCCTGGGAGACCGGGCCCTGAGGATCCAGCGCCCCGCCCTCACGCTGGGCAGTCACCATCCAGGCCAAGTCGGAACCTCCCAGGCGCCGGCAACGCACCCGCAGAACTCTACAAACACGGCGCGCCGGATTGAAGGATGCGGGAGTCCAGACTCCCGAACCCGGCCGGGACCAGGGGGTTCTCGGTTTTCGAGGGTCCGCGGTACGCTGCCTGGGTTCAGGCGTGTCACACCAAGGGGAGTGTCTGATGGCCTCTCGGCTCAACCCGTACATCAGCTTCAGGGACAACGCGCGCCAGGCCATGGACTTCTACAAGGAGGTCTTCGGCGGCGACCTGAACCTGAACACCTTCGGCGAATTCGGCGCGCCGGGCACGCCGGACGCCGACAAGGTCATGCACGCCCAGCTCGAGACCGACCGTGGCTTCACCCTCATGGCCTCCGACACCCCGGCCGGGATGGAGTACAGCCCCGGAAACAACATCTCCATCAGCCTCAGTGGGGACGACGCCGATGAGCTGCGCCGCTACTGGGAGCAGCTGTCGGACGGCGGCACGGTGACGATGCCCCTGGAGAAGCAGATGTGGGGCGACGAGTTCGGCATGTGCCTGGACCGGTTCGGCATCCCCTGGATGGTCAACATCACCCAGGCGCAGACGTAACACCGCCGGCGCCTGGCACGGCGTGGGGCACCGGGATGATCGGCGTCTCCAGGGCGGCGTCCGCCACGTGGTGTGGGACTGGAACGGGACCTTGTTCGACGACCACGTGGCGGTGGTGGCGGCGATCAACGACGCGCTGGCGTTGCTGCGCCTTCGCCCGATCGACTCCGACACCTTCCGCAGCCACTTCACCCGGCCGGTCCAGCGGTTCTACGAGCAGGTGGCCGGCCGTCGGATCGAGCCGGGCGAGTGGCGGACCCTCGACGAGGCCTACCACGACAGCTACCACGCCTGGGTGGAGCGGCTGAAGCTGGCGCCCGACGCCTGGGAGGCGCTGGCGGCGGCCGAGGCGGCCGGCCTCACCCAGTCGTTGCTGTCGATGTGGCGCCACCAGGACCTGGTGCCGCTGGTCGAGCGGCTGGGGATCGACCGCTTCCTCCTCCGCGTGGACGGGTTGCGCGTGCCCGGTGGTGGCGGCAAGACCGAGCACCTGGTGGCCCACCTGGCCGCGCTCGAGGTCGAGCCGTCGGCGGCGCTGCTGGTGGGAGACGCGCTCGACGACCTGGCGGCGGCCCGGTCGGTCGGCGCCCGCTGCGTGCTGTACGACGGCGGCACCCATCACCGGGACGCGCTGGAGGCGACCGGCGTCCCGGTGGTCGACACGCTCACCGCCGCCGTGGCCGCGGCCAAGGGCGGGTAGGCGCGCCCGGGGGCGGCGCGCGGCGAGCGCCGGCGGCTACACCAGCGTGTCGTAGGCGGCCAGGCACCGCTGGGCACAGGCCCGCCAGGTGAACCGCTGCAGGACCAGGTCGCGGGCGTTGCCGCCCAGCTGCGCGGCCAGGCGGCGGTCCGAGACAAGGCGCGCGAGGCAGTCCCCGAGCGCCTCGGTGTCGCCCGGAGGGACCAGGAACCCGGTCTCGCCGTCCACCACGACCTCGGCGAGGCCTCCGATCCGGCTGGCGACCACCGGGGTCCCGCTGGCCATGGCCTCCAGGGCCGCCAGGCCCAGCAGCTCCGACACGGGGACGGGCCGGCCGTAGCAGGTGCGGTCGACGGACGGCAGCGCCAGGACCGCGGCTCGGCGGTACAGGTCGGGCAGGGCGGCGTCCGGGACCGGACCGAGGAAGGTGACGTCCCGGCCCTGGGCGAGCCGACGGAGCAGCGCCGGATAGTCACGCTCGGGAGGGCGGGGATCGTGGCCGCTGCTGCCCGCGATCCGGAGCGCGGCGCCCGCGGGCAGGGCGCCGAGCAGCCGGTCGACGCCCTTGTGCGGGGTCAACCGCCCGACGAACAGCACACCGTCCCGGTCGGTGGCGGGCGTTGGGGCGAACCGTCGCGTATCCGCTCCGCCGTAGATGACCTGCGTCCTCGCCGGGGGGACGTCGAGCACCCGGGCGGAGAACTGGGACACGGCGAGGAAGCGGTCGAACAGCCGGTGCACCAGACCACCCCAGGTCCTGCCGAGCAGGCCATGGTCGGTGACCGCCGTGCCCGCCCCGAGGATGCGGGCCGTGACCGCCGACATGCGGGTGGGTACGCTCCTGAAGTGATGGGCGTGGACGACCTCGGCGTGGGTGAGGGCAGCCGGAAGCAGGGGGGCCACCGGCTGGGCGGGGTGGCCGTGCAGCCAGGTCAGGGGCCGCAGGACGCGCACGCGCAGACCACCGGCGGCTCGCCAGCTGCCGGGCCGCCGGCCAAAGGTGACCAGCTCGCAGTCCACCTCTTCGGCCACGGCCCGGGCCAGCTCCAGCGGATACCGCTCGCCACCGCCGTAGAGCCCGTCCGGTCCGAACGCGCTCGGAGCCACGTGGATGACTCGCATCCTCACCGTCTCCCTGGTCACCCTGGGTGACCCCGGCCGCCTGAGCGGCGGCTACCGCTACCATCGCCGCATGGCGGAGCTGGCGCCGGCCTGCGGCGCCTCCGTCCGCTTCGTCTCCTTCCCCGACCGCCCCTTTCCCATCCCCACCTTGGCCGGGTCGGCCGTGCTGCGCCAGGCGCGGGCGGACGTCCTGGTGCTGGACAGCATCGCCGCCGCCTTCCTCGGGCCATGGGTGCCCCGGCGTCCCAGGACGCCGCTGGTGGGGAGCTTGCATCAGCCTCCGGGCGGCATCGACCACGGGCCGCTGCGGCGGGCCCTGCAGGCCCCGATGGACCGGCTGGCCTATCGCCGGGCCCGCCTGCTGCTGGTGGCCAGCCAGGCCCTCGGCGGGGAGCTGGCCGCCCAGGGGTATCCGCCCGAGCGGATCCGGGTGGTGCCGCCGGGCCGGGACCTGCCCGCCGCCCCCACCGGCCCCCCGACCGACCTCCGCCAGGGCCGCCGGGCGGCCCTGCTGTGTGTGGCCAACTGGGTCGAGCGCAAGGGCCTCCTCGACCTGCTCGACGCCGTGGCGCGGCTCCCGGCCGGGCTGGCCACCCTGCACCTGGCCGGGGACGACCGCGCCGATCCTCGCTACGGCGCCCGCGTCCGGGCCAGGCTGTCCCGGCCGGACCTGGCCGGGCGAGTGGTCGTCCACGGTCCCCTGCCCGCGGAACGGGTGGCCGCCCTGTACCAGGCGGCCGACGTGTTCGCGCTCCCCAGCCTGCGGGAACCCTACGGGACCGTCTGGGGCGAGGCGATGGCCGCGGGCCTACCGGTGGTCGGCTGGCGAGCCGGCAACCTCCCCCACCTGGCCGAGCACGGCCGGGAAGGGCTGCTGGCCGGCCCGGGCGACGTGGCCGCCCTGAGCGCCGCCCTCGCCCGCCTGGCGGGTGACGAGGACCTGCGGCGAAGGATGGCGGCGGCCGCCGGGCGGCGGGCCGCCGACCGACCGACCTGGGACCGGTCGGCGGCCCTGTTCTTCGCCGCGCTCCGCGAAGCCGTCTCGGCCGGTCAGGCCACCGGCCCGGCGTAGCCGCCGAAGTCGACCTCCGACTCCCACACCCGGACCGCGAGCGTGTCGCCTCCCGCCTGCCGGAGCGCGGGGACCAGGCTCTCGTGGGCCCAGCGGGCCAGGACCTCCACGGTGACGGCCTCGGCCGCCGGCGGACGGATCTCCTCCAGGTCCCTCCCGTCGATCCGGGCCACGATCGCCTGGAGGGCCGCCCGGAGCGCATCCAGGTCACAGACCATCCCGCGCTCGTCCAGGTCGTCCCGGCCGACCACCACGTCGACCCGGTAGTCGTGGGGATGGAGCTCCCCCTCGGGCCCTTCGACCGGCAGCTGATGCAGCGCCCGCACCGTGACGCTGGACCCCACCTCATATCCCCCACGCATCGACGTCTCCAGGATCGCTCGGCGTCCCTACTGGTACCGGAGGGTGGCATGGATCAGACCGTCGTCCCTGCGGTCCGCGCAAGCGTAGGCCTCGGCGGCCTGCTCGAACGGGAACGCATGGGTGGCCAGGACCAACAGCGGCAGCTCGCGGGAGAGCCGCCAGGCCAGCTCGGTCCGGCGCCGGCGGTCCCACCTGGCGGTGAGGGCGGCCGGAAGGGTGGACACCTGGGTGCTCCGCAGCGCCAGCCGCCGGCGGTGGAAGGCGGCCCCGAGGGGCAGGGCAACCGGCTTGGTGCCGTACCAGGAGCACACCAGGGCCGTTCCCTCGTGGGCCAGCAGCCCCAGGGAGGAGGCCAGCGCGCCCGGGTTCCCGCTGGCCTCGACCACCAGGTCGGCGCCCTGCCTGGTCTCGGCGGCCACCACCTCCGGGGCCTGGTCGGGGGCGACCGCCCGGACCCCGAAGGCGGCCGCGGCCGCCCGCCGGGCCGGCTCCGGCTCCGCCCCCAGCACCACCGCCCCGGTCCGGGCCAGGAGCGCGGCCACCAGGATCCCGACCGCGCCCAGGCCGACGACCACCACCGTCTCTCCCAGGCGGGGGGCGGCGTCCAGGCAGACCTGGAGGGCGGTCTCGACCATGGGGTACAGGGTGGCGGCCCGCGGGTCCAGGTCGTCGACGGCGACGACCTCACGGGCGTGGGCCACGAACCGGTCCTGATGGGGGTGGAAGGCGAACACCCGCTGCCCCTCCCGCAGGGGGGCGGCCGGCCGGACAACGCGGCCGACCGCGCTGTAGCCGTAGCGGAACGGATGGGCGAACGTGCCGGCCAGGGCGCCGAGGGTCTCGTCGAGGGGCAGCTCGGGGTCGACCTCGCCCCGGTAGGCGAGCAGTTCGGTCCCGCTCGAGATCCCCGACCATTCCGTGGCCACCAGGACGTGACCGCTGGGCGGGTCGGGGACCTCGACCTCGCGCAGCTCGACCCGTCGGGGGGCCACGAAGTGGACCGCGCGGGCCTTCATGGGCAGCCCCTACCCCCCACCAACCAGAGCAAACCGCCGGCCGGTCGGACCCAGGCACTTGATTGTGTGTCCGGGACGTGTGCTAGTAGCCGACATGGCGCAACCCAAGGAGGTCGCTCACCTCATCCTGCCGACCTGGGCCGGCGAGTTCGACCTCCGGGTCTTCCAGGGCGGGTCGGGCGAGGTGTACCTGCTGTTCGCCTATGGCGAGATCGGCGACGGTCATGACCTCCTGGTCCGCCTGCACTCGGCCTGCCTCACCGGTGACGCGTTCGGGTCGCTCCGCTGCGACTGCGGCCCCCAGCTCCGCCTGGCCATGCGGCGGATCGTCGCGGAGGGCCGGGGCGTGCTCCTCTACGCCGCCGGTCACGAGGGGCGGGGCGTCGGGCTGGTGTCCAAGCTCCGAGCCTACATGCTGCAGGACGAGGGCCACGACACCGTGGAGGCCAACCGCCGGCTCGGCCTGCCGGTCGACGGCCGCGACTACCGCGAGGCCGTGCAGGTCCTCCAGGCCGCCGGGGTCCGGAGCTCGCGCCTGCTCACCAACAACCCGGCCAAGGCCAGCGCCCTGGACCGGGAAGGCGTCCCGGTCGAGCGCCTGGAGTCGCTGTCGACGACGCCGCACCTCCGCAACCGCGGCTACGTGCAGACCAAGCAGCAGCGCCTCGGCCACCGGGCCCCGGGAGGGGAGGCCCTGACGGGGGACGGAGCCCTGGCCGGGGACGGGAAGGCGGTCGACGCCACCGCGCTCCTTGGTGAGGTGGACGGGCGCGTCGACCGCCCCTACGTCGTGCTCAAGTACGCCCAGACGCTCGACGGCCGGATCGCCACCAGCGGCGGCGACTCGAAGTGGATCAGCGACACCCAGGAGCGCCGCGTCTCCCACGCCCTGCGGGCGGCCAGCGACGCGGTGGTGGTCGGGGCGGGCACCGTGCTGGCCGACGACCCGCTGCTGACCGTGCGGATGGTCCCGGGCGTCTCCCCGATCCGGGTGGTGCTCGACTCCACCCTCCGTGTCCCGGCGGACGCGCAGGTCTACGGTCCCGACGCGGTCACCGTCGTCCTCACCTCCGCGCGGTCCAGCCCCGACCGGCGGGCGGCCTTGCGCCGCCGAGGGGTGAAGGTGGAGGTCGTCGGCGAGGCGCCGGACGGCATCGACCTTGCCGCCGGGCTGGCCAGGCTGCGGTCGCTGGGGATCCGCTGTGTGCTGGTCGAGGGTGGCTCGCGGGTCATCACCTCGACGCTCCGGGAGCGGCTGGCGGACCGGCTGGTGGTGGCCGTGGCCCCCCTCGTGCTCGGCAAGGGCACGGACGCCGTCGGGGACCTGGGAACTAGCCTGGTCCAGGATGGGCTGCGCCTGCTGAACCGGACGGTCCACCAGCTGGGACCGGACCTCCTGGTCGCCGGGGACCTGGACTGGGCCCGGGGCTGAGCGGGCGGCCGAGCGGCGTGGGTGTCGGCCGGGCGGCGCTGCGGCTGCGGCTGCGGACGCGAGCGATGACCGCCGGGGTGGTGCGGCGACTCCCCGTCCCGGTCGCCGACCGCCTCCGCGGCCCGGCCACCGCTCCGCCGCGGTCCCGACGGCGTCGCGGCCACGACGCGCTCCTCCACGTGCTGTCCCGCGGCGGCATCCCCGCCGGTGTGCGCACCTTCTCGCTCCGCGACAACCGGCAGCTCAGCTTCGTCAACGCCGAGTCACTGGTCCTCCACCAGCTGTACTGGTTCGGGGAGCAGGGCTGGGAGCCGCAGCTCCTGCCCTGGTGGCGGCGCTTCTGCGGCCGCTCCTCGGCCGTCCTGGAGCTCGGCGCCAACGTCGGCTACTTCACCGTGCAGGGCGCCAAGGCCGCGCCGGGCGCGCGGTACATCGCCGTCGAGCCCTACCCGGCCTCCGCCCGCGTGTGCCGCGCCAACCTCGCGCTCAACCGGGTCGAGTCGGTCGAGCTGGTCAATGCCGCGGCCGTGGCCGGCTCCGGGCTGCCAGCGGTCGAGCTGCAGGTTCCCGCCGATCAGCTGGCCACCCCAACGGTCGCCTTCATCGGCGCCGGCAGCGAGCTCCCGGAACCGATGCGCCGCCACGTCACCCAGGCCGTCTCGGTCCCGGCCGTGGACGTGCGGTCCCTCCTCTCCGGGATCGACCTGCTCAAGCTGGACGTGGAGGGTCAGGAGCACGCCCTGCTCGCGGCCGGCCGCGAGCACCTGCGCACCCGCCGGCCGACGGTCTTCGTCGAGGTGCTGCCGGGAACCGTCAGGCTTCGCCGCCTGCTCGCGGACCTGTGCCGCGAGGACGGCTTCCACTGCTATGTGCCCCGCGCCGACGCGCTGCTGCGGCTCGAGCTGCCCGACCTCCTCGGCACGCCGCTGCTCGACCGCTACGGCTGCCAGGACGTGATCGTGTCGGCGGAGTCGCTGTCCTGACCGCGCAGCCCGCGGTCGTGCGGTCCGCTGAGGCTGACAACCGGGTCGCGCTTGGCGATTCAGGCAACAGGCTTCATTACGACGATCAGACGATTCTCAGTGGTCACCTGGCGTCGCTACGGTAGCCGCTTGTGTCGTTGCGGAGGGGGGGTGAGGGCCGGCCTGGCACGTCGACCACCATCGGCTCCGCCGGAGGTGCCCTGTGACCTGGATCTCGAACCGCCGTCCCATCCGACTCCGGCTGCTCATCGTCCTCCTGCTGGTGGTGGCTTCGGTCCTGGCCGCCTGGCCGGCCGGGGCGTCGCCGGCTCCCCCCGCCGGTCGGCAGCCCCAGCTCGAACGGGCCGCCGTCGACCTTGCCGTCCGGCTGCGGGCGGTGCCCCTGCGTGACGGGGACTTCGCCGATCCGGGGCGGTACTGTCCGCGTGACCGGCTGGTCGTCTCCTGGACACCGCCGGGGGGAGGGTACCGGTTCGGTGGCTACATCCCGCCGCTGGGGCCGGCGCCTGGACCGGCCACCACCAGGGTGAACGGCGTGGTCCGCTGCCGTGGCGTGACCTACGCCTACATGGGCTTCGAGGCTCGGTGGACGGCGGGGGCCTGGCGGGTCCTTGACGTGCCGGCGCTGGTGGAGCCCACCCACCCGCCGGCGTCCAGCGGCGGGGGTGGGCCGGACGCGGCCATCCGGCTGGCCGCCAAGCTGCCACCGGCCGGCACGGGGCCGCTCGACGGCCTCGCCCGCTACCAGCCGCAGACCACCTGCAGCCCGCCCGCCAAGCCCGGCGTGACCGGCTTCCAACGGATCGTCCTGGCCTCGTTCCCGAGGACGCCCAGCTACGGCATCTCGAGGAGGTGCTCGGTCGGCGGCCGCAGCGAGCACAAGGAGGGCCGGGCCTGGGACTGGGGCGTGGCGGTGAGCAACGCCGGTCACCGCGAGGCCGCCCGGCAGGTGTTCAACTGGCTGTTCCGGGCCGACGCCAGGGGCCGCCGCTGGGCCATGGCCCGGCGCCTGGGGGTGATGTACATCATCTACAACCGTCGCATCTGGGGTTCCTACCGGGCGGCCGAGGGCTGGCGGCCCTATGTGGGCGCCAACCCCCACACCGACCACGCCCACTTCAGCTTCAGCTGGGCGGGGGCCCGCAAGCAGACCAGCTACTGGGACGGCACCCCGGTCACCTCCTAGGCGGCCAGGACCACGGCTATCGCGCCGGGACCTGGCCGCAGGTGAGGTTGACCGCGGTGGCGGTCATGGCGCCGGCACGGTCGGAGGCCATGAACGCGGCCACGCGGCCGACCTCGGCCAGCGACGGCAGCCGGTTCAGCTGGGTGAGCCGTTCCATCCAGGCGACCAGCTCGGTGCGGGTCATGCCGTTCCCGGACCCGGTGCCGTAGTCGGGGAACCGCTCGATGTCGGCGAGGGCCTCGGGGAGGCCGGTCGTCTGGAGCCAGACGACCCGTACGCCGTGCCTGCCCAGCTCGCAGGCCCACTGCCGGCACTGGCTCTCGATGGCGTCGAAGGTGACGCCGGTCCCGCCGACCTCGGGGATGGCCAGGCGGGCGGTGCTCGCCGTGATCGCCATGACCACGCCCGACCCCTGCCTGGTCATGTGGCGGGCGGCCGCCCTGGTGGTCAGGAACTGGGTCCGCATGGCGATCTCGATCGGTCGGGCGAAGTCCGCGAGCGACATCTCGAGCAGCGGGGCGCCATGCACGTCGCCGTGGCTGATGGCGTTGAAGGACACGTCGATGCCGCCGGCCTTGGAGGCGACCGCGTCGGCGTGCTCGTCGACGGCCCCTTCGTCGAGCGCGTCGACCTGCGCGGTCTCGACCGCGCCGCCGGCGGTGGAGAGCTCCTGGGCCACCTCGTCCAGGGTGGCCAGGGTGCGGCCGGCCAGGAAGACCCTCGCGCCCTCGCGGGCGAAGCCACGGGCCACGGCCCGACCGATCGTCCCAGCTCCTCCGTAGACCACGGCGTTCTTGTGCTCCAGCAGCATCATTGCCCTCTTCCTGTCGAGTACGCGATCGAGCACCCGCAGCATAGAGTCAGTGCATGACCGACCTGCCCACCGGGACCGTGACCTTCCTGTTCACCGACATCGAGGGCTCCACCGGACTCCTCCAGACGCTCGGCGACCGGTACCCGGCGGTCCTGGACGAGCACGCGGCCATCGTCCGGCGAGCCGTCGCCGACGGCGGCGGGGTCGAGGTCAGCACCCACGGCGACGCCTTCTTCGCGGTGTTCCGCAGCCCGGCGGGGGCCGTCCGGGCGGCGGTCGCCGCCCAGCAGGGCCTCGCCGCGCACGACTGGTCCCCCGGCCCGCCGGTGGCCGTGCGGATGGGTGTCCACACCGGTGAGGGCGTCCTGGGCGGCGACGACTATGCCGGCCTCGACGTGCACCGGGCGGCCCGGATCGCCGACGCGGCCCACGGCGGGCAGGTCCTGCTGTCCGACGCCACCCGCGGGCTCGTCCAGCACGCGCTCCCGGCGGGCGCCGCCCTCCGCGACCTGGGGGCGCACCGCCTGCGGGGCATCGCGGACCCCGAGCGCCTCCACCAGCTGGTCATCGAGGGCCTCTCCTCCGACTTCCCGGCGCCCCGGACGCTGGATGCCAGGCCGAATAATCTCCCGCTGCAGCTCACCTCGTTCGTGGGCCGGGAGGACGAGATCGCCGAGGTGGAGCGCCTCCTCGGCCAGACCCGCCTGCTGACCCTGACCGGGCCGGGGGGCACCGGCAAGTCCCGGCTGGCCCTCCGGGTCGCCGCGGAGCTGCTCACCCGGTTCCGGGACGGCTCCTGCTTCGTCGATCTCTCCCCGGTGACCGATCCGGCGCTGGTCCCGGCCGCGGTGGCCAACGCGCTGGGAGTCCCGGAGGCGGCCGGGCGGCCCATCCTCGACGAGGTCAAGGACCATCTCCGCCACCGCGAGCTCCTCCAGGTGGTCGACAACTTCGAGCAGGTGGCCGAGGCCGGCCCCGTGATCGAGGAGCTCCTCACCGCCGCGCCGAGGCTGCGGACCATGGTCACCTCCCGCGTGGTGCTGTCGCTCCGGGGCGAGCAGGAGTACCCGGTGCCGCCGCTCCACGTCCCCGACCCCCAACGGCTCCCCACCGACCTGTCCACGCTCGGCGCGGTCGCGGCGGTGCGGCTGTTCGCCGAGCGGGCCCGGGCCGCCAGTCCCCGGTTCGCGCTGACCGCGCGGAACGCCCCGGTCATCGCCGAGATCACCGCCCGGCTGGACGGCCTCCCCCTGGCGATCGAGCTCGCCGCCACCCGGACCAAGGTGCTCACGCCCGAGCAGATCCTGTCCCGCCTCAAGCGGCGCCTGGCGATCCTCACCGCCGGCCCGCGGAGCCTGCCCGAGCGCCAGCGGACCCTCCGGGCCGCCATCGCCTGGAGCTACGACCTGCTCGATCCGGTCGAGCGCCGCCTGTTCGCCCGGCTGTCGGTGTTCACCGGCGGCTGGACGTTCGAGGCGGCCGAGGCGGTGTGCGCGCCCGAGGAATTCGGCCTGGACGCCCTCGACGGGCTGACCTCGCTGGTGGACAAGTCACTGGTGCAGAGAGTCGAGCCTCCCGGCCACCCCGCCCGGTTCTCGATGCTGGAGACGATCCGGGAGTTCGGGCAGGAGCAGCTCGAGGCCGCCGGCGACCTCGAGCTGGTCCTCGGGCGCCACGCCGAGCACTTCCTCGGCCTGGCCGTCGAGGTCGAGCCTCACCTGGTCGGCGACGACCAGGCCGCCTGGCTGGACCGCTGCGAGCAGGAGCACGCCAACCTCCGGGCGGCCCTGCGGTGGGCCATCGACCGGGACGAGGCCGGCCCGGCCCAGGCGGCCGCCGGCGCCCTGTGGCGCTTCTGGCAGCAGCGCGGACACCTGACCGAGGGGCGGCGGTGGCTCGATGAGGTCCTGGCCATGCCGTCGGGGCAGGCGCCGACCGCGGCCCGGGCCAAGGCCCTGACCGGGGCGGGCGGGATCGCCTGGTGGAGCGACCGGGGGCCGGCACGGGCCTTCTACGACGAGGCCCTGGCCATCGAGCGGCGGCTGGGCGACCCCGCCCGCCTCGCCGAGGCCCTGTACAACCAGGCGCACGCCGTCGCCGACGCGCACGACCTGGAGGCGGCGGCCCGCCTGTTCGACGAGAGCCTCGAGCTGTTCCGTCGGGTCGGGGACGAGCCCGGGGCGGCCAGGGTCCTGGTGATGCAGGTGGTCCCGGACGCGATGGCCGGCGCCTGGGACCGCGTGGTCGCCCGTATCGAGGAGGTCGCGGCGATCTGGCGCCGGCTCGGCGACCGCCTCAACCTCGCCTTCGGCCTGATCTGGCTGGCGTTCGCCTACGGCCGGGCCGGCCGCCGGGACGACGCCCGCGCGACCGCCCTCGAGGCGCTCCAGCTGTTCCGCGAGGCCGACAACGCCACCGGGGTCGCGCTCGCCTTCCTCGACCTGGCGTTCCTGCTGACCTGGGAGGGCCGCCACACCGACGCCATCCGGATGGCCGGCGTCTCCGAACGGCAGCGTCAGCTGGCCGGGGGCGGCCCGACCCCCGGCTTCGGGGGCATGCTCGAGGGCGACCCGGTGGCCGACGCCCGCGCCCACCTCACCGAGGACGCGGCCGGGCGGGCCTGGGAGGAAGGTCGCGCCATGAGCGTCCCCGAGGCGATCGCCCGAGTCCAGGACGACCCGGGCTCTTGACAGTTGCCTGACATTATGTCAATATTTTGACATGGAGTCGGAGCGTACGCCCGAGGGAGAGACGGCCACCCAGGTCATCCTCTCGATGTTCCGCGCCAACGGCCTGCTGCTGGAGGCCGGCGACCAGCTGGCCGCCGGCGACGGGCTGACCTCGGCACGCTGGCAGACGCTGGGGGCGGTCGCCCTGGCCGAGCAGCCCCTGACCGTGCCCCAGATCGCACGGCGGATGGGCCTGACCCGCCAGAGCGTGCACGTCACCGTGAAGCGGCTCGTCGCCGACGGCCTGCTCGAGCTGGTCCCCAACGTCGACCACCGCCGCTCCCCCCTGGTACGCCTGACCGAGCACGGCAGCAGCCGGTACTCGGCGATCGACCGGCGGCAGGCGGCCTGGGTGAACCGGCTGGCGCGCGGGATCGACCGGACGGAGCTGGAGGCCACCGCCCGCGTGCTCGACGAGCTCTGCCGGAGGCTGGACGCCGGCGAGGGCGGCGGCGCAACAGACCAGGAGGACACGACATGAACGCCATCAGCCAGTGGTGGGCCATCCCGATGCTGACCAGCGGCGGGCTGTTCGTCGGGGGCGTGCTCTCGATCGCCTTGGAGCGCGTTCCCGCCTGGCGGGCGGCCGACCCTTCCGACTTCCGGGCCGGGTTCGCGCACACCCTCCGGCGGGTGGACCGGATGCAGCCGGCGCTGCTGGTCATCTGCCTCGCGTCGACCATCGGCTTCGCCGCCACCACCGACGGGATGGCCCGCACCCTGGCCCTGTCCGCCGCGGGCGGCATGCTCATCGTCCTGGCCGGCTCGCTGGCCTGGCTCGTCCCGATCCAGCGGCGACTGGTCGCCTCGGCGCCGCCGCCGCCGGCGGACGTGGTGCGGCTGCGGGCCCGGTGGCTCCGCGGGCACCTGGCCCGGGCCGCCCTGGCGCTGGCGTTCTTCGTCCCCGCCGTGGTCGCCGCCGTGGTATGACACCGGCAGCGTGAACGGTGCCCATGGTTGCCGGACCGCTGTCGCGCGCGGTTCACCGTTCGGACAGCCCGGCGTCGGACCGCCCCCGTACCGTTCGCCCCGGTTTTCGGCGGCTTGGGGGAGGATGCGGTGCTGCGAGAGCGTGAGGCGACGGCGTCCGCCGAGGTCGGCAGGCGGGTCTTCATCAAGGGCCTGGCCGCGACCGGCGCCCTGGTCGGCAGCATGGCCGTCGCCGGCCCGGCGCTCGGCCAGGAGGCCAGGGGGAGCCCGGGCCGGGACCCGGGGCGCCCGGCCGTCGCCGTTCTCCCAGGGCTGGACCAGCCAGCCGGGGAGGTTCCTCGAGGACGTCTCGCTGCCCGAGGCTTCACCTACGACGTGGTCGCCTCCTCCCGCGACCGCATCGGCGGCGGCGACTACTTCGGCTACAACAACGACTTCACCGCCTACTTCCCCCTGCGGGACCGCCACGGCGACGAGGAATGGCTGCTCTGGGTCAACCACGAGTACGCCGACCCGTTCTTCATCCACGGCAACCCCGACCCCGACCGGCGCTACGCCCGCCGGATCACCGCCACCAGCCCCCGGATCCGCATGACCGGGGCCGGGATCGGCGACCCGGGCAACCCGGCGTGGGCCCCGGTGCCCAACCACACCTAGGGGTCGGCGGCCAACTGCGCCGGCGGCATCAGCCCCTGGGGCACCGCCCTGTCGGCCGAGGAGAACTGGTTCGACCTCTCCGAGACCTACGGCTGGGGCCCCGACTTCCTGCCCGAGAACAACGGCGGCTTCGGCTGGGTCCTCGAGGTCGACCCGATGGACCCCGACTGGACGCCGCGCAAGCACCCCAACCTGGGCCGCCTGCGCCACGAGAACGCCACCGTCTGGGCCAGGGAGGGCAAGCACGTGGTCGTCTACACCGGCGACGACGCCCGCGACAAGTTCCTCTACAAGTGCGTCTCCACCGGCCGCTACCACAAGGCCGCGGGCCGGCGGAACTCGCGGCTGTTCGCCGACGGCCGGCTGTGGGTGGCCGAGTTCGCCCGGCCAGCCAGGACGAGACGGTGCTGTCGGGCACCGGCCGCTGGCACCAGATCGAGATGCCGCCGGCCGCCCTGGTCGACCCGGACACCTGGGTCCGCGCCCAGAGCTGGTTCAACCCGGCCACCGTCCAGCTCAACCGGCCCGAGGACGCCGAGATCGACCGGTTCGACAACTCGCTGTACACCTCCCTGACCAACAACACCGACGACCCTCACGGGCGCATCCGCCGGCTGGCCGAGGAGGGCGGCGACCCCACCGCCGACACCTTCGCCTGGTCCGACATCGCCGTCGGGGACCCTGACCCGGCACAGGTCAAGGGCTTCTCCTCCCCCGACAACCTGGTGTTCGACCGGCTCGGCAACCTCTGGATGGTCACCGACATCTCCTCGGGCTCGCTGAACGAGGGCGTGTACGCCTGGCACCGCAACAACGGCATCCTCATGATCCGGGTGGGCGGGCCGGACGCCGGGCTGGCGTTCCGGTTCGGCTCGGTGCCCAACGAGGCCGAGTCGACCGGGCCCATCTGGACGCCACGCCAGGACACCCTGTCCCCGGCCATCCAGCACCCCGGCGAGGAGACCTCGACCGCCGGCGGCGTCTACGGCGACCCGACCACCTACACCTCCTACTGGCCCAACGGCAACAAGACCACCGGCGAGAACCCGAGCGAGCCCCTGCCCTCGGTGGTCGCCGCTGGACCGGCGGGCCGCCGCTGCGGTGGCCCGGCGGTTCGTCGACACCTACAACGCCGCCGCGGCCGCCGACGACCGCGGCCTGCTGGAGCCGGTGGCCACCCCGGAGGCGGTCGCCGGCTACCTGGTCGAGTCCCAGTCGGGCGTGGTCGCGCCGCTGGCGTCTCGGACCGGGGTGCCGGCCGGGGCGCGGCTCGAGGTCGACCCGGAGCGGGCCGAGGCGCCCATCCCCGACCTGGTCGTGGTCCCGTTCAAGGGCCACGGGTTCCCGCGCCCGGACTTCGTCGGCGAGGCCGAGCTCCACCTGGAGGCGGGCAAGGTCGCCAAGGTGGTGTTCCGCGCCCCGTAGCCGTGGGCACGCCGAGGTAGAGTGCACGGTGGTCGAGAGGAGGCCGCCATGACCGACCCGGCCGCCGGACGGCGCGTGGTCGACCCCGTCACCAAGGCAGGCTACGAGCTGGAGTTCGAGGACCGCTTCGACGGCCCCGGGCTGGACGAGACCCGCTGGCTGCCCTACTACCTGCCCCAGTGGAGCTCCCGGGAGGCGGCGGCGGCGCGGTACCGGGTCGGTGACGGCGGCCTGCGGCTGCGCATCGAGGCCGACCAGCCGCCGTGGTGTCCCGAGTTCGACGGCGGGACCCGGGTCTCCTCGTTGCAGACCGGCGTGTTCGCCGGCCCGGTGGGCAGCGACGTCGGGCAGTCGCGCTTCACGCCGGGCCTGGTGGTCCGCGAGGCCCAGGACGACGCCAGACTCTACACCCCCCGGTACGGCCTGTTCGAGCTGCGGGCCACGGCCCTCGACGACCCCCGCTGCATGGTCGCGCTGTGGATGATCGGCTACGAGGACGAGCCCGACCGGTCGGCCGAGATCTGCATCTGCGAGATCTTCGGCAGGAACGTGACCGCCGACCGGGCCGGCGTCGGCATGGGCCTGCACCCCTTCGGGGACCCGCGCATCCGCGACGAGTTCTCGGTGGAGCAGCTGGCCATGGACGCACGCGAGTTCCACCTGTACGCGGCCGAGTGGACGCCCGAGTACGTGGCCTTCTTCGTCGACCACCGGCTGGTCAAGACGGTCCAGCAGTCGCCGGCCTACCCGATGCAGTTCATGCTCGGCGTGTACGAGTTCCCCGAGGACGGCGAGACGTCGCGGCCCGGGTCGAGCTATCCCAAGCAGTTCGCCGTCGACTGGTTCCGCGGCTGGCGCCCCACCGGCACGCGCTAGCCGAGGTCCAGCTCCGGGCGGCCGAACCGGTCCTCGAGGAACCGGCCGTTGGCCGGCAGGCGGTCGGTGTCGCCCCTGGCGACCGCGTCGAGCACCTCGCCGAGCTTGGCCTCGAGCAGGGCGAGCTGGTCGAGGAGGACCTGGCGGGCGGTGCGGCCATCCGACAGCGGCGGACCGGTCCACCAACGGGTCGGGACGCCTGGATGAACGGCTAGTGGCCGACCCGGGCCCGGGTGCGGCGCGGGACCAGGGTGGTCTCGGCGAGGCCGGCCCGGTCGAGGGCGACCCGCAGGCGGTCGAGCTCCTCGGGTCCAAGCCGGTAGGTGACCCGGGGCTCGCCGTCGAGGGTCTCGGTGCTCTCGACGACCGGCTCGGGGTCGCCCTCGACCCACACCCGGGTGTCGGTCGAGTAGGGGCCGTAGCGCCGGAGCAGGTCGAGCTGGCCGGGGTCGCGGAGGTCGAGCGGGGCGGTCGTACCCCGCAGCGCCCTCCGGTACCAGGCGCCCGGCCGGGCGGTCGTGGCCAGCCGCTCCAGCTCGGCGGCGGCCCGGCGGGCGTCGGCCGGCAGCGCGTCGGGGTCGGGCGGGCCGCCGGCGCCGACGGCGGCATGCGACAGCAGCGGCCGGTGGAGGGCGAGCACGTGATCGAACAGCCGCCGGGCTTCGTCCGGTGTCAGGCCGCGCCCTGGGGCATGGGGCACCCGGGTCGCGGCCGGCCCGACCGGCGCTCCCGGCCCGCCGCCGGCTCCCGCAGTCGCCGCCGCGGTGTCCTGGCCGGCGAGCGCGGCCGCCAGCAGGGTGGTCAGCGGGACGGCCGCGATCAGGCCGACCGACCCGCAGAGGGTCCGGACGATCTCCACCGCCGCCAACTCGGCGGTGGCCACCTCGCCGAAGCCGGCGCCGCCGGTGGTGAACAGCACCAGCAGGGGCAGCGACGCCCCGGCGTAGGCCAGGAACAGGGTGTTGACGGTGGCGGCGATGTGGTCGCGGCCGACCACCAGGGCGCCGCGGACCAGCTCGCCGAAGCCGGCCGCCGGGTCGGCCCGGCGCAGCTGGAAGACCAGCGAGGCCTGGGAGACGGTGACGTCGTCGAGGACCCCGAGGCCTCCGATGATGATCGCGGCCAGCAGCAGGCCGCGCAGCGACAGGCCGCCGACCTGGAAGCTGGCGTTCTGCGCGTCCTCGCTGGCCAGGCCGGTCAGGGAGGTCGCGGCCACGAACCCGGCGGTCAGGGCGGCGGTCAGGCCGAGGGCGAGGGCGGTGCCGACCACGGCGGCGGTGGTCTTGCGGCCGAAGCCGTGGGACAGGTAGAGCGAGACGAGCATGATCGCCAGCGCCCCGACCAGCGCCACCGGCACCGGGCTGTGGCCGCGGAGGATGGCCGGGACGATGAAGCCGATGATGACCGCGAACGACACGGCCAGGCTGATCAGCGAGCGCACCCCCTGCCAGCCGCCGAAGGCGACCACCGCCAGCACGAACAGCACCACCAGCGCGAGCATGGGCCGGGTGCGCTCCAGGTCGCGGATGTTGTAGTAGGTCGCCTGGCCCTCCTGGCGCAGCTCGGCCAGCTTGACCAGCTGGCCGACCCGGAAGGTGTCGCCGGTCGGGTCGGTGGTCTCGAAGCTGACCCGCCGGCCGTCGGCCAGCTCGGCCTCCACCTTGATGCAGGTCGCGTTGGGAGCCGTCGGGTCGGGCTGCTCGCAGCGGACGTCCTGGAGCCGGGTCAGGGTCGCCGACAGCACCCGGGTCGGGTCCTGCTGGCCGGTCGCGGCCGGGCGGGCGACCTCGCCGCGGGGCCACAGGACGACCACGCCGGCCGCCACCACCAGGGCCAGCAACCCGACCACCAGCAGCAGCGCTCGATGGCGGCGAACCAACGGATCCATGGGGAGACGCTATGGCATCCCCCGCCGCCACCGCCAACCGTCCGACGAGGTGCCGGATGTACCCAGCCGGGGATGGGGACTTCCCCGGCCGGGGTTGAGGCCGGGCCCCGATGCGCCGGCCCCGGCGGCCGTGGGACCGTGCCCGCGTCACGGTGCCGCGTCGGGGAGGAGACGATGGTCGAGGTGGATCGGCCGGTGTTCATCACCGGGTGCGGTGCGTTCCTGCCCGGCGAGCCGGTGTCCGGCGACCAGGCCG
>Ga0081538_10002298_pt1 | contig 18889 bp, 17 predicted proteins | sample TabmetS5T2R1_FD_71022 | JGI IMG/M metagenome (GOLD analysis project Ga0081538, IMG submission 71022) | Tabebuia heterophylla rhizosphere microbial communities from the University of Puerto Rico - S5T2R1 | ecosystem: Host-associated > Plants > Roots > Rhizosphere ... | reverse complement strand
CGCCAACAAGAAAGAAAATCGATTGGGCATGCCTTTGCCTAAAGGCATCGTGCGAGTCTACAAGGCAGACAGCGACGGCAGCTTGCAGTTCATCGGTGAAGATCGCATCGAGCACACACCCAAGGATGAAACCATCAAGATCAAGATGGGGGATGCTTTCGACGTCGTTGGCGAGCGCAAGCAAACGGACTGGCGCAAGATCGCCGATCATCTTTATGAAGTCGCGTTTGAGATCAGTTTGCGCAATCACAAAGACGAGCCGGTCACGGTGAGCGTCATGGAACCGATGTTACGCGACTGGGAGATCCTCAACAGCTCCCATGCGCACAAGAAGCTCGACGCGCACACAGCGCAGTTCGACATACCGGTAGCGAAAGACGGCGAGACAAAGCTACAATATCGAGCGCGGTTCAAGTTTTGACTACCATCAATCAAGAATCGGGGCTCCCCGATCGTCTCAGAGGACGTTTGTCTGCAAACTGTAAGAAAATCTGCTTGCAGGCTGCTCAAAAAGCTCAGAGGCGAGGCGCGCGAAAAATCGACGAGCGCAGGCGTACATAGATAGTACGTCGGAGCGAGGCGATTGAGCGCAACGAAGCCTATGAGTTTTTTCAGCAGCCTGCGGCTAGCCGACAAAGAAGGTGAACTTAGCGCCGTTGAGATTGGTCAAAGGTTTGGGCAACAGAAGACATCGGTTGGGATTCAACACGCGCTGGGCGATTTCCCAATTGACCGGCGGCAGAGGGTTCAGCTCGCGAATCTGATCCAGAGTGAAATAACCAGCATGATCGACTTCGTGCCCGTCCGCCGTGGGCTCACCGCTGACCGGCCTCAAAAGCAGAACAATATAGATCCCGTTGCCACTATCCGGATCGTAGCGACTGCGCAGCCCAAGCACGGCTTCCACTTCCGCGGTGACTCCCGCTTCCTCCTGCACTTCGCGAACCACCGCTTGTTCGATCGTTTCGTCCGGTTCGATAAACCCTCCGGGCAGCTGCCAGTTGCCGCGCCCGTGACGAGACGCGCGCCGGACGAGCAGCAGCTGCCCATCACGCACTACTGCCCCGCCGACGCCGATGTTGTAGCCCGTATTGTAACGCTCCGGTATCGCCATAAACCGACCTTACCTAAAGGGCGGGCTGACGAACCGCGTGAAACAGCCGCTTTGCGTTCCGCCAGCGAATGAGCTCCTTGTCTGACTCCGAGATCTTAGGATTGTCTCTCAGCAACTCCACGTCCTGAAATTTCATTCTCCCGCCCGGATCATCGTGGGGATAATCGGTGGCAAAGAGGAACCGTTCGGCGCCTAAAAATTCGACGGCTTCCGGCAGTTCCGCTTCTTCGGTCTCAATGGTGAAATAAAAATTGTGTTTGAAGTAGTGACTCGCCGGCCGCTTGTTCTTCTCGAGAAAAATATGCGCGGGATATAACGCCCTGGCTCTCCGCAGCCTATCGCCTACTTTGGTCAGCGGCCGGTTAACCAGCGGCTGTTCCTCATCTGCGTAATCGATGGGCGGCGCTTGCAGGATTTTATCAAGCCGGACTACTAGCGGCTTGATAAACGCGGTCCCGGCTTCGGTATAAATGAATTGTAGCCGGGGATATTCATCCAGCAGGCCACTCGTTATCAATGAAACCAGGCTCATCTGTCCTTCTTCCGGCGCGAAAATGTAAAGCCCGTCTCTTTGAAACGGCAAGAGATTGCTGATGCGGTGCCCGTGCTGAACGTTGTGGAGATAGATCGGCATGGCCAGTTCTTCGGCACGCTTGAAAAACGGCCATAGCTCGCGGTGACTTCCCAGGGGTTCGCTGTAGGGATGATCTTTCACCGGAAATACTTTGTCCAATACTACCGAGCAAAAGCCTTGCTCTTGCGCCCACTCCATCTCTTTGATCGCCGCCGCGACGTCTTGCAGCGCAACCAGAGCCGCGCCCAAAATACGACCCGAGTACTTTTTTATTAGACGAAGCAGAGCTTCGTTGTGTGAGCGCGCCATCCTGGCGGCCAATTCAGCTTCGATGAGATAGGACCACCAACCAGAGAATTGCGGGAGAATCACGTGTTGCTCGATGCCCAACCTGGTATCGTAATCTTCCATTCGCGATTCGACGTCCCACAAACTTTTGAACATCGCGCCGGATCCCGGAGCGAGCAAAGGGCTGGTTCCGGGAACTTCCGGATATTCCGGAAAGTCTACGTCGACGTAGCGGCCCTCGTGGTCAAATTTGAGCGTTGGCTTGCGCGGGCCGAACTCTCCTTTTATTCCCTCAAAAGCGTCGCTTGGCATCAAGTGCGTGTCGCAATCAATAATCATCAAAGTAGTCCCTTGCTATGTATTCTCCTTAACGCTTATAAGGCTCCATGATTTTCGATGTCAAGCACCTCAGAGATTGCGGGACCAGGCGAAAAGAAAGGAGGCGGCTTGGTTAGCCGCCCCCGGGAGAGAGGAGATGAAAGGAGCTAGAAAGTTAAATGGTGTAATAGCGTTTTTCAGTCGCGATCCCAGCGATTACGATCCCAGCCGCTGTAACGGTATCCCGCATAGCCGAATCTTCCGTAAGGAGACCGATTCCAGCCGTATTTATCCAAATCGTGTCGGAGTTCCCGGTGATCCTGGCGGATCTCTCTACGGCCCTGCCAGACCTCACGCATGCCCTGTCTCACTTCGGCTCTGCCTCGAGCAATCTCCTCCGGACTCGCGCCGCGCCGTATATCCCGACGGAGCTCGGCCCTGTCCCTGTGGAGCTCTCTCAGATCCCTGCGCAATTCCGCTCTATCTCTGAATAATTCCTTTCGGTCGGCCCGAATCTCCCGATGCGCCGATCGATGGAACCCAGAATGGCCAAAACGACTCGAATCCGCGGAGGCCTGACTCGCAAATGCCAAGACAGAGATGATGCCAGCGCCCAGCCAAATGACGGTGTTTCTTTTACTCATAAGCACCTCCTTGGCCACTTAGACGCCTGTGCCATGAAAATGTTTAATGGCAGAACTATGGGGAAATACGACCGCCAGGAAAATACCGAACTTTAGCGGGTTGAGGCTGTTTGTCGAAGGCGACTAGGCTTACGCCGCACTAACACTAGAATCACTAACGCGGCGGACGATACCGCACATCGTGGCTACTTCATCGCGGTACAAAAGCCAGTGGTCCAAGGCTTCATTCATCGCCCGCACAACTGTACCACGTCTTGTTGGCGAGACGTGGGTCAAGATTGCGTTCCATGCCGCCGCGCGGTGACTCCCTTCGACCTGGCGATGAGCTTTGGTTAGGGCCAAATGCTCCATAGCCATACCATAGTGTTTGACTAACGGATGCTCCTCCAGCGACGGCAATGGAGATTTTGGCATCGAGGGATCGAGCACGGCGCGGTCGTCTTTAGTGCCCTCGATGAAGATGGTAACCAGTGCTGCGGCAGTCTCCCAGCCATAATGCTGGATAGCTTCGTCGAGGTAACGTCGATACTCCCTCGCCGCCGGGCATAGCTCTACACGTTCAAATCGACTGAGGTCCATGCCCAACCCGCGAGGGTATTCGAGAAAAAGTTCGGGATGAGGACTGCCAGCAACCAAACCGCCGGTCTCTTCTTCATAGAGATTCTCGGCCAGGCTGCGCCGAACCGCGGAAATCGGGCAGCGCACATAAGCCCAGCCCACCATGACTGGGAAGTCGCGCACGTAGGTCTCGTATTCTTGCTCGAAATGAAAATGAAGAAGCTCCTTAGGTACCCGTCCCGAGGTAAATACCGGCCAGGCCCAATGATCCTTGCGCTCCATGACAGCCAATAGTTGCTCCCGAAAATTTCTCCGATCCATAGAAACCCCTGCCGTTATCGGCTCTTCCCTTTCCGAAGAAGAGCAACCGTTATGCCACAGCAACAGCCGTGACTTTGTTGGACTTTGTTGGCGGAGAGAATCGGGCAAAGCAGACACCTGTCAGGACATTAGACAATTTGGCGGGCGCAACGGAGGCAACGTTCTACATTTGCGGTGCCACCGGCGCGCGCATCGTCACGAACTCTTCCGCTGCGGTTGGGTGAATGCCGATAGTTGCGTCGAATTGCGCCTTGGTAGCGCCACAATTCATCGCCACCGCTAGGCCCTGGATGATTTCTCCGGCATCCGGGCCGACCATGTGGCAACCCAAGACTTTATCCGTCGCATGATCAACGATGATTTTCATCATGGTTCTTTCATCACGGCCGGTTAAGGTGTGCTTGAGCGGTCTGAAGGTGGTTTTATATACGTCGATGTTCCGGTAGCGCTCCCGGGCTTGCGCTTCGGTGAGCCCAACCGTCCCGAGATTCGGATGACTGAACACAACCGAAGGAACATTCATATAGTTAGGTTTCATCGGATTATTATTGAAGAGAGTCTCTGCCACGGCGCGCCCTTCGGCGATAGCAATGGGCGTCAACTGCATCCGGTTGGTGCAATCGCCGATAGCATAGATGCTGTCGACGTCTGTTTTCGAATAGTCGTCGACGACGACAGAGCCGTCAGGCTTCATCTGCACACTAGTATTCTCAAGCCCTAGCGAACCCGTATTGGGGACTCGCCCCGTGGCATAGAGAATCTGGTCGGCGTCTATGTTTACGTCTCCGTTTAATGTTGCGCGCAAGCTCGCGCCCTTCTTTTCAATTTTCACGATATCCGCATTGAATCTCAGGTCGACGCCTTTCTTTTTCATCTCTTCGGCCAGAGTCTTACGGCAATCGTCGTCAAAGCCGCGGAGAAACAACGGACCCCAATAAAGCTGCGTCACTTCTACGCCCAGGCCATGAAAGATGCCGGCGAACTCGGCACCGATGTAACCGCCGCCGACGATGATCACCTTTCGCGGTAAAGCCGGCAGAAAGAATGTCTCGTTGGAGGTGATGGCATGTTCCGATCCGGGAAACTCGGGCACCACGGGCCAACCCCCTACGGCAATCAGAATATATTTGGCCGTGATTTTTTTCCCGTCCACAACCACGGTGTGCGGGTCAACCACCTCGGCATGGCTTTCGAGGATCGTCACTCCAGAATCTCGAAGCAGTTTTCGATAGACTCCGTTAAGGCGGCCGATCTCCGTGTTTTTGTTCGCGATCAATTTCGCCCAATCGACGCGCCGTTCACCCACCGTCCAGCCGTAAGCCGCCGCGTCTTCAAAGTCGTCGCTGAAGTGCGCAGCGTAAACTAAAAGTTTTTTTGGAATGCAACCGACGTTGACGCAGGTGCCTCCCAGATACCGTTCTTCCGCCACCGCGACCTTGGCGCCGTAGGCGGCGGATACGCGGCTAGCGCGCACGCCCCCGGAACCGGCACCGATGGTGAACAAATCAAAATCGTATGGAGCCATGCGACCTCACTTCCATAAAGGGCCAAAGTTCAGTGTCTCGGGTCTCGAAGTACTTAAGACTCCAGACGCGAGACTCACCAGTTCCCGTTAGATATGCGATCATAAGCAAAGTTAACATCCGTACCGCGAAAAGTCTTGCAGCGCTCTTTGACAGGGCATAGGGTTTCATGAAAAATGGTCCAACTAGCCGCTCTTCTAAACCATGTCACAAGCAAACGCACACCCCAGCGCCGGCGAGCGCATTCTCAACGCTCTCAGCGCGCTTCGCCACCACAATTACCGCCTATACTGGTTCGGCCAACTGTTTTCCGTGTTGGCGCAGAACATGGAACATGTCGCCCAGGGCTGGCTAGTATTGGAGCTGACCAATTCGCCCCTGGCCCTTGGGGTCACCGGACTTGCCCACGCGCTCCCGACCATCACCTTGACTTTGATCGGCGGCGCCATTGCGGACCGCGCCGACCGCCGCCGCATCATGATCGCCGCCCAAAGCGGTACCGCTGTTATGTTTCTGACCATTGCAGTCCTGGTACTCACCGGCCTCATCGCGCTCTGGCATGTGATGCTTCTTGCGTTTATCTCCGGCAGTATCCGAGCATTCGACCGCCCCAGTCGCATGGCGCTCTTACCGCAAATGGTGCCGCGGGAAGATATCCCCAACGCAGTCGCCATCGGCGGCACGATCTGGCAGTTGTGCCGTCTCCTGGGACCGGCGGCGGCTGGCATGTTGATCTATCTTGTCGGCGTGGGACCGACGTTCATCGCGTGTTCCCTGGCGTCGTTCACGGCCGTGAGCTTGTGGCTCGCCATCCGCACCGTTCAGCCTGCGCTTGCGGTCAGCAGCGGCTTGCTGACCCACATGATGGAGGGAATCAATTTCATTCGGAAGAACCAGCTCTATTATACGCTTATGGGAATGACGTTCTTTAACAGCGTTTTCGGTATGCCTTATTTGATCCTCATGCCGGTCTTCGCGCGCGACCTCCTTCAGGTGGGTTCGCAAGGCTTCGGTTTCCTGCAAACCGCAGGCGGCGCCGGCGCCCTCATAGGCACCTTGTCAGTGGCAGCTTTCTCAGACACGCGCCGTCTGCCGTTGCAGGCCGCGCGCGGCGCAACTCTCTTTGGCGTCCTGCTGCTGGTGTTTGCTTTCTCGCGGCTATATCCGCTGTCGCTGGCGCTCGCCTTCGTACTCGGAATGGTAAGCCAGTTTTACATCACCGCGATCAACACTGTGCTTCAGCTCAATCTTCCCGAGCGGTTGCGCGGTAGAGTCATGGGCGTCCATGGCTTGACCTGGGATTTGATGCCGGTGGGAGGCATGATCGCCGGAGCCATTGCCGAGTTCGCTGGCGCGCCAGCCGCCGTCGCAGTCGGCGCCGTGTTTGTTGCCGGCCTGGGGCTTTGGGTGATGCCCATCGCGTCGCGATTTAGCGGCCTTGAGAAACCGCAAAGTGAGGAAGCTGCGCCCGCCGAAGGTGCGCGGACACTGGCGCAGAAATAAGCCATGCCTGAGAAAAAAACTAAAAAGCGTTCCGGCCTCCCCAAGAAGCGGCGTAAGCTTGCGGGCAAGGCCACCGGCCTCGAAGCCGGGGTGTTACTCGATGCGCCGATGCCGGCCGAGGTAAACGCGCTCCGCGAGTCCATAGAAGATGACGGCGGCAAAGTTCTGGCCGCTTATCGCGAACCCTTCGGCGGGCAGTGGCTGATCATGGCGGCGCTTCCCATCGAAAAAGTCGAGCCTACGCCTTTTCAACGAAATCTCTCGGACGCTCACGTCCGTAAACTCGAGTCCGTGATTGCCAAGCTGGGCCGCTTTCTCGATCCCATCGTTGTCGTGCGCAAGGAATCCAAGGACAGCGAAATACGTTACTGGACGCCTAACGGCAACCACCGTCTGTCAGCCATGCGTACGTTGGGTGCCAAGAGTATCGTTGGGATCGTGGTGCCGGAGGCTACGGCCGCATATCAGATACTCGCGTTGAATACCGAGAAAGCGCACAACTTGCGCGAGCGAGCCCTTGAAGTCATCAAGATGTATCAAGAGCTGGCCCTGCTGGACGATGCCACCGAAGAAACCTACGCTTTGGAATTCGAAGAGGCGGCGCTGATCACCCTTGGCCTCTGTTACCTCGAGCGACCGCGCTTCAGCGGCGGGGCTTACCACCCGATTCTGAGACGGGCCGATGAGTTTCTCAAACAACCGCTGCAAACCTCGCTCGCGATTCGACAAGAGCGCGCCAAAACTGTCATGCAGCTAGACGATCTCGTGGTCGAAAAAGTTGAAGCGCTGAAAGCCAAAGGACTGACGAGTCCCTATCTCAAGAGCTTTGTCGTTGCCCGCATCAACCCGCTGCGCTTCCGTCCCAAGGATGCCGCGCCGCTGGGCTTTGACGAAGTCCTGGATCGCATGACGAAGACCGCCGCCAAGCTCAACGTGGATCGAGTCAAAATGGAAGACCTGGCAAGGTCGGGCGGCGCGCCCGAGGAGTTAACCGATTAAGAAACAAATAAGAATGGAGGAAGTCCATGGCTGATAGTCAAAAAGAATTCGTCGTCGGCACCGTCAGACCTACCAACCGGCCCGAGAGCGGTCAGGAGATCGATCTCGAGCAGAAGATTCCGGCGAAGATCAGGTTCCTCAGTGCCACGATGAACTTCACCCGAGGCACAGAGGAAGAGTTCAGGGCTTCGATGCCGGGATATGAAGCGAAAGCTGCGGAGCTGGCTAAAATGAACGCGGACATGGTCCGGCCCAGCGGCGCGCCGCCTTTCATGCTCCTCGGCTACAAGGGCGAGCAAGAGATCATCAGCAGCTGGGAAAAGAAATACGGCGTGCAGATGTTTACTTCGGGTCAGAATCACGTGCGCGCCCTGCGCACTCTGGGCATAAAGAAATTTGTCGGCGCCAGCTATTTTCCAGAGCCAATGAACGCTATCTTTGCCCGCTACTTCGCCGAGGCAGGATTTCAGGTGCTGGCGATGGAAGGCATCAATGCCGCGTTCGCCGATGTCCCAAAGGTTCCCCCCGCGCAGATCTTCGAGCACATAAAGAGCATCGCCCAAAAGCATCCCGATGCCGAAGCCGTTTATATGCTCGGTTCCGCGTGGAAAACGCTCGACATTATCGATTCATTAGAGAAGACCTTGGGCCTTCCCGTCATCCACCCCGGACCAGCCCGCTGCTGGGAAACACAATTGCGTCTCGGCCTGCGCCATCCGATGCCCGGTTATGGACGGCTTCTGGCAGAGATGCCAGCTTGACAAGAAACACCTACTGACCGGAGGGTACAATCATGCCGAACAGATATGTCGATTGCGATGGCCATGTCATGGAGAGGATCGACGAGATCAGTGAATACATCGGCGAACCCTTCCGAACCACGGGACACATAACTGCCCGGCGTTCTCTCCCTAGTCTAGATCGATTTCACACGCCACGCTTGGAGGAACGAAAGCCTGGCACGTTCGATCCCGCTGTGGGTCCGGAAAAATGGCTGCAATTTCTCGAAAAGACCGGCCTGGAGTATTCTGTGCTTTACCCCACGGAAGGATTAGCCTATGGCCAAGTTGTTTTTCCCGCATGGGCGACGGCTTATGCCAAGGCTTACAACGATTGGCTCGCTGATAAATACATAAAATTCAGCACCAAGCTCAAGGCAGTCGCTCTTATCCCCATGCAGGACGTGCCCAGCGCCGTTGCTGAGCTTCGACGAGCGGTTAAAGATCTCGGTATGACCGGCGCCATGTTGCCTTCCAACGGCCTCAACCCGCATCTAAGCGCGAAGCAGTTCTGGCCAGTTTATGAAGAAGCAGAAAAACTCGATTGCGCTTTGGCTGTTCATGGCGGCTGTTACGGCGATTTGGGTTTCAATAATTACACCGTTTTCCCTGCGACGCGCGCTCTGGGAATGCCGTTTCCCTTGGCAATCGCGGCAACCGGCATGATGGTCGACGGCGTCCTTGATGCCTTTCCCAACTTACGCGTCGGGTTTTTGGAAGGCGGCACCGCCTGGATACCCTTGGTCATCGATCGTCTGGAAAGAGAGCTGGAGTACGGTGGCCTCCGGCTCAAGAGAAAACCCGAAGACTATTTTCGCAGCGGCAAGATTTTTGTCGGTTGCGAGGGTAACGAGAAAGCGCTGGCGTATGCCATCGAAAGAGTCGGTCCGGATCCTTTTATGTTCGCTTCCGATTTTCCCCACGAGATCACTCTCGACAACTGCATGGAAGAGATCAATGAAATCGTCGAAAGAAACGATCTAAGAAGCGAACACAAAACCGCTATCTTGGGTGAGAACGCACGGCGCTTTTACAAGATCTAGGCAGGATATCGAAAGGACCTCAAACCGCTCGTGCTTCGAGTAAGCCTGTCCTGAGCAAAGCCGAAAGGCTCGGCGCGAACGCTAAGAAATAGGAGGAATAGCGACTTATGTCGGGCTGGAAAGCGCGCATCGGATATCTTTCGCCGTCGGTTTTCGAAACCCCTTCCGATTGGGACTACATCCTGCCAAAGGGTTTCACGATCGTCGCCTCCGGGCTCAACGTCCAGGCGCACACGACCGAGGAATTCAACAAGGCCATCGAAGCCCTGGAGAAGGGACTGGGGATTTTCACTGCTGAAGAGTGTGATGCAATCCTGTTGGGCGGTATTACGCTCGGCACCCAGCGCGGCTACGAGGCGGAGCAGCAAGTGGTCGCCAGGCTATCTCAACGCGTCGGGCTCCCCATCAGCACGGGCATGAACGCAAGCGTCGAAGCCCTCAAACACCTCAAAGCCAAAAACATCGTCATTGCAACCGCTTACATGAAAAAGATCAACGAAGCCGTGAAGCGGTATTACGAGGATGCCGGGTTTCAGGTTTCAGGGATCAAAGGACTTGAAGTGACCAAACCGGTGGAGCAAGTAAAGCTACCGGATTATGCCTCTTACAAAGTGGCTCGAAATCTGTTTCAGGAAAACCCCACGGCGGATGCCATTTTAATCCAGGGGCGCTGGCGCTCGGTCGCTTGCGTTGCAGAGCTTGAAGGGGACACCGGCCAGCCGGTCATATCTAGCACCGCAGCTTCGCTCTGGTGGGTGCTGCAGAAACTGGCTATGAAGATCCCTATCGAAGGCTACGGTCGCCTGCTGCGATAGCGTGGTAGATTCGTCCTGTAATAAAATAAAAACGAGCATCCCTATCTCTATAAGGATGCTCGTTCCTGACGCCATCGCGTCTTTCAAATGTATTCAAGACTTTTGCTTCTACAGCCCGCCTCCCCACGTTGCGCTGGACAGCTTAATCGAGTCAGTTTCTCATCAGCTATTTCCGAGACTGCTCTGAGGAAGCCCTTCCTTTTTGTTACCCGCGCGACGGGTTTTTACACCTTCTGGTGCCAAGTTGAGGGCTTGATTCACACGGCTCGATGCCGGAGAAGAAACCTGATCGAACTGTTTGCGCCCGCGTTGAGCGGGCTTTGTTCGCCCGGTGGACCAAATTCTCCTGTCATCGATTTACCTCCATTTCTTGAAGGAGTTTTAAACGGGCGCGCACCGCTTTATTCTCCTCCGGCCCTAAGTGGCAGGTTTAGGGCTCAAGTTCTACCTACTGCTGCACAACGTCCTTGTCAAGACGTTTTGTAATTTTTTTTGTGACCCCACAATCTCCGATTGTTGTGGTCAAATTTTTTCGACATGTTACTTAGTCGCCAAGGTATACTACCTGAGGCTCGCGACTCTCGGGCAATTTCTTATCAACGTTCAATGTCGCTGCGCTCAGATCCGTGCCCGTGATCAGTTCATAAAGTTTGCCCATGGCAGCCGGGCTGTTGAGCCGCGCCAATCCTCTCGCCCTACCCATTTCTTGGATCTGATTCGCCATCGACAACAACGGCATCGGGATCTGCAGCGTGGCCGCGACCTCCAGCGCTTGCCGTATGTCCTTGTAGCTATTGCTCAGCGCGCCGCCGTGGTTATTGTTGCGCTTCATGAACTCTTCCAGGCGTGCAGCGGAGGCTCGAGAGCCCGTCGTTTGCAGCAGTTTCAGAAACACTTTGGGATCGGCGTCCTGAGCCGTTAGCCAGGAGCAGATTTCTGCAGTAGCGATATTGTTCGCCGTCGCATACATGATTACAGCGATCTTGAACGCTTTCGGCATCCAAGGCTCTGGAAGGCAAATAATCGTTTGCGCTAGTTCCTTCAAAAAGTCGATGCAGCGCTCAACCGTCTCCCGTTTGCCTCCGACGGCGATGGTGAACTGACCGTGCGGGATGACTATGGCTGGCGCTCCGCTGGCATGGATCGTGCCGCCCAAGAAAGCCGCCTGCTTCCCCTCTAGTCTGGTTTGTAACTCTCGCGCGCAATTAGGGTCGGTACCGCTCAGATCAATAAACGTCATCCCCGGCCCCAGGGTTTCAAACGCTCCGGCCTCTCCGAAGACGGCCCGCCGTACTTCGATGGAAGATGGAAGAACTGCGAGCGTGATGTCCGAAACAGCTTCCTTCGCACAGGCAGCACCGCGCGAGCCGCAGCGCACCATGCTCTCGACGGTCGCGGGATTGAGATCGTAAACGGTTAGCGTGTGTCCCTGTGCCAGGATCCGTTCGCCGATGGGCCGTCCTGCATTTCCTAGACCGATTAAACCTATCGTTGGCATCTCGTTTCCTCAAAATGCTTCGGTGGTTTTTACTGCGCCTTGCCAGTCTTCTTGAGCGCGTCTTCGACAATTTGGTGCAGCGCCTTCCGCCCTGCTTGATCATTATATTTGTAGGAGTTGATCATAAAATAGTTCACGCCCTTTTGCGGAACATCGTCAGGGCCAAGATCGCTCTTCGGTATATCCATGCGCAGCGAGTTGACTTCCGCATATTTTTGCCAGGCCGTCTGGCCCTCGCGGGAAAGCACCCAGTTCACGAAAAGCTTTGCCGCGTTGGGATGCGGCGCCTTACTCATCACGGCCATACAACAGGAACCCCCACCCATGACCTCGCCTTCTTTCAAAGGATGGGGAAATAAATCCACCGGGAGACCCTGGCTCTTCGCTTTCATGATCGGTTGGCCGCTGCCGATATAAAAGAAAATCTTCCCCTGCCCTAGCCAATCTGTGCCCTGCTGCAAATCCCGGGTTAGCAGGATATCCGTTTCGCTCAAGATCCGAGTAATGAACTTATGGCCTAAAGCCGGCGTATAGTAAAAGAAGAGAAATGTCTCTCCGCCACCACCCGCAACCCGGGGGTCGAAACTACCCAGCTTGCCTTTCCATTTCGGTTGCAGCAAATCCCACCAGGATTGGATCTCCGATGGATTGAGTAATTTGGTATTGTAGGAACCACGCCGCGTGCCGACCTCGCCGGAAATGATGATCGCCGCTTGGTTTTGCGGGTCGGCGAAATGCAATTTTCCATCCCACCAGGCCGATGAGTCGTTGACTTCCGGCAAGAGAAGCAGGGGTTTTAGCGGTTCCAACGTCCCTGGCGGAAAGGTTGCAAAACTCGAAGATCCCCCCATGACAAGATCCGCTAGATATTTTCCCGCCCGTCTTTCAGCAACGATGCGTTGATAGTGGTCCGCTCCTTTACCCGGAACGAAGTTGAACTTGATCTCTGGAAAGCCTTTCTGAAAAACCGACCAGAGCTGTTGGTACATTGGGTTGTGCGGCCCGTAAATCACCACTTCCCCTTCTTTTTTCGCAGCCTCAAGGGTGGTTTCCCATTGTCTTTTCCAGTCGGATTGCGCACGCGCCAAGGCCGAGAACCCCAACAGAAAACACAGTGAACCGAAGGCCACACACTTCCCATAGGTTCGACCGTTCACTTCAAACCTCCGGATGAGCAGAGTTTTTTGCGGTTATTTGTGAGCTTGCAAACCCGCCGCAGTAAATGGACCGGCGCCCATGATTTGATGAACTTCCCATTCGATCAAATCGAAGGCCGTGAAGCCGGCCGCCGTGTAAGGATCGCCGCCGGCAATTTCTTCAGCCTCTTGCCGCGATCCGGCGCGGATAACGTAAATCCCCAGTTTGCGATCCGGCGTCGGCCCCGAGAAGAGAATTTTTCCGGCTTCATGCTGTTGCTTCATCCAGACCAGATGTTGATCCAAGCTCACTGTCCATTCTTCGCGCGGCTTCACCGGACGTCTTAGAACCAGGTACCACATGATTACCTCCTGAGCATTTCGTGGCTTCAGATTCCCACTGGACGTGAAACCCGAAAGCCTTCCTTGGTTACGGATATGACTGCCTTATTCCCTTGTCAACAATTTTCTTAAGAGGCCTGAACCACTGAAGTCCAAACAACCCGTAGACCGCAAAAAAGGGCGTAGGAAATCGCAACGAGAAGATCCATAGCCTCACGTGACCTGCTGCCGGTCAAAAGGATCTAGAAAGCATTTGCACGCACGGTTGAAAAATCTTGTGTCGAAATATGGCTTAACTCTCCCCGTCTTTTCTGTATATAATAAGCACCGCCCATGGCACGACAGAATCGAGGGAAATCTATGCATCGAATTGTGATTGGCTTAGCGATCTGGAGTTTCTTGGCTTTACAGCCGTCAACACTGCCCGCGCAGGACAAGATCCGCGATTTGGTCGTCAAGATCCACGCGGTGCACCATACCCCTGATGTCTTACGGCCCTGGACCAAAAACAGTCCACAGCAAGTCAAGGGCTCCGGTGTTGTCATCGACGGCAAACGGATCCTCACGAACGCCCACGTGGTACGCTACGCCAGCCAAATCTACGTCCAACCCAATCAGTCCGCCGACCGCATTCCGGCAAAAGTGGCAGCGGTGGCTCCGTCGATGGATTTGGCCGTGTTAGCGCTCGATGACGAGTCGTTTTTTGACAAACGGGAAGCGATCCCCTTTGCCGACGATCTACCCCGAGTCAAAGACACCATCAACGTCTACGGCTATCCGACGGGGGGGTCGGAGCTTTCCGTGACTCAAGGTATCGTTTCTCGCATTGAATACACCGAGTATTACTATCAAGTGAGCGGTCTGAGGATTCAAGTGGATGCCGCGCTCAACTTCGGCAACAGCGGTGGACCCGCAGTCTCCGATGGAAAATTAGTGGGATTGGTTTTCAGTCTTATTCAGAACGCCCAAAGTATCGGATATCTAATCCCGGTCGAGGAGATCGAACTATTTTTGACTGACATAGCCGATGGTAAGTATGACGGCAAACCGCAACTTTATGACTTCCTGCAGACGGTCGAAAACGACGCCCTTCGTCAAAAATTGGGCCTTCCTGCCGGCGTCAACGGAGTCATGGTGACCGAACCCTACCGGCAGGAGGCGAATTATCCACTTAAAGAGTGGGATGTGATAACCCAGATCGATAACACACCCATCGACAGCGAAGGCAAAGTGGCGGTGCGTTACGACCTGCGCCTTTCAGCGTTATATTTGGTCCAGAAGCTGGCGAAGAACGGTTACGTTAACGCCACGGTTTTTCGCAATGGCGAACTCATTCCGATGCGGCTGCCGGTTCAGTCACGCCGGGATCTGGTTATGCCCTATCTATTGAATACGAGCCCGCGTTATTTCATTCTCGGTCCCCTGGTTTTTTCGCAAGCAACTCAGGATTATGTCGAGAGGACAACTGCTCAAAGGCCGCTGCCCGCAAGCCAGCAAAACAGCCCCCTGGTCACGCGCCGTTACGACAAGCCTCGCTTCGATGGTGAAGAGCTTATCGTCGTTGCCTCACCCATGTTTCCCCATCGCATCACCAAGGGCTACGACGATCCCGAACGCTTTGTCTTGAGCGAGGTAAACGGCCAGCGTGTCAGGAGTTTACAGCACCTGGTTCAAATCCTGCGCGACGATGCTGAACTCCAGGTCACGCTCAAATTCGCACGGGCGTCGCGCCGGACCCATGAAACCATGGTCTTCAATCGCGCCGAACTCTTGGAGTCCACCGCCAAGATCATTGAAGAGAACGGCATCCGTTATCCTTCCTCGCCCGACCTTCGCCCGGTTTGGGAAAAAACTGTGACGGTCATGCCCAAGCCACTCGGCGGCTCGTGATCCGCTCGGAATCGGAGCGATCCGCCTGACTTTAAGCAAACCATCCGAATGGCGATTTTGCGTTGATCCCCACAAGGCGCTGAGATAAGATCGCCGCCGTATTGCAAAGCTTTGATTACGAGGTAACCCCATGCAGAAGAAAATATTCTCGTGGCTTGGAAAAGAATTCGTAGAGCTATCGGGCGAAGCCAAGACGGCCGCAACGGCGACCGAAGAGGCGCGTGAACTGTTCCAACGCTTTGATCGCGACTTGCAGACCCACGGTTTGTCCCTGGGCCATACCGTGCGTTCAAGGCTCTGGGGTCGTGACCGCGAAAGCCGCGACCAGGGCAGCAATGAACGCGTCAAGATACTTTCCGGCAAAGCCCGCTCGGCCAGTTCGAGCTATATCGCGCCGGTTCATTTCGACTCGAACGCCAAGGTCGCGATTGATCTGCTCGCCATGCGGCCTTCCCAGTCGGACACGGAAAAATTTTTAAAAGAGTACGATCCACCTATCGTGCCGCTACGTTACCTGACTTATGATTCGGTCGTCGTCCTCTCCGGAGTGACCGCCGTGCTTGCTACTCTTGACGAGCAATTGGACAATATTTTACCACGCATCGAAGATTCGCTTAAAAATGCGGGCAGTTCATGGGACCGGGTCGCAAAGGTGTCTTTCTTTCTCCACCGAAGTCAGAGACTGGAAACCCTCAAAGAGCTTTTCCGCGCAAGAGTTTCGGCTAAAATTCCGGCGATGGAATACTCCTTCGTGGACGGATATTCATCCGAAGGGAAATTGTGCGAGGTCGAAGTCACAGCGACCCTATAATACGTCAAGGATCAAACCATGAGTGAGAAGCGTTTTCGCGTCGCTATTCTGGATGATTTTGAGAAGTTGGCGGACACCGTCCCGGCTTACGAAAAGCTCAAGGCCCGGGCCGACGTCACTATCGTTCGAGAACGGCTGGACTCGCCGGAGAAAATCGAACGTGCCCTAGCGGGGATCGATGCGCTGCTGCTGATGCGCGAGCGCAGCTACTTCAGCGACCAAGAATACAGCCGGTTGCCGAGCTTAAGGCTCATATCGCAAACCGGCCGCACCACCAGGCATCTCGATATGCCCTCGGCCACAAAGCGTGGCATCGCCGTGGCGGGAACTCCCGCTGACAATGGAACTTCCACGAAAGAACTCACGATTGGGTTGATCTTGGCTCTCATGAGAAAAATACCTCAAGTGAACCTTCGCATGCGTGAGGAAAGTTGGCCGCCCCTTGCGGGCCAGCTGTTGGAAGGGAAAACCGTTGGTGTCCTGGGCTTTGGCCGGATCGGCCAAGAAGTGGCACGCATCCTGAAGGCGTTCAATACCCGGGTTCTCGCCTATGCTCGGACATTGACTCCCGAAAAAGCCGGAACGATCGGCGGCGAATGTGTTCCGATGGAAACTTTGCTCAAGGAATCCGACATCGTGACGATCCACGTGCCGTTGAACGCAAACACCCGCGGCATGATCGGTGACAAAGAGCTGGCCATGATGAAAACGGGCGCGCTACTGGTCAATACTGCCCGGGGCGCCATCGTTTCCGAGCCGGCGATGCTCAAAGCCCTTGAAACCGGCCATCTGGGTGGTGTCGGTCTCGACGTCTTCGAGAACGAACCGCTACCGATGGATCACCCGCTCCGCCGCTTCGACAACGCGATCCTCCTCTCCCATCGCGGTTACGCTACGGTGGAAGTCCTTCAAGAACGCTATGAAGAGGCGATAACGAATATACTGAACTTCATGGACGGTAAGCCTGTCAACGTGCACAATCCGGAAGCGCTGAAGCCGTAAGCTCCAAGGCTTCCTCACTTGAGACTTCTTCTCCCTGTCTTAATGGTTCCTTCTCCCTCGGGGAGAAGGTGAGGATGAGGGCGCATTCGCGTTGCGAGCCCTCACTTCAGTCCTCTATTAGCAGGAGAGGACAGAGGTGAGGTGCCCCAATTCTTGCATCAATCTCGGCTCCACCGCTCTATGATTTCCGCCACTCTGTCCGACACTTCCGACCGTGCCTCCGATCGTTCCCAACCCCGCGAGAGTAGCTGATCGTACTCGGTGTGCTCATGACGCACGTGAGCCTTGACCGCGAGGTCAATGGCCGTCGCGCCAAACGACTTTGCCGCAGCGGATCGGCCGACTCGCCCGCTGTACTTGGCACACGCGTGCTTCGCAATCGCTTCAGCCTCGCCCACAGGACAATCTGGGTATCGTGAACGAATGGACTCCGTGAATTGTACGACGTACTGTTGGTCGGCTTGCTCGCGGGCCACCGCAGCCTTCTCCCGCGCGACTCGGCGCTTTTCTTCGTCGCTAAGGCATTCTTCCTGTGCGCGCTCAAGGGCGCCCGATTCGACCAGCAAGCCTTGACGCTCGTACCTTCCACGTGTGCGGCTGAACCTCACGACGACCGCCGACAACTTTGAATACTTGCGGCTGCGGCGCGTCAGCGCCACGTCTCCCCGCGGAAGAAACACCAGATGGTCCAGATCCGCGCACTCCATACAAAGCGGCTTTCCCTTTTCCATCCTGAGAAAGCTCCCCTTCCACAACTCCTCACCGCACTCCGCACAGACGGAGGGTTTCAAAATTGAAAACACGACAATCTCATCGGTTGTTTCGATTTCAGTTTTGTCGTGAGCTTCCACAACTACTCCTGTTCCAAACGCTTTAAGTGACCTCAAGTCGCAATCTAAAATCGAATTTCGTCTTATCTCCTCACTCTTCACCACTCACGCCTAACCCTTAGCGAATCACCCGATCCGCTCGCGCCAGCACATTCGGTGGAATTGTTAGACCGATCTGCTTTGCGGTCTTCAGATTGATCACGAACTCAAATTTCGTCGGTTGCTCAACGGGAAGATCAGCGGGCTTGGCTCCCTTGAGAATTCTATCGACGTAGTAAGCTGCCCGCCGGGAACGAGCCGCGTCATCAGCCGCGTAAGACAATAACCCCCCGGATTCGACGTAGTCACTTCTTTCATTTATTGAAGGTAGCCGATGTTTGATCGCCAGGTTAGCGATAGTTTTCTGGTGTTGATGAAGGAGCGAGTTGGCTATTATAACTACACCATCCACACGCCCCTTTGCGCCATTGCTGAAAAGCGTTTCAAAATCGGGCTTTGGCTGATGCGCCTCCAGAGACTGGGTCGACAACTTGAGGGCACGCGCGGCACTCTCATATTCTTTGAAACCGATCACCGGTCCCCGGCTTTTCGGTTCCCAAAGAAGCGCCACTCGGGATGCTTTGGGGATGACCTCAGTCAGGATCTCTAAACGCTTGCCGCTGAGCTCGCGTTGAAGCGTAGACACCCCGGTAATGTTGCCACCTGGACGCGCCAAGCTGTCGATGACTCCCGTCTCGACCGGATCGAACGTCGCGATCATAACTATAGGGATCGTCTTGGTAATTTGCTTCGCATCTTCGATCGCGGGTTGTGCAGTGGAGATAATGATATCGACTTTGAGGTCTATCAGTTCTTTTATCAAGCCTGGCAGGCGCTCGCGCTTTGCCTCGGCCGTACGATA
>Ga0081538_10002297_pt1 | contig 18890 bp, 21 predicted proteins | sample TabmetS5T2R1_FD_71022 | JGI IMG/M metagenome (GOLD analysis project Ga0081538, IMG submission 71022) | Tabebuia heterophylla rhizosphere microbial communities from the University of Puerto Rico - S5T2R1 | ecosystem: Host-associated > Plants > Roots > Rhizosphere ... | reverse complement strand
TGGCGGGAAGGAGCATCGCCATGAGCCGGAGGCCCACGCAACCTTCCATCAATGAGGAAGCCGTTCGCGACGTGTACCTGACGTATCCGAGGAGGGATCGGCGCACATGCGCGCCTTCGCAGAGGGCGTCCTGGCGGGTTTCGGGATCGCCGTCCCGGTAGGCGCGATCGCGGTGCTCATCGTCGACCTGGCGATGCGCCAAGGGTTCGTCGGCGCCATCCCCGCGGCGATGGGCGCCGCTAGCGCCGACCTCTCCTACGCGGCAGTCGCGGCGGGAGCCGGCATCGCGGTTGCGGCGGCGCTGGCGCCCCACCAGCGCAGTATCGAGCTTGCAAGCGCGACGCTGCTTGCCGGCATCGTCATGTACCTGATGCTGCGATTGTTCCAAGCGCCCAGCCATGCTCGCGCCCGCCAGCACCTGACCGGCGACCGCCCACTCCAGATCTACGCGGGCTTCCTGGCCCTCACCTTGGTCAACCCGCTCACGGTCACCTACTTCGCCGCGCTGATCCTGGGCCTCGGTGACGACGCCGTCGGATCCGGGGCCGACAAGGCGCTGTTCGTGATCGGGGCGTTCGTCGCCAGCGCGGCCTGGCAACTGGTGCTGGCGGCGGTCGGCGCCGCGCTGCACCGTCGGCTGCCCGAGCGGGCCCGCCTGGCGACCGCGGTGTTGGGAAACGTGCTGATCGCGGCACTGGCCATTCGCTTTGCGCTCGACGCGTGACCCGCGCCGTTCGGATGGGCGTCCCGACGAGTCCCGGCTACGGGATCAGCCCGAGCTCGCGGGCGCGGGTGACCGCCTGGGTGCGGTTGTCGGCGCCCAGCTTGTCGAGCAGGTGACTGACGTGCTTCTTGACGGTGTCCAGCGCCACCACCAGCTCCTCGGCGATCTGCCGGTTCGGCTTGCCCGCCGCCAGCAGCCCGAGCACCTCCAGCTCCCGGTCGCTGAGCGGCTCCACCAGCCCCGGCGCCGCGCCGCGCCGGCCGCGCCCGGGCACGGCCACCTCGCCCTGCTCGAACGCGTCGGTGAGCCGGCGCAGGTACCCGGGCGGGACCTCGCCGAGGGGCGCGGGCCGTGGGCCGCCGGGCGCGAGCAGGGTGCCGAGCAGGGTGGCCATGGGCGCGCCCTCGTCGACGAACACCCGCAGGTAGCCCTCGGGCCGGGCCAGGGCGAGCGCCTCGGCCAGGGCCTGCAGCGCACGGGTCTGGTCGCCGCCGGCCGCCAGGGCGAGCGCCTGCAGCGCCCGCACCTCGATGACACTGCCCGTCCGACCCTGGGCCAGGGCCGAGGCGTGCAGCCGCTCCAGCAGCGGCAGCGCCCGCTCGGGGGTCTGCTCGGCGAGCAGCACCCGCGCCAGCACCAGGTACTCGCGCTCCCGCGCGTAGCTCGGTTCGTCCTCCGGCCCGAGGCCGCGCTCGCGGACCCAGCGGGCGGCCGCGGCGACGTCGCCTTGGGCCAGCCGCAGCCGTGCCCGCTGCACCGCGACCGGGAAGATCAGGTCGGCGACCACCTCCCGGCGGGGCAGGACCTGCTCGGCCTCGCCGATCGCCTCCAGGGCGCCGGTCTGGTCGCCGCTCGCCTGCCGGATCCAGGCCAGCGCGGCCAGGCTCGTGACCTGCCACTGGGCGTAGGGGAGCTGCCGGCACAGCGCGACGCCCTCGCTGGCGTGGCGCAGGGCCTCGTCCAGCTCGCCCCGCTCCCGCAGGACCTCGGCCAGGCCGATGTGCGCCACGCCCGTTGCCGGCGCAAGCGGCTGGCCGGCGGCGGCACGCTCGAGTGCCTCCCGGCAGGTGGCGAACGCGGCGCCCAGCCGGCCCTGGGCGCGCTGCACCTGGCTGAGGGTGTAGCAGGCGCGCAGGGCGTTGTAGGGATCCCCGGCCAGCCAGCGGTCGGCGGCGACCTCCGCCAGGGCGGGCCCGGCGTCGGCGACCCGGCCCTGCATCAGCGCCGCCACCGCCAGGTTCCAGCCCACCAGATAGCGCAGCAGTTCATCGTCCTCGCCGACGTGGGGCAGCGCCCGCTGGGCGAACATGATCGTGCGGTCGGGGTCGCCGTGCTGGCGCGCCAGCTCGGCGCGGAGGATCGCGAGCATCGCGGGGACGTTGGCGTCCCCGCGAGGCGGCTCCTCCGCCCGCTCGTCGCCGCCGTCGGCGTGCGCGCGTTCGGCGGTGGCGAGCAGGGGCTCGACCTCGTCGACGCGGCCGCCGATGAGCGCCCAGATCGCGCCGGCCAGGCTCAGCCGCGGCCGGGCACGGATCAGCCCGGCCGGCAGCGCCGCCAGCCACCGGTCGACGGTGGCACCCTCGCCGCGCTGGAAGCGCGCCCGCGTGTGCTGCTCCATCATCCGGGCGGCCCACTCCGCCTCGCCGGCGGCCAGGGCGTGGTGGATGGCCTCGTCGACCAGCCCATGCCGCTGGCACCAGGCGGCCGCGTTGTGGTGCAGCCGCGCCACCCGGTCGGGACGGGTCTGCTGCAGGCGGGCCTGGAGCAGGTCGGCGAACAGGCGGTGGTAGCGCCACCAGCCGCGCTCCTCGTCCAGCGGCACCAGGAACAGGTTGGCCCGCTCGATGGACTCCAGCAGCGCCTGGCTGTCGCCGCGGCCGGTGACCGCGTCGCACAGCGGCCCCGACAGCCGCGCCAGCATCGAGGTCTCCAGCAGGAAGCCGGTCACGTGCTCGGGTTGGCGGGCCAGGACCTCCTCGGTGAGGTAGTCGAGCACGTACCGGTGGCTGCCGGTGAAGCTCGCCACGAAGGCGCCCGGATCGGCGTGGCCGTGCAGCGACAGGGCGGCCAGCTGCAGCCCGGCCACCCACCCTTCCGTGCGGGCCACCAGCGCCGCCAGGCTGGCGGTGGGCAGGTCCAGCCCGGCGTCCCGCAGCAACGCGGCGGTCTCCTCGGGCGTGAAGCGCAGGTCGCGCTCGCGCAGCTCGGCCAGCTGCCCGCGCGCCCGCAGCCGCGCCAGCGGCAGGGGCGGGTCGGCGCGGCTGGCCACCACCACCTGCAGCTGCGCCGGCAGCCGGTCCAGCAGGTACCCGAGGCTGTGGTGGATCGGCGGCGCGTCGATGACGTGATAGTCGTCAAGCACCAGGGTGAGCCGGTCGGACTGCGACACCAGCGCGTTGAGCAGGACGGTCACCACCGCCTCCGGCGAGGGCTGGGGGCCGTCCAGCAGCGCGGCGACCTGCCCGCCGATCCCGGGCCGCACCCGGTCCAGGGCGGCGGCGGCATAGCGCCAGAACCGGGTCGGGTCGTTGTCGCCGTCGTCCAGCGACAGCCAGGCGACCGGCCAGGGGCTGCGACGGGCCCAGTCGCCCAGCAGGCTGGTCTTGCCGAACCCGGGCGGGGTGCACACCAGGAACAGCTCGCGTCCCGTCCCCGCCGCCAGACGCCCCAGCAGCCGGGGACGTGGCAGGAACCCGGGCCGCGGCCGCGGAACGTGCAGCTTGGTGGCCAGCAGGACATCCCGCTCGGCGACGCTGGCCGCGGGCGGGCTGGTGCCGGCCGACTCAGCAGCCATCGGCGCCTCGCACGCTCCTGCCTGCCCAAGGCAAGCAGCTTCCTGATCGGCCTATTGTAGTTCCTGGCAGGTGTCGCCATGCTCAGCCGATCTCCACAACGGCTCGACCACCCGGCCTACGGCGCCACCGGAGCAGGAGCCATGCCGCACCGTGTCGAACCGACGACCCAACGCCAGGCATCCGGGCTGCCGGTGGTGCTGGTGCTGTGCGTGGCGGAGTTCATGGTCCTGCTCGACATCTCCGCCACCAACGTCGCGCTGGCGTCCATCCGGCGGGACCTGGGCTTCAGCCAGGCCGACCTGCAATGGGTGGTCACCGCCTATCGGCTGGTGTTCGGCGGCCTGCTGATCTTCTTCGGGCGGCTCGGGGACCTGTGGGGCCGGCGCCGCGTGCTCCTGCTCGCGCTGGGCACCTTCAGCCTGGCGTCGCTGTCGTGCGGGCTGAGCCAGGCACCCGGGTGGCTGGTCGGGTCGCGGGCCGTGCAGGGCGTGGGCGCGGCCATGCTGGTCCCCTCGGCGCTGTCGCTGCTGTCCGGCACCTTCCCCGAGGGCCCGGCGCGCAACCGGGCGCTCGGTGTGTGGGGGGCGGTCGCCGCGGTCGGCGCCGCCGCCGGCCTGCTGCTGGGCGGGGCGCTCATCCAGGTGAGCTGGCGGGGCGTGTTCCTGTGCAACGTCGCGGTCGGGCTGGGCACGCTGCTGACGGTCCGGCGGCTGGTCGGGGAGCAGCGCGGCCCGGCCGGTGGGCGCCTGGACGTGGCCGGGGCGCTGACCGTCACCGGCGGGCTGGCCGCGCTCGTCTACGGCCTGTCGCAGGTGCCGGCCCAGGGGATCGGCGCGCCGGCGGTGCTGGGATCGCTGGCGCTGGCGGGTGGGCTGCTGGCCGCCTTCGTGGTGGTGGAGGCCCACGCCGCCGCGCCGCTGGTGCCGCCCTCGCTGCTGCGCGTGCGCGGGGTCGCCGGCGCCGACCTGGTGATGCTGCTGGGCAGCGCGGTGGTGGTCGCGCAGGCGTTCTTCATCTCCCTGTACCTGCGGCAGGTGCTCGGCTACCCGCCGTTGGTGACCAGCCTGGCGCTGCTGCCCAGCGCGCTGACCGTGATGGTGGTGTCGAACCTGGTGCCGCGGCTGCTGCCCCGCTTCGGCGCCCGGGCGGTGCTGGTGGTGGCCGGCGGGCTGCTGGCCGCCGGCATGGCGCTGTACGCCCGGCTGCCGGTCGACGGCCGCTACCTGGAGGTGCTGGCCGGCGCTCTGCCGGCCGCCGCCGGGCTCGGCAGCGCCATCGTGGCGGTCACCATCGTCGCGACCAGCGGCGTCCGACCCGAGCAGCAGGGCATCACCGCGGGCGTGCTCACCACCGCCCAGCAGGTCGGTGGCGCCATCGGCGTGGCGATCCTGGCCAGCCTCGCGGCCGCACGCACCGGGCAGCTCGCCCTGACGCAGGCGCCGCTGGTCGCCCTGCACGGCGGCTTCCAGCTCGCCTTCACGGTGGCGAGCGGGTTCGCGCTGGCCTCGGCCGTCGTGGCCGCCCTGGTCATCCCCGGAAGGGCCGGCGCGCCGCCAGCCGCCCCGCCGGAGCGCTGACCCCGGAGCGCAGCGACTGGCACCTCGGTGCCACCGCCGGCGCGGACCGCTTGCCAGGATTCCACCCGCAGACGGCACCTGCGGGTGATGACCCGCCCAGGCCGGGACCGCACCATCGGCGGTACAAGCCAGGAGCGGCAGCCGGAGGCCCTCGATGACACAGACGCACCCGCGGACGACCCTCACCGCCTACACCAGGCCGGCCCTGCTGGTCCCGGTCGACATCGACGCCGCCGCGGACGCGGCCGGCATGCTGGCGGCGCTGCACGAGCGGGTCGAGCGGCAGTTCGCCCTCTACGACGCCGCCGACGGCAGCCCCGCCGAGCGGCACCGCGCCGTGAGCGCCATCGCCACCGCGCTCGCCACCCACGTCGCGCTCGAGGACGAGCTGCTGTACCCGGCGGTGCGCACCCGCACCGGCCACCACGACCCCGAGATCGAACGGCAGCTCGAGCAGGACCATCTGCTGGACCTGCTCATGGTCGAGCTCGGCGGCATGCTTCCCACCGACGCACGCTACGACGCCAAGGTCCGTGTCCTCATGCAGGCCTTCCGGCAGCACGCCCGCGACGCCGAGGCCCTGCTGATCCCCGAGCTGCACCGCCAGCTCGACCCGGCCGAACGCGAGCTGCTCGGGCGCCGGCTGCTGGAGCGGATCGGGCAGCTCGAGGGCCGGCCCCGACCGGGCTGGTGAGGCATGCCGTGAACGGCGACAGCGTCAGGGCGCTGCGGCATGCGCGCGAGGTCGCCGCCGACCTGCGCTGGCGCGGCATGGCCGTGCCGCGGGTGTACGAGGACATGGCCGGCGAGTTCCAGGAGCTGGTGCGGAGCGGCGCCTACGCCGCCTGGGTCGCCGCCGTCGGCGGCCAGGATCACGGTAGGAATTGGCGTGCCGGTCATGGCACCGCCGGGTAGCATCATGGGCATGACGACCGCTGCCATGCACCGATTCCCGTGCCCCCCGGCCCGTCGCGGGCTCGTGGGGGCGCTCGGCATGGCCTAGCCGGCGACCTGCAGGCGACTCCTTCGGGCCGGGGGGCGAGCTCCCACCGACTCGCCGACCGAAGGAGACGCCATGCCGTCCACCCTCAGTCTCGCCACCCTCTCCCCGGACGAGCTCGCCCGCGACCTGCGCGTCCGCGACCTCACCGACCCCGGCCAGGGCCGCCACGCCATCCAGCTGCTGATCGACGCCGCCGTGGCGCGGCTCGCCGCGGCCTGGGGCTGCCAGGTCCGCTGGCACCAGGGGCCGCGGGAGGTCACCGTCCAGGACAACTACGACCGGCTCCGCATCCGGCAGGACGCGGTCAGCCGGGACACGCGCTACACCCGCTACGTCGCGCCGGGCCGGATGCTGCGCAGCCACTCCTCCGCCATGATCCCGCCTGCGCTGCGCGCGCTGGCGGCCGAGCCCGCCGTCGACGTGCTGCTGGTCTGCCCGGGGGTGGTCTACCGGCGCGACGCCATCGACCGGCTCCACGCCGCCACCCCGCACCAGCTCGACCTGTGGCGCATCTCGCGCCGGCCGCTCGGCCACGCCGACCTGGACGAGATGGTCCGGCTGCTGGTCGAGGCGCTCACGCCGGGCAGGCCCTACCGCTGGGAGCCGAGCGCCCACCCCTACACCCTCGACGGCCGCCAGGTGGACGTCTGCTGGGACGGCGAGTGGATCGAGGTGTGGGAGTGCGGCCTCGCCCACCCCGAGGTGCTGGCGCGCGCCGGCCTGGCGGGCTGGGGCGGCCTGGCGCTGGGCATGGGACTGGACCGGCTGCTGATGCTGCGCAAGGGCATCCCCGACATCCGGCTGCTCCGCTCCGCCGATCCCCGCATCGCCGGCCAGATGACCGACCTGGCCGCCTGGCGGCCGGTCTCGGCGATGCCGCCCATCCGGCGCGACCTCTCGGTCGCCGTCGACGCCGACGACGCCGCCGAGGACCTCGGCGACCGCGTCCGGGACGCGCTGGGCGCGGACGCCGACGCCGTCGAGGAGGTCGCCGTGCTGGCCTCCACGCCCTACCACCGGCTCCCGCCCCAGGCCGTCGCCCGCCTCGGCATCCACCCGGGCCAGAAGAACGTCCTGGTCCGGGTGGTCCTGCGCCACCTGGAGCGGACGCTCACCGACGAGGACGCCAACCGGATGCGCGACCGCGTCTACGCGGCCCTGCACCGCGGAAGCGCCCACCAGTGGGCGGCTCAGCGCGGGCCCGGCCGGTAGGCCAGCCCGTCGGCGCGGGCGGTTCGTCAACGCTGACGCGCAGGGACGGGCACCGGTTCCGCTATCTTGAAGGGCGTCCCGATGAACGAGCTGGACCCGGCCCGGGCGGCGCTGCTGGCCCTGGACTTCCAGAACTACGGGGTCCACCCGCAGGGCTACTGGGCCACCCACGGCGAGCCGGACTGGCCCGCCATCGCCCGCCCGGCGGTGGACAACACGGCCGGCGTGCTCGCCGCCGCCCGACGCCACCGCCTCCTCGTCATCCACGTGGGGGTGGCGTGGCGGCCCGGCAGCCCGGAGATGAACACCACCGCCCCGCTGTTCGCCCGCGCCCCCCGACCGGTCGGTGGAGGGCACCTGGGCAGCGGCGTTCTACGAGCCGGTGGCGCCAGCGCCCGGCGAGCTGGTCGTCTACAAGCGGGGGGTCAGCGCCCTGGCAGGAACCGAGCTGGACCGCCTGCTGCGGCTCAAGGACGTCAACACCCTGGTGCTGACCGGGGTGGCGACCCAGTTCGCGGTGGAGGGGACCGCGCGGGAGGCGGTCGACCGCGGCTACCGCGTGGTGGTGCTGGAGGACTGCTGCGCCAGCCGCGTGCGGGACGTCCACCGGTTCTCGATCGACGTGATCCTGCGGAGCCTGTGCCAGGTGACCACCGCCGAGCGCTTCATCCGCGACCTGGCTTGCGGGCCTTGACGATCACCCCGGTGGCCACATGGCCCTGGCGGCCGGGTGGGATCGTCCGCCGCATGACCTGGATGACCTCGCTGGTGAACAGCGGATACAGGGCTGCCTGGTCGATCCCGAACGGCCGGTGCCCGCCTACCCAGATGTCGGCGAACCCTGCCCGCTCCAGCTTGCCGGCGAAGACACGCTCCGCCATCGCGCCCGACACTCACCCGGCCCAGGCGCTCTGGTCGTTGGCCACCTCCGGGGGCAGCTCGCCTTCCACGGTCAGGTCGGCCAGGCAGATCCGGCCTCCCGGCCCCACCCTGGCCACGGCGAGGATGGTGTCGATGCCCCCACCCGAGCCCACGTCCAGGACCGCCTCACCGGGCCGCAGCAACGCATAGCGGACCGGGTTGCCCACCCCCAGCGCCCACCGGACCGCCCCGGCGGGCACCTCGGCGAGCTCCTGCTCGCTGTAGCGCCGACGCGCCACCGACTCGCCACCGCCGCTGGAGATCGCGCCGTAGGCCTGCCGCACGGCCTGCTTGATCTCCTCCTGGAACATCAGGTCCTGCGCCATCGGCCCCCCTGGAGATCCGCGGCAAAGCGCTCCAGCCGTGCCCTGACGTCCGGCGGGATCTCCTCTGCCCCGCTGGAGGCCAGGAACCCGCGGAGCTCCTTGGCGAACTCCAGCTCCCCGCAACACCTGCGGCAGAACGACAGGTGCTGCTCCACCCGCTCGTGGTCCTCGGGCGAGACGGCGTGGTCGAGGTAGTCCCACAGCTGCCGCACCGCCTCGGAGCACCGCATCGTCTCGCTCACCTCACCGCCCCCTTGAGCAGGAGCCCGGTCTCCTGCGCGTACGTCCACAGCTCCCGCTCGAACCGCTGCCGCCCCGGTGCAACCGGGCCAGGATCGTCCCCAGCGGCGCATCCAGCATGCGGGCGATCTCCTTGGTGGCGAACCCGTCCATGTACCGCAGCACCAGCGGCGCCCGGTACAGCTCGGGCAGGCGCAGGAGCACCTCCCGGACGTCCTCCCTGCCGAACGCCTGCAGGAAGTCGTGGTGCAGGGTGTCCGAGTAGGGCAGCGGGTCCTGCTCGGCCAGGGTCTGGTACAGCGAGAAGTCCTCCACCTGCTCCACGGGCAGCTCCTCCACCGTCCTGGCCTGCCTGCGGAGCTCGTCACGGAACACGTTCACCAGGATGCGCTTGAGCCACCGGCCGGCCGCCGGGTCCTCCTTCAGGGTCCCGAAGGACCGGTAGGCCCGCAGCCGCGCCTCCTGCACCAGGTCCTCCGCCCGGTCGCGGACCAGCCGCCGCGCCAGCGAGTACAGCCCCGGCAGCTCCGCGGCCACCAGCCGCTGGAACGACTCACCGGTCCGGTCCCCGACCTCGATCATCGACCCCCGCCGTCCTCGGCCGCGGTCCCGCGGCAGCCCCGTCACGTCCTATGGACGACCCCGGCCTCGACTTTATTGCATCGCCCCTTGGCCGCAATGCCCCCACCCGTCCGAGCGTCTGTGGCTGGGTGAAGGAGGTGAGCTGTCATGACGACGACAGCAGAGGGACGCACCCGCGACCAGGCGGCCGAGGGCAGCCTGCGGTCGGGTTCCTGGCTCATGGGGATCGCCGCGGCGGGCTTCATCGGCTACGCGGCGATCTTCTTCGTCCGCAACTTCACCGACAGCTTCCTGGAGCTGGGCATCGGGCCCAACGAGGTCCACACCGGCAAGGACGCCATCCAGCAGTTCAGCCCGGGCCTGTTCCACTACGTGAGCCACCTGCACATCGCGGTCTCGGGGTTCATCGCCGCCACCGGCCTGGCAGTGCTGTTCCTGGTCGCCTACGGGGTCCGGCGCGGGCAGCTGTGGGCCTGGGTCGGGGCGGTGGCCGCCCCGGTCCTGGGGCTGGCGGTGGCCCTCCCGGCGCACTACCCCAACCACTTCGACACCCTCGGCCACCTGGGGCTCATCTACCTGGCCACCGTGATCTTCGTGGCCGGGGCACTGCTGGCGCTGCGGGGCATCCTCGCGCAGCATCGAAGCTGACCGCGAACAAGGGGACCGACGATGCAAGCACCAGCGACCCTGCTGTGCGCCAGGTGCGGCGAGGCCGCCGACGGCTGGAAGTGCGCCATCTGCGGATCGGTCGCCCGCGAGCACGACCCCGGGCACCTGCACGTCGGCTCCGACCGCTACTGCACGCTGCCGTGCGCCGGCTGCGGCCAGGCCGACGTCCACTGCACCTGCGTGTAGCCCCGAGCCGAGCGATCATGACGGCCAGAGACGAGCTCCAGGCGCTCGGGCTGTTCCAGCAGCGCTACGGCAACCGCCCTTCCCCGACCGCCCGCCGGATCGAGCAACGGGTCATCGGCGGCGACTGGGGCGCCAACGGCTTCACCACCATGGCCCAGGCCGACACCCTCGCCGGCGGCCTGGGCCTGTCGGCCGGCGACCGCCTGCTCGACCTGGGCTCGGGGCGGGGCTGGCCCGGGCTGTACCTGGCCGCCCGGACCGGCTGCCGGGTCGTCCTGGCCGACCTGCCCCTGGAAGGGCTGCGCGTGGCCGCCGACCGCGCCGCCGCCGAAGGGCTGGCCGACCGCGTGGGCGTGGTGGCCGCCGCCAGCGGGCTGCCGTTCCGGGCCGGCAGCTGCGACGCCGTCGTCCACACCGACGTGCTGTGCTGACTGCGCGCCAAGCTCTCCGTGCTGAGAGCCTGCAGGCGGCTGCTCCGACCCGGCGGACGCATGGGCTTCTACACCATCGTCGAGGCTCCCGGCCTACCGCCGGCGGCCCGCCGCCGCGCCCGGGCGGCAGGGCCCAGGGCCGTGGCCATGCGCAGCGACCACCATCGACTGCTCCGCGCCGCCGGGTTCCGCGACGTCACCGAGCGCGACGTCACCCCGGCCTTCGCCGCCACCGCCGCCGCCTGGCTGGCCGAGACCGAGCCGCACGCCGACCAGCTCGCCCGGCTGGAACCGCCCGGCGCCTTCCAGCAGCGGCAGGCCGACCGGCGCAGCATGCTGGCCGCCATCGACGACCGGCTGCTGCGCCGCGTCCTCCTCCTCGCCCGCACCCGCTGAACCACCGGACACGGGTCTACCGCGCCGCCCGGCCGCGGCGGTCCCAGCCGGCGACGTAGGACGGCACCGGCACGGCCGGGTCCAGCCGGGCGTCGGGGACCGGGCCGCCGGGCACCAGCGCCAGCGGCAGCACGCCCGACCACACCGGCAGCGCGTAGTCCTCCTCCTCGTCCTTGGGGTCGCCGCGCCGCACCTTGGCCGAGACCTCCTCGAGCGGCACGGCCAGCACCGCGGTCGCGACCAGCTCCTTGCGGTCGGCGCCGCGGACGTCGGCGCTGCGGCCGGGGACCACGTGCTCCACGAAGGCGCGCAGGGCGGCGTCCTTCTCCCACGGGTCGGTAACCAGCCGCGTGCGGCCGAGCACCGTCACCGACCGGTAGTTCATCGAGTGATGGAACGCCGATCTCGCCAGCACGATGCCGTCCAGCAGGGTGACGGTGACGCACACCGGCATGCCGGGGCGCAGGCCGAGGCGGCTGCCGGTGGAGCCGTGGAGGTAGAGGGTCCCGCCGGCGCGGGCGTAGCCGGTGGGGATGACGTACGGCTGGCCGTCGATGGCGAAGCCGACGTGGCAGACGAAGCCCTCGTCGAGGATAGCGTGGACGGTGTCGCGGTCGTAGGCGGCCCGCTCGGGCAGGCGCCGGACCCTGGTCCGCTCGGTGGCCTGGTACATCGCGGCTCCCCGGAGATTATGTTCTGGAACATTTTTTCTTTCATCTGGAACGATAGCATGCCGGGTGGTCGGCGCGGTCGCGGGCGGATTGTCCTGGCCCTCCCATACGTTGAACCCTTCAACAACCGGCCTTCGATCTCTGGAGCTGCGCGCTGGCCTACTTCTCCCAGGACCCACCGCCCGACGGGCTCGCCCTCGGCACCCTGCGGCGCATCGTCGCCCTGCTGCGCCCGTGCTGGCGGCGCGTGGCGGTGGTGTTCCTGCTGGGGGCGGCCATGATGGCCATCACCACGGTCATCCCGCTGATCATCCGGACGATCATCGACGACGGGCTGACCAGGCGGGTGCCCGGCGTGCTGGGCCGCGAGATCGGGCTGCTGGTGCTGCTGGCGCTGGTGCGCTGGGCTGCGGGCGGGCTGCGGCGCAACCTCTCCGGGCGGGTCGGCACCGACGTGGAGTACGACCTGCGCAACCGGCTGGCCCGGCACCTGCTGGCGCTGGAGCCCGCCTACCACGACCAGGCGCAGACCGGGCAGCTGCTGTCCAGGGCGACCTCCGACATCCGCTCGCTGCGCTACTTCGTGTCCTGGGGGCTGGTGTTCCTGGTCCTCAACCTGCTCACCTTCGCGATCGCGGCGGTGCAGATGTGGACGCTGTCGCCGCGGCTCACGCTGGTGGTGCTGGCGCTGGGGCCGGGCCTGGTGTACGGGGCGGTGCGCTACAACAGCCGGCTGCACCGCATCTACTGGCAGGTGCAGCAGGAGATGGGCGACCTGGCCACGGTGGTGGAGGAGTCGGCGGCCGGGGTGCGGGTGGTCAAGGCGTTCGGCCGCGAGGCCGAGCAGGCGCGGCGGCTGGAGCGGGAGGCCGGCTCGCTGCTGGGCGAGAACCTGAAGGCGGCGCGGCTGCGGGCCTTCTACAACCCGCTGCTGGCGATCCTGCCGCAGCTCAGCCTGGCCGTGATCCTGTGGTACGGGGGGCGGCTGGCGGCGGGCGGCCAGCTCACCATCGGCACGCTGGTGGCGTTCAACAGCTACCTGCTGCTGCTCACCTGGCCGCTGCAGGGGCTGGGGATGCTGTTCGGGTTCGCGCAGCGGGCCGCGGCCAGCGCCGAGCGGGTGTTCGAGGTGCTGGACCACCCGCCCGGCATCGCCGACCGGCCGGGCGCGGTGCCGCTGCCGGCGCCGGGGTCCAACGGCCGGAGGGGGGCGCGGATCACCTTCGAGGGGGTGAGCTTCCGCTACGGCGAGGCGGGCCGGCCCAGCCTGGCCGGGGTCGACCTGGAGGTGCCGGCGGGGTCGCGGCTGGCGGTGGTCGGCGGCACCGGCTCGGGCAAGTCGACCCTGGCCGCGCTGGTCCCGAGGCTGTACCGGCCGAGCGCCGGGCGGGTGCTGCTGGACAGCCACGACGTCGCCGACCTCACCCTGGACTCGCTGCGGGCGGCGGTGGGGATCGTGCACCAGGAGCCGGTGCTGTTCTCGGCCAGCCTGCGGGAGAACGTCGCCTTCGGTCGGCCGGGCGCCAGCGACGAGGAGGTGCTCGGCGCGCTCCGCGCCGCCGCCGCCCTGGACGTAGTGGAGGTGCTGCCGGAGGGGCTGGACACGGTCGTGGGCGAGCAGGGCTACACGCTGTCGGGCGGGCAGCGGCAGCGGGTGGCGCTGGCCAGGGCGCTGCTGATGGCGCCGCGGGTGCTGATCCTGGACGACGCCCTGTCGCACGTGGACGTGGCCACCGAGGCGGAGATCCTGGCAGGGCTGGACGAGGCGCTGGGCAGCGCCACCGTGCTGCTGGTCGCCAACCGCCGGGCCAGCCTGCGCCTGGCCGACCAGGTGGTGCTGCTGGACCGGGGCCGGGTGGTGGCCGCCGGCAGCCACGAGGAGCTGGCCGCCCGCGAGCCGGCCTACCGCGCGGTGCTGGTCCACGCCGGCGCCGGCGTGGACCGCCTGGTCGAGGAGGCGGCGTCATGAGCCGCCACCACGGCGCCCACACCTGGGGCGCGCCGCCGGAGGAGCGAGCCGGGCGGGACCGGGCGGCGGGCCGGCGGGCGCGGGCGTGGCTGTGGCCGCTGGTGCGGCCCCACCGGGGGATGGTCGCGCTGGCGTCGGCGGCGGTGCTGGCCCAGACCGCCGCCGGACTGGCCATGCCCTACCTGGTCAAGGTGGCCATCGACGAGGGTGTGGTGCCGGGCCGGCTGGAGGTGCTGGACCGGGTGGCGCTGCTGTACCTGGCCCTGGCGGGCCTGCAGTTCCTGGCGGGCCGGGTCGAGGTGCTGACGGTGGCGGCGGTGGGCCAGCGGGTGCTCTACGCGGTCCGCAACAAGCTGTTCCGGCACGTGCAGACCCTGTCGCTGGACTTCTACGAGCGGGAGCGGACGGGCAGGCTGGTGGCCCGCATGACCGCCGACATCGAGGCCATGAGCGACCTGGTCACCGACGGGCTGGTGACGCTGGTGACCGGCCTGGTGACGCTGGTCGGGGTGGCGGTGATCCTGGTGCTGCTCGACTGGCGGCTGGCGCTGGCCACGCTGGCGGTGGCGCCGTTCATCGCGCTGGCGGCGCGGGGCTACCGGCGCTGGTCGGCCGCTGCCTACCGGCAGGTGCGGGAGACGCACAGCGTGGTGACGGTACGGCTGCAGGAGGCGCTGTCCGGCGTGCGGGCGGTGCAGGCCTTCCGGCGCGAGCGCGCCACCGCCGCCGGGCTGGCCGAGGCCAACCACGCCGAGCGCGCCGCCCACCGGCGGACGATCGCGCTGGCCTCGTTCTTCTTCCCCGGGATCGAGTTCCTGGGTGCGGCCGCCACGGTGGTGGTGCTCGGCGTGGGCGGTCAGCGGGTGCTCGGCGCCGACCTGGCGATCGGCACGCTGGCCGCGTTCCTGCTGTACCTGCGCAACCTGTTCGACCCGGTGCAGCAGCTCTCGGAGCTGTACGACACCTTCCAGTCGGCCACCGCCGGGGCCGAGCGGGTCGGCGCCGTGCTCGCGGAGCGGCCGAGCGTGCGCGAGGCGGCCGACCCGGTGCCGCTCCCCGACCCACGCGGCGAGGTCCGCCTGGAGGGGGCGCGGTTCGCCTACGGCGCGGGGGGGTCCGGGGGGCTCGAGGATAGCCCCCCGGTCGAACAGGCTCCGGAGGTGCTGCACGGCGTGGATCTGCATGTGCCGGCCGGGACCACGCTGGCGCTGATCGGGCCGACCGGCGCCGGCAAGTCGACGGTGGCCAAGCTGATCGCCCGCTTCTACGACCCGACCGCCGGCCGGGTCACCCTGGACGGGGTCGACCTGCGCCGGATGCGCCTGGTCGACCTGCGCCGGGCCATGGGCTACGTGCCGCAGGAGGGGTTCCTGTTCTCGAGCTTCGCCAGTGGGCGGGCCACGGTGGCCGACAACATCGGCTTCGGCCGGCCCGAGGCAAGCAGGGCCGAGGTCGAGGCGGCCGCCCGGGCGGTCGGGGCCGAGCCGGTGATCCTGGATCTCCCCGACGGCTACGACACCGAGGTCGGCGAGCGCGGCGCCCTGCTCTCGGCCGGCGAGCGCCAGCTCGTTGGCTTCGCCCGCGCCTGGCTGGCCGACCCGACGGTGCTCGTGCTCGACGAGGCCACCTCCAACCTGGACGTGGCCACCGAGGCGCGCGTGCAGCAGGCCCTGCGGCGGCTGCGCAAGGGGCGCACCACCATCATCATCGCCCACCGCCTGTCCACGGTGGTCGAGGCCGATCAGATCGCGGTCATCGAGGGCGGCCGGGTGGTGGAGGTCGGCCCACCCGGGGAGCTGATCGAGCGCAGCGGCCGCTTCGGCGAGCTGTACGGCCGCTGGGCCGCCAGCGCCGCCTGACCGGCACCGGAGGGAGGGAATCACGGAGGGTGACGCGGGCTCATCCTGCCCGGCCTACGCTACCGCCCAGGGTGAATCGGCGCCGTTGCCGGTGGGGTGTCGCGCCGGCAGCAGGCGCGGGCCCAGCAGGCGGCCGACGCGGAGGCCTGGCAACAGCAACAGGCGATGGCCGCGCAGCAGGCCCAGGCCGAGCAGTGCGCCGCGCAGCAGGCGGCGGCCGCGCAGCCCGCGGCCCGGCCCCGGCCGACGTGGTGACCCAGCTCAAGGAGCTCGCGGCGCTCAAGGAGCAGGGGATCCTCACGGAGGAGGAGTTCGCCGTTCAGAAGGCCCGCATCCTGCAGGCCTGACCCCGGCCCTGCAGCATCCGGACCCCCGCGGGCGGATGAGGCGGCCGCCACCGGTCAGGGCCTCGCGAGTCGTCTGGCCGGGCGGCGGCGGCCGCAGCCTCGACCATCGCGCCCCCTTTCGGCCGCGTAGCGGTCAGGACCGGAGGGCCTTGACCAGCTCCTCCTCGCGGTCGCGGCTGAGGCTGGTCTGGATGACGGTGGGGTTGTACGGCTTGATCGCCTCGATCACCCGGTCGACGGTGGCCGAGCGGGCCAGCAGGAACACCGCCGCCCTGCCCTGCTGCAGCTGCTCGCCGATCTTCTTGATGGTGTCGTCGTTGATGCCGACGTCGGCCAGCTTGCCGCCCAGCGCGCCGGTCGCGGCGCCGATGGCCAGCCCGGCTACCGGCATCAGGAAGATGAGCCCGATGAGGGTGCCCCACAGGGCGCCTGAGGCCGCGCCGGCGGCGGTCAGGTTGATGGACTGCTGGATGCGGACCTTGCCCTTGTCGTCGCGGTAGGCGTAGGCGGCGTCCTCCAGTTGCAGCAGCTGCTGCTTGGCCAGGTCGCCGGCCAGGTCGAAGACCCGCTCGGCGTCCTCGCGGTTGTCCAGGCCCAGCACCACCAGATGCGCCAGGTCGTCCTCCCGTGGGCGTCGAGGCTGGTTCCCGGCGGGCAGCATTCGGCCTGCCGGGATGAGTCGTCATCACCCGACGCGGGTGATTCCCGGTGGAATGCGGCCGTCAGCTCCAGAGGCGCCGAGCCGGGAAGAGGTCGTAGTACCTGGTGATGCGGAACCCGGGCTTCTGGGGGTAGGGAAGCCCGTAGTAGCTGTAGAGCTCCGCCTCCTCCCGCTCGGACAGCGCACCGTCGGGGTCGATCGCTGGGGCTCCCTGGAGCCGGTCCCGGCTATGGGGAACGCGCAGGGTTCCCTGCTCGATGGTTGCGTCCTTCAGCGGCACGAAGGTGTCGCGCTTGCCGATCCACGGCGTCTTGACGAGCGCCCACTCCGGCTCCCCGCTCGTCTCGTCAAGGTAGATGCCCTCGACCTCGCCAAGCGGGTGACCGTCGCTGCTGGTGACGTCCGCACCTTTCAGCTGGTCGAGTTGCTCGGCGCTCAGCGTCATGGTCTGACCTCCTTCCCGCGACGTGGCGGTCCTCCGACCCGTCGGTCTGGACGAGAGTGTGCCCGGACGGCGGGTGAGCGGTCATCACCCAAACAGGGTGATCGGGCGCATCCCATTTGGGAGGCGGACAGGCGAGGGCACCTGGCTGGAAGTCGTCCAGGACGAGCACGACCGGCTGCCGCAGCCGCCCTAGCACGGCCGCAAGCTGGCGCCCGAGCGCCCCGTCGGTGCCTGGAAGCTGGTGCGGCAGGGTCTTGAGGACGCTCACCGGGACGGCACCGGTCTGGCGCAAGGCGGCGAGCAGGTGCGTCCAGAAGTGGCCGGGATCGGCGTCGGCCGGGTCCAGAGTCAGCCAGGCGACCGGTCCTGGGTCGCTTCGAGCTCGCCGGTGGACGATCGCTCCGAATCAGTACAACTGCGTAGAGGACGGCTACGATGACCGAGCAAGACTAGCACGGCATCCAGCAGACGGAACGGCGACTCCGGCCAAGGGCGCCGACTCATCCTCGTCGTGTGATGACAGCTCACCCGGCAACGAAGGACATGGACTCCGAGATGAGGTGACGCGATGAGGTGACGCCGCTGCGCCAGCCGGACAAGGCTCCGACCGAGCCCCCCATGGCCGCCGACCTGACTGCCCCGGTGGCGGCGGCGGGGCGGCGCCGGTTCCGGTACACGCTTCCCGGGGCGTGGGTGGCGCTGGTCTTTGCCTGCCTGGCCTTCACGCCGTCGCTGCTGCCCCGCAGCGCGCTGTTCCAGGGCATCGTCTGCGGCATCAGCGCCGCCATCGGCTACGGGCTCGGGGTGGTCGGCGCCTGGACCTGGCGGGCGTTCGCCGACCGCGACCCACGCCCGCTGCGGCCGGGGGCCTGGCGGGTGTTCGCCGTCTCGGCCGCGGTCCTGCTGGCGGTCGCCCTGGGCCTGGGGCTGTGGTGGCAGGCGCAGCTCCGCGACCTGATGGGCGCGCCCACGCCCAACCCCCTGCCGCTTGTGCTGCTGCCGCTGGCTGCGGTGGGCGTGTTCACCGGGCTGGTGGCCCTGTCCCGCTGGTTGCGCGGGCGCTACCACTGGATGGCGGGGCGGCTGGCGCGGTGGATGGGGCCGCGGGCCGCCCGCGCCGTGGGTTGGGTGGCCGTGGTCGTGGGGACCTGGCTGGTGGCCAGCGGCCTGCTGCTGAACGGGCTGGCTGCCCTGGCCGACCGGAGCTTCTCGGTCCGCAACACCACCACCGCCGAGGGGGTCGAGGCGCCCACCAGCCCCCTGCGGTCGGGCGGCCCCGGATCGCTGGTGCCGTGGGAGTCGCTGGGCCGCCAGGGGCGCAGCATCGCCGGCGGCGGCCCGTCGGCCGAGGAGATCGCCGCCTTCACCGGGTCGCCAGCCAAGGAGCCGATCCGGGCCTACGCCGGCACCCTGTCCGCCGACGACGTGGAGGCGCGCGCCGAGCTGGCCGTGCAGGACCTCGACCGCGCGGGCGGCTTCGACCGCGCCAACCTGCTGGTCGCCACCACCACCGGCAGCGGCTGGCTGGACCCCGGCGCGGTCGACAGCTTCGAGTACCTGACCGGCGGCGACTCGGCGGTCGTGGCCATGCAGTACTCCTACCTCCCGTCCTGGCTGTCGTACCTGGTCGACCAGAAGAAGGCCCGGGAGGCGGGACGCCAGCTGTTCGACGCGGTCTACGACCGCTGGTCAAAGCGGCCACCGGCCGACCGGCCGCGGCTGTTCGTATTCGGCCTGAGCCTGGGCTCCTTCGGTGGCGAGACCGCCTTCAGCGGCGAGTACGACCTGCGCAACCGGACCGCCGGGGCGCTGTTCGCCGGCCCGCCCAACTTCAACACCCTCTACCGGGAGTTCACCGACGACCGCGACCCGGGCA
>Ga0081538_10002296_pt1 | contig 18897 bp, 23 predicted proteins | sample TabmetS5T2R1_FD_71022 | JGI IMG/M metagenome (GOLD analysis project Ga0081538, IMG submission 71022) | Tabebuia heterophylla rhizosphere microbial communities from the University of Puerto Rico - S5T2R1 | ecosystem: Host-associated > Plants > Roots > Rhizosphere ... | reverse complement strand
GCGGGGCTGGCCGGAGCCGGTGCCGTTGATGAGGTCGTCGCCGTAGCCGGTTGCCCCCAGCCCGAGGGAGAGGGCGGCTTGGCGGGCCAGGAACGACATGAGGTTGGTCGGGGTGTCGTTGGCTAGCTCCTGGGACACCTCGAAGTAGTTGGCGTACTTGTACGCGCCGAGGGTCACGGTCGACAGGGTGGGGTCCGACTCGGTGATCTGGCTGCCCTCAGTGGTGATCGCCGAGGTGACGAACCCGGTGGAGCGGGGCACCACCAGGCTCTCCCCGGTGTCGGTCGTCACCACCGTGGCCCCGGCCCGCATGAGGGCCGAGGTCTCCACCAGGTGCTGGACGATGGTCCCGTAGACGTCGGTCCCGAGCGCCTGGGTGGCCGTGGTCGTGAGCAGGTCGCGGGTGTGGACACGCACCCGGCCGGAGCGGCCCTGGATGGGCTCGGGCACGTCGTCGGGCCACTCGTCGGCCAGCTGCTCGGAGTAGATCTCGATCGGCGCTGGCGACTTGCTGAAAATCGCCGCACGGAACTGGCGGGCGATTTCGGCGGCCTCGCGGGAGAGGGTGGGCTGGCGGCCCCGGGTGGCCATGGCCCGCACCTCGGCCAGCTGCCGGTCGCGCTCAGCCTCCAGGCGGTCGCCGGCCTCCCGCTCGGCCACGACCAGGGCCTGGTACTCGGCCAGCTCCTCGGGGGTCGGGTCGCGGCCCTCGCTGGCGGCCCTCAACAGGATCTGGTCGCCGGAGGTCCGGGCGGTGGCCCTCCGCTCCTTGAGCTGGTCGAGCAGGGTCACGGGCGCCACCTCGAGCATTCCCACTTAGGCAGTAGAGATAGTGGAAATGATAGCCGATACCAGGGCCGATCAGTTGCGCTCGGGTGGCAGAGGCCGCGGAGGTCGTGGCGGCGCATCACGGCCAGGACCCGGCCGTACATGGTGACGATGGCGAACTCGGGTCCGGCTTGGATGGTGAGGTGGCCGGCCTCGAACGCCTGCCGCATGGCCGCGGCCACCTCGATGAGGGTGTGCTCGGTGCCTCGGGCGCGGTTGTCGCGGGCGCGGTCCAGGAGGTAGTCCATCTCGGGTTCGGTGAGATGCCAGGTCGCCTCAGCGGTCATCTTGGCCAGCAGCCCATCCCCTGCTGTAGTGCTCGACCCGTTCGCGGGGTCGCCCTCATTGTGCGCCATCGCCCGCCGCGTCGGCGCCACGGTTCGACCTAAGCGTTGGCCAGGATGGCGTGGCTGCCGACGCGGCGCCATACCACGTGGGCCTCGCCCTCTTGGATCGGCTCGCCGTAGTGGAAGGTGGCCCGGCCGTCCGGCGCCCACGTCATTTCGTAGATGCCTGGAGCGCCCTGGACTCCTCGTACCCGCAGGCCAGGGCGGAAGCCCTGGCCTCGCTTGAGGTCTTCGATGAACTTCTCCACAGCCTGCCGGAAGCGCTCCTGGTCGTCTGCGGAGAGCTGGTCGAAGTCCTTCTGGAACCTGGGCAGCTTCGTGTACGTCGGCATCGCAGCGTCATCCATCCCGATGGGCTACCGATGACCCGGGAGCAGGTCCGGGGCATCGTATCATGGGGTCCTCCGATTGTAGGAAAATCTCACTGCAGGCTTGGTAGGACTTGCCGAAGTTACAGTTGTGCTGTTCACTGGTCGAGCAGTGCTCGACGCATGAGCACCACTAAAGACAGGGATCGGCAGGGGGCAGCACCGGTAGAGCCGACCGTGTGCAGCCGATCCGGGGGGCAGAAGGGAGGCGGACGCGATGGCCCGCACCACCCTTCGAGCGAAGGGGCAACTAACACTGCCCGACGACGTTCGTAAGGCAGCCAAGTTGGAGGAGGGGGATTTGATCGAGGCCGTAGTGTCAGACAACGGGGAGATCATCCTGCGACCGCTGGTTGCCGTTGATCGAAGCCAGGCATGGTTCTGGACGCCCGAGTGGCAGGCCGGCGAGCGTGAGGCGACCGAGCAGGCCCGCCGCGGCGAGGGGGAGCGGTTCAAGACCGACGCCGACTTCCTCGACTCATTGGGATAGCCCAAAGCAACCCGCGAGTGAGAGCCACCACCACGGTGGCTCTCACTGTTTGCGGCTTCTAGCAGTGTCGCGGTCATGAGTACCTGGCCTCAGGTGAGTAGCGGGTGAACATCAGGGCGCGCTGGGCGTTCGGCAGCGGCTGACCGTCCGACAGCTCGATCCACTCGCTGCCGTCATGGCGGGTGTGTCGTTCGGCCTCAGGGTCCAGCTCGCGCACCTGGGCGAGCAGGTCGTCGGAGATGCGGCCACTGGCGGCTGGGGTCGGCGCGCTCGCGTCACCTTTTGGTGGTGACGCGAGCCGAGTGGTGGAACCACTCGGAAGGTTCTCTTCCCTGGTTCCTAACTTCCTAGGTTCGGGTGACATGAGGTCACCCCTGTTTGTGTCATCTGTGTCACCCCTGCGGTCATCTGTGTCACCCCTGAGGGGTGACATGAGGTCACCCCTGAGCCGGTAGGACTGGCTCAGGTAGCGGCGGCCTTCCTCCTGACCGCCCTTGCTGGACCCGACCCGCTGCAACCACCCCTGCGCCTCCAGGTCGGCGATCGTCCGGCGGACGCTCCGAACGGCCGAGCGGGTCGGCTCCAGGCCGATGTCGCGGGTGATGCGCCGAGCCGCTGGGTTGAGCTGCCCGGTGCGCTTGTTCAGTCGGTCGGCCAGGACCAGCAGCAGGCGGAACTCCCGGTCGGTGAGTCCGCTGCTCGGCCCGAGCTCCAGGACCCGCTTCACCGCGTCCCAAGACACCGGGCGCTCCGACCGTGGCCCAAGCACGGTAGGATGGCGGGGCCGTTGGTCGCGGTGATTGTTGGCGCGGGGCCGGCCTCTCGGGGCCGGCTTCGCCCGTTATCGAGCACGGGCGGCGGCCTCCCGCCCGGCCTTGAATTCGTCGAGCGCCTCGCGGGTGACGCGGATGGCCTGGCCGATCCTCACCGCCCGGAGCTGTCCGCTGCGGACGAGCTCGTAGGCTTGGTTCCTGCCGATCCTCAACTCATCGGCCACTTCCATCACCTTGAGCACGCCCGGCTCCCGATCGCTGACGAGCACGAGCACCTCCTCCATACGGGATGAACCTGTATGGAGGACGGTACAACGAGAGCCCGTGAGGTACAAGCAGGGCTTGTGCGGTACCGCGGCCTGTGCTCTACTGGGCGGACAGGGAGGGACGCCAAGGGACGGGAGATGATGGTGGGGCGGGAGACGGCGCCGGACGGGACGTTCTTGCTCACCGCCGACGAGGTGCTCGCCTCGAACCTGCGGCGGGTCCGCCGTCGCCGATACTGGGATCGGCGGTACATGATTCACGACCCCCTCGGCGGCCACGACGACCCCGCCAAGCCCACCGACGACCTTGAGCAGGAGCATGTCGCGGCGCGCATGCGAGACCTCGGGCACAACTGGGCGCAGCAGACCGTCAGCGAGGTCGAGCGGGGCCGCAGGCGAGTGACTGCCACCGAGCTTCTCTCGCTCACCCTGGTCCTCGGCGCCTCCATCGGCGACCTGCTCTACCCGATCGGGATAAAGATCGCCGCGGACGCTCAAGCTCGCGTTCTCCTTGACGGCAAGGACCTCGAAGCGCTGGTCTGCGGCCACAGGCGCCGCGCCACCGTCGAATGGGGCGGCGAGGGGTTGGCGGAGCTGGTCGGCGTCGAGTTCAAGGATGTGGGCGAGTGAGAGGCAGCATCATCCGCCGCGGCTCCACCTACAGCGTGGTGCTCGACCTCGGCCGCGGCCCGGACGGACGCCGGATGCGCAAGTGGCATAGCGGGTTCAAGACCAAGAAGGAAGCGGAGCGGGCCCAAGTCGAGCTGCTGGCCCGTCTCGACCAGGGCGCCTACGTCGAGCCGACCAAGCTCACCGTCGCCGCCTTCCTCCGCGACCACTGGCTGCCTGGTCTCCGGACGCAGGTCCGACCAGGCACCTGGGCCGAGCATCACTCGAAGGTTGAGGTTCACCTTGCGCCGGCCATCGGGGGGATGCTTCTTCAACGGCTCGCGCCCGGCCACCTGAACGCCGTCTATGCCGGCCTGCTGGAGCGAGGCCTGTCGGCCCGAACGGTCCTGCACGTGCATGCCACCATCCGCCGCGCCCTCGCCGATGCAACCCGCTGGGGCATGGTCCCCCGCAACGTCGCCCTCCTGGCATCGCCACCCCGCCCCGACCGGCCCGACCTCCAGGTGTGGACAGCAGCCGACCTACGGAGCTTCCTGGCCCATGTCGAGGGTGAGCGGCTCTATGCGCTGTGGCTGCTGGCCGCCTCGACTGGGATGCGCCGCGGCGAGCTGCTCGGCGTCCAATGGCCGGACGTCGACCTCGGCCGGGCCCGGGTCGCGGTGCGCCGGTCGCTGGTCACCGTCGGCCACCAGGTGGTCGTGTCCGAGCCCAAGACGGCCAAGGGCCGCCGGTCCGTCGCCCTCGACCCGGCCACCGTCGCCGCCCTCAAGGCGTGGCGCAAGCGGCAGACGGCCGAGCGGCTCGCCTGGGGGCCGGCCTGGATCGATTCGGGTCTGGTGTTCACCCGCGAGGTCACCCGAGCGTTCACCCGCCACGTGCTGGCCGCCGGGGTGCCGATCATCCGCCTGCACGACCTGCGCCACACCCACGCGACCCTGGCGCTGGCCGCCGGGGTGCATCCCAAGGTCGTTCAGGAGCGGCTCGGGCATGCCAACATCGCCATCACCCTGGACACCTACAGCCATGCCGTGCCGGCGCTCGAGGAGCAGGCGGCCCGTACCGTTGCCGCCCTGGTTTTCGGCCGATGAGCGGGCGACTAGCTAAGTGGGGGGTCTGGCGGCCTGAGGGTGTCGAGGGGGCCGGGCGGTCCCCCTACCGCAGGTCCGACCTCAGCCTCGCGTCGCTCTCGGGCGAACGCGAACCATGCCGCTGCCTGCAGCGCACGGTAGTGCCCCAGGCGTATCCAGAACTCGGTAAATCCATCCGCATCCGGCGCCAGCCGCGAGGGCAGCACGTACGAACGTCGCAACGCTTCGGCGCCAAGTTGCATTGCCTGATCGTAGCTGGTGACCGTCCAGTGTTCGCTGATCGCGGGATCACCATCCGGTACGGTCATATCGCTCCTCCGGGTTGCGTTTGGGTTGCAGCTGGCGACCTGAGGGAGAGCGGTAGTCGATCCATTCAGACCGCTGACCTGCGGTGTTGTTGGTCGGGACGGCCGGATTTGAACCGGCGACCCCCAGTCCCCCAGACTGGTGCGCTAACCAAGCTGCGCCACGTCCCGAGCGCGGGCCCGAAGGCCCAGGAGGCCGTCAGGATAGCACGGCCCCGTCAGCCGCCCCCCGGCCGCTCCCGGGTCCGGACCCGGACCACCAGGCGCACCGGGGTGCCCTCGAACCCGAAGGCGCGGCGCAGGTCCCGCTCCAGGTAGCGGCGGTAGCTGGGGGTGAGCTGGCCGCTGGTGAACAGGACCAGCTCGGGCGGGTTGACCCTGGCCTGGGTGGCGTAGCGGAGCTTGACCGAGCGGCCCCGCACCGGCGGCGGCGGGGTGCGCTCGGTGGCCTGGCCCAGCCACTGGTTGAGGGCGGCGGTGGGGATGCGCCGGGAGCGCTCGGCCAGCGCGCCGTCGACCAGCCCCCAGATCTTCTCCACCCCTCGCCCGGTGCGGGCCGAGACGCGCAGCAGCGGCGCCCAGTCGACGAAGTGGAGCTTGCGCTCCATGTCGACCCCGAACTGGCGGCGGGCCTCGTCGTCCATGAGGTCCCACTTGTTGGCCAGCAGGACCAGCCCGCAGCCGGCCTCGACGGCGCGGACGGCGACCTTCTGGTCCTGCTCGGCCACGCCCAGCGGAGCCTCCAGCACCAGCAGGGCCACGTCCGCCCGGTCGACCGCCTCCAGGCTGCGGACGAAGGCGAAGTAGTCGGCCCCCTCGGCCTGCTGGAACGAGCGCCGCATGCCGGCGGTGTCGACCAGCCGGTAGCCGCGGCCGTGCCGCTCCACCAGCGTGTCCACGGTGTCCCGGGTCGTGCCGGGGGTCGGGTCGACGATCGCCACGTCGCTCCCGGCCAGCCGGTTGAGCAGGCTGGACTTGCCGACGTTGGGCCGGCCGACGATGGCCAGGGCCGGCACCTCGGGCTCGGCGTCGGCGGCGGTCGCCTCGCCGAGGCGCTCGACGACCGCGTCCAGCAGGTCGCCCGACCCGCGGCCGTGCAGGCTGGACACGGCCAGCGGCTCCCCCAGCCCGAGCGACCACAGGTCGGCCACCTGCGGCTCGGCGGCGGCGCTGTCCACCTTGTTGGCCACCAGCAGGACCGGCGCCTTGCCGCGGCGCAGCCGGGCGGCCACGGCGGCGTCCTCCTCGGTGACGCCAACGGTGGCGTCGACCACGAGCAGCAGGAGATCCGCGTCGGCCATGGCCCGCTCGGCCTGGGCCACGACGCTGGCCTGGAGGCCGGTCGCCTTCGGCTCCCAGCCGCCGGTGTCGACCAGCTCGAAGCGGCGACCCGCCCACTCGGCCGGGTAGGCGACCCGGTCGCGGGTCACGCCCGGCACCTCCTGGGTGATCGCCGCCCGCCGCCCCAGGATCCGGTTGACCAGGGTCGACTTGCCGACGTTGGGCCGGCCGACCACGGCCACCCGGGGCGGGCGGCCGGCCGCCCCGCCGTCCGGCTGCTCTATCGATAGATCGCTTTGTCTACTCATCGACTTGGCTCTTGGTCTTTGTCATGGAGACCCGGGTGGGCTCGCCGGTCACGGCGGCCCGGAACTCCCGCAGCCGCTGGCCCAGGACCTCGCTGGCCGCCCGCCGGCCGGCCCGGTCGCTGGTCGCCTGGGGCAGGTCGACGGGCGGACCGATGACGATCCGGACCGGGGAGGCGAACGGCAGCCAGCCGAAGCGGCGCTTGACCCGCTCGGTGCCGGAGATGACCACCGGGAGGACCGGGCAGCGCTGCCGGACCACGATGTAGGCCAGGCCGGGGTGGACGGCCGCGAAGTCCCCTTCCCCGCGGGTCCCCTCGGGGAACAGGCCCAGCATGGAGCCGCGGGCCAGCACCGCGTCGACCCGCCGCAGCGCCTCCCGGTCGATCCCGCCCCGCCGCACCGGGAACTGGCCGATCCAGCGCATGATCCAGCCCAGCGGCCCGACGAACAGCTCGGCCTTGGCCATGAACGACAGCGGCCGCTTGACCGCCGAGGCCAGCAGGACCGGGTCCATGTTGCTGCGGTGGTTGGAGGCCAGGATGACCGGCCCCTCCTTCGGCACGTGCTCGTGGCCCTCCAGCCGGATCAGGAACCAGGTCCGCATCAGCGGCTTCACCACCAGCGCGGCGATCCGGTAGCCGCGCTCCGGGTCCTCGCCTCCCCGCCCGGCCTTGACCTGGCGGTCGGGTCCGCCGGTCATCGCGGGCGGGAGGCTCTGGCCGCTTCGATGAGCTGGAGGAGCTGGTCCACCACCTGGTCGACGGAGCGGGTGGTGGAGTCGAGGACGAGGGCGTCGGCGGCGGCCCGGGTCGGGGAGGCGGCCCGCCCGCTGTCGATGGCGTCGCGGCGGGCCAGGGTCTCGGCGGTCTCGCCGCCGCCGGAGGCGTCGCCGCCGCGGCGCCGGGCCCGCTCGGTCGAGGAGGCGGTCAGGAACACCTTGACGTCGGCGTCGGGCCAGACCACGGTGCCGATGTCGCGGCCCTCGACCACGATCCCGCCCACCCCGACCAGCGAGCGCTGCAGCCCGACCAGCAGCTCGCGGACCTCCGGGACGGCCGCCACGGTCGACACCGCGGCGTTGACCGCGGGGGCGCGCAGGGCCGGGCCGGGCTCGGTCCCGTCCAGCAGCACCCGGGCCGCCCCGGCCGGTCCCGGGGGCAGCTCCAGGCTCAGGTCGACCGCCTTGGCGGCGTCGGCGACCGCCTCAGGGTGGTCGACCGGGACCCCTCGCCGCAGCAGGGCCAGGGTCAGGGCCCGGTAGGTGGCCCCGGTGTCCAGGTAGCGCAGCCCGGCCCGCTCGGCGACCCGCCGGGCGACCGTGCTCTTGCCCGACCCGGCCGGGCCGTCGATGGCCACGACCACGTCGGCGCTGCCCTCGACGGGCTCGTCCCCGCCCAACCCGACCACCCTCACCTGGCCTCCCCGCTCACCGGCGCCCATCCGAAGCGCAGTCTACCCGCTGGCCGGCGGCCCATCCCGGCGGCTCAGGGGGCGCCGGTGCCCTCGTGGGCCGGCCAGCCGGCCATCTCCAGGGCGGCCAGGGCGGCGGCGAGGGCGTCGCGGCCCGAGACCCAGATGCGCAGGGCGCCGCTGCCGCCCTGCAGCTCGTGGTCGATGGCCAGGTCCTCGACGTTGACCCCGGCCGCCCCGAGGGCGTGGAACACCGCGGCCAGGCTGCCCGGCCGGTCGGCGATGTGGACCACCACCTCGCGCAGGCCACGGGGCGAGGAGCCGGGCTTGGTGGGGATGCGCAGCCGCGCCGACCGGGCCGTGGCCAGCTCCTCGCGCAGCCCGTCCCGGTCCCCCTCGGCGATCAGCTTGCGCAGCACCTCCAGCCGGCTGGTCAGCACGTCCAGGGCGGCCACGATGCTGGGGCCGTTGGTGGCGCAGATGTCGACCCACAGGTCCGGGTCGCTGGCCGCCACCCGGGTGGTGTCCCGGAAGCCGCTGGCGACCAGGCGGCGCAGGGCCGCCGGCGAGTCCACCTGGGCGACCGCGCCCATCAGGGCGGTGGCCGCCAGCTGCGGCAGGTGGCTGGCGAACGCGGCCACCTGGTCGTGCAGCTCCGGGTCGAGCATCAGCGGCCGTCCGCCAAGGTCTCGCACGAACGAGGTCAGCCGCCGCAGCGCCTGGTGGTCGACGTGCGGCGCCGGGGTCAGCACCCAGGCCGCGCCGTGGAACAGATCCACCCGGGCGGCGCGGGCCCCCCGCTCCTCGGACCCGGCCATGGGGTGGCCGGGAATGACCCGGCGCAGGTTGGTGGAGGAGCGTTGAAGCTCAGCTAGAAGGTGCGACTTGGTGCTGCCGACGTCGGTGAGGACGGCCTCCGGGTTCGCCACATGGGCCCGGACCAGCACGCCGGCCAGGGCGCGGACCGGGGTCGCGGCCACGATCAGGTCGGCGCCCTCGGCCGCCTCCTCCACCGAGCGGGCCCGGCTGGTGATGGCCTCCAGCTCGAGGGCGTCGCGCAGCTCCCGGCGGTCGTTGTCGGCCCCCACCACCTCGGCGACCCCGGCGGCCCGGGCGGCCAGCCCGACCGAGGCCCCGAGCAGCCCGGTGCCGACGATGGCCAGCCGCCGTGGCCATTCGAGGGTGGCGGTCATCGGCTGGCTCCGGTGGTCGTCATCGGCTCACTCCGGGAGGTCGTCGCGCAGGTGCTTGGCATGGTGGAGGTAGACGTGGCGCAGGCTGGCCCTGGGCCTGGTCGAGTAGCAGTGCAGCAGCACCCGGATGGTGTTGGGGTTGCCGCCGATGACGTCCAGCTCGCCGGCGCAGAGCAGGGGGACGTCGCCGAGCCCGAGCTCGCGGGCCGCCAGGGCCGGAAAGGCGCTGCGCAGGTCCTTGGTCGAGGTGAAGATGATCGACACCAGCTGGTCGTGCTCGACGCCGTTGCGCTCCAGCAGGGCCGACAGCAGCTCGCCGGTGCGCTCCATCACGGCCGCGGCGGTGTCGCTGTCGACCGTGGTCGCCCCCCGCAGGGCCACCAGCCGCTCCTCGCTCACCAACGACTCCATGTAGATACATCGACAGATAGATTCATAGACCTGCCGCTTTGTAGAGCTTCCTGATCTCCTCCGGCCGCAGGGGCCGGTACTCCCCCGGGGCCAGGCCGGTGAGGCGGATGGGCCCGACGGCGGTGCGCACCAGCCGGCGCGCCGGCGCCCCGACCGCCTCCAGCAGCCGCCGCACCTCGCGGTTGCGCCCCTCGACCAGGACCACCTCGACCATCTTGCGCCGGCCCGAGCCGGCCACCACCCGGGCCCGGACCGGGCGGGCGAAGCCGTCCTCCAGCTGGACGCCCTTGCGCAGGCGGGCCAGGGCGTCGGCGGGCAGGCGCTCGACCTCGGCCAGGTAGCGCTTCTCGACCCCGTAGCGGGCGTGGGTGAGGCGGTAGGCCAGCGGCCCGTCGTTGGTCAGCAGCAGCAGGCCCTCGGTGTCGCGGTCGAGGCGTCCGACCGGGAACACCCGGGGCTGGGTGGGCACCAGCTCCACCACCGTGGGCCGGCCGGCCGGGTCGGCGGCGGTGCTCACCACCCCGGCCGGCTTGTTCAGCAGCCAGTAGCGGCGCCGCTCGTCCAGCACCACCCGCGACCCGTCGACCTCGACGCGGTCGCGGGCCGGGTCGACCCGCCGGCCGAGGTCGCGCACCACCTCCCCGGCGATGGACACCCGCCCCGCCCGGACCAGCTCCTCGACCGCCCGCCTGGAGCCCAGCCCGGCCCCGCTCAACGCCTTGTTGAGCCGCAGCGACGCTCCCCCCTCGGCCGGGGTCACGGCTGGTCCTGGAGGTCGAGCAGGTCGGCGCCCTCGGGCAGGTAGTCCTTGATCGGGGGCAGCTGGTCGAGGTCGTGCAGGCCGAGCTGCTCGAGGAAGGCCGGGGTGGTGCCGTACAGGGTGGCCTGGCCCGGGCCGGGATCGGTGCCCACCTCCTGGATGAGGCCGCGGGCGGCGAGGGTCCGGAACACCCCGTCCACGTTGACCCCGCGGACGGCCGCCACCTGGAACCGGGTCACCGGCTGCCGGTAGGCGATCACGGCCAGCGTCTCCAGGGCGGCCCGGGTCAGCCGGCTCTGCTGGCCGGCCCGCAGGAACGCCTCGACGGCGGTTCGCGCCCCTGGGCTGGTGTACAGCCGCCAGCCGCCGGCGATCGCCCGCAGCACGAACCCGCGCCCGTCGCGGGCGTACTCGCCGGCCAGGTCGACCAGCAGCTCCTCCACCTCCGAGAGCCGCGAGCCGACGATCTCAGCCAGCACCGTGGCCGGCACCGGCTCGTCGGCCACCAGCAGGATCGCCTCCAGGTCCCGCCGGGTCCAGCCGCGGTCGTCCAGCTCCACCGCCTCGAGCGCCTCATCCGGCGGCCACGCGGTCGGGTCGCCCTCCAGCCCCCCGGCCGCCACGGGTGGGGCGGGCGCCGGGGCGTCGGGGCTGGCGGGCGCCGCGGCCGGTTCGGGGCCGGAGGCCGGAGGCCGCCCGGGCGGGGCGGGCGCCGCGGGCGCCGCGGGCGCTGCCGGGCCGCCCGGGTCGGCGGCCTCCTCGGGCTCGGACCCCGGGCCCCATTCGGGCGGGAGAGGAGCGGTCGGGGTCGGGTCGCTCATGCGGGCTCCTCGACCGTCAGGTCGGCGGGGTCGACCAGGTCGCCGCCGGTCCAGCGGACGGCGATGTCGCCGAAGGTCCAGGCCTGGTCGAGCTCGACCAACGATCGCTTGTACAGCTCCAGGACGGCGAGCAGGCCGACGACGACCTCGATGGGCTCGGCCTGGTGGCCGACCAGGTCCTCGAAGCTGCTGGCCCCCTGGTCCCGGAGGCGCCGGGCCAGGGAGGTGACCGCCTCGGCGACCGACAGCCGCGGCGGGGCGATGTGGGTGGTGGTGACCTCGGGCGGCGGGGCCGGGGTGAGGGCGGCCGCGGCCAGCCGGGCCAGCTCCTCCGGCGTGACCCCGACCAGCAGCTCGGGGACGATGCGGCGCAGCAGGTCCTCGGCCCCGACCCGCCGCGGCACGTACGCCACCTGCTCGGCCAGCCGCGCCCCGAACAGGCCGGCGACCTGCTTGTAGGCCCGGTACTGGAGGATGCGGGCGAAGAGCAGGTCCCGCTCCTCGAGGGCGGCCTCGACCTCGTCGGGGTCGGCGTCCGGGGCCGGCAGCAGCCGGGCCGCCTTCAGCTCCAGCAGGGTGGCCGCCACGACCAGGAACTCGGTCGCCACCTCCAGGTTCAGCTCCCGCATGCGGCGCACCTCGGCCAGGTAGTCCTCGGTGATGCGGGACAGCGACACCTGCCAGAGGTCGACCCGCTGGCGGGCGATCAGGTGCAGGAGCAGGTCGAACGGCCCCTCGAACACCTCGGTCTTGACCACGTAATCCATGTATCTACGTATCTACTTGTCTACTTATCGCCCTATCGACCTGTCGACGCCCTCAGCCGACCGAGAGGCCGACCAGACCGTAGATCGCCTCGGTGATGGAGCGGAAGATCGGGGTGAGCAGGTTGGGCGCCAGGATCAGCAGGGCCAGCAGCAGGAAGATCCCGTACTGCTCCAGGAACCGCAGGATGTTCTGGCGCGAGGGCGGGAGCAGGATCGACAGCAGGGTCGAGCCGTCCAGCGGCGGGATCGGCAGCAGGTTGAACACGCCGAGGAGGACGTTCACGGTGACCAGCATCTCCAGGAGTCTCAGGGTGAAGTTGACATCGAAGGTCAAGTCCCCGGGCGGGAAGGCGAGGCGGAGGGCGACCACCGAGACCACGGCCAGGACGAAGTTGGCGGCCGGCCCGGCCAGGCCCACCAGCACGTGCCCGAAGCGGCGGTTGCGCAGGCGCGACGGGGTGACGGGCACCGGCCGGCCCCAGCCGAAGCCGGCCACGATGATCGCGATGGTGCCCAGCGGGTCGAGGTGGGCGAGCGGGTTGAGGGTGAGGCGGCCCTGGGAGCGGGCCGTCTGATCGCCCTGGAGGCTGGCGACGGCGGCGTGGCTGAACTCGTGGAAGGCGATCCCGATGATGACCGCGATCACGAATGCCGCGAACAGCTGCGGTTCCTCGCGGAGCAGGAACAGCGGTGAGCCCATGCGTCAGCCTCGCTCGAACGGGGGGAACCGGCGCCGGGACACGCGGTTCGGCCGCCACCCTAGCACGAGCACGCCCCGAACCACCCCGTGCTCGCTCTGCCTCGGGGCCCGGGGCCACGCCGGGCCGGGCGGGACCGGCCGCCGCCACGACGTCGGATCAGGCGAAGACCACCTCGTGGACCAGGGGTGGGGCGGGGGTGGGGCGGTCGCTCCAGCGGAGGGCGGCCAGGAGGCCCTCGGCGGCCGAGCGGGCGGCGGCCTCGTCGCGGGCCAGGATGCGGGCGACGGGCTGGCCGGAGGCGACCCGGTCGCCGAGCTTGGCCGAGAGCTCGACGGCCACGGCCGGGTCGATGTCGTCGTCCTTGCGCTGCCGGCCGGCGCCGAGGGTGGCCGCGACGCGGCCCACGGCCTCGGCGTCGACCGCCGCCAGCCAGCCGTCCCGGGGCGCCGGCACCTCGGTCGCAACCGGGGGCTGGGGCAGGATCGACAGGTCGTCGGCGACCCGGGGGTCGCCCCCCTGGGCGGCCACGAACTCCCGGAACTTGTCCAGGCCGTCGCCCGACTCCAGGGCCTGCTGGGCGTCGCGGCGGCCCGCGTCCGCGTCGGCCGCCGTGCCGGCCAGGGCGGCCAGGTGCCCGGTGAGGGTCAGGCAGAGGTCGAGGAACCGCCCGGGCCGCTCCCCCCGCAGCGCCTCGACCGCCTCCTGGACCTCGACGGCGTTGCCGACCAGCTCCCCCAGCGGCTGGCTCATGTCGGTGACCAGGGCGGCGGTGGCCCGGCCGGCGTCCTGTCCGATCTCGACGCAGAGCCGGGCCAGCTCCACCGCGGCCGCGGTCTCGCGCATGAACGCCCCCGAGCCGGCCTTGACGTCGAGCAGGATGCTGGCCGCCCCGCCGGCCAGCTTCTTGCTCATCACGCTGGAGGCGATCAGGGCGACGTTGCCGACGGTGGCGGTCACGTCGCGGAGGGCGTAGATCGACTTGTCGGCCGGGACCAGGTCGGCGGTCTGGGCGGCCACGGCCAGGCCGATGCGCTCGACCTGGTCGAGCAGCTCGTCGGCGCCCAGGTGGACCCGGAAGCCGGGGATCGACTCCAGCTTGTCGAGGGTCCCGCCGGTGTGGCCCAGGCCGCGCCCGGAGAGCTTGATCACCTGCATGCCCAGGGCGGCGGCCAGGGGGCCGACGACCAGGGTGGTGCCGTCGGCCACGCCCCCGGTGGAGTGCTTGTCGACCGTGGGCCCGGAGAGGCGGCCGAGGTCGAGCCGGTCGCCGGAGGCGACCATGGCCTCGGTCAGGGCCTCGGCCTCGGAGCGGCTGAAGCCGCGCAGGTACCCGGCCATCAGGAAGGCGGCCATCTGGTAGTCGGGCAGCTCCTCGCGGGCATAGGCGAGCACGAACTCGCGCAGCTGGTCGCCGGGGATCTCCGCTCCGTCGCGCTTGCTGGCGATGACGTCGAGCGCCCGCGCTCCCCCGCTCACTGGCGCGCGCTCGTTCCCGGCACCGCCTCGTGTGCGCCCGCCGTGCTCATCGGGTGAGGCGTTTGACCAGGGGGGCCTCGGCGCCGTCGCGCTCCAGCTCCGAGAGGACCTGGGCGAGGGCCTCGCGGACGATGCGGCCCCGGTCCACGGCCACGCCGTGCTCGCGGCGCAGCAGCAGGCGAGCGTTCTCGAGGTCCATCAGCTCGTCCGCGGTGCAGTAGAAGGTGACCTTCTCGTCGTGCCGCTGGCGCCCGCTCGGGACCCGCTCGGCGGGCTCCTCGGTCGAGCGGTCCTCGGCCGGCTGCTTGGCGCCCCGGCCCCGGCCCTTCTCGATCGAGGTGACGCGGAACAGCTCGTCGGCTCCGGGCAGGCTGGCCCGACCCTTCATGACGCCACCACCTCCTTGGCCAGCTCGCGGTACGCGACCGCCCCCGCCGACGAGCCGGCATAGGTCAGGATGCTCTCGCCCGCCACCGGCGCCTCGGCGAACCGGATGGTCTTGGCGATGACGGTCTTGAAGACGCGACCCCCGAAGGCGTCCTCGACCCGGCCGAGGACCTCGCGCCCGTGGACCGTCCGGGAATCGTACATGGTGGCGAGGATCCCGACGATCTCCAGGTCGGGGTTGATGTCCTCCCGCACCTTCTCGATGGTGTCCATCAGCAGGGCCATGCCGCGCAGGGCGAAGTACTCGCACTCCAGCGGGATGAGCACGCCGTCGGCGGCGGTGAGGGCGTTGACGGTGAGCAGGCCCAGGCTGGGCGGGCAGTCGATCAGGACGTAGTCGTAGCGCCCCCGCAGCGGCCGCAGGACCCGGGTCAGGGCCCGCTCGCGGCCGACCTCCGGGGCCAGCTGGATCTCGGCCGCGGCCAGGTCGATGTTGGAGGGGAGCAGTTCGAGCCCCTCCTGCTTGGTGCGCTCGATGACCGGGCCGGCGTCGGCCTTGCGGTCCAGGAGCAGGTTGTAGACCGTCTGCTCCAGGGCCAGGGGGTTGAGGCCGAGCCCGACCGACAGCGCCCCCTGGGGGTCCATGTCGACCAGGAGGACCGAGCGGCCCTGCTCGGCCAGGGCGGCGCCGAGGTTGATGGCGGTGGTGGTCTTGCCGACCCCGCCCTTCTGGTTGGCCAGGGCGATGACCTTCCCCATCTCCGGCACCTCCGGACCGCCCGCGGAGCGATTTGTCGTCACGTTGCTTTGTCTACAGGGCGTTCGGGCGGGCGCATCTTATCCACCCGCGGCCGGGCGAAGGAAACATCCACAATTACCACGCTCCGTGGTCGACCACGCTCCGTGTTCACCGCAAAACTCATTGCTGGGAGAAATGTGGATAAAGGCTCAACCCACGAGGGATCGGGCAGCGGAGGGCGCGACGGATCAGCGGACCAGCCACGGCGGGCCGTCGCGGCGGAGACGGGTTGGGCTCCGGCGCTCCTGGCGCCGGTGGGGGTCAGCGAGTCAGCGGAGGTCGCTGGCGAACGAGCGGCCGGGACCGGCCGGGGAGACGCCGAACAGCTCGGCGATGGTGGCGCCGAGGTCGGCGAAGGTGTCGCGGTCGGCCAAGCGGTGGCCGGCGGAGCCGCCGGGGCTGACGGCGACCATGGGGGTGAACTCGCGGGTGTGGTCGGTGCCGGGGGCGGTGGGGTCGCAGCCGTGGTCGGCGGTCAGGAACAGCCAGTCGTCGCCGCCGAGCTCGCCCACGACCTCGGGCAGGCGGGCGTCGAGGCGCTCCAGGCAGCGGGCGTAGCCCTCGGCGTCGCGGCGGTGGCCGTAGACCATGTCGAAGTCGACCAGGTTGGTGAACACGAAGGTGGGCCCGTCGGCCTCGCGCAGGAAGCGGACGGTGGCGTCCAGCGAGGTCTCGTTGTCGCCGGTGTGGTCGGAGCCGACCAGGCCCCGGCGGGAGAAGATGTCCTCGATCTTGCCCACGCCCATGGTGGCCACGCCGGCCCGCTCCAGGGCCTCGAGCACGGTCGGGCCGGCGGGCGGCAGGGCGTAGTCGCGGCGCTCCCTGGTGCGGGCGAATGACCCCGGCTCGCCGTCGAAGGGGCGGGCGATCACCCGACCCACGGCGTGCTCGCCCTTGAGCAGGGCGCGGGCCTGCTCGCACCAGGTGTACAGCTGCTCCAGGGGCACGACCCGCTTGTGGGTGGCGATCTGGAAGACCGAGTCGGCCGAGGTGTAGACGATCGGCTCGCCGGTCTCCAGGTGCAGCTCCCCCAGCTCCTTGATGATCTCGGTGCCCGAGGCCGGCTTGTTGCCGAGCACCCCGCGCCCGATGGCCGCGGAGAAGGCGTCGATCACCTCGGGCGGGAACCCGTCGGGGTAGGTCGGGAAGGGCTGGTCGAGGACGACCCCCATCATCTCCCAGTGGCCGGTGGTGGTGTCCTTGCCGGCCGACCGCTCGGCCATGCGGCCGACCACGGCGTCGGCCGGGTCGATGGGCTCGACCCCGGCGATCTGGGTCAGCCGCCCGAACCCCCAGGAGCGCAGGATCGGCAGGTCGAGGCCGCCGACCGCGGCGGCGGCGTGGCCGACGGTGTCGGCGCCCCGGTCGCCGTAGTCGCCGGCGTCGGGCGCCTCCCCCACCCCCAGCGAGTCACAGACGATCAGCGCCACCTTCACCGCGGCCCCCGCTGGCGCTTGCAGGCCATGCAGAGGCGGGCCGCGGGCAGGGCCTCGAGCCGCTCGTCGCCGATCGGCTGGCCGCAGCGCTCGCAGAGGCCGTAGGTGCCGGCGTCCATCCGCTCGAGGGCCTGCTCGACGTCGCGCAGGGTGTCGCGCAGGCTGCGGACCAGGGTCAGGAGGTTGGCCCGCTCGGCGGCGGCCTGGCCGGCGTCGGCGAAGCCCTCGTCCAGCTCCGGGTCCTCGATCCCCTCGGCGTCGCGGCGGGCCCCGAGGTCGTCGAGCTGGCGGCGAACCTCGCCGCGCTCGGTCTCGAGCCGTTCCCGCAGCCGGTCAACGGTCTGCTGGTCCATCCCGGTCCTCCGTCGCGCTTCTCCGCCCGCCGCGGCCGGGGACGGCACGACGGTCGACTTCCGAGAGCAGAGGTTGCAGGCTACAGGATCGGCAAGCGGCCAGGTGGAGTGCTTGTCAGGTGTGTCCGGCTCGTTCGCTGGGGGTCGTGTGTCGGGCCCGCGGGTGGGCGCGCAGGTAGACCTCGCGCAGGCGGTCCTGGGTGATCCGGGTGTAGACCTGGGTGGTGGCCAGGCTGGCGTGGCCGAGCAGCTCCTGCACGCTGCGGATGTCGGCCCCGCCGGCCAGCAGGTGGGTCGCGAACGAGTGGCGCAGGACGTGCGGGGACACCTCGGCCTCCAGCCCGGCGTGCCGGGCGTGGCGGCGCAGGATCTTCCAGCAGCCCTGGCGGGTCAGCCGGCTCCCCTGGGCGTTCAGGAACAGGGCGGGGCCGGACCGGGGCCGGGCCAGCAGCGGCCGGGCCCGGACCAGGTAGCTCTCCAGGGCCCGGCGGGCCGAGCGGCCGATCGGCACCAGCCGCTCCTTGGCCCCCTTGCCGAAGGCCCGAACCGTCCCGTCCTCCAGGTCGAGGTCGTCGACGTCCAGGGCGGTGGCCTCGCTGACCCGCAGGCCGGCCGCGTACAGGGTCTCGAGCAGGGCCCGGTCGCGCAGGGCCAGCTGGTCGTCGCCGGCGATGGCCCCGAGCAGCGCCTCCACCTGCTCCACGGACAGGGCCTTGGGCAGGCTGGCCGGGACCTTGGGGGTGCCGAGGTCGCGGGAGGGGTCGGCGCCGGCCAGCCGCTCGCGGACCAGGAAGCGGTGGAAGCCGCGCACCGCGGCCAGGGCCCGGGCCACGCTGGAGGCGCGGTAGCGGGTGCCCACCGGGGTGCTGCCGGCGCGGAGGTCGCCCAGGAAGGCGACCAGGTCGGTCTCGCCGGCCTGGGCCGGGTCGTCGATCCCGGCCGCGGCCAGCCAGCCGGCGTAGCGGTGCAGGTCGCGGCGGTAGGCGCTGAGGGTGTTGGAGGCCAGGCCCCGCTCGACGGCCAGGTAGTCGAGGTAGCGGCGCACGGCCGCGCTGGCCACCGGTCCCACCGGCGCGGCCGGGACCGCGCCCACCGTGGCCGGCATCGTCAGGCGGCCGGGCCGTCGGCCAGGGCGGGGGCGACCTCGGACAGGGGGCGCCAGTCGAGGTCGTGGGCCTCGGCGACCTGCTGGTAGGTGAGCTCGCCGCGGTAGACGTTGATGCCCTTGGCCAGGGGCGGGTCGGCCTTGACGGCGTCCTCCAGGCCGGCCGAGGCGATCTGGACCGTGTACGGCAGGGTGACGTTGGTGAGCGCGTAGGTCGAGGTGTGGGGCACCGCCCCGGGCATGTTGCCGACGCAGTAGTGGACCACCCCGTCGACCACGTAGGTGGGGTCGGAGTGGGTGGTGACGTGGGAGGTCTCGAAGCAGCCGCCCTGGTCGATGGAGACGTCGACCAGCACCGCGCCCCGCTTCATGGCCCGGACGTGCTCGGCCGTGATCAGCCGGGGGGCCTTGGCCCCCGGGATCAGCACCGAGCCGATGATCAGGTCGGCCCCCAGGGCCAGGTCCTCGATGGTCTGGCGGTTCGACATCAGGGTGACGATGCGGCCCTTGTGGATCTGGTCGACGTAGCGGAGCTTGTCGACGTTCTTGTCCAGCAGGGTGACCTCGGCCTCCATGCCCTGGGCGATCCAGGCG
>Ga0081538_10002295_pt1 | contig 18897 bp, 27 predicted proteins | sample TabmetS5T2R1_FD_71022 | JGI IMG/M metagenome (GOLD analysis project Ga0081538, IMG submission 71022) | Tabebuia heterophylla rhizosphere microbial communities from the University of Puerto Rico - S5T2R1 | ecosystem: Host-associated > Plants > Roots > Rhizosphere ... | reverse complement strand
GTGAGTCCCCGGGCGCTCCTGCTCATCGGCGCGCTCGCGCTGGCGGCGCTCGCGCTCGGTGCATGCATGGGGGGCCGGCCAGGTGCAGCGGACGGCCGAGCGGGTCAGGCCAAGCCGGCGGTCAGCTCGACGTGGAGCATCAGCAGCTCGGCCGCGACAACCGCGGCTGCGGCTTGGTGGATGTCCCGGGCCTGCTGGCGCCGCAAGGTGGCCATGGCCTTGCTCAGGGGCCGGCGGCAATGCTCCGGGTGCCCGTAAGTGCAGGCCATGCAGGTACCACACGGCGCCTGGCCGTCCGGGAGCACCGACCCGAACCCCTCGCGCAGCGCCCGCTGGCCAGCGGCCACGGCAACATCGAGGCTGGCTCCGGTCACCAGGTCGACGCCGGCCGGAGCGGCATCGGCCTTGGCCGGAGCGGCATCGGCCTTGGCCGGGGCGCCGGTCGGCCACCAGGTGGCCCGCTGGGCCGGCGTGGCCCGCCGGTAGGCCTCGGCCTCGCTGATGGGCTGGCCGATCACCTTCGTGTAGTAGTGCATCTAGCAGGCCTCCTGTCCGATGGCCAGGGCCCCGGCCCGCAGGCAGGCGGCCCGCAGCTGGTCGCGCCACTCCGGACCCAGGTCGTCGTCGTCGAGGGCGGCCCGGGCGGCGCCGGTAGCCCGCTCCAGCTCGTTGAAGGCCTTCCAGGCAGCCCGGTCGGCCCGCTGCCGGGCCAGGCCTCGCTGCAGCTCGGCGGCCTCCAGGTCGACCTGGGTTGGCCCGCCCCAGTCCAGCATCAGCGGCCACCTCTCGGGGCAGTCGGGACGCTGACGCGGCCCCGCTGCTGGCCCGGGCCGGCCGGGACGTTGCCGGCCGGGGTGCGGCCTGGGGCCCTGGGCGGCACCGACCGGGCCGGGGCGGCCGGGAGCTGGACGCGGCCGCGGCGGCCGCTGGGCACAGTGCGGGCTGCCATGGTGACCTCCTGGTGCGAAACGAACTGCCCACTTAGCGTAGACCGTCCAACGCTCAGAGTGTGGAATGATGGGCCCACGGACGGACGCCTGGCCGGGAGCCTATCTGACCTCCAGCCCCCGGCCGGGGTCTCTCGGGAGGTGCGATGCGCGAGCCGCGGGCGACGGTGGCCACCGCCGTGCCGCTGGACGCCAGCCCAGGGCAACTACGGGCCCTGGCCAGCCTGCTCAACGCGATCGAGGGCGGCCGCTGGGATTCGCTGGTCACCACGTTCGCCAAGATGGAGCGGACCAGGGCCGAGCTGCCCGACCAGCTGGGCCACGATGGTCGGCGAGCTGGCCAACCAGCTGCGCCGGGCGGCCCGGGAGCGGGAGAGTGACCCGGCGGCGGCGGTCCCCAGTGGCGGCTAGCTGCCTGATCTGCCGGGGCACGGTGACCAAGCCGGCCAGGGGGCCCGCCCCGACCTACTGCGGCGAGCCCTGCAAGCTGGCGGCGAGGTACGAGCGACAGCGGTTACAGCGTCGGCTCGAACGGCTCGAAACGGGCCTGGCCAATCTGCGGGCCCTGGGCCCGGGTCTGACCAGCCCGACCTATTTGGCCAGCTTAGAGGCGCAAATCGAGCAGGCGCAGGCCCGGCTGCTGGTGCTGCTGGGCGGCGGAAACCCGGAACCATCGGCCGCCGGCGCCACTTGAGCGCAACGCGAGCGACGCGGCGCGGGGCTGGCCCGGGTGCGAGAACTGGAGAAGCGGACATAGCCCCCACCCCTCATCATTTGGGGAGCCGCGCTCTGACCAGCTATTTGACAGCAGCTTGACCTAATGGCAGATTTCGTCCTGTAGATGTAGGAGTGTGCCCGAAACGGGCCGCCTACCTCTTGGAGCGTCTCGCAGCTGCGGGGCGCTTTTTCGTTGCCCCCCGTTCCACGGTGAAGCCGATACCACTAGTCGGTCTCGGCGCCAGCGTGTGGACTCGATCCTTGTGGTGGCTGCTCGCGGGATGCCTCTTGGAGATCCTCTGCGAGCCGCTGCGGGCCTTCCTGCTGGAGATCGCCAAGCAGGCCGGCTCGGCCATCGGGAAGCGCCTCGCCCAGCGGCTCGGCCAGGGCCGCCGCGGCAAGCGCCGTTCGAGTCGACGCTGACGCGCACGGACTGACGTCCTCGACGCTCGATAGGGTCCCGGGCATCGCTGCTGCCAGCAGCACCGGGGCCCGGTGTATTTGGCGTGCCAAAACCCGCGCGCCGTCGTCGAGGGGCTGGCAGGGTGCACCAGCTGGAGAAGCGGACACACCCCCCGATACCCTCATACGTCACTCATGCTGCCTTTCGTCGTCGCTGTCGGTGTTCGGGCCAGTGCAGCCCGATCCGGTGCTTGATGCGCTGCCAGGTCAACTCGTCGGCCGGCCTGGTGAACAGGTGCGCCTCGGCCCATTCGGCCGGCAGGGCCTCGGTGGCCACCTGGCCCCGGTAGGCGTCGGCGTCCTTGAATGCCTGGACAACCTGGGGCATCGGGGCCGCGGCCTGCCCGACCAGCTTGAACCGGCCCTGACCACGGCTGGCCACCGGCTGGCGCGACCAGCCCCGGGACGGGACGATCGGGCGGCCCGCCGGGGCCGCGGCCAGGTCAGCGGCCAGGGTGGCGGCCACGTCGGTGACCAGCTCGCCGCGCCCGCCGGTAGCCCACAGGACCAGCATCCCGTCCGGGGACGGGATGGGCACCCAGCAGTGCCCGGCCCGGCGCAGCTTGGCCAGGGTGGCCCGGCGGGCCGCTGGCTCGATCCGCCGCCGCCGCATCTGGTGGCCGTCCATGAGGGCCAGGAAGTGACGGAGGCGCTTGGCGTTCTCCACGGGCCCGCAATCCGGGCAGCGCTTGCGTTTGCAGGGCGGTCGAGCCCCGACTAGGGAGTCCGGCTGCTGGGTGTCCTCCAGCAGCAGAGCCTTCCCGCAGTCTCGTGACCTGCGCGGCTGTGTCTCTCGTTCTAGGCTCTGTTCCCCTACAGAACGAGAGACACATTGCCGCAGCTCAGCGGTCCTACTGGCCTCGTACTGGCCGCTGTCGAGCAGGTCGGCCGAGGTGAACGGGGCCAGCCTGCCCTGGCCGCGTGCTACCGTGCTCTCGTCGGTGGTTGAGGGGTCAACTACCTGTCGGTGGCCGGGGTTCCTGCCCCGGCTACCGTCGTTCATGGGGCCTCGCCGCCTTGGAGCAGCAGCGCTAGACGGCTGCGCTGCTCGGCGGTTAGCGGTGGCCAGGTGTCGACCAGGGCCTTGATGTACTCCTCGGCACGGGCGGCGCGGTAGTCGCGGCGCCGCTCGGCAAGGGCGGGATCGTCGGGACGCCAGCGGCTTTCGATGGCGATGCGGGCGCGCTGGCGCCGCTGCTCTGCTGGAAGTGCCATGAGGCCCGTCCTGTTGCGTGCGAAGGACGGGCCCCGTTGACGAGAGCCCCTGACTCAACCCGGAACAGCCGTGCTCGCGCACCTACGGGGAACCACTAGGAATTCTACAAGTCCAAGTAGGAGAGATCGAGGCCGGTCGGATGGTCCTCGGCGAGCTGCATCTCCTCGGCGAGCTGCATCAGGGCGCGGAACATCTCGACACCGGGCCGAGGGTTCCGCCGGCATCGCCTGCATGTAAGGGCATGCGCCGGCTCGCTGAGTTGAAGCTCCTTGACTGGCGCGGGTGCGAGCCACCGCAGGAGGATGACCCGCCGGTGGTGCCCACGGTTGGTGCAGACCAGCGATGCATGCCTGTCGCTCATGGCCGCTTCTGCTCGACCCGCACCGTTGCTGGGTCGAAGTAGCTCTCTCCGGGCTGCCAGCCTGGCCGGCGGCCCCGGCGGGCCGGCAGGATGGTGATGGTGGCCAGGGTGTCAATGATGGCGCGGCGGCGGCTCAGGTCGAGTCCCTCCCAGACCTTGGCCGGGTCGGGGGCGTCGGCGATCCCGGCCAGCACCGAGCCGCGGGAGGCGGCGGCCATCTCGGCGGTGATCTGCTCTCGCTGGGTGCGGATCGATACGGTGGCTGCTTGGAGTTGGAGGGCGTCGATCGCCCCGTCCCCGTACAGCCGGCCAAGCTCGTCCAGCCGCTCCCGGAGGGCGGTGTCGCGTGTATGCAGGGCGGCGGTGTCGGTGCGCTGGTCCGGGGCCAGTAGCTCCCGGGCGTCGGGGCGGGACAGCCGCTCCAGGATCACAGCCTCAACATATGCGTCCACCTCGGCCGCGTTCCTGATGACGTGCTTCCCGGTCCGGCAGGTGTAGACAGGCTTGGTCTTCCGCCGTTTCGCACTGGCCGAGAAGGACCGGACTGGGTCGCCGCAGACCCCGCAGAGTGCGAGGCCGGATAGAAGCCATCGCCGGGCAACCGACGTGTTGGTTCGCCGGGCGGGGTCCCCGAGTACGGCGCACACCCCCCTCCAGGTACCGTCGTCCAGGATGGGCGGCCAGTCGGCCCGGCCGATTACCTGCCCGCGATGCACCATCAGCCCGGCATTCCGCGGCCGGCACAACGCCCGGCGCAGCTCGGTCGGCTTCCACGGCCGCCCGGTGGAGGTTCGGGCGCCGCGGGCGTTCAGCTTGGCGACGACCGCGTTCAGGCTCACGCCGGCCAGGATCTGGGCGGCTGCCCACTGGAGGGTTTCGGCCTCGGCCTTCATCACGGTCAGGCCGTCGGCGCCGTAGCCATAGGGGCGCCGGCCGCCGCCCCAGCGGCCAGCGGTGGCCGCCTGGAGGCGGGCCCGCTGCTGGCGCTCGATCTGATGCTCGACCTCGTAGCGGGCGACGGCGCCGAGCTGGCGAGCGATCATCCGGCCGGAGGGAGAGGCCAGATCCAGCGGGCCGGCCTTGACGGTTTGGGTCGGGACGCCGCCGCGCTCGCAGACCGTGATGTAGTCCTCCAGCTCCGAGGGGCTGCGGTGCAGCCGGTCGGTGTGCCAGCAAACCACCGCGTCAGCGAACCCGGCCCGCAGGTCGGCCAGCAGGGCAAGGTAACCGGGTCGCGGCTTGCCCGAGTAGGCGGAGAGGTCGTTGTCGGAGTGGACGGTCACAATCGTCCAGCCAAGTTGTTCGGCGAGGGCTCGGCAGTCGGCCTCCTGCCGCTCGACCCCGAGGCCGGCGCCCTCCCGGTCCTGGGAGATTCGGGTGTAGATGGCGGCGCGGCGGGCGGTGGGCATATCCATGCCCGCATCTTAACATGGCCTAGGTTGACATTCGCTAGGTCGAACCCGGATCCCTGCTTGGGCAGGTCGGCCGGTGGCAGCGACACGGTGATGCGACGGTCCGGCCACTCGTACCCGGTGTTCCCGAAGGCGGCGCGGAGCCGGTCACGAGCCTCCAGCACGGCCGTGCCGCCGAGCCCGACCACCGTCACGGCGGGCAGGCCCCGGCCGATGTCGACCTCGACCCCGACCGGGTGTGCGGTGAGGCCGACCAGCGCGGCCGTGGCCAGGCGGGCCAGCATGCTCACAGCACTCCCTTGAGGTGCTCGACCCGGGGCTGACCGCGGCGGGGCCAGACCACGGTGACAACGTCGAAGCGGACACGACAGGGCCGGTGCGGGGTGGCCCGAAGGTAGGCGCCGGCGAGGCGGCGGAGCTGGGCCTGCTTGGCGGTGTTGACGGCGGCGGCCGGGGTGCCGTAGCCGTCGCCGCGCCTGGTCTTGACCTCGCAGAAGACCAGCAGCCCAGGGGCCTCGGCAACCACGTCGATCTCACCCGACTGGCAGCGCCAGTTGCGGGCCACGACGCGCAGGCCGGCCGCGGTCAGCCGGTCGCAGGCGAGCGCTTCGCCGCGCCGTCCGAGTTCGCCACCATCGGCGGGGTGCTTGGTTGGCATGGGCGCACCCTAGCCACCGGGAAGCCCGACGAGGACGACCCCGCCAAGAATGTGGAAAAGTCCGGGCCCGCCGCGGGCGCCCGCTCCGGGGCCTTGAATACCGGCCCGAGAGCGCCCACCCTAGATCTGTGGAGAACACGCGAGCACTGTCGTCGCGCCGGGACATGTTCCTCGACGAGCGCGGGACTGGGCTGCGTGTCACCTGGCACCCAGAGCGGGACCTGGTCGTACTCAGCGTCTGGCAGGACGACAGGTGCGTCGGGACCTTCCGGTTGTCGGTGCAGGACGTCCCGCGCCTCAGCGGGCTGCTGGCGGCAGCACTCGGCGACTGGGTCGGCCAGACCGGGTCACTCCCGGAAGCCGGCGGTCCAGGAACTAGCGGGTCGGACCCCGGCGTACCGCGGGCCGGCGCGCCGGGCTCAGCCGGCCTCGGAACCGTCGCGGTAGACACCACGGATCCGGGGGCCAGGGCCGGTCGGGAAGGTGGTAGTTGGAGGGTCGGGCAGCGCGAAGGGCGCGAACACGGAAGCGGCGGCTTGCGGTCGGCTGGTAGCTCAGGGCCGGCTGGTGGGTCGCGGTCGGGTGTGGGCGGCCGCGAGCTGAGCCTCTCGGTCCAGCAGCGGCTCAGGCTTAGCCGGCCGGTCCTGAAGCTGCGCGGCCTCCAGGACCGTCGGCGCCGGGTCGGCTGACGCGGCCTTCAGCACCGGCCACGCCAGCCCGTCTGAATGGCGTTCAGGCGGTGGTCGGGTGAGGTTCATGGGGTCCGGCTCCCCGCGATGACCACACAGCCCGGCGAGTGCATGGGGCCCAATCCGCCCTCCGGTATGGGACCCACTCCCGCCCTCACGTCGGGTACGCGACGCCCTCCACCAGGGTGCCCCGGTCAGCAGGGCCGGGGATCGTACGGGCGGAGGTCTGGAACCGCCCTCCTTGCCTTCGGCGGCTTCTTGGCGTCCGACCCCGACCCGCCGGCCGACCTGCCCGCGCTCGACCTGCCGGCCGCCGGCTGCCGGATGCCCGCGAACCCCGGGCCCAGGATCAGGGTGAGGTTCGGGGCGGTGAGAGAGGGGTCCTCGACCAGCGAGGCCCCCCCGACGAGGGTGGCGGCGAGAGTGCTGGCGTCGGCGAGGCGGCCGGGGGCGTAGGCGATCTGGGACCTGGGGAGGTCGGCGGAGGGGGCGTTGCCGACGGTGGTGATGTGGTAGCCGGAACGGCGGAGCCTGGTCGCCGTGGAGGCGGCCAGCCCGGTCGTGCCGAGGGCGTTGAGGACGGTGACCTGGGTGTCGGCGGGGGCGGCGGCGCCGGGGGCCGCTTCCTGGGCGGGGGTCGGGCGGCCGAGGAAGCTGTTGACCACGGTCTCGGCGTCGGGCTGCTTGAGGAGGAGGACGTCGCCGAGGGCGTGGTCGGTGCTGATGTTCACCGGGAGGGTGTAGGTGGCCAGCTCGGAGGGACTGAAGGAGCGGAAGGCGGCGCCGGTGCGGATGACGTCGCTGACCCGCAGGGCGCTGTCCTTGGTGACCTCGTGGACCAGGGAGCCGACGAAGGCGTTGGCCCGGACCGGGTTGGTCAGGCCCCTGTCCAGGGCGGCCTTGGTCACGGCCTGGAGGAACACCTGCTGGCGGCGGATGCGGCCCAGGTCGGCCCAGGGGTCGCTGTGCCAGACGCCGTCGACCTGGTAGGAGAAGTAGCGGCTGCGGGCCAGGGCGAGGGCCCTGCCGCCGTCGAGGTGGCGGCAGCCGCCCTCGCGGATGTCGAGGCCGGACTTGGCGTCACGCGAGGGATAGGGGAAGCGGACGTCGATGCCGCCGAGGGCGTCGACGATGGCCCGGAAGCCGTCGAAGTCGACCAGCACGTAGTGGTGGATGGGGATGCCGAGGTTCTCCTCGATGGTCTTGACGAGCTGGCCGGGACCCTGGGTCAAGGCGGCGTTGATGCGGTTCTCGGCGCCGGTGCCGGCGATCGGGACGACCAGGTCGCGGGGGATGGACAGCATCGAGACACGCTTGCGGGCCGGCTCCACCCTGACGACCAGGGTGGTGTCGTTGCGCTGGCCGCCGACGTCGCCGTAGCGGCTGCCGTCGGCGTCCTCCAGGCCCTCGCGGGAGTCGGAGCCCACGACCAGCAGGTTGAAGGGGCGGCCGCTGGCCGACCTGTGCAGGCCAGGGACCTTGACCGAGCGGATCTGGCCGAACCGGTAGTGCACATAGCCGTACCCGGCCGTCGTCGCCACGACCAGGAACGCCAGGAGGAGGCTGCACCCCACCAGGAGCCGCCTGCGCATCCGCCGTGCCCGGGCGTGGGCGGCCCGAGAGGTTCGTACCATGGGGGCGCACGCTACCACGCCCCGGCGGGTCAGTTGCCTCCGGCCGCGAACACCCAGGCCAGCAGGCCCACAACGATCAGGATGGCGGCGACCAGCAGCGCAATGTCGACCGTCTTCTTGTCCCGGTACCGCCGGGTCGCGTTGAACCCCATGACTGCCCCGTTCCGCCGGGATGGATCAGATCTCGTCCTTGCGGATGAGCTCTTCGATGTTGACGTCCTTGAAGGTGACCACCCGGACCCGGGTGACGAAGCGGGCCGGCCGGTACATGTCCCACACCCAGGCGTCGTGCAGGGTGATGTCGAAGTAGGTGTCGCCGTCCTGGTTGCGCATCTGGAGGTCGAACTTGTTGGCCAGGTAGAAGCGGCGCTCCGTCTCGATGACGTACTGGAACATGCCCAGCACGTCCCGGTACTCCTGGTAGAGCTGCAGCTCCATGTCGGCCTCGTAGCGCTCGAGATCCTCGGCGCTCACACGCAATCCCCCTCTTCTTCCTGGTCGTTCGTCACCGCCGGGTGACCGGTCGCCCACGGTGCGGCCACGCCCGTGAAGGAGTGGCGATGGTAAGCCGAGGGGCCGAGTCGGCGCAGGGCGGACCAGTGCTCGTCGGTGCCGTAGCCCTTGTGCCGCTGGAACCCGTAGCCGCGGTAGCGGCGGGCCGCCCCGGTCATGATCTTGTCCCTGGTGACCTTGGCGATGATGCTGGCCGCGGCCACGCACATGGCCACCTGGTCGCCCTTCTTGACCCCGAGGACCGGGGCCGGCATGTGGGGCAGGGGGAAGCCGTCGGCCAGGGCGTAGTCGTAGCCGCCCTCCAGCTCGCGCAGGGCCCTGGCCAGCAGGGCGATGTTGGCCCGCTGGAGCCCGACCCGGTCGATCGTGTCGGGGCCGATGCGGACCACGGCCACGGCCTCGGCGTGCTGCTGGATCTGGGCGGCCAGGCTGCGGCGGCGCTGGGGGGTGAGCAGCTTGGAGTCGGCCAGCCCCTGGATGGGGCAGTCCCTGGGCAGGATCACGGCGGCGGCGACCAGCGGCCCGGCGAGGGCGCCGCGGCCCGCCTCGTCGACCCCGGCGACCCGGCCGAAGCCGGCGTCGCGCAGGCGGTCCTCGAAGTGGGCGGTGGCGGTTGCGAACATCGGCAGGAGTCTAGCGGCGGGTGGCGTCAGCGGTCCCGCCGGAGCCAGCCAATGTGGGTGAGCGGCCAGATGCGCACGAACGCCCGCCCGACCACGTCGTCGCGCTGGATCGGGCCGAAGGTGCGGGAGTCCTGGGAGTTGACGCGGTTGTCGCCCATGACGAACAGCTCCCCGGGCCCGACGATGGTCCGCGTGCAGTTCTGGGTCTCGGTGCCCGGGTCGAGGTAGTCCTCCTTCACCGGTCGGCCGTTGCGGTACAGCTCGCCCTTGCGGCAGTTGATGGTGTCGCCGGGCAGGCCGACGACCCGCTTGATGAAGTCCCGGTCCGACGGCGGGACCACACCGATGGCCTGGCCGAGGCTGGAGAAGAAGCCGGCCACCGGGTTGCTCGGCCCCGGGACCTCGAAGCCCGGCTCGTCGTGGACAAACACGACCACGTCGCCGTGCTGGATGTCGCCAAAGCGATAGGAGACCTTCTCGACCAGCACCCGGTCGGAGATGTTGAGGGTTGACTCCATCGACCCCGAGGGGATGTAGAAGGCCGCGACCAGGAACGTCTTGAACACCACGGCCAGGAACACGGCCAGGGCGACCAGCACCACCGTCTCGCGGAGCACGGCTAGCAGGCCGGGCCGGCGCTCGTCCTCCTTGTGGTACGGCGGCGCCTCGACCTCGCCCGGAGGCGGCGACGGGTCGGCCCGGTCGCCAAGCCTCCCCCGGTCGTCGCTTGTCTTGCTCAAGAGGGCTGGCCTCCCCGGCTCACGTCCGGGCGGGGCTGCGCTTCTCCTTGATCTTCGCCGCCCGCCCGGTCCGCTCGCGCAGGTAGTACAGCTTGGCCCGGCGGACGTCGCCCCTGGTCACGAGCTCGATCTTGGCGATGCTGGGCGAGTGGACCGGGAAGGTCCGCTCGACACCGACGCCGAAGGAGACCTTGCGAACGGTGAACGTCTCCCGGAGGCCGCCGCCCTGGCGGCGCAGGACGAAGCCCTGGAAGACCTGGATCCGCTCCCGGCTTCCCTCGACCACCCGGACGTGCACCTTGACGGTGTCGCCGGGCCGGAAGTCGGGCAGATCGTCGCGCAGCTGCGCGCGCTCGACCACGTCGGTGATCTGCATGATGGATGAGACTCCTTGAAAGCTGAAAAACGCGAAGGGGGCAGCATAGCGCGACCCGCGTTCACCCCGAGAGTAACAGATCAGTCCGGGGGCTGGGATCCGCCGTCGCCTCCCTCGGCCTGTTCCAGCAGGTCGGGCCGGAGCCGGCGGGTGCGGTCGAGCGCCTGCTGGCGGCGCCAGCGGGCCACCGCGCCGTGGTCGCCGGAGCGGAGCACGGCCGGGACCTCCAGGCCCCGGTAGACCGCCGGGCGGGTGTACTGCGGATACTCGAGCAGGCCGGCCGCGAACGACTCGTCGGTGGCCGAGGCGGCGTTGCCCATGACCCCGGGGACCAGCCGGGCCACGGCGTCGAGGACGACCAGGGCGGCCGTCTCCCCGCCGGCGAGGATGAAGTCGCCGATGGACAGGACCTCGTGGACGCGGGTGCGGACGCGCTCGTCGACGCCCTCGTAGCGGCCGCAGCACAGGATCAGCCGGGGCTCGGCGGCCAGCCGCTGGGCGACGCTGTGGTCGAAGCGGCGGCCGTCGGGGGCGAGCAGGATGACCCGGGCCGGTCCCTGGGCCTCCAGCTCGTCGAGGGCGTCGAACCAGGGGCCGGGGAGCATGACCATGCCGGCGCCGCCGCCGAAGGGGGCGTCGTCGACGCTGCGGTGGCGGTCGGTGGCCCAGTCGCGCAGGTTGTGGAGGCGGACCTCGACCAGGCCCCGCTCCTCCGCCTTGCCGAGCAGGCCGGTGGCCAGGGGCGACTCGAAGAACCCGGGGAAGATGGTGACGACGTCGACCAGCACGGCGCTACTCCTCGTCGGTCCCGAGGAGGCCGGGGACGGCGTCGACCAGGACCCGGCCGGCGTCCAGCTCCACCGTGACCAGGGCGGCCACCGCCGGGACCAGGGCCGTGGCCCCGCCGGGGAGCTCGACCGAGAGCAGGTCGTGGGCGGCGCCGGGGACGACGTCGGCGACCCGGCCGCGCTCTCGGCCCTCCTGGTCGACCACGGTCAGGCCGACCAGCTGGTGGGGCCAGAACTCGTCCTGGCCGAGAGGGCGGGCCGAGGCCACCGGGATCGACAGCCAGGCGCCGCGGAACCGGTCGGCGGCGTCGCGGTCCGCCACCCCCGCGAAGCCGAGCAGCAGCCGGCCCAGGTGCTGACGGGCGGTCCGGATGACGGCCGGCTCCGGCGGGGCCGGGCCGTCGGGGTCGCCGACGCCCAGCTCGGCCCCGGGCACGAAGCGCTCGGGGGCGTCCGAGAGCACCTCGACCGACAGCTCCCCCCGGATCCCGTGCGGGCGCAGGACCCGCCCCACAACCAGCCGGTCCGGAGCGGGCACGGTCACTCGCCCTCGGCGAGAACCTCGACCTCGACCCGCTGGCCCTTGGGGGCGACGGCCTTGACGACCCGGCGCAGGGCCTTGACGGTCCGGCCGCCCCGGCCGATCAGCTTGCCCACGTCCTCGGGGGCGGTCCGGACCTCGTAGGTGACACCGCGGCCGCCCGGCAGCTCCTCGACGGTGACCCGGTCGGGGTCGTCGACCAGCGACCTGGCCAGGTAGACGACGACGTCACGCATGGGCTACTTGCTGCCCTTGGCCTTGCGGGGCTCGGCCTTGGCCTTGGCCTGGGTGGCCCGCAGGGTCTTGGCGGCCTGCTTGCGCTCGGCCGGGCCCTCGACCCCGGCGATGGCCAGCAGCTTGGCCACCGCCTCGGTCGGCTGGGCGCCCTTGGCCAGCCAGGCGGACGCCTTCTCGGTGTCGATCTCGACCCGGGAGGGCTCGTTGTTGGGGTGGTACACGCCGAGGTTCTCGAGGAAGCGCCCGTCGCGGGGGCTGCGTGAGTCGGCGACGACGACGCGGTAGAACGGCGCCTTCTTCGCGCCCATGCGCATCAGGCGGATCTTCACGGCCATGGTGTGGAGTGCTCCGATCTCGGGGTGGCCCGCCCGTCCCGGGGCTTGGCTCCGCCAGGTGGAGCCGGGTCTGCCGTTCCCCGTTGCTGTGCCTGCTGTGGCGTCCGGGACCTGGGCAGTCTAGCGCAGGCCCATCCGGCGCAGCTTCTTGGGGGTCATGCCGGACAGCTGCTTCATCATCCGGCGGGCCTCCTCGAACTGCTTGAGCAGCGCGTTCACCTGCTGGGTGGTGGTGCCCGAGCCCTTGGCGATGCGGGCCCGCCGCGAGCCGTTGAGGATCTTGGGGTTGGTGCGCTCCCCCGGGGTCATGGAACGGATGATCGCCTCCACCCGGGCCACGTCGCGGTCGTCGACCTCGACCCCCTTGAGCTGCTGGCTCATGCCCGGGAGCATGCCCAGCACCTGGCTGAGCGGGCCCATCTTCTTGACCTGCTGGAGCTGGTCGAGGAAGTCCTCGAGGGTGAAGCTGGCCTCGCGGAGCTTGCGCTCCATCTTCTCGGCCTGCTCGCGGTCGATCTGCTCCTCGGCCCGCTCGATCAGGGTCAGCACGTCGCCCATGCCGAGGATCCGGCCGGCGAGGCGGTCCGGGTGGAAGGCGTCGAAGTCGGCCAGCTTCTCGCCGGTGGCGGCGAACTTGATGGGCCGGCCGGTGACGGCCCGGATCGACAGGGCGGCGCCGCCGCGGGCGTCACCGTCCAGCTTGGTCAGGACGAACCCGGTGACGTCAACACCCTCCTGGAACGCCTGGGCCGTGGCCACCGCGTCCTGGCCGGTCATGGCGTCGACGACCAGCAGGACCTCGGTCGGCCCGACGGCCTCGCGGATGGCGGCCGCCTGGGCCATCATCTCGGCGTCGATGGCCAGCCGGCCGGCGGTGTCGACGATGACCACGTCGCGCCCGGTCCGCTCGGCCTCGTCGCGGGCGCGGCGGGCGACCGGCACCGGGTCGGCGCCGGGGCCGCCCGGGTCGGGTGCGTACACCGGGATCTTGACCTGCTCGCCAAGCACCTGGAGCTGCTTGACGGCCGCCGGGCGCTGGAGGTCGGCGGCGACCAGCAGCGGCTTGCGGCCCTTGCCGGCCAGCCAGCGGGCCAGCTTGGCCGCGGTGGTGGTCTTGCCCGAGCCCTGGAGGCCGGCCATCAGCACCACCGTCGGCGGCCGCGGCGACCACTCCAGCGGCACGTTGCGCTCGCCCAGGGTGACGACCAGTTCCTCGTTGACGATCTTGACCACCTGCTGGGCCGGGGTGAGGCTGCGGGTGACCTCCTCGCCCACCGCCCGCTCGCGCACCCGGGCGATGAAGTCCTTCACCACCTTGAAGTTGACGTCCGCCTCCAGCAGGGCCAGGCGGACCTCGCGCAGGGCGGCGTCGACCTGGGCCTCGGACAGCCGTCCGTGGCCGCGCAGCCGGGCGAAGGTGTCCTGGAGCCGGTCGGAGAGGGTGTCGAACACGGGCGGGCGTTCCTTTGCTTGATCGGTGGCCGCGCTCCAGCATAGCCGCACGGGAATCGACGAGAGGGAGCATCCGGCGATGGATGACGCCCAGCTGCGCCAGCGGGTCGCCGAGGCCCGGGTGGCCCGCGACCCCAGGGCCACAGTCCTGCGCCCGGCGGCTGCTGTGGGACAAGTACCCGCAGTTCGGCGACGCCCCGCCCGAGGAGGCGGCCGGGCCGGTCATGGCGGTGGACATCGAGCAGTGGGCCGGGTGGGCCTACAGCCCGTGAGCCTATCCTGGCCGCCAGCAGGGACGCCGCAGCGGAGGAGCCACCACGTGGAGCACACCCATCTTGGACGGACCGGGCTGCTGGTCAGCCGGCTGTGCCTGGGGACGATGAACTTCGGGCCCGAGACCTCCGAGGAGGACTCCTTCACGATCATGGACCGGGCCCTGGAGGAGGGCATCAACTTCTTCGACACGGCCAACACCTACGGCTGGAAGCTCGGCGAGGGCGTCACCGAGCGCATCGTCGGCCGCTGGTTCGCCCAGGGCGGCGGGCGCCGGGACAAGGTCGTGCTGGCCACCAAGGTGTACGGGTCCATGGGCGACTGGCCCAACGAGAACAAGCTGTCGGCGCTGAACATCCGCCGGGCCTGTGACGCCTCGCTGCGCCGGATGCAGACCGACCACATCGACCTGTACCAGATGCACCACGTCGACCGGGACACGCCCTGGGACGAGATCTGGCAGGCCATGGACCTGCTCGTCCAGCAGGGCAAGGTGCTGTACGTCGGCTCCTCCAACTTCGCCGGCTGGCACATCGTCAAGGCCAACGAGGCGGCCCGGCGGCGCAACGCGCTCGGCCTGGTCAGTGAGCAGTCGCTCTACAACCTGGCCGAGCGCAGCATCGAGCTGGAGGTGCTGCCGGCCTGCCGGGACTACGGGGTCGGGGTGATCCCCTGGAGCCCGCTGTTCGGCGGCGTGCTCGGCGGCATCCTGCGCAAGACCAGGGAGGGGCGCAGCGCCGGCGAGCAGGTGCGCGGGCGGCTGGAGGAGCACCAGTCGCAGGTCGAGGAATACGAGGCGTTCTGCGACGAGCTGGGCGAGCAGCCGGCCGACGTGGCCCTGGCCTGGCTGCTGCACCAGCCGGGCGTGACCGCCCCCATCACCGGGCCCCGCACCCTCGAGCAGTTCCAGCAGTCGCTGCGCGCCCTCGAGGTCGAGCTCGACGACAAGGCCCTGGAGCGCCTCGACCAGATCTGGCCCGGCCCGGGCGGCCCCGCCCCCGAGGCGTACGCGTGGTGAGGAGATGACCTTCGACGTCGGCCGGGTCCGGGCGCTGTACCCGGCCCTGGCCGACGGGTACGCCTACCTGGACGGGGCGGCCGGGACCCAGGTGCCGGGGAGTGTTGTCGAGGCCGTCGCCGGGGCCTACCGGGACGGGATCGGGAACGTGGGTGGGGCCTTCCCGGCCAGTGGGCGGGCGGAGCGGATCGTGGCCGAGTGCCGCCGGGCGGTGGCCGACCTGGTCGGCGGGGAGCCGGACGGGGTCGTCCTCGGCCCGAACATGACCACCCTCACCTACCGGCTGGCGGCGGCCCTGGCGGCCGGCTGGGGCCCGGGCGACGAGGTGGTCGTGTCCCGGCTGGACCACGACGCCAACGTCCGGCCCTGGCTGCAGGCCGCGGCCCGGGTGGGGGCGGTGGTGCGCTGGGCCGAGGTCGACCTGGCCACCGGCGAGCTGCCGGCCGGCCAGTACGACGGGCTGGTCACCGAGCGGACCCGGCTGGTCGCGGTCAGCGCGGCCAGCAACGTGCTCGGCACCCGGCCCGACGTGGCCGCGATCTGCGCCACCGCCCACGCCGCCGGCGCCCTGACCTACGTCGACGGCGTCCATGCGGCCGCCCACGGCCCGGTGGACGCGGCCGCCCTGGGGGCCGACTTCTACGCCACCAGCGCCTACAAGTGGTCGGGCCCGCACGTCGGGGCCGTGGTCGCCGACCCGGCCCTGCTGGAGCGGCTGCGCCCCGACAAGCTGGCCTCCTCCCCCGACCGGGTGCCCGAGCGGTTCGAGCAGGGCACCTCGCCGTTCGCCGACTTCGCCGGGGTGGTCGCGGCCGTCGACCATCTGGCCGCCCTCGACCCGGACGCCGCCGGCACCCGCCGCCAGCGGCTGCTGGCCTCGATGGCCGCCGCCGAGGCCTACGAGCTGGAGCTGTTCGGGGTGCTGCTGGGCGGGCTGGAGGCCATGGGCCATGTCACCACCTACGGCAAGGCGTCCTCGTTGCCTGGCGGAGGGCGAGGCCGGCGGACGGCCACCGCCTACTTCACCGTCGCCGGCCGGACCCCGCGCCAGGTCGCCGAGCACCTGGCCGCCCGCAAGGTCAACGTCTGGAACGGCCACAACTACGCCTGGGAGCTGACCGGGGCGCTGGCCATCCGCGACGCCGGCAGCGCCGTCCGGGCCGGCCTGGTCCATTACAACCACCGCGGCGAGGTCGACCGGCTGCTGGAGGGCGTGGCCGAGCTGGGCGGCTGACCGTCGTCACCGGTGGTCGGGCAGGGCCGCGGCCACGATCAGGCCGCGGTCGAGGGCGTGGCGGCGGGCCGCCTCGGTGTCGGGCGAGAAGACCAGGTCGATCCCGCGGCCGGCGAGCTCGGCGGCGATGGCCCGGACGGCGTCGTGGCGCTCGGGGGCGACGTCGCGGACGTAGATGGCCAGGACGCGGCCCGGGTGGCGCAGGGCCACCTGGCGGTAGATCTCCGGGTCGCGCTCGCCGCAGTCGCCGACCAGGACCACCGGCAGGCCCGGGTAGGCGTCCAGCACCGCCTGGATCGCGGCCAGCTTGTGGGCCTCGCCGGTCTTGAGGGTGCGCAGGCTCCAATCGCGCAGCAGCAGCGGCCCGCGGGGGATGCCGTGCACGTCCAGGAAGTCCTCCAGCAGGTCGTACAGGTTCCAGGGGCTGTTGGAGACGTAGAACACCGGGTTGTAGGCCTCGCCGTCGCGGCCGCGCTGCAGCGCCTGGTAGAAGCCGGCCACGCCCTCGAACGGCAGCCGGGTGTGGGCATTGTGGAGCAGGGTCAGCTTGGCCATCTGCCACAGGCTGGTGGCATGGGAGTGCAGCACGGTGTCGTCGAGGTCGCTGATCACGGCGTACTGGGGGTCGCGGGGGACCAGCACCTGGCCGGTGGCGTGGCCGACCCCGGCCGGGTCGGCCGGCTCCAGCAGCCGCAGGTCGACCGGCTCCCAGACCCGTGGGTCGGCCAGCGGCCGGGGCAGGTCGAGGACCACGTCGAAGTAGCCTTCGTCGTCCGACCGGACCCGCGCCTCGTCGCCCAGGGCGGCCCGGGCGGCGACCAGCGCCCCCGGGACCTCGTCGCTCTCGAAGCGGTGGAACATGTTGCGCAGGTTGTCCAGCACCGAGTCGCCCAGCCGGGAGCGGGCCAGCCCGGTCCTGCGCAGCACCCGCCCCCACAACCGCAACCGGGTCGCGGTCCCATAGCCGCGGAACGCCTGCAGCTCGACGTGCCGGGTCCTGCGGAGCGCTGTCATGCCGATACGGTAGCTTGCCGGCGCGGCCACCGACCCAGGAGGGACGATGCCCGAGGACGAGGCGGCTCGGCCGCGGGGGCTCGCGGTCCTGGACGCCCCTTCGGTCCTGGGGCTGCGGCCGCCGGCGCCAGGCCGGGTGCCCGGGGCGAGGCGGCTGCCCGAGGCGCTGCGCGGCCACCGGCTGCTCGAGCGGCTCGGCGCCGCCGACGCCGGCCGGGTCGAGCCGCCGCCCTACTCGCCCGCGATCGACCCGGTCACCGGAGTCCGCAACGGCGCCGCCATCCCCGGCTACAGCACCGCCCTGGCCGACCGCCTGGAGGAGCTGGTCCGGGCGGGCTCGTTCCCGCTGGTGCTTGGAGGTGACTGCAGCATCCTGCTCGGCGCCATGCTCGCTCTGCGGCGGCTCGGCCGCTACGGGCTGGTCTCGGTCGACGGGGGCCTCGACTTCCGCCACCCCGGCAACGCCCATCTGGTCGGCCCGGTCGGCAGCGTCGCCGGCGAGGATCTGGCCGTGGTCACCGGCCGGGGCGCGTCCCAGCTCACCGACCTGGAGGGCCGCCGCCCCCTGGTCGCCGACGCCGACGTGGTCGCCATGGGCCACCGGACCCTGGAGCCCGTCGCCGACGAGGTCCTGGCCACCGGCATGACCCTGTTCGACGTGGCCGAGCTGCGCCGTGGAGGCCCGGCCGAGGCCGCCGGCCGCGCCCTGGCCACCCTGGCGGAGAAGGGCGTGGAGGGGTTCTGGGTCCACGTCGACGCCGACGTCCTCGACCCCGAGGTCATGCCGGCGGTCGACAGCCCGGAGCCAGACGGCCTGACCCACCGGGAGCTGGTCGCCCTGCTCCGCGCCCTGACCGCCTCGGAGCTGGCCGTCGGGATGCAGCTCACCATCTTCGACCCCGACCTCGACCCGGACGGCCGGCTGGCCGCCGAGCTCACCGACACCGTGGTCGCCGGCCTGGGGCCCCGGGCCGGGGTCCCGTGAGCACGCGGCGGGTCAGGCGAAGGTGGCAGGAACGCGGGCAGGCCCAAACACGCCGCCGTGGCGGCCACGGCCGGCCACGCCGGACCGCCCGGCCGGCGGTCGGGCCCGGCCGCCGGACCATCAGCGCCGGCCCGGCCACCGCGCCGCCGCCCGGTCTTGCGGCGGCGGCATTGTCCTCAGGCGCCGTCCTCGGCCAGCAGGGCGTCGACGAAGGCGTCGGGGTCGAAGGGGGCGAGGTCATGGGGGCCCTCGCCGAGGCCGACCAGCTTGACCGGGATGCCGAGGTCGCGCTGGACGGCGATGACGATGCCGCCCTTGGCGGTGCCGTCCAGCTTGGTCAGGACGACCCCGGTGACGCCGACGGCATCGGTGAACTGGCGGGCCTGGGCGAGGCCGTTCTGGCCGGTGGTGGCGTCCAGGACCAGCAGGACCTCGCGGACCTGGCCGCCCTCGCGCTCCAGGACCCGGCGGAGCTTGCGCAGCTCCTCCATCAGGTTGGTCTTGGTGTGGAGGCGGCCGGCGGTGTCGATCAGGAGCACGTCGGCGCCGCGGGCCCGGGCCGAGGCCAGGCCGTCGAAGGCGACCGCGGCCGGGTCGGCGCCCTGCTGGTGGCGGACGACCGGGGCCCCGACCCGGTCGGCCCAGATGGCCAGCTGCTCGGTGGCGGCGGCC